>Ga0247725_1000263_pt1 | contig 49953 bp, 61 predicted proteins | sample OKSTACKMCFT3sol_FD_183021 | JGI IMG/M metagenome (GOLD analysis project Ga0247725, IMG submission 183021) | Subsurface sediment microbial communities from gas well in Oklahoma, United States - OK STACK MC-FT3-sol | ecosystem: Environmental > Terrestrial > Deep subsurface > Rock core/Sediment...
GCCCTCGGCGTTCGCCATTGACCCTGCGAACCCGCATTCGAGGCACGCCATGCAAACACTGAACAATTATTTCCTGGTCTTCGTCGGAGGCGGCATCGGTGCCTGCCTGCGCCATGCCTGCAACCTGATCGGCGCGCGGGTGGCCGTCGGCAGTCCCTGGCCCTGGTCGACCTTCCTGATCAACGTCAGCGGCGCCCTGCTGATGGGCGTGGTGGTCGAGGTCTTCGCCATGCGCAATGGCGCCTCGCCGCAGCTGCGCCTGTTACTGGCCACCGGCATCCTCGGCGGCTACACCACGTTTTCCACCTACGCGCTGGAGATCGGTCTGCTGCTGCAGCGTGGCCAGCATGGGCTGGCGGCACTGTATGCCGGTGGCTCGGTGGCGCTGGGCCTGGCCGGCCTGTTCGGTGGCATGAAGCTGGCCCGGCTGGTGCTGGGCTGAGGCTCAGGCCGCACCCGCGCGTGCCTGTCCGCGCCACTCCCGCGGCGACTGCCCGGTGTGCGCCTTGAACGCGCGCGACAGCGCCGCTTCGCTGCCATAGCCCACATCGTCGGCAATCCGCTTCAGCGGTCTGCCTTGGCGCAGTGCCTGCTGCGCCAGCCCCACCCGCCAGCCCTGCAGGTACTGGCCCGGCGTGGTGCCCATCGCCTCGCGGAAGCTGGCGGCGAACACGCTGCGTGACATGCCGGCCACTTCGGCCAGGTCTTCCAGCGTCCACGCCTGCGCCGGCGCTTCATGCATCGCCACCAGCGCCAACCGCAGCCGCGGATGACCCAGCCCGGCGAACAGGCCGCCACGCATCTCGCCGCCTTCCATCAGCTGACGCAGCACCTGGATCATCACCACCTCGAACAGCCGGTTGACCATCGCCGCCCGCCCGCAACGCTGCTCGAACGCTTCTTCGAACAGCAGTTCCAGCGCCGCGTTGCCGCCATACAGATCGGCCAGCGGCAGGCAGATGAAATCAGGCAGCGCGGCGCTGATCGGATTGAGCCGACCGCCCTCGAAATGCAGGTTGGCGCAGGCCATGTCGGCGCCCTGCTGCGGGTCGGTACTGAAGCGATGCGGCATCGGCCGCGGATACAGCAGCAGGCTCGGCACTTCGACCTGCACGGTCTGCTGCCCGTGGCTGACCTGCACCGGCCCGTGCCGCACCAGGTGCAGCTGACCCGCCTCGTCTTCGCCCTCCAGCGTGTTGATGCCGCACAGCGCACCGGCATGGAATACCGAAGCGGTCACCGCAAAACGTTCAAGCAGTATGGCGAGACGGTCGACCATGACGGGACTCCGGGTCAAGCGAGGCGAGCTCAATGCGACAGATCGTATCGGAATCACCACCAAAAATGGTCGACTGAACGCCGCCCTCTCCGCGCCCTCAAGCCTCCTGTGAATGGCGGATCACCACGAAGCCCTCCTCCTGCGCAGGTGCCACGAAGTGACGGGTGATCTGCTCGAAGGCTTCGTCGCTGGCCTGGAACGGGTGCTCGCCGCGCGCGTTGCGGGCATGCAGCCGCGCCTTGCAGATGGCGTCGGCAACATCGAGAAAATGCAGCTGGTGGGCAACACCGGCCGACTCGAACAGTTCGCGGCCCCATGCACGGGCGGCCCGCGTATTGAACGGAACGTCGAGCACGACTGAAACGCCGGCCTGCAGGATCGCGCATACATGCTGCATCAGCGCTCCGCGCAGCGCGGCCGCGCGCTGCAGGTAATCGGCAACGGAATGGATCTGGTCGGGATACAGCGCGGCCAGCCAGGCGTCCTCGCTGATCAGCACGTGACGTGGCTGCGCCGCCAGCTGCTGCGACAGGGTGGATTTGCCGGCACCGATCTTGCCGCACACCAGGTGCAGGGTCGGCGCATTGTCGGTCGATGAAAGATGATGCATCTGCGTTCTCCTCGATGGATTCCAGTACCCGGGAGAGCGCCGCATGCAACCCGCCTTCCCGGGCGGGTTGCATGGCCGTGGCGACCGCGCGCTATCCCGCCTTCCCGTGGGGAATGCGGATAATCGACGCGGTGCTGTGCAGGACCATGCCGCCAGCGTAGAGCGCAGCCTGGCCGGCGGGCAATCCCCTGCGGCAGTGCAGCGCGCGCAAGGTTTTGCGGGGATCTATGCTCGGCGCCATTCCCGCATGGAATGACCACGATGCGACCCTTGCTTCGATGCGCCCTCGCCCTCGGCCTTCTGCTGCCTGCGGCATCGCTGCTGGCCGCGCCCCCCACGGCACCACGCATGCTCAGCGGCGAGCTGCAGGGCGCACCCTGGCGGCTGGACGTGCCGGCTGACTGGAACGGCGACCTGGTGATGCTGGCGCACGGCTACGAGCCGGTGGGCGTGCCACGCACTACGCCGATGACCGCCAATGACAGCACCGCAACGCTGCTGTCCGCAGGCTACGCCGTCGCGCAGAGTGCCTATGCGAGCCAGGGCTGGGCAGTGGCCGATGCGATCACCGACATGGAGCGCCTGCGCCAGCACGCGCTGGGCGAACTCAAGCGCGTGCGCCACACCTGGCTGCTCGGATTCTCGATGGGCGGCGCGGTGGCACTCGCCAGCCTCGAGCGCTACCCGCAGCACTACACGGGTGGCGTCTCGCTGTGCGGTGCCAATCTCAGTGGCGAACAGATCGCCGCGGATCTGCTGACCACGCTGGTCGCCTTCGATTACTTTTTCCCCAACGCTGCAGGCCTGCCGGCCACCGGACTGGCTTCGCATGAAGCGGCCGTGCTGCCGCAGGGAGTGCTCTATCAGGGCATCGCCGACGCGCTGCAACGGAATCCCCAGCATGCCGACATGCTCGCCAAGCGACTGCAGGTCGCTCCGGATGCACTGGCCGGGACAATCAGCCTGCACACGCTGGTCCTGCATGAACTGGCCACGCGCAGCGGCGGCATGCCGGCGGGCAACCTTGGTGTGGTGTACAGCGGATTCGGTGACGACGCCGCGTTCAATGCCGGCGTGCAGCGCATCGCTCCCGTGCCTGCGGCACAGGCCGATGTCCGCGCGAAGCTGGCACTGAGCGGCGCGTTGAAGCGACCGCTGGCGGTCCAGTTCAACAACAACGATCCCACCATCGTGCCGCACATGCAGGCGGTGTATCCGCAGATGGCCGCACAGGCCGGCGCGCGACCATTGCCGCGCGTGCTGCCGCCGGTGGGCGAAGGGCATTGTGGCTTTTCTGAAGCACAGGTTGTCGACGCCTTGAAGGCAATCCAGCGTTGAGCTCAACGTGTCGCAGCGCATCAGGGGCGCGCCATAAGGACTGCTATGGTGGCCGGGCCCATTGACGGGCACACAAAGGACTGACGTGATGATCAAGACGACCTTGAAGACCGTGATGTTCCTTGGCATGGCCGTGACCGGGCTGGCCTTCGCCGCAGGCCCCTGTGAATTCTGCAGCCAGCAGTACGAATATTGTCTGCGCGCAACTTCAGGCCCACTGGCCAAGACACCCGCAGAATGCCTGGCCCAGTACAAGATGTGCCGCGAAATGGATTGCCAGTCCTCCTGACCGGCATCCGGCCGGCTCCTGCGGGAGCCGGCTCAGCCGGCCACGCTGCCAAACGCTTACGATGCAGGGACCCGCGCAGCATCTGCCGCCTCCCCTCCCTGCTGACACAACGCATACGATGGCCTTCTTCGAACGACTGAGCGACACCCGCTACCTGCCGACCGAACACACGGGCGGCGCCTGGAACATCCGCGAACAACACATCGCACCTGCGATCGGGCTGCTGGCGCACCACCTGGAACGCGACGCCGCAGCGCGTGGGCACGGTTTTCTGATCGCGCGCCTGTCCTACGACATCCTCGGCACCATTCCGATCGAAGCGATGGAGGCCGACGTACAGGTGCTGCGCGGTGGTCGCACCATCGAACTGGTCGAAGCCACGCTGCGCCATGACGATCGCCCGGCGCTGCGCGTGCGTGCATGGCTGATGCGCCCGAACGATACGCAGGCCATCGCCGGCACGCCGATCACCGGCATTGCTCCGCCGGAATCAATGCCCGCGTGGGACCCAGGTACGGTCTGGCCAGGCGGTTTCATCAAGAGCGTGGAGATCCGCCGACATGATCAGGGGCCCGGCCGTGCCACCTACTGGGCGCGCGCGAAGCACGCGCTGCTGGACGGCGAGCCGGTCAGTCCGCTGGCCCGTGCCGCCACCCTGTTCGATCTGTCCAATGGCATGGCCGTGCGCGCCGATCCGAAGGAGGTCGCCTTCCCCAACCTCGATCTGACCGCGCACCTGTTCGGCATGCCCGAAGGCGAGTGGCTGGGCTTCGACACGTCGGTGTCGTTTGGCCACCAGGGTCTCGGCTTGACCAGCACCGTGCTGCACGATGCGCGCGGTCCGATCGGCATGCTCGGCCAGGCACTGACCGTACGCCCGTGACCCCAAAGGGCGGCGTCAGCCGCCCAGCGTACCCATGGTAAACGTGTAGCCGGAGCTCATCAGGAATTCGCGCATGCGCATCTCCGCGCGCCGCGGTGAGGCGAGGTTGGCCGGTGCATACAGCGCGTAGACCACGCCCGCGCCTTCGATGGCTTCACGCCGCACGCCACAGTGGCGGGTCTCCGAAGCAATCACCCATCCATCCTTCAGCCGATCCGGTCCGATCGACTGGCCGTTCATCAGGCGGAACGTCAGCCAACGTACTTCCACAGAAGATTTGCTCATTGCCGGCATACCGCCAGCGTGCCGCGATCGTTCATGTCCTTGCTCGCCATTGCAGCTCCCTAAGACTTGGAACTCGACCATAGCGCCTTGCCATGTCGTGGGCGAATGAGACTGGAGGGGCCCTTATGTCGCCAGGCCGAACCGCGTCCACAGCGCTTCGCGCCCCGGCTGCGTCAGGCGCAGTTCGCGTCGACCCTCAACCCGCCGAAGCCAATCGTTCTTCACGAAGCTGTCCAGCATCGCCTCGCCGACCAGCCCGGCCAGATGCGGGCGCCGCTCGGTGCAGTCCAGGCATCCTCGGCAGTAGCGCGCAGGCTTGACCGTCACGGGAAGCCGCAGCAGCTCAGCCAGCGGCTGGCCGAGCTCCTGCAGGAACGCTGCGCCCTCCACACTCACCTGCCAATGCGCCTGGTGCGGGACCAGGTGCCCTGCCTGCAACAAGCGGTCGGTGATCGCCACCGCATGCACACCGGCCAGATGCCGGTAGCAGGAACGCGCCTGGCGCAACGCCGGCATGCTGCGTGATGCCTCAGCGGTGCAGGACGGCGTGCGGTCCGCAACGCGCAGGATGCCCTCCAGCATGTCGGCGACTTCGTCCGAGGCCAGCCGGTGATAGCGATGGCGCCCCTGCGCGACAGCGACCAGCAGGTCGCCCTCGACCAGCCTGCGCAGATGCGTGCTCGCCGTCTGCGGTGTTACCCCAGCCACGCGTGCCAGCTCCGTCGCGGTATACGCACGCCCATCCATCAACTGCAGCAGCATGGATGCGCGCGCCTGGTCGCCAACCAGGGCACCGACGCTGACAAGGGAACCGGAGGTGTGGACCATGCCCGCATTGTGGCACGCCGTTGCAGGCCGACAGTTCGATGCAGGCCGAAGCGTCGGCACCCGCTGCCACGGCACAGTGGCCACCCCGATAGTGCTAGGCCTGCCATGAATTCCGCTCCGATTCCCCGCCGCTGCATCACCCCTTCGGTCCTGTACCCGGGCACGCCTGTGTTGCTGATGACCACGCTGAACGACGACGGCAGCAGCAACATCAGTCCGTTGTCTTCGTTCTGGGCCCTGGGCAACCGGGTAGTGCTGGGCCTCGGCGTGCAGGGTCAGGGCTATCGCAACCTGCAGCTGCGCAGCGAGTGCGTACTGAACTTCCCATCCTCCGCGCAGGCCGCACAGGTCGAGGCCATCGCGCGCGCGACAGGCTGCGATCCGGTGCCCACTGCCAAACAGGCGATGGGCTACGTGCACGTCCGCGACAAGTTCGCGCTGGGGGGCTTCAGTGCGGTCGCCTCGACACACGTCGCACCAGAGGCGATTGCCGAGTGCCCGCTGCAGGTGGAAGTCAGCGTGATGGCGATGCACCCGCCCGCCGAAGATGACGGCCAGGGCTTCGTGATCGTCGAAGGACGGATCCGTTGCGTGCATGCGCACGAAGCGATCACCGTGGCTGGCACCCAGCACATCGATGTCGCCCACTGGAAACCGTTGATCTATCTGTTCCGCCACTACCTGAGCGTGGGTGAACCGGTCGGGCGCAACTTCCGCGCGCAGACGCCGGTCCACGATCCGGCGTAGAGTGGGTGATTCAAGGTGCCGGCGATGGTGGGTGGCTGGTCACTGAAATCCAGTACGACACCATGTCCACATAGCGGCCGTCGCGCTTCACCGCGCGCGGCTCGACGCCGGATTCGGTGAAACCCAGCGATTCATACAGCGCGCGCGCGGCGGCGTTGTCCGCCAGCACCGTGAGAGTGAGCGATTCAATGCCTTCCGCGCGCGCAGCCGCGAACGCGGCAAGAAGAAGTTGACGGGCGATACCCTGGCCACGATGGCCAGCGCCAACATGGACACTGTGGATCTCCGCCGTATGCCACCGCGCCAACCGCACCGGACGCACATAGCGCAGGAAGCCCGCCAGCATGCCGTCAACGAACGTGCCGAAGTAGCGCGTACCAGGATCGCCAAGCTGGGCGCGCATCACGTCCGCCGAGTCATTCTGCGCCTCGGCCAGCGTGGACAGGAACGCCGCAGGCGACTCGCGAAGGGCCTGCAACCGTGCTTGCCAGAGAATATCGGCGTCGTCAGCGCCGAGTTGCCGAAGAAGCATGCGACACACCTGTGAGGTTGCTGATGCCCAGGTGCCCAGCCTAGCGCGGGTTCGCCTGATACGGCGTGCATGCAAGAATGAAGACGGCTCCTTCTTCATTCTCTGCCATGACTGAACTGCAGATTCCCCGCGTTGGATGCGGCGTCGTCGTCCGTGATGCCGACGGCCGCATCCTGCTGATCCAGCGCGGACGCGATCCGGAGCGCGGGCGCTGGGGCCTGCCCGGCGGCAAAGTCGACTGGATGGAAACGGTGGAGGCTGCCGTGGTCCGCGAAACTCGCGAGGAGACGGCATTGGAAGTGACGCTGCTGCGCCTGCTGTGCGTGGCCGATCATTTCGAGCCGACACTTGCGCAGCACTGGGTTGCGCCGATCTTCGAGGCTCGGGCACCTGCCGGTGCCGAGGCCTCCATCCAGGAGCCGGGTGTGCAGACCGGCCTGGGCTGGTTCGCGCTGGATGCGCCGCCCCAGCCGCTGACCCAGGCCACGGTGCAGGCGCTGGCCAGGCTGTAGCGGATATCGATCCGGACGCAGGTTAGCTGGCATCCAGACAAACAAAAAAGCCCTGACCGGAGTCAGGGCTTTTCAATTGGAGGCCTCAAGCGGAATCGAACCGCTGTAAACGGATTTGCAATCCAAGTCGAACCGTGGCTGATCAGCCACTTAGGTAGTTTAGCCACCCAAACTGCCACCCGCCTAGGTAGCCAGAACCTTGGCATCTACGCAGTCCTGCTCTGCTAAACTAGACGCGGCCAAAGATCAAGAGGGGCCACGCATGAGTACGGATAAATGGAAGACGGCAGAACGCAACCTCGCCGATGATGAGCGCGAGCTTGCTTACAAGAACTTGGATGAGGCAGGGATGCTGAAAAAGGAAGCAGCAGGTGTCCTGAAGAAGGTGATAGCCCAAGGGCTGAAATCCCTCACCCCCAAGCAGTACGGAGTTTACGAAGGGCACATCCGCCCTTCCCTGGTCGAAAAGTGCGGCGGCCCCCGCTGCAGCACACTGGTACCGGCGGGCGTGCCGCTCTGCGAGCACTGCAAGATCGAGTACTAGGCGCCTACCATCACCAAACACCAGAAAGGGCCTCCATTGGAGGCCCTTTCTCGTTAATCGACGCGCCAGGTTACAGATCCGGTGTGAGGAGCGACTGGAGATTAACTGCGATTACTGCAGGATGCACCAACCCTCAAAATCCCGAAAGAACGCCCGCCTTTATTTATTTCTCTTCTTTCCCCGAGAAAAGATCGCGCCAAATGTTCGCTTCACTGCCTTTTCCTCCAGCACCTGCTGCCGCACATCACTCGCTGGAATGAGCGTCAATACAACCGTGCAAATCTGAAGCAATGTCAGTGAGGCAAGAATGATAAAAGAAATAGCTCGAAATATCTCAACATGCTCCCTGACAAAAGGTATGCCCTTGATCAAAGGCGCAACCAACCCAACGATAAGCACTACAGCAAGTATGATCGTTGAATTTACAATTGGCTCGAGCAGTTTCGTTATCTTCTCGGCATTCTTAGGGTCTCCATCCCCTTGACGTCCCTGCGACATCCGCAATCGCTCGGGATAGACAATAGCTAACCATGCACCCACAACTGCAAAAATAATGGCCGCTGTATTTCTCAGCGCTTCATACAGCGGCCACTGCTGAGCAAAAGAAACCGACCCGCCCTGGACCACAGCGCCACAGAGTACGCCCACCCAGACCGATACCAGAAATATCTTTTGCCAAGTTTTCATCATCCAGCATCACCGATTAGCGCACCCTTACGCCGCGAAAATGCTTTAGCAAGCTCTTCCGCCGGGAAAACACCTTCAACCTTTTCAACACTGAGATCATAGCTGGCAGAGGCAATACTCCCGCTTAACCACACCGGTCGCGCCTCTTTCTCGAACTTGAATGCGATGTCATTTCTTTTCGGCACGAGATCGTCAGACAGGTCATTAATCATGGCCCTGACCTGTTCCTTAGTGACCGACACGGGAATTTGCTGGCGAATGCGCACCGTCTTCGCCGCAGGAGCCGCCGTCATCCCCCAAAAATCCAGGAACTTCTGGAACCGAGCTCTTTCCGGCGGAGAAACCGTCTTCATCTCAGCCACCCGAATGATTGACCTGACCGACGCAGCCTTGTTAATAATTGCAGCCTCTTGCGTGCCACTACGTTTAAGCTGAATCTCAAATCGAGCGCGCAGATCGTCACGAACCTCGCCATCGCTGTCCTCGTACCCCAGAACTTCTACCTCGTCCCCCTCTTCATCGAAGTGAACGACGCTAGTCGAGTTCTCCAAGAACTGATGAGCATAGTACTTAAACTGGGGAAGTCCAAAGACTGAGTCGCCATATACAACCGGCGCCATCAGCTCCGCCTCTGGTACAAAAAGAAAATAAGTCGGGAAACCAGGTATGCTATTGGCAGCCACCGGATTTGATAAAACCATCCCAGCCCCCACTGGTGATCCCGCCGGAACGGACGCGACTCCACCTTCTTCAGCTGGCACCTCGTTCCAGAGGGTAAGTATCCAGCAGCTACCATGTTGCTTTATGTCGAACAAATAAGCGGGCAACCGATCCCCGCCACCCTCAACCCTGGTGTCTTCCAAGGTTTTCCCGTCGGCATAGTCACGCAATTCTTCAAGGAAAAACTCGAGATCACCAATAGCAGGATCCGAATGCCCGTACTTGTAGTAGCCACAATGTGCGACGCGATAAAATCTCAAGCTAAACTTCGACATCCTGTTCCCCTGTTTCCGTGAACCGCGACTATACACCACCCCTACGCAGGGGAGCTGCTTCGCAGCCAGGACAGATACCCCCTCCATGGAATAAGCTGACTCGGGAAGCGCCACCAAACTGAAAGCTGCAGGCCAGCAGGGTCCGGCCATGCGCGACCCCTGATTTCTTTCGCTTACCAGCCGCGCCTCTGCGCATGCCACCCTGCAATCCAACCCTTTCTCGGATCCTTGTACCTAGGCTTGACCTCGGCAGGCGGCTCGCGCGGCTCCAACGCCGCCTTGATCAGCCCCACCTCCGTTGAGCCGGCCTCGGCCAGTCGCCGGGCCTGTTGCTGCTGCTGACGCGTCGGCGGCAGAGCCGGCAAGGGCGGCTCCGGCTGGATCGGCGTGGTGTCAGTCAGCCGGGCAACGGCTTCACGCAGAGGCAGGTCGGGATACAATCTGGCAGCGCACCAGCGCTCGCCGTAGCGCTTCGCCTGCCGAACGTTGGCCGCGCGTACTTCCTTCACGTCCCAGAACTTCTGGCCCTCCATCCACAGGCGCACTCCAGGACCACCATCGGGTGTGACGCTGGCCGTCTCCCGACCGTTGTACCAGAGCGCCCAGCGCTCACCGGTCTGGACCCAGCCAGAGGGGATCGGGGCGGTGCGGAAGCCGTGGGAGGAATACATGGCCGGAAGGATACGACCGGCCGTCGCATATCCTGCGAACGCGGCGGCGACCTGGCTGAATCGTTCGGACTGGGGCCGGCGCGGGGCTGATCAGGTGCGTGCCCTACGCCCCGGCACCTCACTTCGCTTTGGTGGAGGGTCCTGTTCCGGCCTGCTGATCGTTCTGATCTGCTTCGCTGGCCGGGATCGTGTCCGCAGCCGGATGGCCGACGCTCTCTTCCCGCTGAAGGACAGCGTGCATGGCTTCAAGGGCCTGTCGATTGGCTTGCGCGCGGTACGCGCGTTCGACCCGTCCCATTTCAAATACGGCAAGGACAACGCAGACGATAATCACGACTGCAATGGTGCTCTTCCAAGGAAAGCCGTCTTTGCGCTGGGCTTCTTATTCCGCTTTGGCAATTCTTCCATGATCCAGTCCGGCCATCTCGGTCAGGGGCTCCACGGCCATGCTAGCGCCATGGAGCCCACTCGGCACCCACTACGCAGCAATAGCGTACGGTTCGACCAACGCAGCCAGAAGGTCCATGGCCGTAGCGTTGGCATCGTCGGCATCGCCGCGCTGATTGAATCGGGTCCAGTCGGCGTGGGCCAAGCGCTTCAGTTCCACTGGCTCTACCGGAAGCCACTTCATCGGCCAGAACGGAAGGCGGCGTTGCCCCACCCTGCCCCTTTGCAGCTCGACAACGCCATTGTGGCTGCTGGCGCCCAGCACGCGTAAGTACGCCACTGACAATCCGTCTTCCGGCCCCTCCAGATACTGGAGGAAGCGTTCGCCATCGAAGAGGAGCACCCCCGTAACGCCAGCATTACGGTTGAACCGGGCCGCGTCGTCCACAATCTGATCCAACTTTCCGTTGGACAGGCCCAGCTTGTCGCCGGCGATCTCCCCACCAGCAATACTCACGTATACAACCGCCCTGATGGGCATTGCGCACCTCCTTGATGAGGCACGACCCTAACAGACGCGTGAGAACGTTTACGTGAGGTGGCGACAACTTGCACAACAATTCAGGAAAGCGTGATGCTGAATGCGGACCTTCATCACAAGAGGGAGGCAGCGATCAGGGCAGCATCCCCAAAAATTCTTGGTACACCGCAATGCCCGATACAGGCCTTTTCTACGTTCTCGATCTTGATGCAGTACGCGACCGCGATGGCAACCTCCACCGAGTCAGCGCAATCAGCGTCCGTTGCAACCACTGCAAGCACATCACCCATTCCAAGGCGCCGCAGCTGGAGACCATGCCAGGCGGCACGCTACTCGCGTGCGCCGGATGCGGCGAGCGTCAAGCCGTCAGCAATGCTCGCCTGGTTGAGTGCGACCACGTGCTGGGGCACACGCTACCCCAAGCGATGCCGGCCTGACTTGCCATGTGCGGCCGATTCGTCCAGCTGCCCGTTGTCGACTTCGGCCAGCCGGGGCTGGCTGACCTTGCCCCAGGCCTGGCCGAGATCCAGCCCAGCTACAACCTCGCGCCGACACAGCGGGCCTCGGTAATCCTGGACCGGGGCGAAGGCCGGCAGGTCACCCGGTTGGCGTGGGGCCTGCTGCCGTTCTGGGCCAAGGCCAAGGGCCTGCAGGGTTCGACCATCAACGCGCGGATCGAGACGGTGGCCACCAAGCCCGCCTTCCGGTCTGCGTTCAAGAAGCGCCGGTGCGTGATCCCCATGGCCGGGTACTACGAGTGGTCGGTCAGCCCCGAGGACGGAAAGAAGGACCCCTGGTTCATCCACGCCACGGGGCCGCTGCTGGCCGCTGGTCTGTGGGAGGACACCAGCCCCCTGCTGCCCGACGGCAACCTGGGCACCTTCACCATCATCACCGGCGACAGCAGCGGCGTCTCGGCCGACATCCACGACCGCATGCCGGTGTGGCTGCAAGCTGATCAGATCGATGAGTGGATGGCAGCGAGCTCCGACGATGCCATCGCGATGTTGCTGGCAAGCTGGCCTCCGTCCATGGAGGCATACAGAGTCAGCCGCGCGGTCAACATGCCACGCAACAATCGCGAGGATCTACTCCATAAAGTTGTGTAACTCCTACAGCAGGGTGGCCTGGCTGTCGTTCCAGCTTTTCGAATTTACTTCCGTTTCAGCCCAATGCTACCCAAACCACCTCAACGAGAGCTTCAACCGGTGCCACCGACACCTCCTTTGCGTGGCCTGTTCGACATCTAGCCAAACAACTAGCGCGACCCTTGACCTAAAAGGGTCATCAGACCCTTCTAAGCCAGCAACCAGGACACCGGCTCGGTTGCAATCAGTTTGACTAGGGAGCGCCCCTACACGCAAGTCACGTAAGTGGCGTCATAGGTCTCGCAAATCTGTGCGCCGCCCCCAACCTTCGTGCACGCTTGCCCAGTCTTCGGATGCACAGTGCAATTCGAACCTCCGAAGCCACCACCACCCGGGTCGGGGCCCACCCCGCCCAGGTCCCCGCCTCCAGCACCGCCGCCATTGTCCACATACGGTTTCGCCAGATCGGAAATTACCCAAGCTCGGAATCCAAGCTGTTCTCCACACTGCTTCGTGAAGGACCGCTCAAAATCCTGGCAAAAACCCAAAACACAATGACGGACAGGCACGTTAACGGAGGCGATGTAGACATCCTTGTACTGATCCCCGTACCAAGCCCACAAAGCTGTCGAAATCTTCTCCCAACGCTCGAACTCCAGATCCGAAAAATCGACTACCACGAGGCCATTAACTTTCAATTCCGACATCGTCGCACACGCGATCGCCGTGGCTGAAATACATGCACCCAGCGCCAACGCAAACAGCTTTCCCTTACCCATTGTAATCTCCTTATTTTTTAACCTTGGTAGCGTTGATAAACTCGATCAACCCAGGCTTGGGATCGCGAACAAGCGGATCCATGCCCAGCTGCCCTCGAGCTGTGTCGATCCCCCCCAATACTTGCTGGGCCACCAAGGACGAAAGCATAGCGGCCCGCTCATCTTTCACATAGGTCGCACCGGCCAAGTCTACAACCCAATTCCCTCGCATAGCCGCAGCTTTGTAGTACGCGGCCCGTTCAATGCTGGGGGAACCATCAACTTCGGGCTTAGTCCTAGCCAGAGCTTCCAGCGCATAGATGCTTCCATGGATGGAGGACTCGCGCAGGTAATCATCGGCCTTCGAGTTTCCCGAATCTCGCTGCAGAATCGCCTCAGCCACCAAAATTCCAACTGGGTCGCCCTTTGGAAATTCCTCTAGGTCAGCTTGAGATACCGAGCGCTTCGCCACCTCTTCTCGCTGTGCCATAGACGGATAGCCGTTCCTTCTGAACCACTCCAGCTCATCCGTGGTTTTCGCGTTATAGAGCGGATCACCAATCTCTATTCGCGCCCCCCAATCGCCCCCCATCTTCCGAGATGAGGTTGCCGACCCTAGCGAACCAGTTGCATCGCCTGCGGCGGCAACAGCGCTTTCTGCTGACGGTTCCACGCTGATAATTGCTGACGTGCTAGCATTGCTGCGCCCTCGGAAGTTAACCAGATAGAGCGTCAGTACCACGACCAAAACCAACAGACCTGCGAGCGCAACTTTTCCTTTCACTTTTCCTCCCTGGCTTCGCCGACATTCATATCCCTGTAATCGGACAACCTACTGCAACTCCATGGCAATCCCTGAGCCGGCCAGCAAGCCGCGTCCGAACCATGTCATTAACCCCACCTTAATGCAACCCCTCCCGCCCCATCAGATACCCGTGAGAAACCGGGCGCATACAGGGTTCCAAACCAGCCAATACCGGCCTGCAGTCCAGCATGCAAACCGCGCCAGTGGGAAGCAATTGTTGCCTGGCCAAGCGATGAGGGGCTCGACCATGGCATTTCTATATCTGGAGTATAGAAAGCCGACAATCCCGCCGCTCTCGTGAGGGCAGCAGGGCCACGGCCAATGCCAGGTGCTGAGATCACCTGTGTTGCGGCGTCAGACGACTACTTCTACCAACGGGAGATTGGGCGCGGCTTCCAGTAGTCGGCCACCACTGACCCAAACGTTGTACGGAATGGGCTGCTGCAGCTGACCGAAGGCACGCATCTGCGCCCCGTCATAGGTTGTCAGGCTACTGGTGCCATCTGCATTGTGTGCAGTGACCGTTGCCAGCAATCGCGGCCGGCCGCTGACCAGTTCGCCGAATTGATCCCACAGATCAGTCCGCATCGGTGAAATGCCTCTCCAGAGTCGCTGTCTGCTCGATCACGACAGCCTGTTGATCCACGACGACCTCAATACGGATCGACTCGCATTGCCCGTGCCAGGTTCCTTCAGAACTCAGCACCTGCACCAGGTCGAGCGGCAAGATCACCCCGATCTCTCCTGCCTTCAGCGGCTTCGGGAACAGGGGCACGGTCAGATCCACTGCGGCCTGTTCGCCGCGATCGCACAGGATGTTGCGCCCCCGCTCGGCTGCGGCGGCAGCGACGTTGATCAAGGGGCTACTTACCTGCTGCGCGTAGAGCTGGCCCGCTTCACCGGCCTTGCGCACCTTGCAGGTGACACCCTTCCCGGCCAGCTCTCCCGTAACCACCACCGCGTCATACAGGGGCGCACTGCGCATCTGCAGGCTTTCGGTCAGCACAATGTCTTCCTGCAGTAGGTGATCCGGCGTTGTCTCCCGCCACAGCCACGGACTGGCCGGGTAGCTGGCGCGGACAACCAGCGCCAGGTCCGAGGGATGGGACTGCACCACCCCGCCACTCGCACCAGCGAGCGCACTGATGGCATCCAGCGGCGTGTTCGCATCATAGAACCATGCGCCGGGCGGAACCAACCAATCAACCGTGTCGTACCGACTGGCAAAGCCCGTGTCCGCTAATTCCTCCGCGACAAGCTGGGCCATGCTGCGCTCCTCCGTGGTGGCCTTGACGCGAGCAGGGGCGTAAGGCGGTGCCAGCAATGCTGTCCTTGATCGCCCACTCAAACGCACACCGCCCCCAGCAAACTCGCGCTGTTTCTGGAAGCTCTCGATGATGCCCGTCCAGACGTAGCCGTTCAGCACCAGCTCGAACTGTCGCGGGCCCGAGGCCGTGGGCTTGAGCAGTCCCAGCTGATCGGCATCGGCCAGCTCGATGTCAAAGGTCCAGCCCCAAGCCGAACGGCCGGCGCTGAGCGAGACGCGGGCCAGTTCGATCGGAATCCGATCAGGAAGCCGCACAAATGAAACCTCATTGATCACGACGTAGGTCCTACGTTGGGGGCGCACCACATAGCACGCCGAGATACCAAGATTCAGGGGAGCAACACTGGACAGGCCGAGAACTCCGCACCCCAGGTTCAATCCAACCTGGTTGCCAGCAGGAAAGCTGGGGCCAGGTTCCGGCTCTGGATCAGGCCCGGGGCCTGGCCTGATCCCCCACGGGATACGGGCGGCAGCCCCCCAGGGCATCAGTGAATCTCGCCGAGTGCGGACAGGATGGCGCCATTCCCATGACGACACGGCGTTGGCAGAACGCGTAATTGAACGCCAACGCAGCGTGAGCTCTACCGTTGATCTATTGAGCGCACCCCAGGCGAACATCGACCCACTCGAAAGCGCGCTGAGAAGGCTCCGCCAACGAACCTCCAGTGATCGCGATGATTGACCTAATGCCTGCCAACGCAACAGTGTCTCGCTGCTGGACCCACGCATTGTTCGATGCCAATCAAACTGACCCGATGCGCTTAATCCGGATGATGACGACCACGCAATGCCATTCCCCTGATGGACACCAGCGGCAGTGCCCCATGCCATGCTCCTATCCGTTGTTGCCACCGAAGCGGGCGCCCAAGCCAAGGAAGAGATCGTTTGGCAACGGGCGGACTTTCGCCAATGCAAGCCCACAGCCTGGCGAACACCTCGGATGACGGGCTCAGGTGCGTTATCGTCCCACTCCACGCCAAGATTCAGGCCCACCCGTGATCCGCCTGGCACAACCAGGGGACCGAGATTCAATCCCGCGCGACGACCTTCCGGTGTCAACATGCACTTACTCCAACGGAGCCGGGGAAACCCAGTCCTGAATCGCAGCGTTGTGATTGCCGCGATCGTCAAATCCAATGACCAGGAACTTGCGACTCATATCTAAGCCTTCGACCCGCCACGTTCCATCGGCCTTCGATCTGGTCATTGCAACTGCCGACATTGATATCCTGTCGAACACCATGATTCGGCCAGCAGCAGGCTGATTCATGATGCGGAATCGACCATCCACATCCGGCTGCTCCGTCGAAGGCCCCTCCCCCGCCAAGTACCCCTTGGCAGCGATGGAAGCGCGGGAGGCTACCCGCAAGCGCATTACCGCTGTTGCACGCGTCACCACCACCCACCCCCAAGAGAGAACAGCAGCTGACCCCGGTACGGGTCACCGGTGAGTGTCGATGAGTAGTAGTTGGGTGCATAGCCAACTGCCACGATCTGGGAGGCTCCTCGAAACTCGAAGGGGGCTGCCTGCACACTTAGATCTACGAAGGGCCGGAGGTGATAGGGAACAGCAATCCCGGGCAGCACACCACGAGGGCGTCCAGATCCCTCGAAGATCTGCACCCCGGTATAGAGCAACCCGCCGGTGACTGCGTCAGGGTAGGTGGACTGCCTAGCGCCATCCGAATTCCATGCATGGAACGAGGTATAGCGCATTCCACCCACCAAGAACGCAGGGGCAGACTGCACGGGGGAGTTCACAGTCCTGGGCAAGTAGCAAGCTGGCCTGTTCACGTCTATCGAGGTCGCTTCGTTCTGAGTGGAGAACACGAAACCGTCAAAGTCCTCCGTTCCGAGATAGTCCACCAAGCCGCTATGGCTTATACACCACGCCATCGTGTCGCCAGGCTTGTACGACGTGAAGTCGCCAAAGAAGTATGCCTGTCTCTGATCGACGAGCAGCGCAGGGTTCACATTGGTAAAGAGGTAGATGCAGCGACTATCGGCTATCGCAACCCATCGAGACGCAGTGGCGCTCAACGAGCTGGACTTCGCGATAATTGAGCCGGCCGGCCTAGCGCCCGGGCTAGGCGTCGCGTCGTCACCATCGCCAAACGAGCGTAGCGCAGAGTAACCGCGCGCACGGGCATATCGAGCGGTACCAGCACTCGCAGAGTCATCGACCTCCAGTACGAACCCGCTACCGGCATAGGGATCATTTCTGTAGGCCCTCTTGCCAGCTGCAGTCAGGTGCCGCGTCCACCCCGCACCCGGCTTGAACGCCTCCCCAACGCCATAGCCATCTACCAGCACGGCATCCAGCACCACAAGCAAACTGCCAACCTGCCCCGACAACTGCGGGGCACCAGCGTCTGTACTGCTATAGAACCTTGCAACGGTTGCCATCGTTACTCTCCCGCCACGTTGCCGACGACTTGGAATCGCGTTGAATCACGGGCGCCATCCGGAGTTCCTGGTAGCGTCGTGCGCATGAGCCAAACAGGGGCCAGCCCACCAACGGTATTGAATCGGACGACGTTGTTCGTGGACCAACCGGTCCCCCAGCCTTCGCGCTTCATAACGAAGTACGGCGCCCCGGTACGTGGATTCAGAGGCGCCAAGTCCGTGGTCGTGTTGCCGGTGGCAATGGTGCCTACCGTCTCACCGATCACTTCAAACTGGGTTGAACTGGTGAATCGCACGGCCCAACGCTCAGTGATTGCATCCGCGTTCTTCACCGCCAGCGGGTAATCCGTTTCGTTGTAGGTACCAGGTGCGACACTGCCGCTCGGAGAGTCCGCCCACACATTGTTCCACGCAGCCTGATCAAACAGACTTACGACACGTGCTTGCAAGTCCAACGAGCCGTTTGCCTCACCCAGTCGTAGTGCGCTACTGATCATCGTCTCCCCCACCGGATAATCGTGGGTCAGAGGTGTGTTGATCTCGATTTCGCCGGTAATCTGCGGCTGAACAACTAAACGCCGGTCCTCGACGCGCTCGCTGATCGTCAGTGGCAGCGTGTAGGCAGCCAGGTTCAGCGGGTCGCTGAAGCGCAGGTTGCCAACGTCCAGATCCACCGTGAACCATGCGGCGTCGACTGGACGCCCCTCGGCGTCACGCACTTCAATGCCTGCAATCCTGCCGCGACCAAAGGTGACCAGCTCTCCGGCTTGCGGCGACGGCACTACGTGCTTAGCGGTGTGGTGGATCAGCACGGTCTGGCCCGGCTTGAACGCTGGCGCACGGCCGTCGCTGGGCAGACGCACAGACGACAAGCCGATCACGACCTCCGACAGTGGGATCGATCGATACACGACCGCGCCCATGTAGATCGTGCCCGACAGTACGAGCGTCGGCCTCCAGACCTGATCCCCCTCCACCTGATCGGGATCGAACCAGGGCTTGCCCTCATTCCCGGCCACGGGTACCAGCTGACCGAACTGAACCTTGACCACACCACTTTCCCAGTCGACCTTGCCACGAATTTCCGCAGCTGACAGCACACCGTTGATATCCGCAGTCACCGTAAGCAGCTCACCGTCGATGCGGGTCGCGCGCAGCGTGAACATGCCTGGCCGCAGCGGTGAACCTGGCGCACGGAAGAAGCTGACCGCCACCCCAGGATCGGCGATCCGTGTCAGCAGTGATTGGATCTGAACAGTGTTCTCGCCGCCTGCCAGCCACTGCACCAGGTTCACCACACCTGCCGCGTAGTCGATCGTCCCTGCGTAGGTGCCCGAACCAGTGGTGGGATCGATGGAGTGATACAGCCCGCCGCTACGGTCAACGTAGGTGCGCCCACGGAATGCGAAGCGGACGCTGCCCGGAACGATGCTGTCGCTGATCGTCGGGGTGAGCTGCAGCTGGACCGCAGGCAGCGGCATGACCTCCTGCGCGGACTGAGCAGCTTCCCCAGCGAGCATCCAACCGGCCGACACGATACTGCCGGCGGAGAACTGCGCCAGCACGTCCAGGCGCTCATAGCCAACCACCTTCAGACGCCCGGACCGGATCTCATACACCGGATAGGAAACCTGGCGGACCATGAACTTTCCGGCCTGCAGCGAGACCGAGCCCGTGCTGTAGTTCACCGAGCCTAGCACCGTGCTGAAGGCCATGTCCCCCACCGAAACGCCGACCAGGTTGCCTGCGCCATCATCCTTGGCGATGACCCGCATCGCCTGAGGGGCCGATGACAGGTCATCGCGATCACGCCGCACACTCACAAGCCAGTCGAGAAGAACCGTCCCCTGCCTCACAGGGCCCTGCGGCAAAGTAAACGACACGATCCCGGCCGCGTCCGGAACAGGCTGAGGCGCTGCATGGAGAGGCTGCCCCCAGTCGTAGGCGATCGAAAGCTGGCTATCCGCATCAGGCAGATTCAGCGGTCGGAGCGAGATCTCGCCGGTCGAGTAGCTGACCTGTCCACGGACCTGCCCGCCGATCAGCAAGCCGCCGTTCCCGTTGTCGGTGACCGCAACATTGGCGCCGCCAACTCGCAGCGTCAGCTGCACCGTCCCGGGAACCGCCGAGCCCTCTCCCAGCACAAAGCGGAGCGCCGGCGGCAGGATGGCAGTATCGCCGACCCGGGCTTCCGCGATGATGGGCGTGCCCCAGTTGGAGATGATGCTGCTCTTCAGATCCGGCAGCGCGCCTGCAGTTACCACGACAGAGCCGGTCTGGTAGTTGATGGTTCCGGTGCCTTGACCAGGCTTGCCGAGCAGCCGGCCGCGGCCGTTGTCGGTCAACCTGATCCAGCGCCCAAGGGCCCGGTAGTCAACCATCACTGTTCCCGGGGCCGGCAACGGGGTCAGCTGGAACAGCCAGACCATGCCCTGGTTGTTCTGCGTCACCTCAATCTCGTCGGTGAAACCCTGCATGGGGATGGAGCCCGCCGGGGACGCGGTGATGCTGACACTGGTACTGCCTACGCCGCTCGCGTGCGTCAACGCTACGACCCCGCTCTGATAGTCGACCGTACCGCTCCAGGGCGTCGCCACGGCGGAAGCGAGCCCGCCAGTACCGTCGTCGGTGAGTTCGACACTGCCTGCAACCACCCTTACTGCGCCCACCACCAACCCAGTACCGAGGTATCGGCTGACCGGCACGCCAGCAGCAAAGCTGGCACTGAAGTTCTGGCCGAGGCTGCCGGCAGGGCCGGACGGGACCTGGCTGATGGTTCCCATGCCGGCCAGCACGTCACTGACCGGGGTTTCGGCCGTGGAGGTAGGAACGATGGAGACGTACGGGGTATCGACCTGCACAGCCAGATCGCCAGGCTTCCCAGCGACAGTCAGGCGCTTGACGCTGTGATAGCTCGTCGCCTCCACCACGTTGGTTTCGTAGATTCTGGTCGCGGGCTTGGTGGCTGAGTAGCGCACCACCTCCTGGCCGTAGAAATCGCGCAGCAACGCGTTCACCAGCTCGATCACCAAGACATCCCGCTCAAATGCCCCTTGGTCATCGGTAAAAGTCCGTGTCGTACGGGAAAGCACGCCTTTGACCCGCACGTACTGCTCGGCCGGATCATGCCCGGAGCTGGCGAGCGTCAGCAGCGAGAAGTTGTCATTGATGTCGGGGCTCGGCGCGTCCTTCATCGCGTAGACCTGGATCGTCATCTGGCCGCTGAAGTGGTTGCCGAGCAGTACAAAGCGGGACTCCGTTCCGCGCGTGATGTAGCTCTCCACGCGGTTCTTGGCATCAAGGCGCACGTCGCTGTAGGAGCCCGTCGCAAACATCGTGACGGTCACGCGCGGGTCTGCGGGCGGATCAATCAGCACCGCGATCGCGTCCTTCAGGACGTCCGGTGCGGGCGTATCCACATGCACAAACATCTTGCGGAGAGTAGTTCGGCCGGTAGTCCGCTCTTCATCACCGATATCTGGGAACAGGTTGTTCATCGCCCCGTCAATAATTTCGGTCTGAACCATGCGGCCACCGCCGTCAGGGTTATCGGTCAAGCGCTGCGACTGCCGCAGCTTGATATCGGTAGCAAGAATCGTCATGGATTACACCGTCATGAGGCGAAGGGTGATGGAGAAGAGGTCCGCATCAAGCGCGGGGACAGCAAAGCGGGTGGGATCGACTTCGATGGCCGGTCCATCCGTGCGGCGCCACCGCACCTGGAACGACCGCTCGCCGCTGTTGTGGGCGGGCATGACCAGGTCCAGCGGCGCCAGGCGAGCCTCGCTCTCACTGGCCTGCAACGCCCGCAGCACGGGGAGACTGACGACACCGACGTAGGCAGTACCGTCCCGGGTTGTCTGAAGCGTGATCGGCCGCCCGGCCTGTCGCGCAGACTCTTGGACGATCAAGGCACCTGTCAGGCTGGTGCGCGCCTGCTGCCCAACCTTCCAGGCCGTGAACTCATCGGTCCATTGAAGGTCCGCCGGCAGTTCGATTCCGGCAAGAACAATGCGGGTCATCAGCTACGCCCTCGCACGGAAACAGCCCTGCTTTGCTGAACCTGGCGAAGGACCAGCGGAGCGACGAGGCCTGCGAGGCGCTGCGCTTGCTGCACCTCGGCTGCAGTGGCGCCGGCCACCACCTCCTTAGAGGGCAACTTCCAGTCAATTACGATGACCTGTTCATTGCTGCCGTTGCTGCCGATACGGGCGGCATCCGCCCTCGCCTGCGCCTCTGCCTCAGCCTCAGCCTGCTTGCGGCGCTCGGCGAGCGCGGCGGCGGCTTCCTGGTCTCGCTGCTGCCGCTGCCGCATGACCTGGGCCTCCAGTTGCGCCACCTCTTCGATTTCCCCCTTGCCCACGTAGTCGAACTGCCCTGCCAGCCGTTCCTTCGCTGCTTTGGAAAGCTCGTCCTCTGCCTCGGCGGTCGCTTGAAGCTCTGCCTTGTACTCGGCCAGCTGCTTGCGCTGGTCAGTAACCCGGTTCAGCGCATTTGCAAACTGCACAAGCGGGTTGGGCCCGCTGAGCTTGCGCATTGCCTGCAATGCGGATTCGGAGACCTCGCCAATACTGAACGCCATTCCTTGCGCAGCGGCCCCGGCCTGCCCCATCTGCTTGCCCATGCGTTCGGAGCTACTCCCTACCCGGTCAACCTGGTCCGCCGCACCTCCCGCGCTCTCGCGCACCTCCTCCAGCCGCTCGCGGCTGCGGCTGGCACCGTCTTGCAGCTGCCGCATTGCCACATCGCTCACGTCGCCCAGCCGCTGCATGCTGCGCTCGGTGTCGTAGATCGATTCCTGTACTGCGAGCTGGCTATCGACGTTGTCCCGGCGCCACTGGTCACTGTCTGCGGCTGCAGCACGGGTTGCATCGGCATATGCCCGGAAGGCACGACGCACGTCCTCGACAGAGGCCTTTCCGCGAGCCGCGCCGTCACGGATCGCCTCAAAGGCGCTTTTGGCAGCGTCACGCGTCGCATTGAGCGACGCCTGGGACTGGATGCCAAGCCTTGCAAACTCGTCGGCCAGCGGGTCGATGGCAACCTGAATCTCGCGGATGCGAGCGTTCAGCGCTGCAGCCGACCGCGCGGCCGCATCGAAGCCGACCTTGCCCTGCCGCCCTGCTGACTCCAGCAGCGCACCCAGCGTTCGTGCTTCGTCCAGCGTCGCGACCTTGCCAAGCGCCGCCTTGAAGGCCGTCTCGATTTGGACGCCGGTCGCGATCGCGCTCTCAGCCACCGCACCGAAAGCGGCGATCGCATCCTTACCACCAGCGCTGAAGCTGACGCCCATGCGCGATGCGGAAACACCAAGCCGCTCCATTGCAGTAACAAGCGTGGTCTGCAGCACGGCGGCGGCATTGGTGGCGCCTTGCGGCATTGCCTCAAACGCCGACTGGGCCGATGCCTGGAAGCGGAGCAGCTCCTCCCCGGAGAGCTTCTTCAGCGTCTCCAGCAACCCATCGCGCACATTGCGCTCTGCGGCAGCGCCTTGGGAGGCGATATAGCCCAACGCCGCTCCGACCGCCTCCAGGCTCGCCGTGTCTGCAAAGTTGAGCCCTTCGAACACCTTGCCGATCGATTCCTTCGCGAGCTTGGCGTTCCCGTCGATGCCCGCCAACTGCTGCACCACAAGCTGTGCTGCCGGGCCGATGCCGTTCGTGAGCGCGTCCGCAGCCGTCTGGACGCCACCCCGGAGCGCCGCAAAGCCCGTCGACACCTCCAGCAACTTCTGTGTGACCTGACCCAGCTGCTGCAGCTGCTCAGCCGTCGCGACGCCGGCCTTCTGCTGCATCAGCAGGAAGCCTTCCTGCGCCGTGAGGTACTGCTCCAGCCCGGACAGGCGCTTCTCGTAAGCCTGCCGCTCCGCCTCGCCCAGCTTGGCGACTTCCTCGGCTGACTTGATGACTACGTCACGGTATGCAACAAAGGACACTGCCTGTTCACGCAGCTGCAGCGCCGAATCGCGTACCTGGCTGATGTAGGCCCGCTGCGCTTCACCGGCACGCTTCAGCACCGGGTCGTGCTGCTTCCAAATGTCCTGCGCCACGGTCTTGAGGACATCCAGACCGCCCATCGCCGCTTCGAGCCCTAGGACGGCGACAGTAATGGGGACTGCCTTCGGCAAACCGCGCAGCAACGCACCGAACCGACCGATTCCCCGGCTGCCGCTTGCGACCGCTGCATTGTTGGCAATCTGCGCGTTCGTGGTTGCGATCAGCGCCGCGCGCCACGCGTTCAGCTGGAGCAGGGCCCCCACGATCTTGAACTGCGCATACGCAGCAGCCATCAGGCCGATCACGCGAGCATGGTCCACAACCCACTGCGTCGTGCCCTTCACCGCCTCTGCCATGGTGATGATGGCTTGGGCGGTCTGTTTGGCCCAGCGCGACAGGCTGCCATCGGCGGCCAATCGATCTAGCGTGGTCAGCAGGGTGGTGAGCTGTTCCTTGAAGTAGGTCAGCACCCCCTGATCTGCGACCTCCTGCTTCCAATCCTTGAAGCGATCGGTGGCGGTCTTCCACAGGCCGGCGATGGTGCCCACCTTGGCCGCTGCAGCCGCACCACCATACGACTCGGCCAGCAGGTCGAGAATGATCGCCTGAGCCTTAGCCACCTGGCCGGTCGCTTCCAGACTCTTGATCAGCGACTTCTGGCTGTCATCCAGCGTGAAGCCTTGCTTGCTCAGGCTCTCCATTGCCTTCGACGGCGTCTGCAGAGCCTTGCCTACGACCTCGGCAGACTGCTCCAGCGACATGCCCAGCCGCTGGGCCTGGTCGATGGTGATCTGCATCGCTGCCGGGAACTGCTCGCCCACGATGTTGGTGTAGGACAGCAGACGCACCTGGGCGGCGCTGATCTGCCCATCGTCAAACAGCCCACTCTGCAGCTGCTGGCGCATGGCGGCCAGGCTCTGCGCGGTGAACTCACTGGTGCGCCCCGTGGCGTGCAAGGCCGCTTCCAGCTGAGCCAGTTCCTGCTCAGCGTCGCTGCCCTCCTTCACGATGGCTTTGATGCCATCAACCACTCGGTTCAGGCCGACGAACGCGATCGCACCAGCGGCGACAGCCTTGAGCTTGCCGAACCAGCTGACCGTGCTCTCCGTGGCGTTTGCCAGGTCGCCGCTGCCGGCGGCGGCATCAGCGGCGCGCTCCCTGTACTCAGCCAACGACTTCGCGGCCGCCTTGCTGGTGTTAGCCTGCTTGCGGAAGGCAGCCTCGCCCTCCTCGATCTGCTGCTTGCGCCGCCGCCCCGCCTCGGCCTCTGCTGCAGCGGCCCGGGCCTGCTCAGTGAGCGCTGCCGCGCTGCGGGTCGCCTCGATACGCAGGCGCTGCTGGTGATCGGCCAGGTTCGCGGTGTTGACGCCGAGCGAAGAAAGCTCGTCGTCGGCTTTGCCTACGGCGTCCCATTGCTCGTTGAGCGCCTTTTTCAGGCGCTCGCCTTCCTTGCGAAGATCCCGCTGCGCTGCCAGTACCTCGCGGGAGGGCTTCTCCATCTCCCCGATGCCGAGGCTGAGCGCCAGCGCGGCCTTCTGATTGTCATCAAACTGCTTTTCCAGCTCCGCGAGATCGGCCAGCATGCCGTCGAAGGCATCCGCTTTCGCCGCCGCCTCGTTCAGCCCAGTGAGCGAGTCGAGCAACTTCGTCGCCTTGCCAGCGGTCTCGACCGAGACATCCCCCAGATCGCCAAACGCCGCACGCAGTTCATCCACGCCCTCGCGGCCCTGCGTTTCGATGACGACCCGAATTGCTTCTTCCAGCCGATCAGCCATTGGAGCTTCCATTGACGCGCCACTGGCGGCGCAGTTCTGTCAGGTAGGTGGTGTGGAAGCGCTCGATCAGCCGGCGACGGGCCTCCAGGGCGCGGCTGTTGCCATCAGCACCCGAGAGCATCTCGAACGGGCTGGGCCCACGGAGGATGCGAACGGGGCCACGGCCGTGGCGCTTCTGCTGCGCCCGATCCCAGCTACGCACCCGGATGGCCCTGCGGCCCTTGATCGTCGCAATGAAGGCGCCGTCGTAGGTCTTCGACTCGCCCACGCCAACGCCGGCCGTGGCACCTCGGGATTTGCGACCGGCCCAGCGACCACCGAACTCGATCAGCGAGATCTGCCGCGTGCTGGCCCAGATCGAAAGGAAGTCGTCCCTGCCACGCTTGCCAGTGCTGTAGCCGCGCTCGCCCGTTTCCACGCGATATTTCCCGCGCAACGCAGAGGCGCGGATGTTGTAAGAGGCACGGACCTCCTGAGCAGTAGCTGGCCCAGCCCGGCGCTGCAGACCGACAAACGCCCGCTGCACCGATAGGTCGTACCGATTCAGCACCGCGCCGGCCAGGTCGGTCAGGCCATGGAAGCCTTTTGCCCGCCGGCCGCTGACGTAGTACTTCAGCAGGTTGTTGTTGCGATTGGACGCCACTGTGCCTTTCCAGTTTCAGACCGGGAGGGCGCCCTTCCGGCGCCCTCCCCTCGCCGGGGTCGCCGACACGCTCAGCCCGCCGACTGCGCGGCGATCTTGAAGGTGTAGAGATCGGCCTCGCCGGCCTGGAAGATCACCGGGCCGGTCAGGGTCACCTGAATCGGCTCATCGCTGAACCAGTCCACGTCGCCATCAACGGTCAGGTCGACGTTCGGGATAGTCAGCAGGCCTTCGTCGCCGCTGATGCGGTCCTGCATGTCGCCCAGGATCTGGAAGGACTTGCTCGGCGTGGTGCCGCCGCTGATGGCGGTTTCCAGATATGCGTCGTACTTGTAGTTCGCCACGACGGTATCGCCAGCCTGCAGTTGGCCGCCGGACTTCGGAATCAGCAGGCCATGCGCCGAGTCGAGGGTGTAATCCGTGCCCTTGACCAAGTCGACCACGCCCTTCTTGAATGCCGGCTCGGTATCGGCCAGAAGGAAGCTGTGCGGCAGCTTCACCGGTGTGTCCACGCTAGCCACAGTCACGGAAACGTCCGTCGCGGTGCCGGCGGCGACCTGGGTGGCCACCAGCGTGCCGTACAGCATGCGGGCCAGGATAGCCGGCGGCACTTCCAGCGAGGTGATCGAGACGCTGGTGACACCAGGGTTGGAATCCTTGTGGATGATTTGCTGATAGCGCGCGTCGCGGCGTTTGCTCTTGATCTCCACCGAGTCGCCGGCTTCGTAGCTGAACGTCAGCGACGACTGCTCCAGCGGCTGGTTGCCGAACTTGTCGGCCGGCTCCGGGATGACGGGAATACGGGCGCCGTTCGCGCCGTGCTCCCAGAAACGCAGATCGCCTGCGAACTTGCGGACTTTGGGCTGTGCCATGGTGGTGCTGCTCCTACAGGTTGGGGACGGGCTCAAAGGTCTCGGTCAGACCAGCCCGAGCGGTGATCTGAGCGACGACGGCGGAATGCCCTGCGTCGTCTTCCAGGGTTGCCATCTGGCTTTGAAGCAACTCAAACTTGGTAATGCCCTTTGGCAGCAGCTTGTCGTTGAAGGTCAACACGCGAATCAGGTCGTACCTGGCGCGGTGCACGAGCAGCCGAGGGTTCACCGCACCGCTCTCTCGCGGCACCTCAAACTCAATCGTGACCGAGGCGTCGGAGTTGACCTGGGCAGACCCACCGCCGGTGCGCGACAGCTGTTGGACCGAAATGAGCGTGGCTGGTCCCGACTGCTCCTCATCCAGCTCGGCATCGTCGACCACGATCAGTCCCGAGCCTATGTCGGTGAGGAATCCGGCGCTGGCTCGGATCATCTGCACTCGACCGCGCAAGAACTCGACCAACTGCCAGGAAAGAGGTTCGGGCCGCTCAACCACGACGCACCAGCCACCGGCTGCGGGAGCCGTCGTCACTGAGCTTCTTCATGTTCACGAAGACTTCGCCAGCGACCTCGATGCGATCGCCCGGCTCAACCTCGACATCGGCTCGAAGGTATGCGACTTCCACGCGCCCGGAAACGAACTGACGCAGCTCACCGATGGTCTCCACATCGCGGTCGACGTAGACCCGCACGCCATCGGTCACGGCTCCGCCCTTCTCCGACGTCACCCTCGCAGTCGAGACCATGCCGGCGAGGGAAAATGCGCCGTGGATGGTCGCATCCATTTCACGCAGGAAATCCAGCTCGCTCATCGAGTACCTCCCGAACACAGCAGCGCATAGGCCTGAAGCCCCCTCACTTGGGCGTCGCACTGGGCGGCGGCGCCAACAGCTCGGCCCGCACTCTCAATTCGGTCGTCGGCTCGACCATCAGGCTGGCTGGCGGCAGCGGCGGCTGCGGACAGCTCGGCGGTGGCGACGGTCGCTTGCCAGCGCTGGTGCAGGCGCTGGTTGCCAGCGCGAAGATCAGCGATAAGGCGATCAGAGGCTTTCTGTGCATCGTCCTTTTCCTTTTCATATGTGGCAGCCAGATGATTGGCTGCTTGAGCGCTTGCGCGTTCCGCTGCAAGCACGTCATTCGCCTCGGCCAGTGCCGTCACGGCGGCATCACGCTCATCGCGAGCCTTGTCTCGGGCAGCGGAGGCGATGTCGGCAGCCCGGTGCGCTTGGGCAACCGAACCCCTTTGCCAGATGGCCAGGACGCTCAAGCCAAGCAGCAGCGCCAAAAGCACCCGATTCATGCCACAGGCTCCTCGACGGGGGGGACGACCACTCCCAACTGCTTGAGCGCGGACTCCAGCGAGATGACGCGAAGCCTCAGCCGATGAGCATCCTCTTGCGCCTTCATGCGCAAGCGAACCTCTTCGTTGTACTGCTTGACCACCTCCGCCTGGGAGGTCTCCAACGACTTCACCCGCTCAACGAGCCCGTTGAGCAGATCTACGTTGGCGTCGGTTTCGGTGCGCTCTTTGCGGCGCGCAAGAACCGCACCCCACGTTTCCCGGAGCAGCCACAGCGCGACTGCGCTGGCGGCCAGCCACCAAGGAGCCCCATTCCCGTCGACGCCCCCGGTCACTTCAACGCCTCGGCGATACCTGCCGCAACCACGTCGGCGTTCCAGTACATGCCACCGTTCTCATGCTTTGCGATGGCGGTCGCGAGGCGCCCCAATGTCACCGGGTTGTCCAGGCGGATGACTTCGGACGGCGACACACCTACTGCGGTGGCTACCTGCCGGACGTAGGCGCCAGTATCGTTCTCCACCGGAGGCGCCCAGCGCCCGATGATCTCTTTCACAGTGCGCAGGCCGTGCTTGCGCTGGTAGGTGAGCAGGGTCTTCGCCAGGGCGCGGAACCCGGCCTGCGGTGTCAGGAACACGCAGAAGCGCTGCTCGCGCGCGATAGCGGCGACGGAGCGATCCTCACCCTGCCACGGCGTGCTGGTGCGGTCGATGTTGCCAGGATTGTTGTTGCGTACGCCGCGCGGCGTGCTGGTGGTGCCCATGCGATTCCCCGATGTCGCTGTGGAAGAACCGGCACCGCTCACGCCACCCGGGCATCTGTGAGCGGTGCCGGCCTGTCGATTACGCCTTGGTCGCGTTGCCGGGCGAAAGACGGACTTCGGCGGTCGTCTGCCCGGTGGAACCGGCAGCCCAGGCAAACGCCGCACCGGTGATGTCGCCGGACACGGCGGTCGCGGAACTACCGTCGACTGCCTTGGCGCTTGCGCTCCACACCAGCTTTTCACCCTGCTCGAAGACCGCCGTAGGCACCTTCGGCAGCGTGAACACGCCGCCCAGGGCTACGCTGCCCGTCGCGCCGGCGGCGATGTTGACCAGGGCAACCCCCAGCTGATGACCGACGACAACCGCCTGACCCGATGCAACCTGCTGTTCGGTGGTGTTGGTCCAGGGGATCACGTCCCCATCGGATACGAAGTTCTGTGCCATGTCTCAGTGCTCCAGTTGGGGATCAGCCGCAGCGCTGCACGCCGCGATAGTCGAGGGCGGCAATGCCGAAATCGAGGCGGGCCTTCCAGCGCACACCGTCGACGGTGAAGCCTTCCTCGTAGTCCAGGAAGGGTTCGGTGATCCCATCCAGGAATGCGACCTCGATGGCCGGACAGTCGTTCGGATCGGCGAACAGGTACCACTTGTCGTCCTTGATGCGCGCTGTGTCGACGATGTCGCGGAAGAGGCCCTGCACCGCGTTCGGGCGCTGCAGCTTTCCTTCAGCGTCCGGGTCGTACTCGGCCTTGTTGGTGACACGCGCGGCACTGCCGTACTTGGTCGGACCGAGCCAGAGTGCCGGCGACAGATCCAGCACATCGTTCCCGCCCACGTCCTTCTGCTGGGCCAGCTGGACGCGCATCGCGTCGACCGAGGTGACGCTCGGCACTGCTGCCGCCAGGATGTTGCCGTGGTCGGCGTGGAAGAGCGTCTTGTTGGAATCCAGCTTCGGATTGCTGGCGAGGAACGCATACGCGTCGGCCTCAATGGTCCGCTTTGCGGCACGACCGAAGGCGGTTGCCAAGCCGAGGAACGCACCCAGGTCGTCGTTGATGATCGCCTGACGCGTCAGGTTGATGGTGTTGCCCTTGGTGCCAGCGGTGATGGTTGCCTTCTCGCCGTCCGGGATCTTCTTGTTCTTGAACTCGCCAGCCTCGGTCAGCTTGTCCAGGTTGCCAATGCTGCCCACGCGGTAGCGCGAATGCTCGCGGAAATCACTGACGGTGCCGGTGACGCACCAGCGGGACCAGGTGTCCGGCGCAACGGCGTAGGCCGCCTGCAGCGCCTTGTGCATCGTGCTTTCGAGCAGCACCGGGAAGTCACTGCCGCTCTGCGTGAACGCGCGGCCGACCAGCTCCAGCTTCGCCATGCCATCGGTACGTACGCCGCAGCGCTCCAGGCTACGACGGGCCAGGTCCATCAGGGTCAGGCCGCGCACTGGATTGTCACCGGTGAGCGCGAAGATCCGCTTGGTTGCGGGATCGATCACCTGAGCTCGGTGCAGCAGCGCATGCGTCACAGCGGAGCGCTGCAGATCCTGCTCGTCCTCGGTGACGCTGATGCGGTTGATGTTGCCGCCAGCAGCGGCATCGCGCTGCTCCAGCGTGGTCAAGATCAGGCCACGCACGTGGTCGACCGAGTGACCAGCGCGAATCCAGCCAGCTGCATGCTCGGTCTGGCCGTGGCGGGCTGCCAGCTCCACGATGTCGGCTGCGCGCGTGTCACCTTCCGGAGCCTGAGCTGCGGCCGGCGCTGCCGGAGCCGGGGTGTTGTTGATGGGTTCCTGCTGGACCGCCGATTCGGCGGCGCGGGCGGCGGGCTGAGGCATGGTGTGCTCCTGCGACGATGCGCTACGGGTGAATACACAGGGGGTCCCCTGTGCGGGTTGATTGCTGCGGGTACCTGCTGCCGGGTCTGCCGGCACAGTGACGAAGCTGATCTCGCTCGGCGTCCACTCCACCGCGCGGTAGATCGGCAAATCGCCGGGGTTGACGGCGCGCTCGATCTCATAGCGCTGCACGGTGTAACCAACCGAGATATTGCGAATGATTCCGGCACCGATATCGGCGATTACGCCGGCCAGCTCCTCGCGACCGGAGAGACGGATAAGGGCGTGACCTTCGCCATTGGAGAGCCAGGCGCGATCAACCACACCCATCTGTGAGCCGATACCCCAGGTGTTATGGCTGTCCAGCACCGGTGCAGCGCCAGACGACAGACGCTCCATGTTGCAGGCAGCCTCATCAACTACCAGCTCTTCCCAGTAGTACGTGTCGTTCCACCAGTCGTAGCGGCGCACTCGGGTACCGGCGGTCCACTGGAGTTCGATCGTGCGTGCCTCGCTATCGAAGCTGGTCGGCTGCAGCTCGGCCTCACGCAACTGCGGGGGCATGAGGCGTGTCGTACCGTCCTGCGTCGGAGCCTGGATTGGCTGGGGCATGGTCATTCCTCGTTGGTTGGTGAGGCGTCGACCAGGCCGGTCCGGGCGCCACTGGATTGAAGGAAAGTCATCAGACCGAGGGCGCCGGTCTCTTTCATCCGCTTGAAGTCCTTGCCCATCTCGACGTAGACCGCATCCGGGTCGTAGCCACGCCGACGCAGCGCTTCACTGGGTGAGTTGAGACCGGCGCCCATCGCTGCGATTTCCGATTCGATGTCCTGCTTGGGGTTGACGTAGTCCCAGCGCGGCGTGCTCCAGTCGGCAGTGCTTCCCGTGGAACGCACCCCACCGCCAAGCGCAGCTGCTTCGTCAAACCAGCGCCAGATCGGCTTACACATCTGCGGGACGAGCACCAGCCACTGCATCTGCTCGCAATCACGACGGAACTCCATCTGCCGGATGCGGGCACTGGAAAAGTTCACCTCACGCATATCACCGGTGGCCGACTCGTAGGGGACACCGATGCCAGCAGTGATGATGTGCGCGTTAAACTTGCAGTATTCGACGTATCCACCTGCCGGCTTTGGCTCGACAGTCTGGAAGGCGGTGGCACCAGTGATGTGGGTGACGCCACCGCTGGGCAGTGGCCCAAGGTCGGTGACCTGGTCGCGATCTGAGCCGAGCTGCGAAGGGCCGTCATCGTCCGCGTTGGACATCGAGTCGATGTCGCCACTGACGATAACGCCAAGCCGCGCTTCCAGGTTCTTCCGCGCCAGCTCGGCGTCTTCGTACAGCATCAGGTCGCGCACTCGCGCGATCACCGGGGCGAAGCGCGTAATGCCGCGTCCCTGCCCGGGGCGGACGGGGTTGTAGAGGTGGATGATGTCGGATGCCGGCACCAACGAACTGCTCAAGCGTACAGAGCCGCGCGCAGCCTCACCGGGATGCGCTCCGAACAACCAGTAGCCGCGAATCCGACCGATCGCGTCGTACTCAATGCCGTTGATGATCTGACCACCGCCCGACGCAGACCCGTTCTTGTTCCCGTCCAGCCAGTCGATCTCCAGTACCTGAAGCTGCAGCGGGACCGCGAGACCGTCCGACTGACGCCTGGTGCGGCGGCGAATCATGCTTTCACCGTCCTGCTCCATCGCGCGATACGCAGTAGCCATGAGGCCGTAGATGTCCGACTTTCCATCCGCGTCCGCCACGTCCGCCCAGCGGCCCCATAGGGTGTCCAGCGCAGGAGCGTTCGGCCCTTCGGCCTTGGGAGTAATGCCAGTCCCGATCGTTGCGCTGACCAGCACCTGGAGGGACCGCGCGCAGTACGGAACGTTCTGCACCAGTGCCCGAGCGCGGTTGCGCAGCTCGCGGGCGTCCGCCAGGTGATCGGTGTTCGCGCTGGCCCCCGCCCTACGAACACGCCAACCGTCAGTGCGCGAGGCGCCCTCGTAGGCACGTACCGCCTCCAGCGTCGCCCTGGCGCGGTGACGCTTCAGGGCTGCCTGCGGAGAAATGGCGCCGATGACCCTGTCCAGCAGCGAGGCCGCCATGTCAGAAGCCCCTCAGCGTCGTGAAGCGGTAACGGCGCGTGGCCGACTTCCGTCGTCCAGCCGTCGTGGCGGCAACCTCAGCCTCCATACGATCCAATGCGGTCAACATTGCTTCGACGGACTGATACGTGATCTGACGATCACCATGCCGAACGGACAACTGGCCGCTGGCGATGGCGGCCTTCAGCCTCTGCACATCGTCTTTAGTCCAGCTCATCAGTGAGGCATCCGCGAGATCATGGATGCCAGTTTCCTGATCAAGTGCGGGTGAGTCTCGGGGAACTCACCCGCACCCCCTACTCATTGGCGCAAGGCTCATCAAGCAAGCGGTACAGCGTCCGCCTGTCGATCCTGAACCTCCTACACAGCGACCGTACTGACTCCTGTTCCTGCATTCCTTTCCGGATCTCATCCACAGGGTAGGCACTGCTTTGCATGCTGGCGGGGATGTACAGATCCTGGGCTGGGTACTCCTCGACAAGATAGGCCACCACGGCCTCCACAACGCTGCGTATATCGTCGCTGTCGCATCGCAGGCGCAGCGCGGCGCCGACCGCGAGTTCCTCCGTCAGCTCACTGATTCTCACCTTGTTTCGGACTGTGTTCCTGCTCACCACTGCCTCCCCATGCCGCGAGGCTGCGCAGGCCGTTGCCGGCGAGGCACACTCGATGTTTCACGGGAATCAGTGGGAGCGTCGGCCTCCGACGCAGCAGATGGCGTTTCGCGTGAAGCGCTCACGCTTGGCGGCGCAGCCAGCCGTTGTTCCAGAAGGTCCCAATCGGAACGCGTGAAGCGGTTGATACGGACCTCTGGGTGATGGGTCGCCGCGTAGGCATACACCCATGTGTCCAACGGCTCGTTTCGGGTCACCTTCTTCTCAAATCTATTCTTGACTGGGTTGTAGACCTCCGACACCAGGCCCGGGAAGAACTCCTCGGGCAGCTGGTCACTGAGGTGGACCATGCGATTCTCGGGCTTGCGCTCGGCGTCGGCCGACAGACGGCTGTAGAGGTAGTGCTTGGCTGCAACGGTCCCTACGTGGTTGATGGTGATGCCGCGCTTGTCAGTCTTGCCCTTCCAGGTGACGTCAGCCAGCTTGCCCTTGGACAGCACAGGAGCGTTGTTGGGTACAGCACCAAAGATGCACATTGGTCGGGTGATGCGTCGCTGACGGACGTAGTTCTTTACGGCCTCGGTGCGGTGGCCACCAGCGTCGATGGCCACTGCCATCGGCCGTAGCAGCGCGCCATCTTCGCGCTCGATTGCGCGGTTGAGCAAATCGGTCAGGGCTACCCACACCGCTTCCTCGGCTGGATCGCCCTGCAGTTCCACATAGTCCAGCGTCCAGGCGGTCATACCCCGCCCCCAGCCGACGACGTGAATAGCAAGACGGTTGTCCTGCGTATCCACACCTACGGTGATAGCCAGCACACCTTGCGGAGCCGAGCGAAGCGCATAGGGCTCGGCACGATCCTTGATGACGTTGTGTTTGACTGCCCGCATTGCGGGGTCTTCCCACGTCTCGGCCAGGCGGTCATTCACGAAGGTCTTGAGCGAAGCTGGATCGCCCTGCGCCTCCAGCCATTCTTTGACCAGGTCCAGCCAGCGTGGACCCAGGCCAAACTGGTAGTACAGGCAGTTGATGGTGTAGCCGCGGATCGGCGAGTCAGGATTGGCAGCGACCCAGCGCCCCTTGGCGATCATCTCAGTCTTGAAGTGCTCCTCGATCGCGACGCCACACTCGCAGCACGCATACCACGCGCGACTCTTGTCGGGCGACCACACCAGGCCACTCCACTGCAGCGCCTGGAAGTGGCCGCAGTGGGGACACGGCACGTGGTACCGGCGCTGGTCACTCTTGTCGTACAGCTTCGCAATCCGGCTGAGTCCGGCGATGCCCGGGGTGCTGATGTACTGCCGCTTGTAGGTGGTCGGGAAAGACGATGTGCGGCCGTCCAGCATCTTCACCGGATCGTCGCCAGTGGAGAGCTGCTGCGGCGCCTCATCGATCTCATCCACCTGCAGGTACTTCACCGTCGAGGACTTCAGGCGCTGCGGGCTGCCCATGTGTTCCACGAACAGCTGGCCGCCGGCAAAATCCTTGAACGTGCGCTGGTTGGCGCTGTCGCGGCTAGCGGTGCTGGTCAGCGCCTTCTTTACAGCAGCGCAGACCTCGATCATCGGGTTGAGCTTCTGGGCAATCCACTTGTTCATGGACACCTCGCCCGGAAGCGCATACATCATCGGCCCTGGGGCATAGTCCATCCAGTAGGCCATCGCGTTCGTCGCTAGCTGGCTCTTGCCGAACTGGATCGGAAACATGCAGACCTGGTCATGTACCGGGCTGCGGGCAGACATGTTGTCCATCGGCTCCCGCAACGGCGGGTTGCGATCGGTCACCCAGCGCCCGGGCTTGCTACCGCTCTTTGTGGACAGGCGCATGTGCTCATCGCACCACTGCGACACGCTCATGGGCCGTCGCGGCTGCAGCGAGCGGGCCAACACCGATGCCAGGCAGTGCTGTGCCTGCATCATTCCGAAGCCTCCGCAGCCTTGGCTGCCAGCGTGCGGAAGCCCTGGCTGAGCTCTTCCAGGGCGTGGCTCACCTCATCCCAGACCAAACGCCGGCACCCGGCCTCATCCAGTGTCGCGGCGAGCTGCGGCGCCAGCGTATCGGCGAGGCGCTCCATCGCTCCCCGGAACGTCGTGGCGTGCTCAGCCAGGAATGCCTCCACGTCCGCGCGCGGCAGCAGCAACCCCAGCTCCTTCTGCAGCGCGATGTGGGCCATGTGCGCATCGGTCTCGGCCTTGTCGGCCAGCGCTTTGGCCTTGCGCGCGGAATCCGGGGTCTGCGGCCGGCCGGCCCGTGAGGGCCTGGAATCGTCCTCGTCGCTATCCTCTTCATCGTCATCGATGTCGGGGGCGAGAGCATTGGCACCCTCCCCACTCCCCACCAGCGAGCTGCCACGCTCATCGGCGTGGCGCTGGGCTACGCCGGCATAGACCGGATCTGTGGTACGAGCGTAGAGCTCCAGGGAGGCGGTCTTCAGGAATCCCTTTCCGCCAGCACCCACCACCACCCTCCCCTTCTTCCTCAGCTCGACCACGTAGGATGGCTTGCAGCCGATCAGGGAGGCCAGCTCTTTGCCAGTGATCGTCACGTCATCCTCAGCCATTGCTACCCCCTACTCCATTTCCTTCGAAGATCGTTAAAGCGGAAAAACGCGCGCACGCGAGCATGTGCGGGCTGTGCGGTGGCGTGTGCGGGATGCGATATCCACTGAATGGCTGTGGCACAAGCCGTGTGCGGCGTGTGCGGGATGTGCGCCCACCCATATACGCACGCGAGGCGCATCGTGGTGCGACGGCATGACGCCCATTCGCGCCCGCGCACGCCCATGTAGGCCGAGTCCCGCACGTCCCGCACATGCCTACTGCTGCAAGAGATTCACGGCAATTCAATGCCCGCACATCGGCCCGCACATCCCGCACGCACCGCACATTGATGGGTATAGTGATCACGCACGCCCCTTGTAGTCGGAGAACATGCGACGGAAGGACACGACCTGGTCTCCCAGCCATGCTGCCTCTGTCTTCCCGTCAGGCACGGTGCAGTTGCCGAGCATCAGGAAGCCGTGAGGTCCGTTCACGCTCTGCTCGATCTGGTAGCGCTTGCGCGCCCGGTCGGGATGGGTGATCTGGCGCTTGCGCACCAGTGCGTTGATGAACTTTGGTGACGGCGCCGGGCGCGGCAGGCCCTCTCGCGCACACCAGGCCTTATAGACCTCGTACCAATCCTTCGAGAGCGCCGGCATGGGCTTGAGCCCGGGGATGTCGTCGCCGTAAAGCTCATCCAAGAACCGCTGCGGGCTATCCTGGCTCAGGCCAATCAGCTCCTCTTTCGCCTGGGTCATCGGCGGGTTGGTGCCATTGGTGAAGCCGGTCAGATCTACCTGCAGCAAATAGTGGTGCAGCGCCGCCGTGGCGCCATTGCGGATATCGGCCAGCACCTCGGTGTAGAACTCATGACTGAGCTTGTCCGGCGTCCAGATCACTGCGTGGCGCCTGTCATCCTCCTCCAGCACGACAGGCATCGCCTCGTTGGAGAGGAACACCAGGTTGGCGTGGTTGTCTTCCTCGTAGGCCTGAATGTTCTTCGGGTTGATACGGATGCGGTCACCCGTGATCAGCGCCTTGAGCTTGTTCTTCAGGTGGTACACCTCGGTGCGTGCAACCACTTCGTCGGCCAGCAGGAACAGCTTGCGGCTCGCCCAGTCGTTGAACTTGTCTTCCAGCGCCGCCTGGTCAAGCACCCGGCCGTACTCACCGTAGAGCTTCATGTACTCATCGAAGAACATGTTCTTGCCGGTGCCCTGCGGACCATGGATGACGATGGTCGATTTCATCTTGGCGCCAGGGTGCTGCAGCGGGTAGGCCAGCCATTTGACCACCCAGTCATACAGCGCCTTCTGGTTAGCTTCGTTGCCGCACATGTGCCACAGCAGCTGCAGCAGACGGTCGCAGTTGCCCTCCTGCGGCACCGTCGGCCAACCGGCAAAGAGGTTGCACGTCACCCCGGGCTTCTCGCATGACGGGTCGAAATCCACTTCCCGCACCCGCACGATTGACCGATCCGAATGCTCCATCCACGCCCGGTGCAGTTCCTTGCGCACGCATGCATCGCGCATGTCGCCCAGGGCAACCAGCATGTGCTCTTTGTGGTCGAACACCGTGCCACCCTGCCCGTAGACCAGAGCGAAGCGCTCAAGCAGCTCGTTCAGCGAATGGATCGGGGCAAGACGATCATTCCCCTCGCCCCCGTCGCTGGTGATGGAAGGCGCGCGTTTTTCGGCAGGCACCCGCCACGACAGCTCCGTGAGGCGGGCCTCGACTTGGGCGCGAACGACATGCAGGCCTTCCTGGGCGTGCAGATCGTTGAAGTCGCTGACCTTGCGGCCGTTGTCGATGAAGCGCTCCCGTCTGGCCGACTCATCGGAAAAGAAGGGGTGCAGCACCGCTCCGCCCACGTCCAGCGCGGCGGCCTCGGCACCGAGCAGGCCTGCATTCGACGCGCCGTGCGGCTGCGCGCACGAGGGGCAGAATTGCGGATGGTCGGCGAGCACCAGGCGGCTCTTGCAATGCCGACATTTCTGCAGCACGTCGTCGTCGGCGCACAGCAGCATCTTTACGCCGCGATAGCGCTTCGCTAGGGCCGAGGCTACAGCCAGCATGTTGCCGGCATCGAACGCCACGGCGACCGGGTAGCCCGTCGCCATGTGCAACGTCGCCGCAGTGGCATAGCCCTCTGCCACCAACAAGATCCACTGGGGACTTCCGCCGATCAGATGGAAGTGGCCCTTCTTGACCATGCCTGCCGGCCAGTACTCCTTGGCCGGCTTGCGTCCTGCGGCCGCCAGCTTCGCGCTGCGCAGCACCTGCAAGCCATGCACCTGGCCGTTGACATCCAGCAGCGGGACGAGTGCCGCGCCGGTGGCGCCATAGCGCAGACCGAATCCCTGCACGCCCTTGCTGATCAGATAGTCGGCCTCGCCGACTGCATTCGCCTTTGCCCAGGCCGACGACGCACGTTCGGCCGCCCGCTTCGCCTGGGTCTGGCGAGCAGACTCGGCCCTGCGACGATCCTCGGCCAGCCGGTTGCGCAGCGCTTCGCGCTGTTCATCGGAGAAGCTCTTGTCGCGCTTGCGCAGATCAACCTTGGTCGCGCCGTTCTCGTTGCCGTGCCAGACGCCGTACGTGCCGACGACCAACACTTCGCCGGCCGAAGTGTTCAGTTCGTGGAGCGCGTACCAGCCGCGGCGCTCACGCGAACCCTCGACGCGGCAGCGGACCATGCGACCGCTGGTGTCCAGTTCGGTGACCAGCAGGCCGGCGGACTGCAGCTGCTGCAGCACATCCCCATAGTTCTCAGACATTCAGTAGTTTCCCGAGCCGCTATCTACCCAGGAAATGCGCGTCGGAATACCCGCGTCCGTCAGGTCCAGGGAGGACCCGTCGCTGGTATCGCGAATGGTTCGCAATGCCAGGGCGGATTCAGTAGCGCGGGCAGCACGCAGCCTTTCACAAGCCACCCGGGGGGATGGGGCCGAATCAGTGCTTGCTTGGTACATCTGGATTCCCCAAAGGCAGGCAGTGCTGCCGGTTGTCTTGCTGCTCTTGTCGCTGGCGAATGCGCTCGCGCTCCGCCAATGCTTCTTCACCTACCAAACCGGGCACCGCGTCAGTCAGCGCCAAGGCGGCCAGTTCCATTGCTTGCCGCGCAGCTGCGCTGGCTATGCCACGCCGTCGATATCGGGATCGATGGGCGTGGTGGGTTGCCACGTCAGTCCTGCATCCCCTGCTTACCAGCAGCACGGCAGGCGTTGCGCTCCAGTCGGTAGCAGAGCCTGCGCACGTCGCGCGATAGGTCCTGGATTCGATCCGCCTCGGGGACGGTCAAGCGCTGGTCGGCCATGGCGTCGATACCGGCGCCAGCCAGCGCGCCGGTCAGCTTGTGCAGCTCCAGCAGCTTTGCTTGGATCGCGGCCAGCTCGTTCGGCCAACCACCCTCGGGTGGCGGCGGTACGTAATCCACCATCAGGTCGTACTGACCTGCGAGGGAGCACACCCAGTCGGTGGCAATCTCCTGCGTGACCACGAACTGCTGCAGGTAGTCCGTCAGGATCTCGGCCATCTCCATGGAGATAGACTCACCATCGATGCCTCGCAGTTTTTTGCGCAGGGTCTCTGCCGAGATCGACTTGCCCCTACGCTTGCTGATGTGTGCGGCCGCATCCTGCAGACCACCTGGGGCGCGGGCCACTGCGTTGTGCAGGGCATCCCGCCAGTAAAGATCAGAGCGGAGGCAGGTCATGCGTCCCCCTGAAACGGGCCAACGATCATCGTGGGAAGGCTGATTGCGGCCGGGGCAACATTGGCGCCATGGCAGAGATCATCAGCTTCCCGCAGCGCATGCGCTTCACCGCGATCCGAACCTACGACGCCGCATCCGGCATCGGCGGCGTGGTAGCGGTCCTGTTCGCCCCGGCGCGCAAGGCTCTTGTATGTAGACCGATTCATGCCGTCTCAGCCGGCCAGATGTCAGGGCGGATCGCAGCAAGAGCCAAAGGCTCGCAGCCAAGCTCGCCACCGATCTCCACTGACGCCAGCTGAATCTTTCGCGCCAGGATCGGGCTGGGCTTCTTGTTCCTCCAACCGGTCGCGCACTGCCACAGGTATCCCTCAGAACTGCCGGTCAAGGCAGCGAGGCGCCGCTTACGTTCGGGGTCCGAAATGAAGGTGAGTAGGTCCATAGGGCCAGTATTTAGCCCCGAGCTAAACGTTAATGTCAAGCACACAGCGCAACTTCGGCGTTTAGCTACTAGCTACGCTTGCCGTATGGATGCCATCACCGCCAGACACCTCAACCTCCAGGCCCTGGTCGCCACGCTCAAACCCCAGCTGGGGACGCAAAAAGCGATCGCCATCCACCTGGACATGGCGCCTTCCTATCTGAACCAGCTATTGAGCGGCAAGAAGATGGGGGATGACGTTGCGCGCAAGATCGAACGCGCGGCCGGGCTATCCCATGGCTGGCTGGACCAGCCGAGGTCCGACGACGACGCTAGTGCTGGGGCCCCTGCTGGTTCTCAGGATCTGCGAATCGACCCTGAGATCATCGCCTCCGCGATCAGGCTCGTGAGGCTAACGTTCGCCAACCTTGGGATTGATGACTTCAGCAATGAAGAAGACGGTACGCCACTGGCTTATGCCTACGAGTACCTGTACCAGCGGGGTGAGGCAACGGTAACTCCCGACAACCTGATTGACTTCAGCAAGGCGCTTGCACAAAGGCTCAGGGAGAAGGATGGAGAAGCAGAAGAAGGAACCCCCGGCCGCCGGGACGCTCGAAGCATTGGCTCAGGTGATCGCGCAACGCGTCGCAAGGCGTGACGGGCAAAAGCCCAAGCTTCGCTTAGTCGAAGCACCTAGGCCATCAGCCATCGATAACGTAACGCGAGACAGCATTCTCCGGCGTATCCGCTGGCTCCGGGATCACTACAACTTGGGCTGCTTGATCGACCAGGCAACATTCAACACGCCAGGCATCGATTGCCTTGAAAACGACGCGCTGGTGCGTCTGCATCGGGAGATGGAAGCCGCCAGAGAATGCTGCATGGACGGAGTTCCTTTGGATGAAGCTGGCTTCATCCGAGATGTTTCCATCCAGGACGCGTGACCCTGAATCAAAGCAAGTGGGCGCGCAACGCGCCCACACCTATGGCGTGCCGGCACCTGAGTATTTTTCCCGCGTGGCTCGTTCTCGCTCAGCACGAGCGTCGCCGCATCGCTTCCTGGCCTCGGCCATCTGGCTATCTGCAGAGATTCTGTCGGCTGTCTGGGCCTGCTGCAGGCTAGCAATCTGAGACCTTATCCCAGACGCATAAGTTGCGCCGGCAAGGTTATTCCTTGCAGTAGCCAGTTCACGGTTTAGCGCAGCGATCTGACGTGACACATCCTGCCCACGGGCGTTGACCGGGCCGTAAATCCTACTTTGCTCCGAGGACAAGCAGTTCCGTTCGGAGATGCCAGCATCTGCAAGCTCTGTCGTCTGATACACCGCCGCACGATTGGCAGCCTCGCCCGCACTCTCTGTTGAAGCTCGATTGGAGCGCAGCTTCATCGGCGCTGCGCCTGCGGAACACGGAGCTTGCGAGTAGACCGTCTCCCCGGCTGCCCCCTTGCACTTGAACACCTCTGCCGAAGCCCAAGGTGAAACTGCAAGCGCAACCCCCAGCATCACCAACCTGTTGAACATCGCAGCCTCCCTGGCCCTGTATGCCTAGGAATTATCAGGCGTGCCCTTCCCTTTTTCAGCCCCTGACGAAAATTTAGCTCACAGCTATTGCAATGGAAATTTAGCTGTGGGATAAATTGCCTCGCCGGCCAACGACCGGCGGGCGACCGGCGGGTCGCCACCTTGCCGGCCCCTCCCCTGACCGGCAGTAGCCGCCCCCTCGGCCCCTGACCCGCCGGCGCCCTCCTTCGAACAGGAGCGCGCCATGTCTCATCGCTACGCCGATCCAAGCCCCTGCCTGCTGCCGTTGTTGGCCGTGAAGGCCCTGCGGGCAGTGGCAGCACGCGATCACAGCACCGCCCGAACCCTGTGGGTTCGCAGCAAGGGCGAACACAGCCGCAACCAGCTGCGCCGATCCCGGCGCATGGGCGTTGCCAGCCTCCGCCTGGAAGCCTGCTCGCGCGACATGTCTGCGGAGGTGCGGGCATGAGCGCGCTTGCAGCGAAGAATCACCAACTGTGGTGCTTCAACTGCGATGAGAACAGCCCAGGTGCTGAGAGCGCTGACGACAGCGAGGATCTCGCCGGGCGCGAGGGCTGGGTGCTTGGGATCGACATCGACGGCGGCGGCGGAGCGCAGTACGCATGCGCCGACTGCGCCGAACTCCTGGATGAAGCGCTTCCTGTCAAAAGCCTGCGGGCAATGCGGCAACAGATTGGCGGAGGCGCAGCATGAGCCGCCGTCTCCGACTCGCCTGGGCAGCCGTCGCGCTGTTGGCCGCGGTTGTCGTGCCGCTGCGCATCGCCGAGATCCACCAGGCGCACGCCGACCGTGATGCGGCCAAGGCGCGCTGGGCGCTCAGCACCTCGGTGAGGGGCTGACCATGCGCCAGATAGCTCGCCCGCTCCCCGACTCAGTGCCGCTGTGCTGGCCCGGTCATCGACCGCAAATCGTTGTGACCGAAGGCGCCCCGACAGGCCATCGCCTCGGCACCCCCTGCCCGCCGCTGCTGCACATCGAGTGCCATCGGTGTGGCCTTGCCACCCGGCCGGTACCGATGGAAAAGGCCGCGTTGGCCGAGCTGCGCTGGACCGATCCGAGCCTTGCTCACCTGCGCATCCCGATCTCCCTGCTCGCCCGACATCGCGGCGAGGTCCTGGCCGAGATCGCTGCCGCTTCCTCTTCCACACCCATCGCTGCCTGACCAGGAGAACTGCCCATGGCCGCTCCACTGAAGCCGAAGGAAAAAGCCGCGTTGCTCGCAGCGCATGGCGCTTCGGATCACACACTCCACCGTACCGCCAACGGGTTTGCGCCCAGCAACCGACCCGAGAAGCTGTTTACGCGCCGCGTCATGAACTGGCTGGATGAGCGCGTGCTGATCCGGTACGACGACCCGCAGCTCCCGCGCAAGGCGACCCTGACCGATCTCGGCCTCGCTGCCGCAGAGGCCGAGATCGCCAAGGCACGCGACCTGGCGCTGACGGCATGAGCATGCAGCCAACACTGCCCGTCGAGCAGCATTTCGCCACAGGCCACCAGGGCGAGTCGCTCGTGCTGATGGTGTGTCAGGGCTGGCTATGGGCCGGCCTCTACACCGCAGCGCCACGCGAGTCGCTCCTGAAGGTCGCCGCCAGCGCCAGCCGGAGCGTGGGGGTATCGCACCACTCGCTCACCCTCGGCGGCGTCACGTTTTCCCTCAACCGACTGGCCGCACAGGCCGCGCACCGCTGGCTCGACCGCCAGGGCGTGCGTGTTCGGTCGATCTCCCCCATCAACCGCGCTACGCGCCGCACGCGAGGAATCCCCGCATGAGCCGTTCTGTTGTGATCTACGGGCCGCATCTGTGCGGCAAAAACGCCAACGCGCAGGAGCTGCGCGAACACTTCGGCCTGCAGGCCGTGATTGAGGACTGGGATGGGCACAGCAGCTATCCGCTGGATAACACACTGGTACTGACCGAGAACCCCGATGCCGTCGCCGACAGCTCGTCCAAAGTGATGCATCACGGCTGGGCGATGCGCGAACTGATCGCGGAGTCCCGAGCATGAGCCCCCGCCCGCAGCAGACCGGCCGTGCCGCCGAAGTGCGCAACGTCCTCGCCATGTTCCCGCAGGGCGCCACGGTCGAGCAGATCAAGACCGCTGGCCGCATCAACTGCACGCACCAGGCTATCGGCTACACGCTGAAGGGGTTGGCGCGCAGCGGTCAGGCCATATGCCACCGCTCGGGCGTGCGCGGGATCTGGCGCCTCTCCAGTCACACGCAACATGCGATCGCCCCGCTGCGTGCGGCACCTGCCCGGGTGCAGCCGGCCCGCACGCCAAGTCCGCTTACAGGCGTCAGTGACGCGGCGACCACGATCCGACACCGGGAACTGGACCGGCAGCAGCTGGCCGACGACCTGGACGCATTCCTCGCAGCGGGCGGGCACATCGAGGTGCTTGGGCACACCCCACTTCGCCCGCTGATGAGCCGTCACGCCGCCAACCACGGCAGCTATGCGGAGCGCGTGGCAGCCCATGAAATCGACTGAGGCAACCATGAGAAACGAACCGCACACAGCTGCCGTAACGGAGCCCGGCAGGCCCGGCAGTAGCTATTCCGACGGCCCGGCATGGCATGCATTCGGCGTCAGCCGCGCCGCCTACCACGTAGTGCCGCGACGCACCCTGCAGTCGATGCCGGTCGAGTGGCAGGCGCGCTTTGTCGCGCTGATGCAGGAGGCACGTCAGGCGCTGCCTGATGAGGCGTTCCCCGAGTACCAGGTAATTCGGCTTAAGGACGGCAAGTACGCCAACGACCCCAACTGCCGGTACCGCCGCACGCCACCGTTTCCCTGTCGCCCTACCGACGAAGCGCATGCCGTCTGCAATGCACCGCTCGCCGGCGCCTTCGTCAACACCCTCACCCAATTCGATCAGGCACGCTGATGACCGCGAACCTCACGAAACTCCCTACGAACTGTCCCGTCCTGCGCGACGCATTCGACACGATCAGCGCGATTGCGGTCGAGGCCGTGTGGCTGCCGAACCAGGCGAAGGCTATCACGGTCACCCAGGCGCAGACCGCGTTGCGTGACCTGCATCATCGCCTTCCCCGGCAGCAGGATCTGCGCGTGTTCGAAGCCCCCGTAGCCGCGTATGTCTCGACGCTGCGTAGCAGCCTGCAGGACGGCGACACGCCGCTCTGCGATACCACCCGTGCCCGGCTGGCGCAGGCGACTGAATTGCTGGAGTTGGTCAGGAATCAGACTCGCACCGTGGTCGATCCGGCGGACCCGTGGCGCGGCCTGTACCACCCCAGTCGCCTCCCGGCGCGCAACGTCGACGGCGAGATCCCATGTCATCCAGATGTGCCGATGTGGGCTGACGGTCGCGAGCTTTCGCTGCGGCCGTTGTTCCTCGCACAGGGATTCGACCTGCAGGTGACGTTTGGCGATTTCACCGAAGAAGCCGTGGAGACCGGCGACCACCGTTACTGGGACGAGATGCGCGCGTGGCAGCCGGTTGGCCCCGGCGCAGATTGGCGCCTGGCTTGGCTGGGTGATACCGAAGATGGCCCAGCCGCATGGTTCGTGCGACCGCTTGCTGCCGAAGCGATCATCGCCTGGGAGGCTGCACATGGCTGACGGCTCCCGCTCGTTCAACTTTCCCCCGCCACAGCGCTCTCGCCTGCGCCCAGGCGAAATCGTAGTCGACCTTTTCGCCGGCGGCGGCGGAGCCAGCGAGGGCCTCAAGCAGGCCATCGGCGTAGATCCCGCTCTGGCCTACAACCACGACAAATTGGCCATCGGCATGCACGCCGCGAACCATCCTCTCACCCTGCACCACCGCGAGGATATCTGGCACGCAGACCCACGCGTGGACGTGGCCGGCCGGCCCATCGGCTGGTTCCATGCCTCGCCGGACTGCACGCACTTCAGCCAGGCCAAGGGCGGCCAGCCGCGCAGCCGCAAGACCCGCGCATTGTCGTGGGTGGTGCTGAAGTGGGTTGGCCAGCTGCTGCGTGCTGACCGGCTGCACGGGACCAACACCGCGCCGCGCATCATCTCTATGGAGAACGTCTGGCAGATCCTGACCTGGGGTCCGCTTGTGGCAAAGCGCTGCTGCAAGACCGGCCGGGTGATCACCCTAGACTTGGTCCAGGCCGTGCATCCGGAGTCGGGAAAGCCGCTGTTCCGGCGTGGCAAGCCGGTCATGGTCAACAGAGTCGCCGACAAGGGCGAGCGGGTGCCCGTCGAGCGCCAGGCTCTTGTCCCCCATAAGCGGTACAGCGGCCGCACCTGGCGGCAGTTCGTCGCAGCGCTGCGGGCGCTGGGCTATGCGGTGGAGTGGCGCAAGCTGGTGGCCAGCGATTACGGCGCCGGCACCAGCCGCGAACGCCTGTTCCTGCTCGGCCGCCGCGATGGCCACCCCATCGTGTGGCCCGAGCCGACCCACGGCACAGCCCCTGGACAAAAGCCGCGCGTGACTGCTGCTGACTGCCTGGACTTCTCGATTCCCTGCCCGTCCATCTTTACTCGGGACCGGCCGCTGGCCGATGCCACCATGCGCCGCATCGCCAAGGGCGTCATGCGCCACGTCATCAACTCGGCCGATCCCTTCATCGTGCCGGTGACGCACCAAGGCGGCGACCGCGTTCACAGCGTTCGCGACCCCGTGCGCACCATCACCGCAGCCAATCGCGGCGAGCTGATGCTGGCCGCACCTGAGCTGGCGCCGTTCCTCACCGAGCATGCCAACGCGAGCCGCCAGCGGACGATGGCAGCGGACGAGCCCCTTCCCACTGTCTGCGCCGGGGTCAAGGGTGGCCACTTCTCGGTGGTATCCCCGACGCTTGTCCAGACCGGCTATGGCGAGCGCGCGGGCCAGTCCCCGCGTGCGTTGGACCTGCAGCAGCCGCTTGGGACGATTGTCGCTGGCGGCGTGAAGCACGCCGTGGCCGCGCCGCACCTGGTGAAGTTCCGGGGCGACAGCATCGGCAGTGCGGCCACCGAGCCGGTGCCAACCATCACCTCTGGTGCTGGCGCTGCGCGCCCGGCGGGTGCTGCTCACGCGCTCGGTTTGGCAACAGCATTCCTTGAGCAGGCGAACGGCGGGTTTTATCAGGGCGCCGGCAACGATGTCCGCGACCCGGTCAGCACCATCACCGCGAGCGGCAGTCAGCCGCGGCTGGTCAGCGCTGACCTGGCCCAACTCTCGCCAGAGCAAGAGGCCGGCGCACTGCGCGTCGCAGCGTTCCTGGTGAAGTACTACGGCAGCGGCATCGCTGTCGATCTGCACGACCCCATGGACACGGTGACCACCAAGGATCGCCTGGCACTGGTGACCGTCCACATCCAGGGTACTCCCTACGTGATCGTGGATATCGGCCTGCGCATGCTCAAGCCGCACGAGCTGTTCCGTGCGCAGGGGTTCCCGGCGACCTACATCATCGACCGCACCGCTGACGGCACAGTGCTGAAGATCACCGCGCAGGTCCGCATGTGCGGCAACAGCGTCAGTCCACCACCTTTCTACGCCTTGATCGACGCCAACTTAGACCCGGTGACAATGTCGCTAGCGGAGGCCGCATGAGCGCCGAGCTAGTTGTCGATCAGGGAAGTCGCGAGCCGCAGACCGGCGTGCAGCGCCTGTTCAAGGGTGTCGTGCTCTCCGCAATCGGGATCATCGATATCAGGGAGCTCGCCAGCCTGAACCAAGTGCACGAATGCCTTACCTCCTTCCGGCTGCCACGCCTCGACGTAAATGTTCTGGCCGTAGTAGCTGGTCCTCAACGAATCGCTCTGGATCTCTGGCTTCATGACGCTTTCCTTGATGTTTCGGAGATGCTCACCGGAAGTCAGGCGTTGGTCAATGGCAATCCGTACTTGGCAGCTTTCAAAGTAGCATTCGCGGTGTTCGGCACTCAGGCGGTGAGCAATGGCTAACCGCGCCGCGCCTCTAGCCGATCAACAACCACTTCCACCAAGAGCGCTTCTTCGGAGGAGAGAAAATCAATTCGTTCATCTGATTGGAAGCCTTAACAAGGGACAGGCCGGCAGTCCCCAAGTGGCGACGGAAGAGGTCAAGCACCGCATCTCGATCAGTTTCCCCCTCCTTAAGCGCAGTTCGAACCTTACCTTTCATCCTATTGGCGTCCATTACGCAAGCGACCGCAATACTCAGTTCGCGCGCAGGAGCGTCAAGTTCGTGGATCCGGTGAAGGTTCTTCTGAATCAAGGGCGGCACCCGAAGAACGTTGCCACCTTCCGGCTCAAAACTCTCCACGATCGCAAATGCGTGCTGCTTATCCACGTGGTCGACCAGAGTTCGAATATTGTCCAGCCAGTCATCAATCTCCTCGACAAGAAGGGTGGTCAGTCCCAGTGCCCGATCCAAGGACTCTTGGCGTCGTCTTCGCTGCTCCCCCAGTGCTATGCGCAGGGCCAGATAGGCGGCCAGAAAAGTACCCACCGCAGCCCAAGCATCCCAGTTGACTTGGCAAGTGTCGCTTGGAAACCAGCATTGGCTAAAGCCGTTAAGGAAACTCATCCTCCGCCCTCCCTGTGGACTCGCGACGATTCTGCCACGGACTCACGCAGGCCCGAGGTCGCCCATGGTTGATCCCGCGCGAAAGCAGCTGTCGGATGGGCCTGACGATACGCTCGGACTCGAAGGGGCTGCGCGGATGCTGCGGCTCGGCTTGGAGGCAATGAAAGACCTGGTCGATAAGGGCGAGGTCCCAGCCGTGCGCTTGAATCAGAAACACACGGTCATGCTGCGTGAGGACCTGATCGACTTCCTACGTTTGGAAGGGCGCAGGCAAGCTGCTGAGCGAAAGAAGTCGGCGATCGGCACCCAGCCTGCAGCCAACTCACCCACACCTGGGCCGACAAGACGTGCGAGCAAGTCGCGTCGCACCAAGCTGCCCGACCTCCGCGCCTACGAGCAGGCCGATCACCAGAGCTGATCGGCCAAATCAGAAGCGCGGAGGTTGGCGTACCGCTTCAACTGGCGCGGATCGCGATGCCCTGTGATTTTCGCTATCTGGATGTCCGTCAGCGAGGTCCTTTCGTACAGCCGGCTTGTCGCTTCGTGGCGCAGATCATGGAAGCCGAGATCCGCGCACCCGGCCGCAACGAAGATGCGCTCGAACTGGCGCGACAACTTACTCGATACACGCCGCAGGGCCAGCGGGCTACGCTCGCCGGCCCAGAATGGCAGCAGCCGCCCATCGTAGTCACCCTCATACGCGGTAAGCTTCGCCAGCAGAACTGAGGTCATGGGTACCTGACGCTTGCTCCCGTTCTTGGTCTTGTCCAAGAAGATCGTGCGCTGCGCCACATCGAGCTGGCTGCGCTCGAGCGTATAGATCTCGCGCATGCGCATGGCTGTTTCCAGCGCCATGTCGAACATCAGTATCAACGCCTCCTGCTGTGGCAGGTCGAGCGGCCGCTGCCGCCCCGCTGGCTTGGCGCCGGCCAGGATCTCGCGGATGCGTTCTTCCTCACCAGGTTCCAGACGGCGATCGCGCTCCTGGTCAGCTTTCGCCTCCCCATCTATGCGCTTCACGGCGATCTTGTCATCAGCTGTGTACGTCGAATAACCCCGAGGCAGGAGTCGCAGTGGATTCATTGGCAGTGCGCCATGGGCAGCCAGCCAATCCAAGGCACGCGAGAGTGCCCCCACGTAGTGCCGGATCGTTGAAGGCGCAAGGTTCTGCTCGCGCTTCATGGTGGTGACCCACTCTGTCGCCCAAGTGAAGGTCAGCTGCGGCAAGGTGATGCCAATAGGCAACCGCGAGAGCAGGACGGGCAGCAGCTGCTCGTCATCGACAGAAATGTGCTGCGCGCTCCGATACTCCGTCACCTGGCTGCGCAGGTCCTTCGCCGCCGCCTTGGTGTTTGCCAGCTCCTCCGGCACCACCCCACGGTCGAGCAGCGCCTCAAGGCGACGCACATACTCGTCGCCTTCCGCCTCCGAGGCAAAGCTCAGGTAGACCGGTTGGGGCAGCAGCCCCGCCCGCTTGATCGTGTACTGCCAGGAGTCGCCCCGGCGTCGCTTGGTTGCCATCCCTGCTCAAACTCACGTAAACGCACTCGGCACATGTTAACGCGAGTTTGCCACCCGAAAACGGGTGGCAGACCGATGATTTTGGGGGCGAATCAGGGGATCTCGGCCTCGGGTGTCGAACGCCAGGCAAAGAAAAAGCCCTGATAAATCAGGGCTTTATTTGGAGGCCTCAAGCGGAATCGAACCGCTGTAAACGGATTTGCAATCCGGTGCATAGCCACTCTGCCATGAGGCCAACGTACTGCGCGCCAGGAACGGAGCCCTGACAAGACAAAACCCCATGATGGGGCCTGTCGGAACATG
>Ga0247725_1000264_pt1 | contig 49931 bp, 42 predicted proteins | sample OKSTACKMCFT3sol_FD_183021 | JGI IMG/M metagenome (GOLD analysis project Ga0247725, IMG submission 183021) | Subsurface sediment microbial communities from gas well in Oklahoma, United States - OK STACK MC-FT3-sol | ecosystem: Environmental > Terrestrial > Deep subsurface > Rock core/Sediment...
CCATTAAACCCGACGGGATTTATCTCGACGGTACTTTTGGCCGCGGTGGTCACAGCAGAGTGATCTTATCTAAATTAGGTCCGCAAGGCCGTTTATACGGCATAGATCGCGACCCGGCTGCTATTGCTGCCGCCCAGCCTTTATTGGCCGACCCACGGTTTTCTATTACGCACAGCCCTTTTGCTGCCTTAGCCCAAATCGCTGAAGACAAAGGCATTACCGGCAAAGTCGACGGCATTTTGCTGGATTTAGGTGTGTCCTCTCCTCAACTGGATGATGCTGAACGTGGTTTCAGCTTTATGCGTGATGGCCCACTGGATATGCGGATGGACCCAACATCAGGTATTTCCGCTGCCGACTGGCTGGCCAAAGCTGATGTCGAAGACATTACTTTTGTATTGCGTGAATACGGCGAAGAAAAATCGGCCTGGCGTATCGCCAATGCCATAGTTGATAGCCGCAGTGAGCAACCACTGACCCGCACTGCTCAGTTGGCTAGTTTAATCAGCACTGTGGTGCCAAAAAGCCATAAAGAGAAAAAACACCCTGCGACTCGTAGTTTTCAGGGTATCCGTATTTATATCAACAGCGAACTGGACCAGATCAAAACTGCGCTGGACGCTGCTGTGCACGTATTAAAACCCGGTGGTCGTTTAACTGTGATCAGCTTCCATTCACTGGAAGACCGTATGGTGAAGCAGTTTATGCGGTTAAAAAGTAAAGGCGCTGCTATTCCTAAAGGTTTACCTCTGACCCAGGATCAGTTGAATCTGTATACCCCGTTAAAACTGATTGGCAAAGCTATTATGCCGTCTGAAGCCGAGCTGGAAAATAACGTCAGAGCTCGCAGCGCTGTATTACGTATAGCGGAGAAAACCGCATGAGCGCCATCAAACTGAACCGTCTGATTTTAAGCGACATCTGGCAACACAAGTTTTTGCTGGTGCTGATGTTGTGCTGTTTAGGTTCTGCTTTGGCTGTGGTGGAGTTCACTCATATGAACCGCCAACTGACGATCCACGAAGATAAAGTTTTGCAACATCGCGATACTCTGGAAATGGAGTGGCGCAACTTATTGCTGGAACAAAGGGCCTTGTCTGAACACAGCAGGGTGGAAGAGCTGGCGGTGACCAAGCTGAATATGGTCAGGCCCAGCGGCCCGCAAGATGTGGTGGTGCAGGAACCATGATAAAAAAACCAGCAGCACCTAAAAAGCAGGCGAAAAAGAATCAACAGCCGACTGTCATCAGTTGGCGTTTTGCTTTTGTAATTATCTCCTTATTTGCCGTCTTCAGCGGTCTGATTATCCGTGCAGCTTATTTGCAGGTGCTGGAACCTGAAATGTTGCTGGAACAGGGCGATATGCGCACTTTACGGGTGAAATCTGACGCTGCTATGCGTGGCATGATTTTAGATCGTAACGGCGAAGAACTGGCGGTCAGCGTTCCTGTACAGTCGATTTGGGCAGACCCGCAACTTGTGCTGCGCAACAGACACAAAATTGACGAGCGCCGCTGGCATGCCTTGGCGGATATGCTACAAATCAGTCCGCAGCAGTTGTCTGATAAAATTGGCGGTGACGATTCCAAACGTTTTGTTTATCTGCAGCGTCAAGCCAGTCCTGCCACTGTGGACTACATTAAGCAGTTAAAAATCCCTGGTATAGCGTTCCAGCAGGAATCTCGCCGTTATTATCCGGCCGGTGAAGTCACTGCTCACTTGTTAGGCTTTACCAATGTGGATGATCAGGGCATGGAAGGTATTGAACGTCAGTTTAACGACGTTTTAACCGGCAAACCTGCACTTAAAACTGTGCGTAAAGATGCCAAAGGCCGTGAAATTGAAGTGCTGTCACAAACTAATGGTCAGGCATCCAACAATATTCAACTGAGTATCGACCAGCGTATTCAGGCTGTGGCCTACCGCGAGCTGAAAAAAGCTGTGATGCAATTTGGCGCTACTTCAGGTTCTGTGGTGGTGGTTGATGTGCATAACGGCGAAGTGCTGGCTTTGGCTAATGCTCCTTCGTATAACCCAAACAATAGAAAAAATACCGATAGCAACAGATACCGTAACCGCGCTATCACCGATACCTTCGAACCAGGTTCGACCATTAAACCTTTACCTGTGTTAGCCGCTTTAGAGAACGGCACCGCCACTATGGACACGGTGATTTCGACAGGTTATGGCCCGGTGCGGATAGGCGGTCGTTTAGTGCGTGATATCAATGGCTATGGCGATTTAGATTTAACCGGCATTATGCGCAAATCCAGTAATATAGGCGTCACCCGCTTAGCTTTGGGCTTGCCTCCTGAAAAGTTCCTCGATATGTACTACAAAATGGGCGTAGGTGCTGAAACAGGTTTAGGCCTGACAGGGGAAACGCCAGGTGTACTGCGTGAACAGCGCCGTTGGGGCGAACATGCGTTAGCCACTATTTCCTTTGGTTACAGCTTTACTGTCAATGCCGTACAGCTGGCTCGTATTTACGCCACTATAGGTAATGGTGGCGTGTCTTACCCATTGTCTATTTTCAAAAGTGATAAAAAGCCTTTAGGCGAACGCGTGGTCAGCGAAGAGCATGCGGACAACATGGTTACTATGTTAGAAGCCGTAGTGGGGCCTGGTGGTAGCGCTAAAAAAGCTGCAGTACCAGGTTATAGAGTAGGTGGTAAAACAGGCACTGCGAAAAAGGCTGGCATAGGCGGTTATAGTTCTGATTACATCGGCTCTTTTGCTGGTATAGCTCCAGTTTCTAATCCTCGTATAGCTGTGGTGGTTATTATCAATGAACCAAGCGGCGACTATTACTATGGTGGTGAAGTTGCAGCTCCAGTGTTCTCCGCTGTGTCTGGCGCCGCTTTACAATTATTAAATGTCGCGCCTGATGCCAATGACAGTCGTATAACCAAAGTCAGTGGGGTGGCCAATGCCGGCTAACTCACTGCAGCTATGGCTGACTCCGTTTAAAATCCAGCTGAGCGCTGCAGTGGCGGCTTTGCCTTTGCAGCATTTGCGCATCAATAGCGCCGAAGTGCAGCAGGGCGATGTGTTCCTGGCTTTGCCTGGTACTAAAACCCATGGCAACCAATTTATTGCAAAAGCCTTCAGTGCAGGTGCTGTACTGGTGCTGACAGATACTGCGCCAGCTGTTGCGGATGAACGTATTGTCGTTGTCCCTCAGCTGGTTGAATTACTCAGTGCCTTAGCCGCTGCTTTTTACCCTCATCAGGCGCAACAGCTGGTGGGTATTACCGGCACCAACGGTAAATCCAGCACGGCCATTTTTGTTAATCAGTTGGCTGTGTTGTTACAGCAACAAGGCGCTGTGATTGGCACTTTGGGTTATGGCGATTACCGTAGCCTGACGCCCTTGAATAACACTACACCTCATCTGGTCGATATTCATCGTATTCTGCACAGCATCCAGAGCACTGGAGCAATGAAAGGCGATGCGCTGGTGGCTATGGAAGTATCTTCTCATGCCTTGGTACAGCAGCGTGTGGCTGGCCTGCAGTTTGAAGTGGCTGTATTTACTAATTTAACCCGCGACCATCTGGACTATCACGGCACTATGGAAGCGTACGGCGAAGCCAAAGCTTTGTTGTTTAAAGCAGATTTAGCTAAAACCGCTGTGATTAACATCTCAGACGCATTTGGCCGTCAGTTAGCTGCGAAATGCACTCTGCCTGTGCTGGCTTATGGGCAATTAAAAGACTGTGCTGGCTACAGCGAGTTTCTTGCTTATGACCACTTGGAAATTACCCCACAAGGTTATCAGTTCCGTTTAACCAGCCATTTAGGTCAACAGCAGTTACAGCTTAAAGTGCTGGGTGAATTTAATATTCAAAACGTATTGGCCGCCTTCGGCGCCATGTTGCAGTTAGGTCACAGCTTTGAGGTTTTAGTCCGGGCTGTGCAGCAGCTAAACAGTGTGCCTGGTCGTATCGAACAGTTTTATCAAGCGCATCGCAAGGTAATGGCTGTGGTGGATTATGCCCATACGCCTGATGCACTGGAGCAAAGCTTGCTCGCTGTACGCAACCATTGCCAGGGCCAGTTGTGGGTAGTTTTTGGCTGTGGCGGTGACCGCGATAAAGGCAAGCGACCTTTAATGGGCGCTATTGCTGAGCGCTTAGCAGACCAGTTAATTATTACAGCTGACAATCCGCGTACTGAAGATGTGATGGCAATTTGTCTGGATATAGCAGCAGGTTGCACAGAGCAGCAGTATCAACTGATTGCAGATCGTAAAACTGCGATACGCACAGCCTTAGACCAGGCCAAAGCTGGTGATCTGGTATTGATCGCCGGTAAAGGCCACGAAGATTATCAAATTATTGGCCATGAAATTTTACCCTACGATGAACGTGCCTTTGTCCGACAACTGGTGACGGAGACTGCTTTATGATCCCTTTACAAACAAAAGAAATAGCACAGTTAGTGCAGGGACAACTGATTGGCGCTGATATTCAGATCCAGAGTGTCAGCACAGACAGCCGTAATATTAATCAGGGCGATTTATTTATTGCCTTAAAAGGGCCGAATTTTGATGGTCACCAGTTTGCTGCTGATGTGATTGCCAAAGGCGCTGCCGCTTTAATTGTTGAACAGCAGCTGGATCTGGCAGTACCACAAATTATAGTGGCCGACACCCGCTTGGCTTTGGGTGCTTTAGGCGCTGCTGTAAAACAAAAAATCAATCCTAAGTCTGTGGCTGTGACTGGCAGTGTCGGCAAGACCACAGTTAAAGAAATGATGGCTGCTATTTTGGACCGTATCGGTAATGTGCTGGCGACAGCCGGCAATTTTAATAACGATATTGGTGCGCCTCTGACCTTGTTACGTTTAACACAGCAGCATCAGTACGCTGTGATGGAGCTGGGGGCGAATCACCTGGGTGAAATTGCTTACACCTCCTCCTTGGTGAAACCTGAAGTCTCTATTATCACCAATGTGGCGGCAGCCCATTTGGAAGGTTTTGGCGACTTGTTTGGCGTGGCCCGCGCTAAAGGCGAAATTTATGGCTCTTTAGGAAACGATGGTGTGGCTATAGTGCCGCTGGACAGCGAGTTTTCTGACTACTGGTTAAAGCGGTTACAAGACAAAAAAGTTCTGACTTTTAGCAGCACACAGGCAGCAGATTTTACTGCTGAACATGTGGTACTGAATGAACAAGGCTGTGCCAGTTTTGATTTAGTCTGCCCACAAGGCCGGATTTTTGTTCAATTGGTATTGCCTGGCAAACATAACGTAGCCAACGCTTTGGCCGCCGCAGCAGCCACTTTGACTTTGGGAGCCAGCCTGACTGATGTGCAGTTAGGTTTAGCCGCCATGAAGCCTGTCAAAGGCCGCATCAATGTCACAGTAGCCAGCGACAAATTACGTTTGATAGACGATACCTACAACGCGAATTCTGAGTCCACTAAGGCTGCCATCGACTTATTGGCGACTTACCCTGGCTTTAGAGTTCTGGTGTTTGGTGATATGGGGGAACTGGGCGCTGATGCTCGTTTGTACCATGAAGAAGTAGGTTTATACGCTAAACAAAAGGGGATTAATCTGTTATTCACCCTGGGCGTGTTATCACAGAGCGCCAGTGATTTATTTAACGGCCAAGGGGCCCATTTTAGTTCCCGTCAGCAACTGATCCAAAAGTTAAGCCCGATCCTTGATGAACAGTCCGACGCGACTGTGCTGGTCAAAGGTTCGCGCAGCGCCAAAATGGAATTGGTGGTGCAGGACTTGCTAGAAAGATGTCAGCAGGAGATCAGCTCATGTTAGTGTGGTTAGCCGAGTATTTAACTCAATATATCAACGCCTTTAACGTATTCAGTTACCTGACCTTCAGGTCTATTCTGGGCATATTAACGGCTTTAATGTTGAGTCTGTATTTTGGCCCTAAGCTGATCGCCAAATTGCAGCAACTGCAAATTGGTCAAACCGTAAGGGATGATGGCCCACAAAGCCATTTCTCGAAAAAAGGCACTCCGACTATGGGCGGTTTGCTGATTTTAGGTTCAGTGCTAACCAGTATTCTGTTATGGGCCGACTTGGCGAATAAATACGTTTGGGTGGTGATTTTTACCCTGGTGAGCTTTGGCTGGATTGGTTTTATTGACGACTTCCGCAAAGTAGTTCGTAAAGATCCAAAAGGCTTAATCGCCAAATGGAAATACTTCTGGCAGTCCTTATTTGCTGTCGCTATTGCGTTTTTCCTGTACGCCTCAGCAGAACGTCCTGCAGAAACCAGTTTAGTGGTGCCTTTTATTAAAGACGTGCTGCCACAGCTGGGCTTTATCTTTATTGCTTTGTGTTACTTCGTCATTGTAGGTACCAGCAACGCTGTGAATTTAACAGACGGTTTAGACGGTTTAGCCATAGTACCAACCATCATGGTGGCTTTCGCTTTTGCCATTATTGCTTATGCCAGCGGTAACGTGAATTTTGCCACTTACCTGAATATCCCTTATCTGCCTCACGCCAGTGAACTTGTGGTGGTGTGCGCGGCTTTAGTCGGCGCTGGCTTGGGTTTCCTTTGGTTTAATACCTATCCGGCTCAGGTTTTTATGGGCGATGTAGGCTCTTTAGCTTTAGGCGCTGTGCTGGGTGTTATTGCCATTTTAGTCCGTCAGGAAATAGTGCTGTTTATTATGGGTGGTGTTTTTGTGATGGAAACTGTGTCTGTCATTTTGCAGGTGGGTTCTTACAAATTACGCGGCCAACGGATTTTCCGTATGGCGCCTATTCACCACCACTACGAATTAAAAGGCTGGCCTGAACCCCGCGTTATAGTCCGGTTCTGGATCCTGTCCGTCATTTTTGTGTTGATTGGTTTAGCCACTTTAAAACTGAGATAAAAGATGAACGCTAAGTTGTTCCAGGGAAAACGTGTTGCTGTGATAGGACTAGGCCTTTCAGGTCTGGCCACAGTGCGCTTTTTGCTGAAACAAGGCGTCAAACCTGTACTGATGGATACGCGTTCCAAAGTATCAGGACTGGAACAAATTCCGGCAGATAAAGTGGACGGTATTTATTTAGGTGAGCTGGACGCCAATCGTTTAGCCCATATGGATGTATTAGTGGTTAGCCCTGGCTTAGACCCTAAACATCCGGCTATACGTTTTGCGCTGGCACAGGGCGCTCATCTGATTGGTGATGTCGAGCTTTTTGCGCTGCAAAATCAGCAGCCTGTAGTGGCTATTACCGGCGCTAACGGTAAGTCGACAGTCACCAGCTTAACTGACCATATGTTGCGCTGTTCAGGTATCAATTCCGTTGCCGCAGGCAATATCGGTCTGCCTATTCTGGATGCACTGCAAAGCGATGCACAAGTCTTTGTACTGGAGCTGTCGAGTTTCCAGCTCGATACCACCCACTCTTTGCGAAGCAAAGCGGCTTGTATCCTCAATGTGACTGAAGATCATATGGACAGATACGGCACTATGGCGGCTTATGCTGCATCCAAGCAAAGGGTTTATCAGGGCACAGAACTGGCGATTTACAATAAAGCCGACGCCTTAACTTTACCTCAGAGCGCTGTAGCTTCGTTGGGATTAGATTTAACTGGTGCAGACTACGGTGTGGTTCAACATCAGGGCGAAAGCTGGTTACTTGTTGCTGGTGAACCTTTAATTCCAGTGCGTGATATGAGCATAGTGGGTTTGCATAATCAGTTTAATGCTTTAGCCAGCTGTGCTTTGGCGTTAGCTGCAGGGGCAACTCGCGATGGCTTAATTGAAGCATTAAAAACCTTCGTTTCTTTGCCTCATCGTTGCCAGTTAGTAGCAAACCACAACGCAGTGCGTTGGGTCAATGATTCGAAAGCGACCAATGTCGGCGCGACTCTGGCTGCTATCGCAGGTTTAAGACCCGAAGTGTCAGGCAAGCTGATTTTAATCGCAGGTGGCGATGGCAAGGGCGCTGATTTCAGCGAGCTGGCCCAGGTATTAAATCGCGATGTTGATCTATTAATTACTTTAGGACAAGACGGTCCTGCTATTGCTGCGCTCAAGGCGGGCAGTATTGAAGTGAAAGATTTAGTGGCTGCAGTAAAAGCTGCAGCTCAACTGGCCACAGCCAATGATCTGGTACTGTTGTCACCCGCCTGCGCTAGTCTGGATATGTTTAAAAACTACGAGGACCGTGGTCAGCAGTTTGCTGCCGCTGTACAGAAGGTGTGGTTATGAAGCAAATGCTGCTCAACCTTATCCCTTCCCCTACAGCTGCCCTGGCTCAGTGGTGGCAACGTGATGAAGCCAACAGCTACGATAAAGTATTTCTGGTGTTGCTGGCTCTGGTGTTAGGCGTGGGCATCATTATGGTGACCAGTGCTTCTGTGCCTGTGGCAGAGCGTCTTCATGGTAACCCGCTGCATTTCACTGTTCGTCATATGGTGTATTTATTGATTGGCTTTGCTGCGGCTTACATGGTGCTGAATGTGCCGGTGTCCTGGTGGCACAACACCAATATTCTGTTACTGATGATGGCACTATTGGCCTTAGTGGCCGTGCTTGTGATGGGCAAAAACGTCAATGGTTCAACCCGCTGGCTGGTACTGGGACCTATCAATATTCAGGCGGCAGAGCCTGCGAAATTATTCTTTTTTGTCTACCTGTCGAGCTATCTGGTGCGTAAGCACGAAGAAGTGAGAGAAAATATTAAGGGCTTTATCAAGCCGTTAATTATTCTGTTTATTCTTGCTGTTTTACTCTTGATGCAGCCGGACTTAGGTACTGTCATAGTGATGTTTGCCACTTCAGTGGTGCTGCTGTTTCTGGCCGGTGCTAAGTTATGGCAGTTCTTTTGCCTGATTTTTACCGGTTTAGCCGCCATAGGTGTGTTGATTGTGTACAGCGAATACCGCTGGCGTCGTGTGACCTCCTTTTTAGATCCATGGGCCGATCCTTTTGGTAGTGGCTATCAGCTGACTCAATCTCTGATGGCCTTTGGCCGTGGCAGTTGGTTAGGCCAGGGCCTGGGCAACAGCGTGCAAAAACTGGAGTATTTACCTGAAGCTCATACTGACTTTATTTTTGCGGTGATAGCGGAAGAAACTGGCCTGATTGGTGTGTTTTCTGTGCTTTGTTTGCTGTTTTTATTGGTCAGTCGCGCTTTATGGATTGGTAATAAAGCTTTGTTTAAAGGTATGAGTTTTCATGGCTTTTTGGCCTATGCGCTGGCGATTTGGATAGGTTTTCAAACCTGCGTTAATGTCGGTGTGGCCAGTGGTGTGTTGCCAACTAAAGGTTTGACTTTGCCTTTTATCAGTTCAGGCGGCAGCAGTTTAATCATTATGTTAGTGGCAGCAGCTTTGTTACTTCGCATTGATTTTGAAGTCCGACTGAAAGGTCGTCACGCCATCAGCGGAGGTCCTCATGCCTGAGCTGAAGCAGACTGTTGCGCACAAGCAAAAAACTGCCCTTATTATGGCTGGCGGCACAGGCGGGCATATATTCCCGGCTAAGGCAGTCGCAGAACTGTTAACGCAACAAGGCTGGGCTATTCATTGGTTGGGTACTGCCGACCGGATGGAAGCGACCTTAGTGCCACAGTTTGGTTTCCCTTTCCACAGTATTGCTGTGGCAGGTTTACGGGGTAAAGGTTTAAAAAGTTTAATTAAAGCGCCGCTGATGTTATGGCGCTCTATTAGTCAGGCCCGCGCTTTAGTGCAGCAACTCAATCCGGAACTGGTGCTAGGTTTTGGTGGTTATGCCAGCGGCCCTGGCGGTTTAGCCGCTTGGTTAGCGGGTAAACCTTTGATAGTGCATGAGCAAAATGCGGTCGCAGGAACTACCAACAGATTATTAGCCCGTATTGCGAAAAAAGTCTTAGTGGCTTTTCCACAAGCTTTTGCCGATCGTAAAGACAGACTGGTGGTGGGCAACCCGGTACGTGCAGAAGTGCTGGCTGTGTCTGGTCAAAAACAACTGCAAGCGCCAACACAACAGTTAAAAGTATTAGTAGTAGGCGGTAGTTTAGGCGCACAAGTTTTTAATCAGCAATTGCCTGCTTTGTTTGCTCAGGCGTCGCGTTTTGGAACTCTGGAAATACGACACCAGACGGGCAAAGCCATGGAGCAGCAAGTGCAACAGGCCTATGCCGCTTTGCCTGAATTAAACGCCAGTGCCAGCGCTTTTATTGAAGACATGGCTGCGGCTTATACCTGGGCTGATCTGGTGATTTGTCGCGCAGGAGCTTTAACAGTCTCTGAAGTGGCTTGTGCCGGTGTAGCTGCTGTCTTTGTGCCTTTGCCGTCCGCTATTGACGATCATCAGACGGCGAATGCCAGCTGGTTAGTGCAAAAACAAGGGGCAGTGTTGCTGCCACAAAGCGAATTCAGTAAAGGTGCTTTGTTGCCTTTACTCCAGTCCTGGTTGCAGGACAAAAGTGCACTGCGTCATTTGGCACATAATGCCCGCAGAACAGCAATAGATGATGCCGCAGAACACGTTGTGAGAGTCTGTGGTGAAGTAACAGGTATGACTAAATGAGCAGCAACCAACAAAACAAAAATGCAATGCGCCGTGTTGAGCGGATCCACTTCGTCGGGATCGGCGGCGCTGGTATGGGTGGTATTGCCGAAGTATTAGTCAACGAAGGTTATAAGGTATCTGGCTCAGATATAGCACCAAACCCAGTGGTCGACCGTTTGGCTGCTTTAGGGGCCCGTATTGTCATTGGGCATAAAGCAGAAAATATTGAAGGGGCCAGCGTTGTTGTAGTGTCCAGCGCTATTAAAACTGATAACCCTGAAGTCGCTGCCGCTATTGAGCATCGTATTCCGGTGGTGCGCCGCGCTGAAATGCTGGCGGAGTTAATGCGCTTCCGTCATGGCATAGCTATAGCTGGTACTCATGGTAAAACCACCACCACCAGTTTAATAGCTTCTATTTTTGCCGAAGCTGGCACTGACCCTACTTTTGTAATTGGCGGCTTATTAAATTCTGCCGGTACCAATGCCCGCCTTGGCTCAGGCCGTTATTTAATTGCCGAAGCCGATGAAAGCGATGCTTCTTTCCTGCATTTACAGCCTATGGCTTCAGTGATCACTAATATTGAACCTGATCATATGGAAACTTATCAGGGTGACTTTGAAAAAATGAAAGCCACCTATCTGGAGTTTTGCCATAACCTGCCATTTTATGGTGTGGCCGTAGTTTGCATTGACGATGCGGTCGTGCGTGAGTTGATCCCACAGATTGGCCGTTTTGTTATTACTTATGGTTTTAGTGAAGATGCAGATTATGTCATCAGTCACTTTGGCCAAAGCGGCACTCAAAGCCACTTTGTTATCACTGATAAAGCCGGTGTTGTCAGCGAAATTGAACTGAATTTAGCAGGTCGCCACAATGCATTAAACGCGACCGCGGCTTTTGCTGTCGCCAAAGATGAAGGCATAGCCACGCCAGCTATTTTAGCTGCACTGAAAAAATTCGAAGGCATAGGTCGTCGTTTTGAGCAATACGGCGAGTTTGACACAGGCCGTGGCAAAGTGCTGCTGGTCGATGATTATGGTCACCACCCAAGTGAAGTGGCTGCGACCCTGGCTGCGGCTCGCAACGCCTGGCCTGAGCGCCGTATCGTCATGGCCTATCAGCCACACAGGTACACCAGAACCCGAGACTTATATGAAGACTTCGCTAAAGTGTTGTCTTCTGTCGATTTATTGTTATTGCTTGAAGTCTATGCCGCAGGCGAGGCCGCCATTCCAGGTGCTGACAGCCGCAGTTTATGCCGCTCTATCCGTGCCCGTGGTCAGTTAGACCCTATTTATGTGGCGACTCCAGCTGACTTACCTGCAGCTTTGGCTGATGTATTACAAGACGGAGATGTGCTGCTGACTCAGGGCGCAGGCAATATAGGGGCGCTCGCGAAACAACTGGCGGCCGCTAAATTAGCAATTTCTGCATTAAAACCAAACGAAGGAGCTTGAAGTATGAGCAGCAAATTTGGCAAAGTGGCTGTTATGTTTGGTGGAACCTCGGCAGAACGTGAAGTGTCGTTACGTTCAGGAGCCGCTGTGCTGGCCGCTTTACAAAAGCAAGGTGTCGACGCCCATGCTTTTGATCCAAAAGATCAGCCGCTAAGTGCTCTGACTGCAGCTGGTTTTGATCGTGTATTTATCGTACTGCATGGCCGTGGCGGTGAAGACGGTACTATGCAAGGTGCCTTGCAGCTGATGGGCTTGCCTTATACAGGCAGCCGCGTCTTAGGTTCAGCCCTGGCGATGGATAAAATCCGCTGCAAATGGCTGTTTCAGGCGCAAGGCTTACCTACAGCAAAATTTTTAGTTGCTGAAGCTGGAAAACAACTGAATTATCAGGATATTTTGCAGCAATTAGCTGGTAAAGTGATGGTGAAACCAGCGAATGAAGGTTCAAGTATCGGCATGAGTGCGGCAAGCACAGCCGAAGAACTGGAACAGGCATTGGCGGTTGCGACTAAATACGACTCGGATGTACTGGTTGAACAGTGGATCCAGGGCCGCGAATTTACGGTATCTATCCTCAATGGCAAAGCATTGCCAGTGGTGGAAATGCGTACTCCCCGCTCTTTTTATGATTATGAAGCCAAGTATCAGTCCAATAGCACTGAATACCTTTGTCCTGCGCCTTTAACAGCCGAACAGACTGCCTTTTTGCAACACACTGCAGCTGCTGCCTTTACCGCTGTTGGTGCGTCAGGCTGGGGCAGGGTGGATGCGATGCTGGATGAGCAGGGTAATTTTTATCTGCTGGAAGTCAATACAGTGCCTGGTATGACAGAGAAGTCGCTGGTGCCTATGGCGGCAAAAGCTGCGGGTTTAAGTTTTGAGCAGTTAGTGTTACAGATTTTAGAACAGACCTTATGACAAAAAATGGCAAGACAGTAGCAACACCTATCAACACAGCTTTTTGGGCTGGTGTGGTGTTTTTCTGTTTTTCCGTCTGGTTTGTCTGCTGGTTAGGCTATCAGATCTGGCTTTGGAGTCAGGATCAACAAAGCGCTCCTATCCAGCAAGTCAAGGTCTATGGCGATTTTTCTCAGATTGAAGCTGCAGGTTTAAACCAAAAGTTGCAGCAACAGTACCTGGGTAACTTTTTTAATTTGAACGTGGATCAGGTGCAGCTGTTTCTGCAGCAACAACCCTGGGTAGCTCAGGCAGCCGTGCGCAAACAATGGCCTGATACGCTCGTGGTGGTGGTGACTGAACATAAGCCAGTCGCGGTATGGAATGACCATTATTTACTCAATCAACAAGGTCAGGTCTTTACCGCTCCTGTCGCTGAATTAAAACAGCCATTGCCGAAGTTACAAGGTCCGGACGGGGCCGAGCAGGATGCCCTGACCATGTTCAATCAATTGAATCAGATGTTGCAGGTGCACAGCCATGCAGCGACTGGACTAACAGTGTCGGCCCGTCAGGCCTGGCAACTGAATTTAGCAGAGGGCATTCAATTGACTCTGGGCCGGGAAGATACGGCAAAGCGGGTGCAGCGGTTTATCGATTTGTACCCTGTGATTAGTAAACATAAAACTCAGGCAGTCGCCGAAGTTGATTTGCGTTATGACACTGGCGTCGCTGTACGCTGGGTCGAAACGCCAGAACAAAGAGAACAAGATGACAAAGTCGACAGAACGTGATCTTATCGTTGGCTTAGATATAGGCACAGCACAGGTAAAAGCCTTAGTGGGTGAAATTACCGCTGACAATCAATTGAGTATTGTAGGTGTGGGTACTCATGTGGCCCGTGGCATGGACAAAGGCGGAGTCAACGATCTGAACCTGGTGGTGCAGTCTGTGCGTCGCGCCGTGGAAGAAGCCGAACTGATGGCAGATTGCCGCGTATCTTCTGTGTATTTAGGTATTACCGGTAAGCATATTCGTTGTCAGAACGAAAGTGGCATGGTGCCTATCAATGACGCCGAAGTGACAGCTGAAGATGTGATCAACGTCATTCATGCAGCTAAATCTGTGCCTATTTCAGCTGAGCGTCGAATGTTGCATGTATTGCCGCAGGAATTTTCAGTCGACATGCAGGAAGGTATCAAAAGCCCAATCGGCATGTCTGGAGTGCGGATGGAAGCCAAGGCACACATCATCACTTGTGCCAATGATATGGCAAAAAATATCGAAAAATGTGCTGAACGCTGTGAGCTGCATGTCGACCAGCTGATTTTTTCGTCTTTGGCATCCAGCTATGCAGTGCTGACTGACGATGAAAAAGAGCTGGGTGTCTGTGTGGTGGATATGGGCGGTGGCACTATAGATATTTCGGTTTTTACCAATGGAGCTTTACGCCATACCGCAGTGATCCCTGTGGCTGGTAATCAGGTCACCAGCGATATTGCAAAAATCTTCCGCACGCCTTTAGGCCATGCCGAAGACATTAAAGTGCAATACGCCTGTGCGCTGCGCAGCATGGTAGGTAAAGAAGAAAACATCGAGGTGCCAAGCGTAGGCGGTCGCCCGGCCCGCAGCATGTCGCGCCATACCCTGGCTGAGGTGGTAGAACCACGTTATCAGGAGTTATTTGAATTGGTGCTGGAAGAAATTCGAAGCAGCGGTCTGGAAGAACAAATTGCCGCCGGCATAGTACTGACAGGTGGTACCGCCAAAATGGAAGGTGCTATCGAGTTTGCTGAAGATGTGTTTCAGATGCCGGTGCGTTTGGGTTATCCGATTGGCATTACAGGTTTAAGAGAATATGTACAAGACCCGGCCTACGCCAGCGTAGTGGGTTTACTGATTTATGGAAAAGACATGCGGACCCAGCAGAAAAAAGCTGTCGCTGCCCGCGAGTCAGTCGGCGGCATGGTGAAACGACTCACCAGCTGGTTTAAAGGCGAATTTTAACTTTTTTGAGTAAGCGTACTAAAACGGAGAGAGAGCTATGTTTGAGTTAATGGAAAACCACAGCGAAGAAGCTGTCATTAAAGTCATAGGTGTTGGTGGTGGCGGCGGTAACGCTGTTGAGTATATGGTTGCAAGCAACATCGAAGGTGTTGAATTTATTGCTGCCAATACAGATGCGCAGGCGCTGCGCAATTCTTCTGCCCATATGACATTGCAACTGGGTGCTGGCGTGACTAAAGGTTTAGGCGCAGGCGCCAACCCTGATGTAGGTCGTCGTTCAGCAGAAGAAGATCGTGAAACCATCAAGAAAACGCTGCAAGGCGCGGACATGATCTTTATCGCTGCTGGTATGGGCGGTGGTACCGGTACTGGTGCTGCTCCTATAGTGGCTGAAGTGGCCCGTGAAATGGGAATATTGACTGTAGCTGTTGTCACTAAGCCATTCCCTTTTGAAGGCAAAAAGCGTTCTACTTATGCAGACGAAGGTATTGCTGAGCTGGCAAAACATGTCGACTCTTTGATCACTATTCCTAATGACAAGTTATTAAAAGTCTTAGGCAAAGGCACCAGCCTGCTGGATGCGTTCAAAGCAGCAAACAACGTATTGTTAGGTGCAGTGCAAGGTATTGCTGAACTGATTACCCGTCCTGGTCTGATCAACGTTGACTTCGCCGACGTGCGTACTGTGATGTCAGAAATGGGTACGGCGATGATGGGTACTGGCCGTGCTTCAGGTCCGGACCGTGCTGAAGAAGCCGCTGAACAAGCTATTTCCAGCCCATTACTGGAAGATATCGATTTATCAGGTGCTAAGGGTATTCTGGTCAATATTACTGCGGGTCTGGATATCAGCATCGAAGAGTTTGAAACTGTTGGTAATGCGGTAAAAGCATTCGCCTCAGAAAATGCTACTGTTGTTGTCGGTGCAGTCATTGACCCTGATATGTCAGATGAACTGCGTGTGACTGTAGTTGCTACTGGTATTGGCGCTGAGCGTAAACCTGATATCAGCCTGGTACCAAATCACCGTCATGAGCCAGTACGTTCAGCTCATGTTTATGGTAGTGCTGGTACAAGCTACTCACATCAGGGTAACGCTGCCCGTGAACTGTCTCAGGCTCAGTTAGAAGTGCCTGCTGTTCAGAGTAAGCCAGTAGCGGAAAAACAAGCGAACATCGATATTTTCGATATTCCGGCGTTTTTACGTAAACAAGCTGACTAATTTTTTAGTCAGCTTACAAAAGGCTCAAAGGTTGGCATAGCTGGTTAGCTATGTTATGCTTCGCCGCCATTTTGGTTTTGTTCAATATTTGAACAGGAAAAAAATATGATTAAACAACGTACCATTGCAAAATCAATCAGCTCGATCGGGGTGGGTTTACACAAGGGAGAAAAGGTTACGCTTACTCTCCGGCCTGCTCCTGATAATACCGGTATCGTCTTCCGGCGTGTCGATCTGAACCCGATCGTTGATTTTAAAGTCACCCCTGAATTAGTGGGTGACACTGTAATGTGTACGTGTTTGATCAACGACCAGGGCGTGCGCCTGTCCACTACCGAGCATTTAATGGCTGCGGTAGCGGGTTTAGGTATAGATAACCTGTTTATCGAAGTCGACTCTGCTGAAATTCCTATTATGGACGGCAGTGCCAACCCTTTTGTGTATTTGCTGCTGGAAGCTGGTATCAGCGAACAGAAAAAAGCCAAGAAGTTTATCCGCATTAAGCAAAAAGTCAGAGTGGAAGATGGTGATAAGTGGGCTGAGTTTGTACCACATCATGGTTTCCGCATGGATTTTGCTATTAACTTTGATCATCCTGTCATTTCTGAAACCAAACAGCGTCTGAAGCTGGATTTCTCTGCTGCATCTTTTATTAAAGACATCAGCCGCGCCCGTACCTTTGGTTTCCTGCAGGACATTGAATACTTACGCGCCAATAATCTGGCGTTAGGTGGTAGTTTTGATAATGCCGTAGTGCTGGACGAGTTCCGGGTGTTAAACCAGGACGGTCTGCGTTATGAAGATGAATTTATCAAACACAAAATTCTGGATGCAATCGGTGATTTGTATATGGCCGGTTACAGCATTCTGGGCGAGTTCCGTTCTTATAAAACGGGCCACGCTTTAAATAACCAGTTATTGTCAGCAGTACTGGCTGAACAAGCGAACTGGGAATTTGTCAGCTTCGAAAAAGAAGCGCAAATGCCAATATCCTACTTAGCGCCGCAGCTAGCCTAAGTTTTCGGGGCAGGGCGAGGCTTCTGAGCCAGCTCTGCCAGCCTTTGTAGTTTCTGCTTTAATTCACCATCACTGTTTTGTGCTAAAGCCAGTAAATACACAGCTGCTTGTTCAGATATTTTAGGTCCTTCAGTTTTGATTTCTTCCGCTTTGACATACTGCAGCTGGGTATTGGGTGACACTTCTATGTCAATACCTGCCAAATCCGGCAAGATTTTCTGGCGAAAATTGTCTAGAATGGCCTCTCTTTGCATTTTCAGCCGGGTCGCCCAGGCTGGAGATTGGCATAAAATAATTAAGCGCCCAGCTTTTATGGTACTAATTTTGCAAAAACCGGTTGGATCCAGTTGCAGAAACTGCGCTAATTCGGTATTAAGTTGGCGCAACAGATCGGCGTGCTGCATGGTCGACAACAAAGTGCTTTGTTGCAGCAACTGACTTAGATCCACGGGTTTCTGAGAATAGCGCGCCATCTTAACTTATGAATTTATACTGAGGTTGCATGAGTGTAACAGTTTTCTATCGTGGCAAACACCGCCACTTCAGCTTTGGCAGTACGCCATCGCAACTGACAGTCACGGCCCTGTTATTGTTTTGTATCGCCTCTGGCGCTGGTGTGGCTTTTTCTAACTTGTTTCAACAAGGTAATGCGGAGCTGGAGAAAGTCCAGTTAAGCCGTGCTGCTGAAACCGAAGAAATAGCTGATATACGTCGCAGGGCTGAAAATCAGCTGGCGGCTTTAACGGCCAAAGTTGCGACATTACAAGCTCAGGTTAATCGACTAAATATGGTCGGTGAGCGCCTGATAGACGCCGCCAATTTGTCGACAGAAGAATTTAACCTGCATGACACTCCAGCTATGGGCGGACCGGCTCAGACTTCCACTGAAATCAGTCTGGCTGAACTCAACTCTGTGCTGTTGCAGCTCAACGAGCTGGAGCAAAATCTGCAGTCCGAACAAACCCGCTTTGCCATGCTTGAATCTTTGGACCTGAATCACCATATAGGAAAAAGTGTCCAGCTTTCCGGCCGCCCTGTATTAAGCGGCTACTTGTCTTCCAGCTTTGGTGTGCGCAGCGACCCCTTTAGCGGAGAGCCCGCTATACACCGCGGGGTAGATTTTGCAGGTAAAGAAGGCGATTCGATTTTTGCAACAGCAGGTGGCATTGTGACCTGGGCTGGTGAACGTTTTGGTTACGGTAAAATGGTTGAAATTGAACATAGTGATGGTTATCGCACCCGTTATGCTCATGCTCAGGCAACCACTGTTCAGGTTGGACAGATGGTGACCAAAGGCCAGGAAATTGCCATTATGGGCAATACAGGCCGTTCAACAGGTCCACATGTGCATTATGAAGTTCTGAAAAATGGTCAACCTATTGACCCTATGATGTTTGTCAATCGCCGTATCCAATAAGAAATAAGGCTCAGGCCGGACTCGGAACGAGTCTTAACCAAGAAGTGGTATTAATAAAATGTTTGGAAAACTTTTCGCCAAATTAATCGGTAGCCGTAATGATCGTTATTTAAAGAAATTGAAAAAAACGGTTGATCTGATTAATGGCATGGAACCAGCCTTTGTTGCTTTGTCCGATGAAGAACTCAAACTAAAAACGGCTGAATTTAAGCAACGCTTTATCGATGGCGCTACGCTGGATGATTTATTACCAGAAGCTTTTGCCACTGTGCGTGAGGCGAGTAAACGTGTTTTCAAAATGCGTCACTTCGATGTGCAGCTGATTGGTGGCATAGTGCTGCATCAGGGCAAAATTTCAGAGATGCGTACAGGTGAAGGTAAAACCTTAACTGCTACTTTGCCTGCTTACTTAAATGCGTTAAGCGGTCAGTCTGTGCATGTGATTACAGTGAACGATTACTTAGCCCGTCGTGATGCTGAAACCAACGCGCCTTTATTTGACTTCTTAGGTCTGACAGTAGGCGTCAACGTGCCAGGTATGGGGCATTTAGACAAACAAGCCGCTTACAACGCTGACATCACCTACGGTACCAACAATGAATTTGGTTTCGACTATCTGCGTGACAACATGGCGTTTTCTGCGATTGAGCGGGTACAACGTCATTTAGCTTATGCCATTATCGATGAAGTGGATTCTATTTTAATAGATGAAGCCCGTACTCCTTTGATTATTTCAGGTCAGGCGGAAGACAGCTCTGAGTTGTACCGCGTGATCAATACTGTAGTGCCTCAGCTGCTTAAGCAGGAAAAAGAGGACGAAGAAGGCGCTATGGGTGACGGTCACTTCACCATAGACGAAAAAGCTAAACAAATTTACCTGACTGAACGTGGTCAGATCCGCGTTGAAGAAATTCTACAGGAATTGGGCTTAATTCAGCCTGGTGACTCTTTGTTCTCTGCCGCCAACATTACCCTGCTGCATCACACCTATGCCGCCTTACGTGCGCACAATCTGTTCAAGAAAGACGTTGACTATGTGATCAAAGACAACGAAATCGTGATAGTTGATGAGCATACCGGCCGCACTATGGAAGGCCGTCGTTGGTCTGAAGGTTTGCACCAGGCCATTGAAGCCAAAGAAGGCGTTCGTATTAATCACGAAAACCAGACCTTAGCTTCTATCACTTTCCAAAACCTGTTCCGCTTGTACGACAAACTGGCCGGCATGACGGGTACTGCAGATACTGAAGCTTTTGAATTCCAGTCTATTTATGGTCTGGAAACTATTGTGATCCCAACTAACAGACCTATGGTTCGTAAAGATATGTCTGATTTGGTCTACCTGACGGTGGAAGAAAAATATCAGGCCATTATCAAAGATATTGAAGAGAACCGCGCGCTGAAGCGACCAATTCTGGTCGGTACTGCCTCGATTGAAAGTTCTGAGTACCTGTCGAAATTGCTGCATGACGCTAAAATCCCGCATCAGGTATTAAATGCCAAGTTCCACGCTAACGAAGCACAAATTATTGCTCAGGCCGGCCAACCTGGCACAGTGACTATTGCCACCAACATGGCAGGTCGTGGTACAGATATAGTACTGGGTGGTAACTTACAGGCTGAATTATCTGCTTTAGGCGCTGATGCGAGTGAAGAGCAAATTGCTAAAGTAAAAGCAGAATGGCAACAACGCCACGACGCTGTGATTGAGTGTGGTGGTTTGCATATCATAGGTACCGAACGTCATGAATCACGCCGTATCGATAACCAGCTGCGTGGTCGTTCAGGTCGTCAGGGTGACCCAGGGTCTTCTCGTTTCTATCTGTCTTTAGACGATGCCTTAATGCGTATTTTTGCCTCTGACCGTATGGCAGGTATGATGCGTAAACTGGGTATGGAACCAGGTGAAGCTATTGAGCATCCTTGGGTGAGCCGTGCTATTGAAAATGCTCAGCGTAAAGTTGAAGCCCGTAACTTTGATATTCGTAAGCAATTACTGGAATTTGACGACGTGGCCAACGACCAACGTAAAGTGGTCTACGAGCAACGTAACGAGCTGATGGACGCGTCAGATATCTCTGAGACTATCAATGCGATTCGTCACGACGTGGTTGCCTCTGTGCTTGATCAATACATCCCGCCTCAGTCATTGGATGAGATGTGGGATATTCCAGGCTTAGAAGCACGTTTCCGTGCTGATTTCGCCATAGATATGCCAATCGCCAAGTGGTTAGCTGACGACAAAAAACTGTTTGAAGAAAAACTGCGTGAGCAAATCCATGAAGTGGTGGATAAATCATACGAGCTGAAAGAGCATATGGTAGGTCCTTCAGTGCTGCGTCAGTTCGAGAAATCAGTGATGTTGCAAAGTTTAGATACACACTGGAAAGAGCATTTAGCTGCTATGGATCACCTGCGTCAGGGTATTAACCTGCGTGGTTATGCACAAAAGAACCCTAAACAGGAATACAAGCGTGAAGCGTTCGAGTTGTTCTCTACTATGCTGGACAACCTGAAGCTGGACGTTATAGGCGTGTTATCCCGCGTGCAGATCCGCGCTGCTGAAGACGTCGATGCGGTAGAAGATCAGCGTCGTAAAGCAGAGAGCACTGAAATGCAGTTCCAACATGAAGAAGTGGAACAGGTGGCTACTGAAGTGCCTCAAGTCAGTCCATCTCCTGTATTTCGTGATGCGGAAAAAGTAGGCCGCAATGATCTTTGCCCTTGTGGTTCAGGCAAGAAATACAAACAGTGTCACGGTAAGCTGGTTTAAGTGATGACACTGAAAGTAGTTCATGTTGCTGTAGGTGTAATTTTAAAGGACAAGCAAGTGCTGTTGGCGTTGCGTCCGGATAAATTGCATCAAGGCGGCCGCTGGGAGTTTCCTGGCGGTAAAGTGGAAGCTGGTGAAACTACAGCACAAGCTTTGGCTCGTGAGCTGAAAGAAGAAGTGGATCTGGATATTGCTGGCTCCACTGCCTGGTTTGAACTGCAGTATGCTTATCCTGAAAAAACTGTGCTGCTGGATATTCATCTGGTACAGCAGTTTGACGGCGAAGCTAAAGGACTGGAAGGGCAGCCAGTGCGCTGGGTGCCTTTGTCGGAACTTAACCAGTATCAGTTTCCTGATGCCAATCAGCCGATTCTAGATAAACTTCTTACTGAATTTGGGCGCTGATAGCGCCCTTTTTATTCGCTGCCGTCCATGGTAAAGGGCCAACGCTTCGCGTTGTTAAAAGTTGCTCCAGGCAATTTTTTTATTCTATCCCCTAAGTAATTGGAGTTGCAGCGCGACGACAAGTGAGCGAGACCCCAGGAGCATAGTTGTCTATGTGACTGGGGCGAGAGCACGCAGTCAACAAAGCTGCGGCTTCAAGTACGACGGGGATTATTTAAAGAACTCGTTGTCCTGCTCAAGCAACTCATTCTCTAACTGTTCTAACTGCTGCTCAGACAGCGGTAGATCTGCACGGCCTTTATCCGGTATTTTGTGCTCTTCGTTGGCCCATGCGCCTAAATCTATTAAACGGCAACGGTCAGAACAAAAAGGCCTGAAAGCAGACTCTGGACCCCATACGACATCTTTCTGGCAGGTAGGGCATTTGACGATAGTGGCCATAAGGCGGACTCCGGAAGCGTATTCAAAAGTGCGCTAGTGTACCGCAGACTGTAGATTTCAGGCGAGCAAATACTAGGGGCTGTGGTTTATCCCCGCCCGCCTTGAACGAGCTGCCATCTGCTGGTTGGATTAACAACAGGCGAGTTTAAAAGGAATAGCTTTATCTATAGTGGTACGGCCCAGGCTATCGCACAGCTGCATAAAGCGTATCGCGTACCTGTATTTATTGCCGCTGATGGTAGGGTAGCTTTGATATTCCATTGAATAGTCGATGCGCAGCAGTTCGAATTGTTCGGTATTGCTCTGAAAAAAACCGTTTTCAGCGACTAAGGTCTGAAACTGGCCGCGTTCGCGAATAAAGGTCAGCACATAAGAGATGGCCGTTTCAACCAAACTCAGCTGATCCAGCCAGTCCTGAGCGGACTTCTTACGTTGAACTAAAGGTTGTGAATACCAGTACTGCAGTTGGGGTAAATCAAAGTAACAAGTTCCGCCAGGGATAAAAAAACGCTGTCGTAAAGGGCCGAGAAATTTATCTTCTTTTAAGCTGGCCGCAAACTTGCCACAACGTAATAAGTCACTTTGTAAGCGTACAGCTTTTTGCAACATACTATGCAGCATATCATCAGAAATTGATGGATGACGTGACCAGTTGACTAAGGCGGATTCACAGCGCTCGACGTCCTTAATCAGATCCGGACGAACATCATTACGTTCCAATACTTCAATCAATGAAAATAACGACGTAAAGAAACCTTGCTGTTGCCATTCTGTTTCTAATGGCAGCAACTTAGTAACCTGCTGAAATAAATATTCGACCCTTAAGTAGGTCCTTACTTTTTCATTCAGCGGATGTTCGTAAATGATTGAAGTCATAACTGAAACATTTGTTAACAATGTTCATTACGATAAACCTAAGTTCAGATTTTTGCTAGTTTTTCCTTAGCAAACTGCTGATAACTCAGGTGTAGTTGCTGGATCTGAGGTTTAAGCTCTGAAACCGGTATTGTATTGAGCAGAATATCGTCGGCTTGGGCCAAACGTTCTGCTCTGGCTAGCTGGCTGCTCAGAATATTTCGTATTTGTTCAGCAGTCACCTGATCTCTTTGTACTGTGCGGCTCAGCTGCAGATCTTCAGGTATGTCTACCACCAGAACTCTGTCGGTATAAATCTGTAGTTTGTTTTCCAGTAGCAAAGGCGCAATAAGTAGCGCATAACTTGTTGTACAACTCTGTAGCTGCTGCAGTAAACGTTGGCGGATTTGAGGATGTAACAACTGATTTAGCCATTGTTTTTCTGCCTCATTAGCAAATATCCTTACCCGAAGCGCAGCTCTGTCCAGTTGCCCGTCAGGGTGCAATATCGCCTGACCAAAATGCTGAACTATGGCGTCAAGCGCGGGTTCACCTGGCATCACTACTTCACGTGCCACCAGGTCAGCGTCAACGCTTTGCACACCTAATTCATGGAATATATTCGCGACTGTGGTTTTACCGCTGCCTATTCCACCGGTCAAGCCTACGACATAGTCGGACATAGAAGAAATCCTTATGGGCTAAAAGCCTAGTCTTAAAATCTGCTTTTTTTACAAGCCCATAGTTCCCAGATACCAGGATGTAATGTCTTTACCCCACAATATGGCTATCCAGCCTGCGGCTGCAATGTAAGGACCAAAGGGAATAGGGGTGGCTTTGTTTTTTCCCTGAATAAGCAGCATCAGGGAACCCAGCACAGCGCCGACAACAGAGGATAATAAAATAATAAGTGGTAACAACTGCCAGCCGAGCAGGGCACCAAATATCGCCAGCAGTTTAAAATCACCATAACCCATGCCTTCTTTACCCGTGACCAGTTTAAATAACCAGAACACGGACCATAAACTCAGGTATCCGGCTGCAGCCCCTATCAGCGAGTCAGTTGGAGATACGGTATACCCTGTGACACTGAGCAAGAGGGCAAGCCAAAGCAAAGGCTGAGTGATTTGATCTGGCAGCAGCATTTTGTCTATATCGATAAAAGACAAGGCGATGAGGCACCAGGTCACGACAAGATAAATCAGAGTGTGTTCTGTCACACCAAAATGCATGGCCACCAGCAGAGATAACAGGCCTGTGAAGGCTTCAATGGCGGGATAACGCACACTAATAGGCGTTTTACAGTAACGACATTTTGCTCTGAGTAACAGCCAGCTTATTAACGGAATATTGTCTAATGCTGACAGCTGATGTTGGCATTTTGGACAATGTGAATGGGGTAAAGCCAGGTTAAATTTGACTTTTGGCTGTTCGGCATCCTGGTTAAAGTACTGTTGGTAGTCTTGTTGCCACGCCAATTCCATCATTTTAGGTAATCGGTAAATCACCACGTTGAGGAAACTGCCCACGGCCAGACCAAAAATGGTCACTACTATATAAAACGTCATTGCGGATTGTTGAAATACCTGCACGAGCGGAGAAAAAAAATCCATTACACAATACTGCCCAGTTGAAAGATCGGAAGATACATAGCGATAATAAGTCCGCCTATTAAGACACCTAACACCGCCATAATCAAGGGCTCAAGTAAGGCTGTGAGGCCATCCACTGCATCATCCACTTCCTGTTCATAAATAGTCGCGACTTTCGCCAGCATGCTGTCCAGTGCTCCTGACTCTTCGCCTATTGCCACCATCTGGTTCACCATCTCAGGAAAAGCTGCGGTATTTTTCATGGCAAGATGCATCTGATTACCAGCTGCCACTTCCTCACGCACCGATAAGATAGCGGCTTTGTACTTTTCATTACCTGCAGCTCCGGCGGCTGACTCTAAAGCTTCAATCAAAGGAACACCGGCGGCAAAGGTAGTAGACAAAGTGCGGGCATAACGGGCCACTGCCGCTTTATTTAAAATCATGCCAACAATAGGCAGCTTTAAAATGCCATGGTCTGCAGCTACTTTAAAACTCTGGTTATTTTTATACGATTTAGAGACTGCGACAGCGCTTGCGATCACCGCTGCCAAAGCTATATACCAGTTGGCCTGCATAAACTCAGAGATCCCAAGCACAAACAAAGTAAAAGCAGGCAATTCAGCGCCCATACTGCCAAAAATTTCTGCAAACTGCGGTACGACAAAAATCAATAAAATGGAAGTCACTATGCCTGCTACCACTATGACGGCAATAGGGTAAAACATGGCTTTTTTGATCTTAGATTTCAGTGCTTCAGCTTTTTCTTTATAAATAGCGATACGGTCAAATATTCTGTCTAAAGCGCCGGATTGTTCACCGGATTTTACTAAATCACAGTACAGCTCATCAAAATAATCCTTATGCTCTCGCAAGACTTCAGACAAAGGGGTTCCCCCCTGAACTTTGACGGAAATTTTTGCCATCAGTTGGCGCAAAGTTTCATTACTGGCGCCGCTGGCAATTAAATCAATACTTTGTACCAAAGGTACGCCAGCACCCAGCATAGTGGCTATTTGGCGGGTGACAACAGAGATATCGGATGATTTGATGGACGGCTGGGTAAAAGCCAGAGGTTTACTTTTTTTCTTCACCGACGAAGGAGTAAAACCTTGTTGGCGCAGCAAAGCTTTAGCTTCAGCAACTGAACCTGCTCTGATTTCGCCGTTGCTGGTTTTTCCTCTTCTGTTAATGCCTTTCCAGAGGAAAATATCCAGCTGTTTTACTTTAACTTCAGCCATGATGTTAGTCCTTGCCTGCACTATGGTCAGTGGCGTTTGTTACCCTGTTCACTTCGGCCAGACTGGTCAGGCCCGCCGCTGCTTTTTTCAGTGCTGACTGGCGTAAGTTTGGAAAACCTTCCAGTTGTGCCTGAGCTGCGATATCCAGTGAGTTGGCCCCAGCCATAATTCTGGCAGCAATTTGTCCTGTAATAGGCATCACTTCATAAATACCCAAGCGGCCTTTGTAACCACCGGTACAATGGTCACAACCTACAGGTTTAAACAGTTTTAATTGCTGCAGTTGGGCTACTGAAAAGCCTTGTTTTATCGCTTCCTGCTCCGGGATCTGTTCTGCTGCTTTACAGTGAGTGCACAAACGTCGCGCCAGGCGCTGAGCAATAATCAGAGTCACTGAACTAGCGACGTTGTATGCCGGTACTCCCATATTCAGTAAGCGGGTTAAGGTCTCAGGTGCTGAGTTAGTGTGTAAGGTGCTTAAAACCAAATGGCCGGTTTGGGCAGCTTTAATGGCAATCTCAGCGGTTTCCAGATCACGGATCTCACCGACCATAATGACATCAGGGTCCTGGCGCAAAAAGGCTTTGAGTGCTGAAGGAAAAGTCAGGCCTGCCTTTGGATTGACCTGCACCTGGTTGATGCCCGGCAAGTTAATTTCAACCGGATCTTCGGCGGTGGAAATATTAGTCTCTTCGGTATTGAGAATATTAAGCCCAGTATACAAAGACACTGTTTTGCCTGAACCTGTGGGTCCTGTTACCAGAATCATGCCTTGAGGTTGCGCCAGTGCTTGCAGGTAAAGTTGTTTTTGCTCAACTTCGTAGCCAAGCACATCTATCCCCAGCATGGCGCTGTCGGAATCCAGGATCCGCATCACTATTTTTTCGCCCCACAAGGTAGGCAAAGTACTGACGCGAAAATCGATCGACTTTTTCTGCGACAGTTTAAGTTTGATCCGGCCATCCTGGGGAACACGTTTTTCCGCAATATCCAGCCGGGACATCACTTTTAACCGTGCCGAAAGGCGGGAAGATAAAGCGACAGGAGGTGAGGCCACTTCATGCAAAATACCGTCTATGCGAAAACGGATCCGATAAGTTTTTTCGTAGGGCTCAAAATGCAAATCTGAAGCGCCTTTGCGAATAGCGTCGTGTAGCATTTTGTTGATAAAAGAAATAATGGGCTGGTCTTCGCTGTCGGAGCCCACAGTTTTTGTGTCTTCTTCCTCGCCGCCAGCCAAACCCATTTTGGCCAAATCCCACTGAGTGTCGGTAAAGCTATCTGTGGCTACGGTGTCAAACAGCTTGTCTATAGCTTTATGCAGCTTATCAAATTCGACCACTATCATTTCGGCATTCAGGCCAGTATTAAACTCAAAATCCTCTACAGACGTCATATCAGTGGGGTCTACAACGGCCAGAAACAGAGTTTTGTGTCTTTTGCTCAGCGGCAGAATATGGTGTTTGCGTATTAGTTTTTCGTTACGCAGCTGTTCGGGTATAGCGTTGATATCAAAAAAGTCTAAGTCCATGCAGCTATGGAGGGTAAAGGATGCTGCAGCTTCAGCTAATACTTTGGATTGTATTAGCTTTTCACCTATGAGCAGGTCGGCAATGGTCTGATATTGATGGCTTTTTTCCTGCAGTAATCGGCCAGTCAGCTGTGAGTCAACCAGATTAGCCTGCTGCAAACGTCTTAATAAAATAGAACTTGGGTTCAGTGCCATACGAATCCCCGAAGGTGAAGCTGGCTTTATCCTGTTGTGGTCTCAGCGGAAGAAAAACGGCCGATAGAGGCCGTTTTCAATGCAGACAATAGGGGTTAAATGCCACAACCTTTAATAGGTACTGCATTGGCACCACTTAAGGCGCAAGTCCATGTAATGTTGCCGCCACCAGCTGGTGCTGCAGGCGTCATAGTGGCGGTGATGCCATCATAAGTGAGAGTCAAAACACCTGCTCCAGCGCAGTTTGGGATAGCTACGCCTGAGGAATCTAAACAGCCAAGAGCGCCGCCTGTCGTATAAGCTTCAGCAACCTTAATTTTTTGACCACCTAATGATGCTACTGCGTTGGAGCCTTTCGCTTTGGCCGTGTAATCCTGATAAGCAGGTAAAGCGATAGCAGCCAATATACCGATGATGGCTACAACTATCATTAATTCAATAAGGGTAAAACCTTGATTACGTTTCATGAAACATCTCCTGATAGGTTTGCCCACAATTGGGGCTCATTAATTCTGGTTAATATTTGTTATTAAGCAAGCTTTGCTCTGATGTTTAATCCTGATTGCACCCAAAGCAGCTAATAAAGTAAATCTCTGGTTAATATTATGATTTTTAAAGTTTTTATTTAATGGCTTTTCAGTGCATCGCTAGGTTTTGCAAAAAAGCTGAACCAGATTCAGAAACTAACCATAACAAAAAGCAGCTGTTGCCATAAATCACAAAACGAAATTCTCGTTGAAAAGGTGTTTTGTGTACTTTGTGATGCAAAAGTTTTTGTGCGATCAAAGCCCCTGGCCAACCACCAATCAAGCTAAACATCTGCAGACTCTCCTCCGGCAAACGACTGGGGTGTCCACTGCAGGCCAACTTTTTATCAATTTGATAGAGCCAGTAGGTAAACAGGCTGGCTTCAAGATAAAACAGAGGCAAGGTCACTGCAAAACGGTCAGCCAATAAAGACAGCAGCAGTAAAGCAAAAAACAGATAACGGAAATACCAGGCTCGCGCCAGTATCTGTGCATAGTCAGGTACTACTATGTTGGCTAGTTTCGCTGGTGTTATGGTGCTGCACTCAAGCTGCACGGGCATAGCATAACAACGCTGTTGTTTATCAAGCGCCAGTCGAAACTTTAATTTGTCTCCTTGCTGTGGGCGTCGAACCTGAGGCTGTTTAAAGTCACGGATATGAAAAAACAAGCGCTCTGCTTTGTCTGTGCGGACAAAACCAAAACCTCTGTCATCATGCCAGTAGCAAACAATACCTTCTGACAGCGGTTCAGTGTTCATGGCGATGACAGCGTTGTGGGAAGACTGAGCAAAGTGTAACAGCCTTTTCAGGCTTTGCCCGCCGCAGCTAGGGGTAACAGCAGACTGGAAGGCCAGTCTGCTCTGCGGCATAGCTTTAGATACTGCGTAAACGCATAGACAAATCAATTGCCTGCAGGTTTTTGGTTAAAGCACCGCTTGAGATGTAATCCACACCTGTACTGCTGAGTGAGCGCAAGGCTTCAGCCGTGATATTGCCCGAAACTTCCAACTTAGCTCTGCCTTTGTTCAGGCTGACAGCTTGTTGGATATCGGCTATGTGGAAATTATCCAACATGATGATATCGGCACCCGCTTTGAGTGCTTGTTCAAATTCAATCAGATCTTCCACTTCAACTTCCACAGCTTTACCCGGGAAATTTTGCCGCGCTATACTGACGGCGTTATCAATAGAACCTGCGGCAGCTATATGATTTTCTTTGATTAAAAAGGCATCGTATAAACCCAGGCGATGGTTTTTGCCGCCACCACAAGCCACAGCATATTTTTGCGCCAGACGCATGCCAGGTAAGGTTTTTCTGGTGTCGAGCAAACGTGTTCTGCTGCCTTCCAATAAGGACACATAAAGAGCTGTGGTCGTGGCCGTGCCACTTAAACTCTGAATAAAATTCAGTGCCGTACGCTCACCTGTTAACAAAACCCGCGCAGGTCCCGTCAGTTCACATAATACCGAGTTCGCTGTTACCCTATCGCCGTCAGAGACAAACCATTCCACCTGAACCTGGGCAGATAATTGACGAAATACTTCGGTTAACCAGGCTTTACCGCAAAATACACAGTCTTCACGGCTGATAATAGTAGCTTTAGCTTGCTGGTTGGCTGGAATCAAGGAGGCGGTAATATCGCCTTGCTCCAATGGTAGATGGCCTAAATCTTCAGCCAAAGCCTGACGAACAGTCAGTTCAATATCCCGTTGTAAATCAGTAAGGTAAGGGACGTTAATCATCTGTATATAGTTCCGCTGTCCTAATAAGCTCTCGAGCCTATTCAAATTAGTGTTGGATAAGTTTGAGCTCATCCTGTTGTTGAGTGAATTCTAATTGTTTTAGCGCGCTCATGCCTAACAAAATCTCAGTGCCATGTAAGCCAGGCGTAACGCTGGCGCGTATATTGGTCAGGACTATGTCGCCCAGCTGCAGACTGGCTAATTGGCTGTCGTAGGCGACAGTAGTGCCGTTCGCTGTACTGACCTGATACCTTTGCCCCTTTGGCATCCCGAGTTTTTGTGCGGCTTGTTCTGATACAGCCACTACAGTAGCTCCGGTATCGAGCATAAATTCCATAGCAATACCGTTAAATAATGCCGTACCTACATAGTGACCTGCTTTATTTCGCTTTAGTATTGTGACTTTTTCGCCGCTATTGCCTGTATGGCTGAGCAGTTGCTGGTTGGGATTTATTTGTAAGGAAATCTGCCCTTCAAAAAACCAGTACAGTAGCCCAAGCACGAGCAGCCAACTGATCCAGCTAAATAGCCGACCTAATTTAGTTGTATTGTCAGATGCTTGCATTCCAAAGTCTCAGGGTTGACAATAAAGGTACCAGCTTAACCGAGCATGAAGCGCATTTGCAAAGACGGGATTTACAGGTGAATCAACAACAAGCCCAGATTGAGCTTGAACCGCGTCCGAGTCCACATTGGAACTTAAGACCACAAGATACTCCAATCAGCTTATTGGTGATCCACTGTATTAGCTTGCCGGCAGGCCAGTTCGGTAATAGCTACGTAGATGATTTATTTCTGGGTGTTTTGGATACGACAGCGGATAAAAGTTTTGCCGATTTAGCTGGAGTGCGGGTGTCGGCGCATTGTGTGATATTCAGAAACGGTGCTGTACGTCAGTACGTGCCTTTTCAACACAGGGCCTGGCATGCAGGGGTGTCGGAATTTGACGGAAGACAAAACTGTAACGATTTTTCGATAGGAATAGAGTTAGAAGGCACTGAGCATCAGCCTTATACCGATGCGCAGTACCAAAGTCTGGTGTTGTTAACCAGGCAATTGATGCAAGACTTTCCGGCTATTACAACGGATCGTATTGTGGGACATCAGCAGATTGCGCCGGGTCGAAAAACTGACCCTGGTCCGTCGTTTGACTGGAACCGTTATCAATCTGCGTTAAAGGAGAATAGATAAATGACCTTGATCAGTATGCTTATCGCCTTAATTATCGAACGACTGGCGGTTCGCAGTGAGGCATGGCAGTTTTTGTTTTATGCCAAAAAATACCTGTCTCTGAGCCACAGTTCTGGATTGTCTAAAATTTCAGAAGACAGCAAAGGCCAATACCTGTGGGTGCTGTTACCGGGCATTTTATATGCGCTATTGCTTTGGTTAGTCGGCAGTAGTCTGGTTACTTTAGTGCTGAACACACTGGTGTTATTGGTGTGCATCGGCTGCTGGCATTATCGTCAGTTATATAAGCACTATTTAAATGCCAGCGAAAGAGCAGACAACGAAGCGGCATTTTTAACTATGCAGCAGCTCAGCGCTGACGTGGGTTTAACCGACTCTGAGCTGAGTTACGGTCAGCGTTTGGTCTGGCTGAATTTTCGTTATTACGCTGCTGTGTTGTTCTGGTTCGCCATTTTAGGTGGAGCTGGTGCTATCACTTATGCTTTATTGCGCCAGTTGAATGAACCTGCAACCTGGGACCAGCCGGTAAAACTGGCTGAAGAAGGGGATGAAACGGCTGAAGTTGCCGCTGTTGCAGCTGGTATTCCTGCTGTATTCCAGCAACTGATGTTTTGGGCGGACTGGGTGCCAGCACGTCTGTTTGGTGTAGGATTGGCCTTGGTTGGTCATTTCTCCCGAGCTTCCAGCGCTTTGCTGACTTTCTTGGGTGATTTCAGCAGCTCCTCTGCTACTGTCATCACTACAGTGGCTAAAGCGGCAGAACCTTTGCCTGATGATGCTTACAATTGTGCCGAAGAAACTGCATGTATGGTGCAGTTAGCTAAACGTAATGTGCTGTTTTTCCTCGCGTTAGTCGCAGTGCTGACCTTGTCAGGCTGGTTAGGTTAAGCTTAATTCGGCTCAGAGTAAAATTAAGCCAGGTCGTTTAATTTTACTCTGACCCGAATTTTATCAATGGTCAGACCAATTTTCTTGCTGTCTTTTCCTCTGTTTTTTCTCGAGTTTTTACTCTAATTATTTATCCGCTTTGGTCGCATAATTTGGCAGTTTAATTTACAGTTTGATTCCTTTCTGCTAAGTTATGCCGCACCAAATTGAATTGGTAAGACCAATTTACAAGTGGTCGAGTTTAACTAACGAAAATAATAACCAGAAACGTCAGATCAAGGTGGACATGTCCAGTCTGAGAATCAAACCCGCTAAGTTGTCTGATCAAATAGTCCAGCAACTGGAACACATGCTGCTGGAAGGTACTTTTACGCCCGGACAGAAGTTACCGCCTGAGCGTGAACTGGCGTTGCAATTTGATGTCTCCCGTCCATCCTTACGTGAGGCTATTCAAAAGCTTGAAGCCAAAGGTTTAGTCAATCGCCGTCAGGGTGGTGGCACTTATGTCTGTGAAAATCTGGCTGTGGGCTTAACTGACCCGTTATTTGCTTTGATTGGTCGCCATCCGGAATCACAATTTGATTTACTGGAATTTCGTCACGCTTTAGAAGGTATTTGTGCGTATTACGCAGCGTTGCGTGGTACACAAGCAGACTATGAGTTGATTAAACAACGTTACGAAGAAATTTGTGCTGCCCAGCAGCAACAGGATTTAGACGCTGAAGCGCGGTCGGTAGGCCAGTTTTATTCGGCGGTTGCAGAAGCATCCCATAACGTGGTGCTTTTGCATTTGGTGCGCGGCTTAACGCCGCTGGTAGAGCAAAACATCAAGTTAAACCTTGAAGTTTTGCGCGAAAAAGAAGGCATAGTGAGCCAGCTGAATTCGCACAGGCATCGCCTGATGCAAGCGGTGATCAATGGCGAGCCGGAGCAAGCCCGGCAAGCCAGCAACAGCCATTTAGCCTTTATCGAAGAGGCATTGCTGGAAGCTGACCGGGAGCGCTCACGCATTGAACGCTCGCTCAGACGTTCACAACAGAGCGAATGAGCGTAAGCATACTTTTTAACTGTTAATGTTCCGCTCTCTGGCGTGGAACTGATTAAGGAAACTTTGATATGTCTGAAGTCAATAAGATTGACATCGACGCGCTCGAAACCAAAGAATGGTTAGAGGCTCTTGAATCTGTAGTTCGCACCGAAGGTGTAGAGCGCGCTCAGTTCCTGTTAGAACAAGTGCTGGAACAGGCTCGTCTGGAAGGCGTGGATATGCCAACAGGCATCACCACCAATTACATCAACACTATTCCGCCACAGCAGGAACCTGCTTATCCTGGTGATGTAAATCTGGAAAAACGTATCCGTTCAGTGATCCGCTGGAACGCTATCATGATCGTTCTGCGCGCTTCGAAAAAAGAACTGGATTTAGGCGGCCATATGGCGTCTTACCAGTCGTCAGCTGCGTTTTACGAAACCTGTTTTAACCACTTCTTCCGCGCGCCGAATGAAAAAGATGGTGGCGATTTAGTGTATTACCAGGGCCATATCTCTCCTGGTATTTATGCCCGAGCTTTTGTCGAAGGCCGTTTAACAGCTGATCAGCTGGACAACTTCCGTCAGGAAGTAGGTGGTGAAGGTTTATCTTCTTATCCGCATCCTAAATTAATGCCTGAATTCTGGCAGTTCCCGACAGTATCTATGGGCTTAGGTCCTATCACTTCTATCTATCAGGCCCGTTTCCTGAAGTATTTAGATGGTCGTGGTTTAAAAGACACCAGCCAACAACGTGTCTATGCCTTCTTAGGTGACGGCGAGATGGATGAGCCGGAAAGCCGTGGCTCTTTGTCTTTTGCTGCCCGCGAAAAACTGGATAACCTGTGTTTCCTGGTGAACTGTAACCTGCAGCGTTTAGATGGTCCTGTGATGGGCAACGGTAAAATCATCCAGGAACTGGAAGGTTTATTCCGTGGCGCCGGCTGGAACGTGATTAAAGTGGTATGGGGCAGTGGCTGGGACAAGCTGTTGGCCAAAGACACTACAGGCAAGTTACTGCAGTTAATGAACGAAACTGTAGACGGTGACTACCAGACCTATAAAGCCAAAGATGGCGCTTATGTACGTCAGCATTTCTTCGGCCGTTACCCTGAAACTGCAGCTTTAGTGGCTGATATGACAGACGAAGAAATTTTCGCATTAAAACGTGGTGGTCATGAGCCATCCAAGTTATATGCTGCCTTTAAATCAGCGCAGGAAACCAAAGGTCGCCCAACTGTGATCCTGGCCAAAACCATCAAAGGTTATGGCATGGGTGAAGCAGCAGAAGGCAAAAACATTGCGCACCAGGTCAAAAAAATGGATATGACTCATGTGCTGCAAATTCGTAAGCGCTTGAATCTGGAAGATTACATCAGCGAAGAAGATGTACAGAGCCTGCCTTATATCCAGTTGCCTGAAGGTTCGCCTGAACATGCTTACCTGCACGCCCGCCGAAATGCATTAAATGGTTACACGCCAGTGCGTTTACCAAATTTCACTAAAGCGTTAACTCTGCCAGAGCTGAACCTATTTGAGCCGCTTTTAGAAGAGCAAAAACGTGAAATTTCGACCACTATGGCTTTTGTGCGTTCATTAAACGTACTGCTGAAAGACCCAAATATTGGTCAGCAAATTGTGCCTATTATTGCTGATGAAGCCCGTACTTTTGGTATGGAAGGTTTATTCCGTCAGATTGGTATTTATAACCCACGTGGCCAGACCTACACGCCGGAAGACCGCGCTGTGGTGTCTTACTACAAAGAAGAAACTTCAGGTCAGGTATTGCAGGAAGGTATCAACGAGCTGGGCGCTATGGCGTCATGGGTCGCCGCTGCTACTTCATATAGCACCAACGATCTGCCGATGATCCCATTCTATATCTACTACTCGATGTTTGGTTTCCAACGCGTGGGCGATATGGCCTGGTTAGCTGGTGATCAGCAAGCCCGTGGTTTCCTGTTAGGAGCTACTGCTGGCCGTACGACATTAAACGGCGAAGGCTTACAGCACGAAGATGGTCACAGCCATATTCTGGCGGGCACAGTACCTAACTGTATTTCGTATGACCCGACTTACTCTTATGAGCTGGCTGTGATCATCCAGGACGGTATCCGTCGTATGTACGGTGCTGAGCAGGAAAATATTTACTACTACATCACAGTGATGAACGAAAACTACCATCACCCTGCTATGCCAGCAGGTGCTGAAGAAGGTATTCGCCGTGGTATCTATAAACTGGAAACTCATGGTGGCGAAAAAGCTAAGGTTCAGCTGTTAGGTAGCGGCACCATCATGAATGAAGTGCGTAAAGCGGCTGAGATTTTAAGCGAAGACTATGGTGTAGGTTCAGACGTGTTCTCTGTCACTTCATTTAATGAGTTGGCACGTGATGGTCAGGACTGTGAACGTTACAATATGCTGCATCCTATGTCAGAAGAAAAAGTGCCATACATTGCTACAGTGTTAGGAACAGCTCCTGCTATAGCAGCGACTGACTACATTAAAAACTATGCCGATCAGGTACGTTCTTTTGTGCCTGCTGTGTCGTACAAGGTTCTGGGTACAGATGGTTTTGGCCGTTCTGACAGCCGTGAGAATCTGCGTCGTCACTTCGAAGTGAACGCGGGTTACATAGTGCTGGCTTCTTTACGTGAACTGGCTAAACGCGGTGAAATCGACAAGCAGTTAGTGGCAGATGCCATTGCTCGTTTTGGTATCGACACCAATAAAACTAACCCACTGTACGCATAAGAGGATTTGTCATGACGATTGAAATTCATGTGCCGGATATAGGTGCTGATGAAGTTGAAGTCACAGAAGTACTGGTGAAAGTGGGCGACAAAGTCACGCTGGACCAGTCTTTATTATCAGTAGAAGGCGATAAGGCTTCTATGGAAGTGCCTGCAGCTCAGTCTGGTACTGTTAAAGAAATCAAAGTAAAAGCTGGCGATAAAGTAAAAACCGGCTCACTGATTATGGTGTTCGAAGCTGAAGGTGCTGCTGTGGCCGCGCCAGCCGCGGCAGCAGCTGCTACACCAGCTCCGGTTGCCGCAGCTCCTGCGACTCCTGCAACTGCAGAGTTAAAAGAAGTGAAAGTGCCTGATATTGGCGGCGATGCGGTTGAAGTAACGGAAGTGATGGTGAAAGTTGGTGACTCTGTTGCCGCTGATCAATCGCTGTTGTCTGTTGAAGGTGATAAAGCCTCAATGGAAGTGCCTGCGCCATTTGCTGGTACTGTCAAAGAAATTAAAGTGAAAGTAGGCGACAAAGTACAAACAGGCTCTTCAGTCTTTGTATTTGAAGTTGCAGGCAGTGCTCCAGCAGCTGCAGCTTCTGCGGTAGCGGCTCCGGCTGCTGTTGCTGCGCCAGCTCCAGTTGCGGCTCCTGCGCCAGCGGCATCGGCTGTGGCTGCAGCGCCATCTGCTCCTGCCAGCGAATTTACTGAGAACCAGGCCTATGCTCACGCATCTCCTGTAGTGCGTCGTTTAGCCCGTGAGTTCGGTGTTGATTTAAGCAAGGTTACCGGTACTGCCCGCAAAGGCCGTGTCCAGCGCGAAGACGTGCAAAATTATGTGAAAAACATTCTTGCGCAAGTGGCTTCAGGCAAAGGCAACGTCACCAGCAGTAGCAACAGTGTGGGTTTTGATTTAATCCCTTGGCCAAAAGTGGATTTCAGCAAGTTTGGTGCTGTGGAAGAAAAACCACTGTCACGTATTCAGAAGTTATCTGGTGCAAACTTACACCGCAACTGGGTGCGTATTCCGCATGTGACTCAGTTTGATGAAGCAGATATCACCACTTTGGAAGAATTCCGCAAAGAGCAAAACGCGCTGGCTGATAAAAAGAAAATGGGCGTGAAGTACACCCCGTTGGTCTTTATTATGAAAGCTGTTGCCAAAGCTCTGGAAGAATTCCCAACCTTTAACAGCTCGTTATCTGATGATGGTTCAAGCCTGATCCTGAAAAAATACGTGCATTTGGGCATAGCAGTCGACACACCAAATGGTTTGGTAGTGCCAGTGGTGCGTGATGTGAATAAAAAAGGCATTATCGAATTATCCCGTGAATTACAGGATATTTCGTTAAAGGCCCGTGAAGGTAAACTGACGGCTGCAGATATGCAGGGTGGTTGTTTCACTATCTCTAGCTTAGGTGGTATTGGTGGTACGGCCTTTACGCCTATCGTTAATGCGCCTGAAGTGGCCATTCTTGGTGTGTCTAAATCAGACATTAAACCTAAGTGGAATGGCAAAGAGTTTGAACCACGTCTGATGGTGCCGTTGTCTGTATCCTACGACCACAGGGTGATTGATGGTGCTTTAGCTGCGCGTTTTACTGCGACTCTGGCATCCTATTTAGCGGATATCCGCCAAATCATTATGTAAGACGAAACACGACTGAAACTTGTCTCAGGCTCTGAAAAGATACGGGACATCTTTCAGGTAGGGTGATAAAATTCCGTCACTTTATTTCCTGGCCGCCTAATTTTGTGGCGGCTATCTTAGCAAAAGATAAAAAGGTAAAACGATGAGCAACGAAATCAAAACTCAAGTTGTGGTGTTAGGCGCCGGCCCTGGTGGATATTCTGCAGCATTTCGCGCAGCTGACTTAGGTCTGGAAGTGACTTTAGTTGAAGCACGCAGCACACTTGGTGGTGTTTGTTTAAATGTTGGCTGTATCCCATCTAAAGCTTTATTACATGTAGCAAAAGTGATCGATGATGCGAAAGAAATGGCATCACATGGTGTTACTTTTGGTGCACCACAAATCGATTTAGACAAAATCCGTGATTGGAAAGACAAAGTAGTGGGTCAACTGACCAACGGCTTAGCTGGCATGTCTAAAATGCGTAAAGTCAAAGTAGTAACTGGTTACGGTAAGTTCACTGGCCCAAATACGCTGGTTGTTGGTGATACCACTATTACTTTTGATAGCGCCATTATCGCAGCCGGTTCTGAACCTGTAGCTCTGCCATTTATTCCAAAAGATGATCCACGTGTCATCGACTCTACTGGCGCATTGGAATTAAAAGACATTCCAGGCGAAATGCTGGTGTTAGGTGGCGGTATTATTGGTTTAGAGATGGGTACTGTGTACCGTGCTTTAGGCTCTAAAGTTTCTGTCGTTGAATTTGCTGACCAGTTAGTTCCTGCCGCAGATGCTGATTTAGTTAAAGCTTATGCCAAATACAACAAAGACAAATTCAACATCATGCTGTCGACTAAAGTGACAGCTGTTGAAGCTAAAGCTGACGGTTTGTATGTGACTTTCGAAGGCAAAAACGCGCCTGCGACACCAGTACGTTACGACAAAATTTTAGTAGCTGTTGGCCGTCGTCCAAACGGTTCTCTGTTAGATGCAGCCAAAGCAGGTGTGACTGTCGATGAGCGTGGTTTTATCAACGTAGATAAACAACTGCGTACTAACGTACCGCACATTTACGCTATTGGTGACGTCATTGGTCAGCCAATGTTAGCGCACAAAGCTGTACACGAAGGTCATGTTGCTGCAGAAGTTATTTCTGGTCTGAAGCATTTCTTCGACCCACGTTGCATCCCTTCTGTGGCTTACACAGATCCAGAAATGGCATGGGTAGGTATCACTGAAAAAGAAGCCAAAGAAAAAGGCGTTGCTATTGAAACCGCTACTTTCCCTTGGGCAGCTTCTGGCCGTGCTATCGCTTCAGCCCGTACTGAAGGCTTCACTAAGTTAATTTTCGACAAAGAAACGCACCGTATTTTAGGTGGCGCTATTGTCGGTATTAACGCTGGTGAAATGTTAGGTGAAATCTGCTTAGCAGTAGAAATGGGTGCAGACGCAGAAGACATAGCTCTGACTATCCACGCTCACCCAACCTTAAACGAGTCTATTGGTTTAGCTGCTGAGATTTACGAAGGTTCTATCACTGACCTGCCAAATCCAAAAGCGAAGAAAAAATAAGCTGACTCTGTAATCAGAGGCACACTAAAAAACCGGCAACTGCATAGCATTGCCGGTTTTTTTATATTTTGTTACAACTTCCATTAACAAAAAAGCACCTTAAAGAGTAGTATGGTGTAGTTATTAAACCCTTTTTGGCAGGAAAATTCCCGGATGAAAAAAATTACCTTAACAGCCTTAAGCGTTGCTATTGCGCTTGGCCTGGCAGCCTGTGGCAAAGCCCCGGAAACTACAAGTACTGAAACAGCACAACCAGCTGCAGAACAAAAAGCAACAGCAGCTGTAGCGACTTTGGTTTCTGGTGTGGACAAAGAAAACTTCGACCCGGCAGTACGTTTTCAGGATGACTTCTTTTTAGCTGTGAACGGCGGCTGGCTCAATAAAACTGAAATCCCGGCTGAAAAATCTTCGTTCGGATCTTTCCATGTATTGGCAGATAATTCGCAATTGGCTGTTAAAGCTATTATTGATGAAGTCGCCAGCCGTACAGATTTAGCGCCTGGTTCAGATGGCCATAAGTTAGGTAGCTTCTACAACAGCTATATGAATGAAACCAAACTGGAAGAGTTGGGTTTAACCGCCTTACAGCCACAGTTAGAATTGATCCAGAGCTTAAAAGATAAAAAGCAACTGGCCAGTACTTTTGCTGCACTGCAGCGTGATGGTGTAACTATTCCATTGAGCTGGTACGTCAACAACGACGCAAAAAAATCTACTGAATATGCTGTGTATGCGGATCAAAGTGGTTTAGGTTTACCTGATCGTGACTATTACACCAAAGACGATGAAGCTTCGAAAAAAATTCAGGCTGAGTACCAGGCCTACCTGCTGGATTTATTCACTTTAGCTAAGCATGCCGACCCTGCAGCTGCAGCTAAACGAGTGTATGCATTGGAAACTGAGTTGGCGAAAAACCAGTGGACCCGCGTACAAAACCGCGACGCCGATAAAACTTACAACAAAGTAGCTACTGCTGATTTAGCTAAAACTTTAGGTGAGTTTAGCTGGAGCGACTTCGCTGCTGGTTCTAAGCTGAGCAGCGTGAACGAAATCATTATTGGCCAGCCAAGCTATTTTGAAGCTCTTGGCAAAATTGTCGCTACGACCGATCTGCAAAGCTGGCAGGACTATCTGACCTTTCACACTGTAAATGATTATGCCGACAAGCTGAACAAGGCTTTTGTTGACCGTCAATTCCAGTTTTATTCCACCACCTTACGTGGTGTAAAAGAGCAAAAACCACGCTGGAAAAAAGCTGTGGATGCCAGTGATGCTGTATTAGGTGAATTAACAGGCAAGCTTTATGTAGAGCGTCACTTCAAACCAGAAGCCAAAGCTCATATGGAAAAGCTGGTAGCGAACTTAATCAAAGCTTACGAGCATTCGATTAAAGATCTGGAATGGATGTCAGAAGACACCAAAAAAGCTGCATTGGTTAAATTGGGTACTTTTACTCCAAAAATCGGTTACCCGAACAAGTGGAAAGATTACTCCAATCTGGAAATCAAAGCAGACGATTTAGTAGGTAACTTTGTGCGCTCTACGCACTGGAGTTACGATCAGATGCTGGCGAAGTTAGGCAAGCCAATCGACAAAGACGAATGGTTTATGACGCCACAAACTGTTAATGCTTACTACAACCCAGCGAATAACGAAATCGTGTTCCCAGCTGCTATTTTACAACCACCATTCTTTAACATGGCGGCTGAAGATGCAGTGAACTATGGTGGCATTGGTGCAGTCATTGGCCACGAAATCGGCCATGGTTTTGACGATCAAGGCGCCAAGTATGATGGTGAAGGCAACTTACGCAACTGGTGGACAGAGCAGGATGAAACCAAGTTCCGTGCACTGGGTAAAGCTTTAAGCGCTCAATACAGCAAATATGAGCCTGTGCCAGGCCATTTTGTTAATGGTGATTTAACCTTAGGCGAAAACATCGGTGACTTAGGCGGTTTAACTGTAGCTCTGAAAGCCTACCATATTTCATTGGAAGGCAAAGAAGCTCCAGTAATGGATGGCTTTACCGGCGATCAGCGCGTGTTGTTAAGCTGGGCTCAGGTATGGCGTTCTAAATACCGGGATGAAGTGATGATCGAGCAATTAGCCACAGATCCACATTCACCAGCGCACTATCGTGTCAACGGCATAGTGTCCAGCCTGCCAGTGTTTTACACTGCTTTTGATGTGAAAGAAGGCGACAAGCTGTATATAGCGCCGGAAAACCGCGTGAAAATCTGGTAATCCCTAGCGTTTAAAATGGGGTCTAAAATGGGGTGAGATCACATTAGTTACGCATAACTAATGTGATCTCACCCCATTTTTATTTGTCTGCACGACCAGTTTTAGTATTATTCTTGAGAATGATTCTCAACTGGGAGTGGTATTCACGAAAGTTATAGCCACTATAAGCTTGCTTGCTTATACTCAGGTGTCAATTCAGGCAGTTTTTTCTTATAATCCAGCCTGTTCGAGATTCCTGTCTATCGCTGCGGTACTGATACAGTACTCTGTGGCGACCTAACCAGAGGACATTACTGTGCTTCAACAATACCGTGAACATGTGGCCGAACGTGCGGCTCAAGGCATTCCTCCATTACCACTTAATGCGCAACAAGTGGCTTCTTTAACTGATTTATTGAAAAACCCACCAGCAGGTGAAGGTGAATTCTTAGTTGATCTGTTAGAAAACCGTATTCCGCCTGGCGTAGACGAAGCTGCTTATGTAAAAGCTGGCTTTTTAACAGCACTGGCTAAAGGTGAAGTTTCAAGCCCTTTAGTGACTCCAGAGCGTGCGACTGAATTATTAGGCACCATGTTTGGCGGTTACAATATCCAGCCAATGATCGACTTACTGGATAACCCAAAATTAGCGGCTTTAGCGGCTAAAGGTTTATCTCATACTTTACTGATGTTTGATTCTTTCCACGATGTGAAAGAAAAAGCAGACGCAGGCAATGTGCACGCCAAAGCCGTATTACAAAGCTGGGCTGATGCCGAGTGGTATACCAGCAAGCCAGCTATCCCTGAAAAAATTACTGTGACTGTATTTAAAGTTACAGGCGAAACCAACACGGACGATTTATCTCCAGCTCCTGATGCCTGGTCGCGCCCTGATATTCCTCTGCACGCTTTAGCTATGCTGAAGAACGTGCGTGATGGTATCGAGCCTGATGCACCTGGTTCAAAAGGTCCGGTGAAACAAATCGAAGCTTTAATCGCCAAAGGTTTCCCACTGGCTTATGTAGGTGACGTGGTAGGTACAGGTTCAAGCCGTAAATCAGCCACTAACTCAGTGCTGTGGTTTATGGGTGAAGACATTCCATTCGTACCAAACAAGCGCACTGGCGGTGTCTGTTTAGGTAGCAAAATTGCACCTATTTTCTTCAATACCATGGAAGATTCAGGTTCGTTACCTATCGAATTAGACGTGTCAAACATGAACATGGGTGATGTGATCGACATTTTCCCACATCAGGGTGTGGTAAAACGCCACGGTACTGATGAAGTTGTGTCTACCTTCGAACTGCGCTCTAACGTGCTGCTCGACGAAGTGCGTGCCGGTGGCCGTATTCCTCTGATCATAGGTCGTGGTTTAACAGACAAAGCCCGCGAGGCTTTAGGTTTATCTCACTCTACAGTGTTTGAACGTCCTGCTGTGACTGAAGTAACTAACAAAGGTTTCACTTTAGCTCAGAAGCTGGTTGGTAAAGCCTGTGGTGTGAAAGGTATTCGCCCTGGCCAATACTGTGAACCAAAAATGACCACTGTAGGTTCTCAGGATACGACAGGTCCTATGACTCGTGATGAGTTAAAAGACTTAGCTTGTTTAGGTTTCTCTGCTGACTTGGTGATGCAGTCCTTCTGTCACACTGCGGCATATCCTAAGCCAGTTGACGTGAACACGCACCACACACTGCCAGATTTCATCATGAACCGTGGTGGTATCTCCTTACGTCCTGGTGACGGTGTTATCCACAGCTGGTTAAACCGCATGCTGTTACCAGACACTGTAGGCACTGGTGGTGACTCTCACACCCGTTTCCCTATAGGTATTTCCTTCCCGGCAGGTTCTGGCTTAGTAGCTTTTGCTGCTGCGACTGGTGTAATGCCACTGGATATGCCTGAGTCTGTGTTGGTGCGTTTTAAAGGTGAAATGCAGCCTGGTATCACTTTACGTGATTTAGTGCACGCAATCCCTTACTACGCTATCCAGCAAGGCTTGTTGACTGTTGAGAAGAAAGGCAAGGTCAACATTTTCTCTGGCCGTGTGTTAGAGATTGAAGGTCTGGAACATTTAACGGCTGAACAGGCGTTTGAATTGTCTGACGCTTCAGCTGAGCGTTCAGCTGCAGGTTGTACTATCACTTTGTCTGAAGCTTCAGTGGCTGAATACTTAGAATCCAACATCGTGATGTTAAAGTGGATGCTGAGCGAAGGTTACGGCGATGTGCGTACTATCGAGCGTCGTATTCAGGCGATGCAAGCCTGGTTAGCTGATCCAAAACTGGAACGTGCTGACGCTGATGCTGAATATGCTGCAGTGATCGAAATCGATCTGGCTGACATCAAAGAGCCAATCCTGTGTGCACCAAACGACCCGGATGACGCTCGTTTATTGTCTTCAGTGGAAGGCGATAAGATTGATGAAGTCTTCATCGGTTCTTGTATGACCAATATCGGTCACTTCCGTGCTGCCGGTAAATTGTTAGATAAGTTCAAAGGCCAGATCCCAACCCGTCTGTGGATAGCTCCACCAACCAAGATGGATAAAGATCAGCTGACTGAAGAAGGTTATTACGGTATTTACGGTCGCGTCGGTGCCCGTATTGAGATCCCGGGTTGTTCATTATGTATGGGTAACCAGGCTCGTGTAGGCGACAATACTACAGTGGTCTCTACTTCTACCCGTAACTTCCCGAACCGTTTAGGTCAGGGTGCTAACGTCTATCTGGCTTCTGCTGAATTAGCTGCTGTTGCATCTATTATCGGCCGTCTGCCAACAGTGCCTGAATACCTGGAGTATGCGAAACAGATCGAAACGACGGCTGCGGATACTTACCGTTACCTGAATTTCCATCAGATGAGCCAGTACACCAGCAAAGCGGCCAATGTAATTATCCAGCAAGCTGTGTAATTTACTGGCAATAGTGCTTTTAGCTAAAAGGCCCGCACTTAGCGGGTCTTTTGCTTTTTAGGAACCATGGCATGGAATTCGATTTTATCTACAACTCTGAGGCGAAGCGCTACAGCCTGAAGTTAAGTTCTGAGCAACTGGCTTTGCAGTGTTTTTTACTGGATGAGTTTGAGCAACGTGCCAGTGCTTATCAAAGCCTGCTAGAACAGCTACAGCGCTTAAATGTGCAGAGTCAGTACCAATGGGATGGTAAGGAGTATCGGCTGACGGTGCAGGCCTCTGAAGTGGTTGTTTGTCATTTCTCGCTGTTGCAGGAAGGAAGCTCAACCATTGAGTGGGATCCAGAGCAGGATTTGGAGCTGGACCAAAGCCAGCTTTATGCAGAATGTGGCCTGGAAGATCTGCTGCATTTAGTACAGCAATGGCAACAATTTTTACCTACCTGATTGAGGATTTAGCTCCATCCGCTGCACTCTGGCAGTGAAAAAACGCACCTTATTGGTGCGTTTTTTTTGGGCTTTCAAAAAAATAAATCTTAACTTATTGAAAATTAAAGATTAAAAATCTTGGCACAAGGTTTTCTTGTCTTATTGGCAAATGCAACAAGACACCATAAGGATAATAACCATGAAACTCGTATGTGCCATCATCAAGCCGTTCAAGCTTGACGATGTCCGTGAAGCGATTGCGGATATCGGTATTGAAGGTCTTACTGTCACTGAAGTGAAAGGCTTCGGTCGTCAGAAAGGTCATACAGAACTCTATCGGGGAGCTGAATATCAGGTCGATTTTTTACCTAAGGTAAAACTTGAGATCGCGGTATTGGATGAAAACGTCGAGCGTTTATTGGAAGTGATCCAAAAAGCTGCGCACACAGGCCGTATCGGTGACGGAAAGATCTTCGTTTACGATCTAGAACAAGTGGTGCGTATCCGCACCGGTGAAATGGACTCAGAAGCCATCTAAGGGGTAAATCATGCAGGAACAAATTTATCATTTACAGTTTGCGATGGACACTTTCTACTTTTTGGTGTGCGGCGCTTTAGTGATGTGGATGGCAGCCGGTTTCTCTATGCTGGAAGCTGGTTTAGTCAGAGCAAAAAATACCACTGAAATTTTGACTAAAAACGTGGTGTTATATTCAATCTCATGTGTGATGTATCTGATCTGTGGCTACCAGCTGATGTATGGTGGTGGTTACTTCTTAACAGGTATAGGTGAAGTGGATGTGGCTCAAACCTTAACCAGTTTTGCTGAGCGTGAAAACGGTTTTGAAGGTAAAGCTATCTATTCTAAAGCCTCGGATTTCTTCTTCCAGGTGGTGTTTGTAGCCACTGCTATGTCTATCGTCTCCGGAGCTGTGGCTGAACGTATGAAGCTATGGGCATTCCTGACTTTTGCTGTGGTGATGACAGGCGTGATTTACCCAATGGAAGGGTCATGGACTTGGGGTGGTCAGTCTGTATTTGGCTTGTACAGCTTAGGCGATTTAGGTTTCTCTGACTTCGCAGGTTCAGGCATAGTGCATTTAGCAGGCGCTGCTGCGGCTCTGGCTGGTGTGTTACTGTTAGGTGCCCGCAAAGGTAAGTACGCGAAAGATGGTAAAGCTCACGCTTTCCCAGGCTCAAATATGCCACTTGCTGCTTTAGGTACATTAATACTGTGGTTAGGCTGGTTTGGTTTTAACGGTGGTTCTGTACTGAAGTTAGGCGATATTGCGAACGCTAATGCAGTTGCCATGGTGTTCTTAAATACCAATGCTGCCGCTGCTGCCGGAACTATTGCTGCAATTAGTTTGTCTATGCTGTTGTTCAAAAAGGCTGATTTAACCATGGCGTTAAACGGTGCTTTAGCTGGCTTAGTGGCTATTACCGCTGAACCTTCAACTCCAACGCCTCTGCAAGCTTCTATTTTTGGTGCCATTGCAGGTGTGTTAGTCGTAGGTTCTATCCTGGCCTTAGATAAGTTAAAAATTGATGACCCTGTAGGTGCGATTTCTGTGCACGGTACTGTAGGTTTGTTCGGATTACTGATTGTTCCTCTGACCAAAGAGTCGGCCACATTAGTGGGTCAACTGGCTGGTGCCGCTACTATTTTCGTCTGGGTTTTTCTGGCGAGTTTAATAGTGTGGTTTGCTTTGAAGATGACTGTGGGTATCCGCGTCACTGAGCAAGAAGAATATGAAGGTGTTGATCGTTCTGAGTGTGGTGTAGAAGCCTATCCTGAATTCGTATCAACAGTAAAGTAGGCAGCCTGGGGAGAGCCGGTGGGGCTTCTCAGGAGCTGGTTGCCAAGCCAGCAGCTACGCAAGTAGCAGTTGGTCTTGGCAACTAAACCCGTACCACCAAATTCGTCTATCCTTGTCCTTTGTCTTTATCAGACAACCCCGGCAGCGCAAGCTTCCGGGGTTTTTTCTTGTGGTCTTAGCCACGGACCTGTGCGCTGTTTTAGTGCAGTCGCCAAATCATTTTGCAAAGAACCTATGTAATCTAACAGCTGTTTTCAAACAGGAAAAGAGCCGTGCTGAAAAAAACAGCACAATTGTTAGTGCGAAAACTCTAAAATGCTTCAGCATAGCGCAGAGGATGCATTCATTTGGTGCGGATTTGATATCGCTTGAGAGAATAAAAAGAAGATAAAACAGGGTACTGTTAAAACAAGACGGGCCGCGAACTTCGCGGCCCTTAAAACTTGGTGGCATCCTACCAACCACTATCCTTGATGGATCATCCCTGTGTTCTTCCTGAACATTCCAACTGCAATCCAGCAGAATCCCTATCCATTTCACTCTCGTCCTGAGAGAACTCTCTGCCTCCGGCAGAATCCTTATCCCTTGTATCTTCATCCCGAAGATGTATGCTCATTCCTGAGCCTGTCCCGTTCATCCCTGTGCTGCCTTGCACAATCCTTTGGTATCCCTGCTTCCTGCTGCTACCTCTTGTAGCTTGTCCCACTCAACCTCTTGTCGAGTTGTCACTTCCAGCGACGAAATAATTATCGTACATTTCCCCTGAAAAAAGGACCTTGCTTGTTAAATACTTGTAGTGAAATATTATTGTAATCTGTTGCGTTTCCCACATATTATTAATTTAATCAATAATTTAAGTGTTTGTTGCCAGAGTGTTGCTTGCATTAAATACTACATTGGCTCACTGATTTGTGAGATATATCTCACAAAGACTCAGGGTGATTGTCCGACTGCTGTATGCTGTAGTGAAAACTACTGACCAATACCAGCCAAATTGGTATGATCGCGCTCCCTAAATTCTGAAGAGATGAGTATGGCCCGGGAACAATCAGGCATCTGTGCCGAAGCAAACTTGCATTGTTGTTATGTATTGCTTAATGCCTTAGACGGCCATGAGCACTATATTCGCTTGCAGTTGGCTAAAGTACCTATGTTGGCTGAACGTTTATCTGACCAATTTTCAGAGGCCATGCTCAATGTCGTGGTTGCGGTGGGGCAAAACTACTGGCCACATCTATACCCTGATATGCAACCTGACCCTTGGCCTGATTTTACCGACAACCAAGCAGAGTTACCTGTGGTATCCCCCGATTTGTTGATTCAAATCCGGGCCGACCGTTTTGATGTGATCCATATTGCGACCCAGCACATTTATCATCTGCTACAACCTCATGTTGATTTGTACGAACAGTTGCATGCCTTCCGTTATTTGGATGGCCGTAACCTTATCGGATTTCATGACAGTCCTGACAATCCCAAAGGTAAATTAAGACGAAGTTGTGCCTTAATAAGTAATGAACTCAAAAGCCCTGCGAGTGCTGGTAGTTATGTATATATGTTGCGTTACCAATATGACTTACAGCGCTGGCAACAGCTGACTATGGCTGAACAAGAGGCTGTGATGGGACGCAGTAAACTCGATGGCCACTTGGTGCCTTCTGCGCAGCGCTTGTCGAATTCTCATGCAGACAAAACTGCACTCGAAAACGAGAGGGGCCGCAGACAAATTCTTTGGCAAAATATGCCGGTCGCAGATATCCGCTCACAGGGCATGATCTCTGTTGGTTTTTCTGCTAACTCAACTGATATTCCGGATTGGTTGGTATACAGGTTAGGCAAAGACACTGAAAATGCGGATTTATTATTGGATTACTGTCAGATTGAAGCGGGGGCTGCTTTCTTCGCCCCCTCTATTAACTTTCTGGAAGAGCAGGCTGGCTCAGACCTTTTCAAATAACTCTGTCACCTTATTCAAGGTGAAGTTAATGTTTTTCACACTGGTCGGCGCGATAAAAATAGTGTCATCGCCAGCTATGGTTCCCAATACGCCTTCTGCTTTGCCGACAGAATCCAATAAGCGGGCAATCAGTTGAGCCGCACCCGGACTGGTGCGGATTATAATCATCACATCATTATGTTCTATATCCAGTACTAATTGGCGTAATGGACTTTTTGTTGTTGGGACACCTAGTTCAGGTGGCAAACAATACACCATTTCCTGCTTAGCGTTACGGGTACGAACCGCACCATACTTACTTAGCATACGTGATACTTTTGACTGGCTTATATTGTCAAAGCCTTCAGCCTTGAGCGCATCAACAATATCGCTTTGTGAGCCAAAGCGCTCTTCCTTCAGTAAGGATTTAAAGGCTTGGATCAGCGCTTCTTGTTTTGATTGTTTAGTCATCATTTGTGTTTAAACTTTTTGTTTTTCCGGCGATCTAGACCGAACTTGGACTAATACTGTGGTTCAGCAAGTAAATTACACCAAAATCAGATAAAATGCTTAGACTTTAGGCGTAAGTGATTTGTATTTTGTGCCACATTTCAGTATTGTTGGCGCGTTTCTTTTGAACCGTAAATTGGGAGAATAGCATGAAAGTTGCCGTATTAGGTGCTGCTGGTGGTATAGGTCAGGCTCTGTCTTTATTATTGAAGTTAAACTTACCAGCTGGTACTGATTTAGCCCTGTACGACTTAGCCCCTGTGACTCCGGGTGTTGCTGTAGATTTAAGTCATATCCCGACAGCGGTAAAAATTACAGGTTTTGGTAAAGAAGACCTGGATAAAGCGCTGATTGGTGCAGACATTGTGATGATCCCTGCTGGTATGCCACGCAAACCAGGTATGGACCGCTCTGATTTATTTAATATCAACGCTGGCGTAGTAAAAACTCTGGCTGAAGCCATTGTTGTGAACTGTCCTAAAGCTTTAGTGGGTGTGATCACTAACCCTGTCAATACTACTGTAGCCATCGCTGCTGAAGTGTTTAAAAAAGCCGGTACTTATGATGCGAAGCGTTTATTCGGTGTCACTACACTGGACGTGATTCGTGCTGAGACTTTTGTTGCTGAATTAAAAGGCAAAAACCCTGCTGATATCTTAGTTCCGGTGATAGGTGGTCATAGCGGTACTACTATTCTGCCTTTATTGTCTCAGGTGAAAGACGTAAGCTTCACAGATGAAGAAGTTTCTTCATTAACTTACCGTATCCAGAACGCTGGTACTGAAGTTGTTGAAGCCAAAGCCGGTGGCGGATCTGCAACTCTGTCTATGGGTCAGGCTGCTGCACGTTTCTGTGTGTCTTTAGTCAAAGGCTTACAAGGCGAAAAAGTAACTGAATACGCTTATGTTGAAGGTCAAGGCGAACACGCTCGTTTCTTCGCTCAACCTATCGTATTAGGCAAAAACGGTGTTGAAGCCCTGTTACCTATCGGTGAGTTAAGCGCCTATGAGCAAAAAGCCATGAATGACATGTTAGGCACTTTAAAAGCTGACATTACTTTAGGCGAAGAGTTTGTTGCTAACGCAAACTAAGATTGTTCTGAGAATAAAAAAGCCAGCTTAATGAAGTGACCCCCAATAGTTGGACATTCCAATTACTTGGGGTCTTTTTATGTCCAAACATCCAAGAGCATTTAAGCTTGAATTAGCAAAATGTGCTCAGTACGAAAGTTCACGCGAGCTGAGTCGCA
>Ga0247725_1000269_pt1 | contig 49440 bp, 70 predicted proteins | sample OKSTACKMCFT3sol_FD_183021 | JGI IMG/M metagenome (GOLD analysis project Ga0247725, IMG submission 183021) | Subsurface sediment microbial communities from gas well in Oklahoma, United States - OK STACK MC-FT3-sol | ecosystem: Environmental > Terrestrial > Deep subsurface > Rock core/Sediment...
CCCTTGCGCCGGGTTTTCTTCGTCTGTACCATGTCGCAAAATAACGCGGAGGACGCATTGTGACTTTTGTTGACGCTAAACAACTTGCCGAGCTGCTGGGGCTGTCCGTCCGGCACGTTCAGCGCCTGGCCGCGCAGGGCTCTATCCCGCACCACCGCTTCGGCGACCTGATGCGCTTCGACGTGTCTGCCGTACTGGCCGCCACCGGGTGCAGCATGACGGCCGACGACGCAGCGATTACCCGTTTCACCAGCGCCATGCGCGACAAGATGGCCAAGGGGCGAGCAGAAGGTAAACACGGCTGGGAGGGCTGCCCAGTGGATGAGCTGCACGACCTGCTCGCACGGGCCGCCACTCAGCAGGACTACGCGAGCGTGGGGAACTACGCGATGATGCTGCACGAACGGCAGTCTGAGGCATGAGCCCCCTTCACCAGTGGGCCCGCTACTACGCCGGGCGGGGCTTCGCTATTTTCCCGCTCGTTCCCGGCACTAAATCGCCCTTCGCGGACTCGCACGGTTCGACCGAGGCGACTACCGACCTTGCCCGTATCGATGCGTGGTGGACCGCCAACCCTGACGCTAACATCGGCTGCAAACCGTCGGCCAGTTGCGGCGGTCTGTACGTCTACGACGTTGACCCGCGTAACGGCGGCGTGGGCGACCCGAACATCTGCTCGCCTATGCGTGTGCTCAGCCCTGGCGGCGGGTACCACGACTGGCTGGTCGCGCCGAACGATCCGACCGTCCGCTACTCCGGTGCGCCGGCGCAGGGCGTGGACGGCAAGTACAACGGCTATGTTGCCCTGCCGCCGTCGCTGCACCCGAACGGCAAGCGCTACGAGTGGGTGAACGGCCCCGACGCCGCGCCGGCGCCAATACCTGAGTACCTCATCCGCCGTTGCAAACCGCGCGAGCGTACCGCGCCGACCGGCGGCACCCTGGCCGACACTGCTCGCATTACTGAAGCGCTGGCACGGCTCGACCCGACCGACTATCACCAGTGGGTCAACGCCATGGCCTCAGTGAAACACTGGGAGGACACGACCGAGGGTGCTGAGGGTGTTGGCTTTGAACTGGTCCGCCAATGGTCCGAGCAGGATCCGCGCCACGACGACGGGCAGTTCGCCGACAAGTGGGAAACCTGGAACAGCGACGCTTCGAACGCACGCACCCTCGGCAGCCTGCTGCACGACGCCGGGCTCACCGCTGAGCAGAACCAGGTCGACCCGCTGGCAGCGTTTACCGCCGCTGGCGTACCTGCCGAACTGCCCGCGCCGGCTGCCGTGGTCTGGACGACTGAGCCGGTGGCCAACTTCAAGGCCGACGCCCCCGCCATGGATATTCTGGGCGACATGCTGGCCGACGATCACCGCGGGTTTGCTGCGCGCTGGCAGGCTGGCGCTGACGTGCTGGATGATCTGGCGTGGCGCTGCGGCAGTAACTGCGAGCGCGTGGCGGAAATCCTAAGCCTAAGTGGCCGACCAGTCGACGAGCAGGCAGTGGCCCGGGCCTGTGCCGGATGCACCACCTGGTACACGGTCAAGCCGAAAACGCCCGAGCAGGCGATAGTCATGGCCGATCAGCCGGCAGTGCCAGTGGACGACGGTACGCTGGTGCACGCGTTCCGGGTGTGCCTCGGCATGTTCCAGCACCTGCCCGGCCTGTTCGAACGAGACGGACTGCTCGTGCGGGTCACCGCTGACGGTCGAATCCTCGACCATGACGTGCACAGCCTGTCGCACTTGCTGGAAACATACCTGCAGCTTACCAAGGGCGGTAAGGGCGCGGCGGCCAAGTGCCCCGAGACCCTGGCGCGCCGCCTACTGGGTCACGGCGAGTACCCCGGCGTGCGGTCGATCAAGGCCGCCGTACCGATGCCTACCGCACGGCCTGACGGTTCGGTGATCACCGAGCAGGGCCTGGACGTGGCCACCGGATTGTACCTACTGGGCGCGCCGATTCGTGAGCCGCGGGCGCTGGCCGGTGCTGAGCTTGAGGCGGCTAAAGCCCGAGTACTGTGGCCGTTCCGCGAGTTCCCGTTCGCCAATCAGTCGGCGGTGGGTACGCTGCTATCCGCGCTACTCACGGCTGTCGTACGGCCGGCCCTGGACACGGCCCCGGCGTTTCTGGTCAACGCCCAGGTGCACGGCACGGGCAAAACGCTGCTGTCCGAGGCACTGATGATCGCTGCCACCGGGTCGACCGCGCCGCTCACCCTGCCCGATGATCCAGCCGAGCAGGGCAAGACGCTGATTTCGATGCTGCTCGAAGGCCCACGGGGCGTGCTGTTCGACAACGTCATGTCGGTGCTCAAGCCAAACGCCACGTTCTGCTCGGCCATGACCAGTGAGTCGTACCGGGCGCGCGGCCTGGGCGGCATGAAACTGGTGTCGGTCAGCAACCGGGCGCTGTGGGTGCTGAACGGCAACAACGTCGAGCTCCGCGGCGACGTGGTGCGCCGGGTGCTGTCGATCGTGCTAGACAGCCCGGAGAACCCTGAGACCCAGCGGCACGACTTCGATCCGCGCGAGGTCATACGGTCCGGGCTGGCTGAATACCGGGCGGACCTGCTCGACCTGATCGTCTCGTATCAGGCGGCTGGCATGCCGTTGCAGAGCCGTGAGGGCATGGCGTCGTTTGAGCAGTGGAACCGCATGGTGCGCAACTGCGTGTTATGGCTCGGCTTCGCTGACCCGCTGCAGACGCTGAAAGAGGCCCAGGCCGAAGACGGCGAGACGATGCTGCTGCGCCGCATGCTGACCGTGTGGTACGACCGGTTCGGCGACGACGCCATGCTGCTGCGCGATCTGGCAGCGCATCCGTTTGAGGGCGAGGTGGCCGCCGAGTGGCAGGAGGTGTACGGGCTGATCACCACGTTCAAAGGCCGCCAGGACCCGGCGCAGTTCGGCTACTGGCTGCGGCGCATGAAAGGCCGCAAGGTCGACGGTATGCACTTCACGGCCGGCGGGGTGGGTAAGGGCGGGGTGACGAAGTGGTGTGTTAAAAAGAGCTGACGAATGGCGCCCCTAACCGGGCGCTTTTTCGTTTGACAGGAAATAAAACGGGCCGCATAATGAGCGCACATTCAACGAAACGGAGTTACTTAAAATGGCTAATTTCACTAACGGTCAAGAAATCAAAGTAATCAGCGGCACCCACGTCGGCAAGACCGGCTGGTTCAACAAGGAAAATGCCCACCGTGCGGGTAAGTGCTTCATTTGGTTCAAGACCGTCAACGTCACCGGCGCTCAAGTGAGCTTGACGGACCTGGAGGCGGCGCAGTGAGCGACCTAACCTGGGCGGTCGGAGGGCGCGGACCGGCCCGCAGCGCGGTCGTCTTTTGTAGTCACTGTCGGGCGGTGCTGTCGCGGCCCCTCCCCTTGACCGCAGTGTGCGAGGAGCTGGCCTTGGTGGCTGAAACCCATTTCTGCACACCGGCGAAACCCTGGCGGCCGGCGCCATGACTGACAATCAAACCATCGCCGAGCAATGCGCCCAGGCCGACAACCCGTACGAAGCAGCCGTCGCGGTCTGCGCATACACGTCGAAGCCGTCGGCGCATCGCAAGGTGTTCATTTTCGCAGACCGCAGCACACTGGCGTTTGCGGTTACCTATCAAGTGGCTGAAACGGGAGTGATGGCGCCATGACTGACAGGCCTGAATGGGTTAAGTGCATCAACGATGCGCACCTCGACAACACCGGGCTATCTTGGTGCGGTTGTCGAATCGAAACGTTCGAATTCTCGTTCGTCGACATAGGCCACGCAGCGATGAACGGGCGAAATGGCGGCCGCCTGGTAGCCTGTCCGGAGTGCGTATCCGCAATTTGTGAGGCGCTGCGCAATGGGCAATCCTTCGACTGATCATGCCGACAGCGCCCAGGCGCGCGAGTGGGACCGGCCGACCGCCGGTCCTGCTCAGGACGATTGGCTCGATCCGACCGCGCCGAACGAGTATGAGGCGCAATGCAAACGAACAGCCGCTGCACGTGTGCGGGCGGCGATTGAGAAACTGGAACGGAGATTTATGCGATGAAAGCACCGACTGGAAAACTTGCGTTGGCTTACCGGTCACTCGCTGTGGCGGAAGAAAGAGCAGAACGGTTTATGGCCGAGCGGGACGCACTGCAAGCGCTGCTGAACGAGCGGGACGGTCAAATTGATCAGCTCGGGCAAGTGCTCGGCGAAATCCTGGTAGCGGCGGGCATGATTCGGGGTGACGTGCCGTTGAGTGGACCGCAGTTGCTACAGTTCGGCAGGCAGTTCTGCGAGAACTTGCCGGGCCCTCTGGATGAACGGGCCCTTTTCGAAAACTGGCTCCGTAGCCGTCCGCACGTTTTGAATGTCGGTTTCAACAAAGAGTCCGCTCGCTATGTATTGCAGGAAGATGAGGACTGCTGGCAGGCCTGGCAAGCACGGGCGGCGCTCAAATGAGCCGCCTGGTACGCATGGCCCGACTGTTCGCGCAGGCCGCACACGGGGCCACTGGGCAGGTGCGGCGGTACACCGGTGAGCCGTACATCGAGCACCCGGCAGAGGTCGTCGCACTGCTCAAGCGGGCTGGGGTGACCGACGATGCGATGCTGGCCGCCGCGTGGTTGCATGACGTGGTTGAGGATACGCGCATTGACCACTCGACAATCAACCGTGTATTCGGCCCCGGCGTCGCCTGGCACGTACACGACCTGACAGATCAGGTGCCTGCTTTCTCGGGAAACCGCGCATACCGAAAAGCCCGAGAGTGTGAGCGGCTCGCCCAAGTGCACCCGCTTTCGCAGTCGGTGAAACTCGCCGACCTGATCAGCAACACGCGGTCGATCCGTGAGCACGACCCGAAGTTCTGGCCGGTGTATCGGGCTGAGGCTCTGGCGCTGCTGGACGTACTGCGAGACTGTTCACACCCGGCGCTCTGGCGTCAATTGGAAGAGGAACTGCAGGAATGAAAGAACTGTACATAGCGTGCGAGAAATCCCGAGACGAGATGCGGTTAGACCTTGAGGGTGATTCGATCCTGATAACGGTCGAGGCTAGCCACGGTGAACAGGCGTCTGTCTTCCTTGAGAATCCCGACACGGTCGCAGAGCTGCGCGATGCGTTGGACGAATGGCTGGAGCGAAACGCATGAACCGGGCAGAGCGAAAGGAGGCAGGGGAGGCGTTCAAGGGCATTCTGACAGCCCCCGACCGCATTCAGGCCGTGAAAGCCCTGGAAAACGCAGGCTTCGGCAAAACGGATTGGCTCAAGGCCGAACTGAAGGCCGCGCAGGGGCTACTAGCAGAACGCAACGCCGAAATCGAAAAGCTGCGCGCGACTATTCGTCAACTGATGAAGGACCTGATGCAATGAAAATCCCCGAACTGTGCTTTTACGATTTCAACCAGCAGCACGCGCCGTGCCGGGTCGACACATTCCACGAGCGGCACCCGTCGCCCGAGCCGCGCTATACGATGGTGGAGGTGGGGCCCGAGGCGATCCCGGCGCTTGAGCAGCACTGGCAGACGGGACGGCCGGTAGAACTGCTGGGGGTTGTTTTTGAATTTGCCGTCGTGGCAAAAACGCGAAAACGGCTTTTTCGGGCAGATCGGTACGTGGTGAGGGGCGTACTAGGGTAGGGATGAGGCCGGTCTAGGTAGAGATGGTACGGGACTGCACGATTCCATCTCTACCCGCCGGAGCCCAGTGATTCTGCGGGCTCGCGTATGTCTTATAGGTATGGAATATATACTTCTATATTGATAAGTTATGATATATACATAATGTAAACGGTGCATAACCCCAATAAGTGGTTTACCAGAAGCGTAGAAAAACCACCTCGCATCTCTCCCTTACCGCAAGACTATCGACCAAAGCCCCGTAAATGCTGAGGGAGAGATAGGGTTGAGATCCCTTATTGTAACCACACCTATCCCTTTCAGACAGCGCGTGTTAGAATTCCGCAAAATCTAGGAGTTTTTGCATGCTCGACATACCGATTCTACAAGCGCTGCTGAAATATGACCCGCTTACCGGGCGGCTGATGCGCGGCCGCGAACGCATCAAAGGTACGCGCAAATACGCCGGCGGCCCCCTGGTCTTCTCGCTGCGCGGGAAAATGCACTCGATGGGTCGCGTTTGCTGGGCGCTGCACTACGGCTTTCTGCCCGGGCAGGTGCGCTACCGAAACGGCGACCCGACGGACAACCGAATCGACAACCTGTACGCTCCGGGCGCGACTGAGCTGACGCACGAGGGGAAATACCCGGGCGTTTCGGTGATTCGCGATCAGCGTACCGGCCGGCACCGCGGCTACCAAGGCAGCGTGTACTTCGGAAACCCGACCCGTCGCCACCGCACAGCCGTCGTTGAAACGCCCGAGGAAGCGCGAGACCTTCGCGCCGCGCTGCAGGAGGGGTTAGAATGGTGGGAATCTCAAAAAGGAACCGCACAATGACTCCCGATCAACTGGCGCTGTTAGAGCCCCTAACCCGTTTGCAGCGCGCCGTCGTTACAAACCTGGTTGCAGGCATGACGCAGCGGCAGGCCTACCGGGCGGCCGGCGGCACGGCGAAGAACGACACGACGGCAGATACGTGCGTTTCTACGATGCTTAGCAATGCGAAGGTGCGGGCCGCGCTGGAGGGCCTGCAGCAGGCCGCTGTGACGTCCGCGGTCATGAGCCGTGCCGAGGCATTGGAAATGCTCTCGCGCATCGCCAGAACGCCCCTGAGCGCCCTGGTGGACTTCGAGAAGGTTCCGGTCAAAGTGGACGAGGAGACCGGCGAGGTATTGGCCACCCAAACTGTCTGGAACATCCGCGACTCGGCGCAGCAGGACCCGGCCGCCCTGGCCCTTATTTCCGAACTTGAAGTCGGCAAGCATGGGCCGAAGATCAAAACGCACTCACAGCTCCAAGCGTTGCAGCAGCTCGCCAAGATTCAGGGCTGGGAAGCGCCGACTAAGGTCGCGCAGACTGACAGTGCGGGCAATGACGTAGACCCGGCGAGTGCCGGATTGGCCGTTCTCGACGCACTGGCGCGCAAGCATGCCCTTGACCGCTGACGAAATCGCGACGTACCGCACGGACCTACTGGCGTACGCGCAGTACATGTTCCGTGCGCGCAAGGGCGCCGAGCTGAAGTTCAACGCGCACCAGGTGACGATATGCAACGCCCTGGAGCGCGTCGTACTGGGCCGTACGAAACGGCTGATCATCAACGTACCGCCGCGCTCGGGCAAAACAGAACTGGCCGTGATCAACTTCATGGCCTGGTGCATGGGCAACTGGCCGGACTGCGAGTTTATCCACGCCTCCTACGCCAAGCGCTTGGCCACCACCAACACCTGGGCGACCCGGGCACTGGTCGAGCACGAGGCTCACGCCGAGATATTCGGTGCGCCGGACTTGCGCAGCGACTCGAACGCCAAGGACGAGTGGCGCACCGCCACGGGCGGTATCGTCTACTCCACCGGTGCCGACGGCACGATCACCGGCTACGGTGCTGGCAAGATGCGCGAGACGTTCGGCGGGGCCATCATCATCGACGACCCGCACAAGGCCTCCGAAGCGACCAGTGATACGATGCGGCAAAACGTGATCGATTGGTTCAGCACGACGATGGAGAGCCGGAAGAACAGCAACGACACCCCGATCATCGTGATCATGCAGCGCCTGCACGAGGCCGACCTGTCGGGCTGGCTGCTGGACGGCGGTAACGGCGAGCACTGGGAGCATGTCTGCATCCCGGCCATTACCGACGACGGCGAGTCGTTCTGGCCCGAACAGTTCGAGCTGGCCAACCTGCAGCGGATGGAAAAAGCTAACCCGTACGTCTTCGCCGGCCAGTACCGCCAGCGCCCCGCGCCGATCGGCGGCGGCCTGCTCAAGGACGATTGGTGGTCGTACTACGACGAGGCCCCACCGTTCACGCATCGCCTGATGTTCGCCGACACGGCCCAGAAGACCGGCCAGGAGAATGACTATTCGGTGTTCCAATGCTGGGGCTACACGCACGACGAAAAGGCGTATCTACTCGACCAGTTGCGTGGCAAGTGGGAAGCGCCACAGCTGCTCACCCAGGCCCTGGCCTTCTGGAACAAGCACAAGGCACGTTGGCCGGACGGTTCGGTACTGCGAGCGTTCAAGGTCGAGGACAAATCGAGCGGCACGGGCCTTATCCAGACGATGAAAGCCCGACCGCACCAAGTGCCAGTGGTCGCCATCCAGCGCGAGAAAGACAAGGTCACCCGAGCGTACGACGTGGCGCCTATCATCGAGACGGGCCGTGTGTTCCTGCCGGCCAACGCGACGTTCCTGTCCGAACTGCTGGCCGAAACGACGGTGTTCCCGAACGGCAAGCATGACGACCAGGTCGACCCGCTGCTAGACGCCGTCGACGAACTGGTACCGGAGAGCAAACCGCAGTCCCGAGTATTCATGCGAAAACGCGGTTGACAGTCGGTACAACTAACCGTATTCTGCGCTCACACCTAACGAAACGGAGTTATCGAAATGGGCAAGCACACACCTTTGCCGTGGGAAATCGAGGAAGAGTCCGGCAGCTTCTCGCTGGTTAACCGGCACCACCAGGGCGATGACTGGTGTTTCGCCGAGGTATACGGACCCGGGACCGGGGTTCCTATTGAGGTTGCTCGGGCGAACGCGGCGTTACTACTGGCGGCACCGATCCTACTCGCAGACCTGACCGACGCCGCAGCCCAGTTGCGCAAGCTCGACGGCGAAGTCAACGCAGCACTGGCCGCACGGTTCGAAGCGACGATCGCTGCGGCGGTAGGGGGTGCGGAATGACTGGCTTGCCGGCAGTAGGGACGGTATGCGAACACGAATACCGAGACTTGGGGTGGTATGTGGGTACGGTAGTCGCGCATCATCAGGGATGGGCGATATTTTTCATTGATGAGGACCGTATCGAAGCTTACGCCGGCGGGTTTCGGCCCTGCTCCGACGATGAGGGCTAACCAATGGCCATCACCTGGTTCACCCTAAACTATCTGATCCGCCCGGCGCTTCGTGTGAAGCGTTGGCCGGTGGGAGAAAAGGCATGACCTATGAACGCATCAAAGGCGAGCCGACCGCCAACCGCCTCGCAATCGAGGCACTGAGCCACGAAAACCACATCGTGAAAAACGCGCTGCGCATGCAGCAGTACGAACAGGTCGGCTACGTCGAGGCCATGGAAATCGCGGTGCTGCAACTGGCCGCCGTAAACGCTGAGCAGATGCGCACCCTGGTCGACCGTGCGGCCTTTGCCCCCGTCGTTCGGCCGGCACCGATGCTGAAACCTGGACTCTGAATATGCCCCTCTTCAACGTAACGCACCAACCGTCGGGCCGCACGCTGCATATCCGGGCGGCCTGCCGGACCTGCGCCCGGCGTATTGCCGTCGAGCACATCGCGCTGACCGGCCCGACTGCCGAGTGGCGCGACCCCGAACAGACACGGGTCGATTTCGTCGGTTCGGGGAACGGGCCGTCTGGGGTGTTGACAGACACCGAAGCGTGACGCATACTGCGCCCACTTACCAACGAACGGAGTTACCCGCATGTTCTCCTACACCGACGACGCTATCGTCACCAGCAGCCCGACCGGGCGCCACCTCAGTACCGTAATTCGCCGCCCTGCCGGCATGCCCGACAACGGCTGGACGCAGCACGCCGAGCAGGTCTGCAAGGTGCTGAACGAATTGGACCGGAACGCGCGCGTCTGCTACTCGCTCGGGGAGGGCTTTCAGAAGGTAGGACGGGTGAAACGCGATACTGAGCTCGATGAGGCTGTTTTGCGCCTCTACCCCGACGGTCCGACGGCTGCGGCGATTCGAGAAGAGTTACGCAGCGCCGAGCCGGTGCCCGCCACCCCTGGCGAGCGCATCGCAGAACTGGAAAAACAGCTCGACGACGCGACTACCAAGCTGTGCGCCGCGCAGATGCTGCTGGAACAGGCCGACGGCAAGGTACAGAAACTGGAGACGAAACTTACCGAGGCACTGGGTGTGCGGAAAGTACGAGTCCCGATGAAGTCACCACTCCGTGCTCGCAAGCTCGTACGGAGTGGTGATGCATTTCGCTGACCAGAAACTAACCATCGAGAGCGCATAACCCATGACCCGATTCGAACAGTTCCAACAAAACGTGCAGCGCTGGGCGACCGAGCGCGGCATCTACGAGCACAGCACCGCCCTGGCGCAGGCACTCAAGGCGGTTAGTGAGGTCGGCGAGATGTGTGATGCGGTGATCAAGAACAACCGTGCAGAGGCGCAGGATGCGGTCGGCGACGTAGCAGTTTGCGTCGTCAACGTTGCGCACTTCTTGTCCCATACGTTCGACCCTGACCACTTTGACCCCGATAACCTGCTGAGCCATGATCATTTTCGTGCGGCCGCTGAGGCTGCCCGAGTGGTCGGCACGCTCTCGCACCAGGTTTCTACAGTCCACAACATGATGGCTAGCTTTGACAATGACGGGTGCGACCGGGCAATCACCGCTTTGCGTGAGTTCTGCGTGTGCCGCGGCCTCGACTTCGACGACTGCTGCGAGTCGGCCTGGCAGACGATCAAGGACCGCAAAGGCCGCATGGTCGCCGGCGGGGCGTTCGTTAAGGAGGGTGAGTGATGCTTGAAGTGCACGAGAAAGTTCGCAGCGCCGGACAGATCGAAGCGGCTCTACAGCGCCTTGCCCAGGCATCGGGTGACCACGAACAGTTCGACAGCCTGTGCGAGCGTGTCAGCATGGCCATTCTCGGAAAGCGCAAGGACCCGAGCCCGGGCGTCGACTGGCACGTTAACCGCTCGTATCGGGTGAACCACTTCCGACAGCTCGTTCGTGACGCCCTGCTGCAGGAACTGGCCCGCCATGATTAAACGCCTACTGAACTGGCTGCGCGGCCCTTCCCCGCAACATCAACAACTCACCCCGGCCGACCTGCAGCGCTTGCAGGCCGCCGAGGCTAAACGTCAACGTCGAATGGAGAAACGCCGAAATGGATGAGACTCACGTAATCCTCGGTATGATCATAGCTCTTGCAGTATCGGTCGTACTGGTCGTCGGCATGAACGTGGGCGCGACCCTTTCATGCAAGATGCGTGCAATGGCCGCCGGGTACACCGCTACCGAAGTTCAGGAGCTGTGCAAATGAAATCAACTGAATTCCTACAAGCCGCCATCGACACTCAGGCCGAGCGCGGTAAGCAGTACGACTCGCCCGAGGGTGAGCGCAGCATGGGCCGCACGGTCCAGGCGTTCAACGCCATCACCGGGCGCGACCTGACCGAGGCTGAGGGCTGGCTTTTGCTCCAAACGCTTAAAGACGTGCGCCAGTGGCAGAACCCCGACAAGTACCACCACGACAGCGCACTGGACGGCGTGGCGTACGCTTCGTTGAAGGCTGAGGCGTTGAGCGCCGGCGAGGCTACAGCACCGCCACAGTGGGTCAAGCACGAGGGCGGCCCAATGCCGGTGGCGGTAGGGACTCCGCTGCTAGTGCGGTACCGGTCGGGTGCGGAGGCAGAAGCAATGGCCGGTTCGCCGTACGCTCAAGACTGGGGCCACAGCGGACACCCGATGGATATCGTCGCGTACCGTCTCGCCTAACAAACAGCCCGGCTAACTACCGGGCTTTTCCTTTTTCCGCCGTCTCAACGAACCGTGCCCGGGCTGCCTGGGTGCGCTTCACCACGTCCGGGAATGCCGGCGTGCCGTCATCGTTCAGTAGTATCTCGCTAGGGCTGCACTTGCAGTTGCTCGCCATTACTCCATTAGCTATCATAAGGCCTGATAACTCCTCCAGGTCGTAAACATGCCCACTAAACGAGAACTCGCTGACCTCGATCACCTCATTGATCTGTGCCGTAGCGGAATGTCGCTCCAGCAGGTCGCTGATACCGCCCACGTGTCCGGCAGGACGCTCTACAAGTGGCTTCTCGACGAACGTGGGCTGCGATTTGAGGACCTCGCCCCGAAGCTTTCCGACCGGTTCGATATTGACGCCTTGATCGCCCGGCACGAGAGCGGGGTCCCGGTCCAGCAGATCAGCGCTGAGACTGGCGTGTCTCGAATTACATTGAACCGATGGTTTGCCGAACGCGGGGTAGGGTCGCGAAGTCGTTCCGGGGCCGCGCTGCTGCGGAAGGGTCGCGGCAAATTCGCCGTCACCGCTCCCGCCCACGAGGCTAGTCGGGGTCGAATCGATACGGCGGAAACTAAGCGCCTGCGAGCCCTGACCGCCAGCCGCCGAGTCGGCAAGTACGAACTTGAACTCATCCAAGCACTGCGCGAGGCGGGCGTCCACTGCCAGGGGCAGTACCCGATCGGCCACTACAACGTGGATATCTTCCTCGATGTGCGCGGCATCGCCGTGGAAATCTACAGCAGTCACCCCGACAAACAGCGAATGGCCGAGATCCACAAGCGAACAGAAGACTTCCTCAATCGGGGCTTCTCGCAGTTGACCGTACAAGTCACCGCCCCCGGCGGGAGCTTCGACCTGGGGGCGGTGCGTGACAAGGTGATCGCCTTTGCGGAGTTCTGCGGCCGGCAGAAGCCCGCGAGCGGTCATCACGGGGTGATTCGGGGTAACGCGCAGGTCGTATCCCGAAGCAGTCACGAGACGTACGGCAGGCCCCTCGTAACGGGCTTTTGAACCTGCTATGAAACGGCCGGCCACTCGCGTTCCGGGCAGGTAGCAGTTGTACCGGTTGCCATCTTGTGCATACCAAGCCCGCTCTTCCTGAACCGAAAAAATGCCACCATGCCTGCGTGCATGCGAAATTCTCGTGGTCGGGCTCAGCGCGCTCAGGTGCATCACGCCCACGTTCACACCGATCGACCGCGCATCCTCCGTCTCGGCCAGACGGCCCTCGCGCAGCGCCTCGCCGGTTTCTGTCCGTGCGATGTTGTTAGCGCGGCGCTCGACAATCCCGGTCGATTCGGTGATCCGCTTGGAGATTTCGAGCGGCCCCACCCCGTCTGCCAACCCCTGCGTAAGCGTGGAGGCGAGCGTCTGCTGAACGTCCGCCGTGATGCCCTCCATCTTCTCGAACAGCCGACCGCGCAGCAGTGATAGACGCTTGAGGTACGGCGGGGAGGTCAGCAGCTGCTCGAGCGACCGGGCGTCGGCGTACAGCTTCGACTGGTTGGCGATACTGGCGTTCGCCTTGGCTGTGCCCTGCTGATAGGCGGGCCGCACGTAACCGGTGAACAACCACCGGCCGCCCTCGTTCATCGTCGTGTCAACGATCCGCGCCAGGTCGGCCAGCAGCAAATCAATCGCGTCGACACTGGTCAGGAACTCATAGCGCTCGACGTTCACGGCCAGAAACTGGATCTGCGAGAGGGCATCGCGGTACGCCTTGCCGCACCGGCGCACACGCTTGCCCATTTCGTTCATCGCGCCGCGTTCGCGCCGATCAATACCTCCAGGGTCCGCGGGGTTGGTAGGTAAAATCGGAGAGCCCATTTCAAAGTCCTTAGGTGAGCGGAGAATGCCCACATGATACACTGTTAGTGCGGATAGACCGGCCAGTCGAACCGGTGCAGCGCTGAGCACCCTTCCGCAGTCCCTTCTCGGCGAGACCTTCAGCGAGGTTTATATGCGAATTAACGTGGGCCACATCTGGCCGACTCCTAAAAGTTTCCTGCGGGCGGTTGAGAGGCTTCCGGACAGAAACGGGCACAGGGTATTTTCGTTAGAGTGCTCCGTATGTTCTCAGGACCCGGAGATGTGGCCACCTGGCAGTATCGTAGGGCGAGTCATAAAGTTAAATAGCGGGGCGGTGCCCTGCGGGTGTTCCGAAAGCACTAAGTGGTCCGAGGCGCAAAACCAGCTGAGGGCAGAACGCGCAGCCGGTAAGGCAGGCCTTAAAATAGAGAGATGGATTACGGACCGCCGCCTCGTCCTGCGTTGCAGTCTTCACGGGGCCTTTGAGAAGAGTTTAAAGCACTTAGTTACTTCAGGTACGGGATGCCTTCCTTGCTGGTACTCATCTTTAAGGCTACCTGAATCGGAGTTGGCTAGGAGACTTTCCGAGAGGCAAGATGAGAGCGGCATCCGGGTTGACGGGAGGCTCGGGGATCGACTGGCGCTTGCGTGCCCCATCCACGGGCGGTATGAGGCCAGTATCGATACTTTCGTTAGGCAGAAGTGCGGGTGCCCTAGCTGTGCGTTCGGCGGGTTCAAACCCCATAGGCGTGCGGCGCTTTACGTACTAAAAAGCGAGTGTCAGGCCTACCTGAAGGTCGGCATAACCGGAGGCATTAAGAAACGAATGCAAAAGCTGCGTTTAGAGACCCCGTTTTCTTTTAGGCTAGTGCAGGTTGTTCGTTTAAACGGGTTTACCGCAGCCCGCTTAGAGAGACAGGCACATGCGCAATTTGAGAGCGCGGGTCTTTGCGGGTTTGACGGGGCTACTGAGTGGCTCAAAACTAACCCCGCCGTTCTTACGTTCATTCAGGCCAACGCCTAAACCTGAGAGCCTTCGTCTTCTGGCAGCGGCGACTCGGGTGCGCCGGCTTCCAGGCCCGCCGCGATACGAATTTCGTCGGCTGCGTACACCACATCGCCGGTACCAGCGTTAGCCTGGTTGGTCTGCGCCATGGTCTGCGCCAGGGCAGCACGATCAGTGGCGGTCGGCTCGGCCAGGTCGTCCCACATGACGGTAATCCGGCCCGCTGGCTTGATAGCCTTGACGCGCTCCAGGTGCCGAACCATGCCGCGAATCTCGCGGGCCACTTCGCCCTCCCGGTCACCCTGGCAGCGCTCGTTGAAATCGCGAATATCCTCGACACTTGCACGCTCACCGGTCTGACTACCGACCACCAAGCGAGCGGCGGTGCGGAACGACGCCATGGCCACCTGCAGCGATACGGTGAACGGTTTTTCAGGATCCGGCAGCGCGGCGGAGAGAATCCCAACCTCCGCGCCTTGGGTGGCGAGTACTAGATCCTGGCGGGTGTTCAGGGCCTTGGCCTGCTGATTCAACTCTTCAGCCACTTGGTCATCGGGCTGGCCGGGCTTTGTCGGCTCGGCTTCCGAATCGTAGTTTATGTGGATTTGGCGTGCCGCGTTTTTCAGGTAGCCCTCGCCCGAACCACCGGTCACCTTCTCCATGTCGACGAAGGCGTTAAACCCCGGCTCCAGCATCGACCGACCGCGCTTGTAGTCGCCGACGATGTACAGGCGATCAGGATGCAGCTTAACGGGCGGGCTGTTTTCCAAGTCCGTGGCGTCTAAACCGGTCGGCGTGTAGTTCCACATGGTCACGTTGCCGAGAGCGTCGCGCGTGGCTGGCTGGAGCTGACCGCGCCATACTGGCACCAGGTCTTCGAGGACAGGAACGCCGGTCACCGCATCCGCCAGGGTCTCGCCATCCTTGCCGTTGGCAAACTTGAGGATCAGGCCGGACCATGCGCCGACCATTCGCATGCCGTACGCTTCCTTGAGGTACCACCAGAGGTCCGTGTCCTCGGCCAGGGTCGCAAAGTCCTTTTCCCAGGTACTGGTAGGCTTGCGTTCGGCCTCTTTCGGCCCTTGGATCACCCACGGTGCGGTCTGGAAGACCTTTTCGGCGATCCGATCGACTACGCCCGCCGCCACGCCGTGCCGCGTGTACAGGTTGTAGAAGTCCTGGAAGCCGAGCTTTTCCTTGTAGCCGTACTCGGCCCAGGCGTCGGGCCGCTTGTTGTCTAGGCCCATTGTGCGCAGCATCCCGGCGCGGGCGCGTTCTTCGGGGGTAGCCATGTGTGCCGCCTCGTTCTGAGTTATGATTGCGGCAGTTTAACCCATAGGAGGCCCCGAAATGCGGGAGCTACGCGTAAACGCCTTCACGGCGGTCGACAATTCGAAAATCCGGCGCGAAACCGTCGACGGTCGCGAGTACGTTATCGTGCCGTCCTCGACCCTGCCAGCCAACGTAGTCATGAACTCCGTTTTGTACCCGGCTGAGGAAACCGCCCGCACCTACAAACAACTGGACGGCAAACTGGCACCGCTCGGGCATCCCAAGGACGCAGCCGGAAACTGGATTAGCGCCGGCGACCCGGTGGCGATCCATGCGAACCACATCGGCGCATTCAACCGCAACGTGACGCTCGGCGAGGACGGCCGGGTGCATGCCGAGAAGTGGATTGATGTCCTGTTTGCCAACGCGACCGAACGCGGGCCGGAAGTACTGGCGGCCATCGAGAAAGGCGAACCGATCAGCACCTCTATCGCCATCTGGCTGCGCGTCCACCCAGTGCCGGAGGGCCTGCCGTATTCCGGCAAGGCCGAGTACTTAGCCATTGACCATGACGCCATTCTGATCGGCGAGACGCCCGCCGCGGGTGTTGACCAAGGCGTCGGCCTTTTCGTAAACGTCGATGCGGGCACGCTGACCGGCATGACGCAGCAGGAAAAACACGAGGTTCTGCGAGCGGCTGGCGTGGCCCGCTGGCCCGAACTGTACGTGTGGCTGGCGGACTTCACCGATCAGACCGCCGTTTTCGAGCTGGAGCAGCGTTCAGACGGTCCGGCACCGGCCAATCGGTACGTCGCGGTCGACTACGAAATGAGCGGCGCGGTGGCCAATTTGGCCGAGGCCGTTCGTCCGGCAGTGCGCAAAAGCCAGTGGCAAATTCTGGCGAATAGCGTTTTCAATCGCGGCGCGTTAAACTTCGACGTGCAAACCACTAATCAGGAGGCTGTCGAGATGACGCCCGAAGAAATGAAAGCCCTTCTGGACGCACAGGCGGCCCAACTGAAGGTTAACGCGACCGAAGCTGTAACCGGCGCCCTGGCCCCCGTACTGGATCGCCTCACCGCCCTGGAAGCTCAGGTAGGTAAAGGCGAAGCAGCGGAAACCGAAGCTCTGCGCACCGAAGTGGCCGCGCACATCGGCGCTGACGCTGCAGCCGAGCTGTCGGTGAACGCCCTGCGCACCACCCTGGCCAAATTCAAACCGGCGACCGAGGTTCCAGAGGGTCAGCTGTCCGTCAACCGCAACGACGCGAAGCCTCGTGCCCGCGCCGAAATGCCGAAATAAGGAGAGCTGACCATGGCTTCCGTTCCGAACAAGGTGTGGCGTGGCGGCGTTCACCGCACCACCCCCGAGACCACCGAAGTGATCATCGCGGCTGCGGCCGCCCGACTGCCGGGTTGCGTCGTCGGCCTGGACGGCGCCGGCGCCGTTGCTGGCCTGCCAGCCTACGTGTGGGGTGAGCAGCTGCACGGCGGCATCGACGATGTGCCGGTCGCTACGGACACCCAGCGCCTGTACGACACGCACAGCGGTGACCTGTTCACCGGCCGCGCAGCTGCCGCACAGACTATCGCCGCCGACGCGCCACTCACCCCGAACGCCACTGGCCGCCTAGTTGTCAGCGACGCCGCCACCGCAGTGTGCTACGCCGATGGTGCCGTTACCGGCGCAACCGTCGCCGATCAGCGCATCGCAATCAAGTTCAAATAAGGAGAACGTCAAATGTCGTTCATTTTCGACCAAGCACGAGCCGCGGGTAACCCCGGCCTCCCGCGCCAGTGGGAAGACGTTCTCGACCTCCGCGAGTACTTCGCGGTGAACGAAGACACCTTCGCCGCTCAACTGCGCAACCGCAACACGCCGACCATGGGCTCGCTGACCGTGAACGCGGCGCGTGACCTGGAAGCCGTGTGGCGCGACTTCGACACTCAGACCATGACCCTGGGCCGTGCACCTGAGTCCGAGCTGCTGCGCGATCTGGCCCCGCTGGCCCGTTCGGTCAACATCGGCAAGATCGTCAGCGAGTACCGTCGTACCAACGGCGAGTTCTCCGCGCAGTCGTCCATTGACGGCCAGCACAAAAAGCCGATGGACCGCGGCACCTACGACTACGACGGCACCTTGATCCTGGTGCACACCTCTCAAGTCGGCCGTACCTGGCGCGAACTGGAAGGCGAGCGTTCGGAAGGCTTCGACGGCCTGCTCGAAGATCAGGACGGCGCAACCCGTGAAGTTCAGGACCAGTCCGCGAACTACATGATCAACGGCAACACCTCGAAGGTGTACAAGGGCTACAAGGGCCACGGTATCAAAACCAGCCCGAACACCCTGGCAGTCGACCTGTCGGCCGGCGGCAGCGGTATCACCGCGGTAGACCTGACCTCGCCGACCCTGACCCTGGAAGAGGCGAACAACTTCTTCATCCAGGTCATCGCTGCGATGCGACTGCAGTTCGCTACCGGCCGCATCAAGTTCTACACCTCCTCGGCGGTGATCCAGAACATGTCGCGTATTGCCGGTGTGGTGGGCTCGACCCGTTCGATCGCTTCGATCGTACTGGACAACCCCGAAATCGCAGGCATCGTCTACGACAAGAACTTCAGCGGCAACGAGATCGCCGGTGTAATCCTCGATTCGCGCTACATTAAGCCGATCGTGGGCATGCCGCTGACCTCCACTCCGATGGTTCGCAAAACCCCGATGGACGACTTCCAGGTTCTCTGCTGGACCGCCACCGGCCTTCAAATCCGCGCCGACGCTGCTGGTAAGAGCAAAGGCGTATTCTACGGGTCGCCATAACATGGAAAAGAAAACCTACCGTTTGACGGCTGATATCGGCGACAAGAAACGCGGCGAGACGATCAAGCTGACCGACGAGAAAGCGGCAACCCCGCTGTACGCCAGTCGTATCGTTTCGGTTGACGCTGAAGCCGCTCAAGGCGTCGACGTTGAAGCGATCCGTGCCGAGCTGCGCAAGGAACTGGAAGCCGAAGCGAAGAAGATCGTCGAAGCCGCCCAGGCCGAAGCGAAGAAGATCGTCGAAGCCGCCCAGGCCGAAGCGATGAAACTGGCCGCAGCCCCCAAGAAGTAACAGTCGCTGCGCACCACAACGAACGGCCCTCACGGGCCGTTTGTCGTTTCTAGAAGGCCTGCGAACTAACAAGGCGGCGGAACTCCGACGGCGGCACACACGTAAAGCGGGTCGGCTGCTGGAGCGCGGCGTTCTGCAGGTTGAGGGACAATGCCACCTCGATGCAGTCACCATCGGTTTTAACCTCACGGAACTTAGAAGTGGCGTCCATATAACCACAGCCGTCAGAGGTGCACAGGGCCGCTACAAGTACAAGCGTCAGCATCGGGAAATCTCCACTTCACGCGGGAAATCGAACGCCAGGGCGGTGTGGCCCGGGCAGGTGCGCTTACCGCCCCACAACGTACCGCCACCGAAGTCGACACCTACGCCGGGGTAGATGGACTCAGTCATATCAACGCCCGGGCCGGTGACCCGCACGCGGCAGCCGCGACGTTCAAAGGTGCCGAGCACCGTTACTAGGTATTCGCCGACACGGACCGCCTGGCCGGCTTTTCGAGTGAGTACGAGCATGATTAACGTCCTTGCCGAAGGTCGGCCAGTTTGCGGGTTAGGTCGAGCGAGGCGCGCTTGCAGGCGGCGTGTTCGACGACTGTGTCGGTAATTGCCCATTCGATTCGAACGCTTTCGGCTGCCTTGCGCTTAGCACGCAGCGCCTTCGCGGCTTTGATGAATCGGTGCGCCTCTACAAGCGCTTCGTCTAGAGTTTTGTCGGTGATCATGCTGATGGGTCTCCAAAGCCCCAGTTAAGGGGCTTGCGGGTGGCGGGGTTAACGTTGTGCTGCGCAGTAGCCAGTTTCAAACCAGGCTTGTTCTTCCGAGCGACTGTCTCGGTGGTAGCCGTAAGTCGGGCCGTGGACGACAAACCCATTCGGGAGACGCACGCGATTTTCCGGCTCATCGCGGTAAGCGTGCCAACCATCAACCCAAGCCTTAGCGTCCTTACGGCGCGCAAAATTGGCAGATCCGCTGCGGGTGTTATTGCCGCTGTCGTATCCGCCAGCTACGCGCTTTCCAGTGGCGTCGTACACGTACCAGCAAGCGACATGGTTGTGATTGGCAAACTGACCCCAGCAGTAGAGCCGCCAAATGTAGGCTGGCTCGTTTTCAATGCGGAAGCCGCGATAGTTCATCGTCTTGCCCTCCGGGGCGTTGTTCGTTTCGATGAGCACATAATAGGGCCGCTTTTCTGCACTGTCAATAGGCATCGTGCCTACATCGAGCTTTTCATGTCTACCCGTCCGAACAGCCTGAAAACACGGGCTGTTCTGTAGGTCTTATAGGTATGTAGAGATACTTCTAATCTTAATAGGTATAAAATACGTATAGACGTATAAGGCGCCATGGCGGAGCGGTGGTACAATCCCTCCCATCTCACCCATCCCTTCCGAGGTGGCCCATGGCGATCACCGCCGACCAACTGAATGAGTACCTCACGGCCCAGGGCATCACTGCACTGCCCCCGTTTGTCGTCGACGCGATTGTCGAACTGGTGAACAACCCCGACCTGGCCGAATGCTTCGCCGCGAACGGCTATACGGACGCCGCACAGGCGATGCTGGCGCTATCACTGGCCTACCTACTGGCTATGTCCAACTACCCGCGTTACATCACCTCGCAGAGCGCGCCTAACGGTGCGAGCCGTTCGTTCAGCACGCCCCAACTGGCCGAAATGTGGCGCGGCACCCTGTCCGTGATCGGCGCGTTCGACCCGGCGAACTGCCTGGGCGACGTGATCCCGGTTAACCCGAACGTGACGAAGCGCTACGGCGCGCGCATCGGGGTTGCGTGCTATGGCAAGTAACACCACATCCGGCTGGGCTAACACGAACACAGCAATGGTGCGTCCGCGCGGCGAGACAGATACCGAGGACGGAGGGGTGATGTGGGGCGAGCCCTACCAGATCGAATGCACTTGGCGCATGCCGAAGGAACAGAAGGTCCTGTCCGACAGTCAGGGGCGTGAAGTCGTGCCGGCCTGGGAGGTGCATACCGAAGACGTGCGGCCCCGAGTGTTCGACGAGATTCGCTTGAACTCGACCAATCCCGAATGGCGCGAGATACTCGGCAAGAACGAAGACGACATGTCGTTCTTTGGCGAGCCCCCGGCGTTTCGACTGGACACCTGACCATGGCCAAGAGCGTGCGGAAGAACTGGGCGAAACTGGTCGACAAGATCACCGGCCCCATGTCCGAGAAGACCGTGACGGAAGTAATGGTCATCGGCGGCATGTACGCGGACCTGATCACGCCGAACGCGCTGGGGAACCTGCTGCGTTCTCGTTTCCGCGAGGTCGTGAAGTCCGGCAACGGCTGGGTCGGTCGGTACGGGTACACTGCGGCGTACGCGGCAGCTGTGCACGGCGCCAAGGGCACGCTCAAAGGCACGAACACGCCTCGGCCTACGCCCGGCACCGGCAATTACTGGGACCCGGACGCCGAGCCGGAATTCCTGACTAAGGGCTTCGAGCGCGACGGCCTCGACGCGATCAAAAAGGCGATTATCAAAGGCATGAGCGTATGAGCCCCTACGAGGCCCTTAGCGAGTGGTTGAAGCAAGACCCCACCTGGGCCACCTGCAAGTACTTTCGGGGCCCCTGGCGCGACCTGGAGAGCCAACGGAACGAACGTTTGGTGTCGATCGTTGAAGACGATGGCCAGATTGAGCAGGTTATGCAGACGTACACCTATCGCGTCGTGCTGGTCGGGCCGATAGATTGGGAAACGCACACCGCAGAACTGAAGAATCTGCGCGAGCTGATGCAGCGGATCATCACCCGGCTGACGAACGAAGGCGACACCGAGGCGTGCGGGGTCGCACAAATCGACGTGATCGGTGGCATAATGGGTCCCGGCTATACTGACACGGGCCGCCCGTGGTATGGCGTTTCTCTACAACTTCTCGTTTAGGAGGCCATCCCATGGCTGATTGCGCACAAAGTAAATTCACGGGCATCAAGGCCGTGCTCGAGTACCAGATCCTCTGCCCGGAAGAAACCCCCGTCGAACTCGACTGGAAACGGGTTGGGGCGATGACCACCAAAGACTTCTCGCTCGAGTGGGACCTGACCGAAGCGGACGGTGACGACAACGAAGGCTCGGTGATGGAACAGCTCGCCGCCTCGCTGAACATGACCGTGTCCGGTGACGGCCTGTGCAAAAAGGCTGACGACAGCACCTCGAACCAGATCGCGCTGACCCAGCACGTTCACAACCCGGAAGCGACCGGCGGCCAGCCATACGCCTGGATCCGTTTGACCTACCCGGACCTGACCTTCACCTTCCCGGCGCTGGTCAACAACATGAGCCGCACCGGTGAGAACCGTTCGGCCGTGACCTTCAGCTTCGAGGCGACCGCCATCAAGGCTGGCACCGCTGTTCCGACCCCTGTCGTGTAAGGAGAACGAGACATGGCTGTAATTTCCAGCATCACCACGCGCGACAAGGCTGGCGACTTCGCGGTAACCCCGACGGAACTGACCGGCACCGATTCGCTGGTGTTCAACGCCGCGGCGGTGCAGACCTTGTACCTGCAGAACAACACCGTTGCCGAGGTAACCATCGTGATTGACGGGGATGGCGTTTCCACGGTCAGTCTGCCAGGTCAGGGCCGCCCTATCGATAACTCGGCGGGCTACAGCATCGTACTGGCGGCCGGTGCGACCCGTGCCGTAGTACTGAGTTCGATCCGCAATTTCCTGACCGGCACTGTTGCCGTGACGGGCGGCGCGGCGGACGTTCTCGCCTGGATCGTCGAGGGGTGACACTCGTCCATATCGGCGAGGTAGGCATTCACCATGCAGGGGGGTCGCTAGTTTTGCGGCCCTCGCTGCTTGCTATGTCCCGTCTCGGTACGCCGGCAGAGATTGTACAGACGGTAGCAGTAGTGTTCGGCCAAGGTCTGAACGGCACCCGCCTGTCGATCAAACAGCAGCTACGTGCCGCGCTCGACGTGTGGTATGCCTGCGCACCTGAAGAAACGGACCTCGACCCGTTGACCGGCTACTTCTCGCCCCGTGGCGGATGGCGGATGGGCGCTGCAGATCCTGCGGACGTTGTGATGGTCGCCCAGTCACTGCTGCGCCACGGAGTACTGGGCGACCCCGAACTGCCCGCCGAAAACGCCGAGCCCCCGCGTGACGATGAGTACGAAGCACTGTTCGACTGCCGAAAGAACGCGGCGTTTGCCATGGGGCACCTAGGTCTGACCGAGCGGGAAGCCTGGAACATGACAATGACCGGCCTGCGCCTGGCCATTGAAGCGAAGTACCCGAAACAGGAAACCCCCGAGCAGCAGTCCGCCAAGCGCGCGCCCTCTCTTTCGGAGTATGATGCAACGATGGAATGGCACGATAAGTTACTGGCAGCTAAAAGGGCGACGCAATGAGTCAAGACCTCGGTACGATCTACTACGAAATTGATGCTAAGGCCGACGGCCTGCTGACCACTTCGAAGCAGGTCGACCGTCAGCTGTCACAGACCGAGAAAGGCCTTAGCGAGGTCGAACGCGCAGCAGGCAAAACTAACCGAGGCCTGGGCAAACTCGCAGACGCACAATCGGACCTAGCTAAACAGGCCGGGGCCGCCGCCGGGCCCCTAGACGAAATCGTTCAGACCTTGCTTGAAGGGGCCTCATCGTCGAGTGCGTTAAACCAACAGCTGAGTCTACTGGCCCGTGCCATCCAAGCGGTTGTCGCAGCGAGCGCCCTAAAAGAGATTGCCGGCCTTGTACAAGGGTACGAGGAAATGGCAGACCGCGTTCGCCTAGCCACTTCCAGCAACGAAGAGTTCGAAATGGTGCAACGCCGTCTGGTCGATACGGCCAACGGCACCTACCGTTCGCTCAGCGAGGCTCAAGAGCTTTACATCCGAACGGCGGACTCACTGCGCGCGATGGGCTACAGCACGTCCCAGGCTATCGACGTGACCGATTCCATGGCCTATGCGTTCGTGACCAACGCCGCGAGCGCTGATAAGGCTGCGGCTGCGACAGACGCCCTGTCAAAGGTACTGGCCAAGGGTAAGGTAGAGGCCGACGCTTGGGAGACGATCTTGGCGGCGACGCCTTCCGTGATTGACGCAGTGGCCCGGGCTAGCGGGAAAACCGCGCAAGAGGTCCGGTCGCTGGGCGCGTCCGGTAAGTTAAGTGCCGCCGACCTTACTGAGGGCCTGCGAAAGGCATTGGATGACACCGCTAAAGCGGCTGCGGAAATGTCGAATAACCTGACAGACGCCGGCGTCCGCACGCAGACCGCACTAACCGCCGTTTTCGTGGCGGTGGAGAAACAAACCGGCGCTTGGCAGAATCTGACTAACGGCATAATCATGGCGGCCGATTGGCTGCTGGCGACTGCCGGCGATTCTGAAAAACTTGCGATGCTGCTTAACGCAACAACTGGTGCGGCCACGGCCCTCGCTGCCGTAGTGGCCGGTCGCGTCATTACCGCTTTCGTCGGCTTCGCAAACGCGCAAATCGCCGCGTTGCAGGCTGCCCTGGCGTCCGTATCTGCGGCCCAAGCTGCGGCCCAAGCTAACGTCAACCTGGCCGTCAGCGAATACAACGCGGCTCAGGCAGCAGTCGCGCAGCAGCGAGCGCTGATCGCGGCCGGCGGCTCCATGCTCGGCGTGGCGGCAGACGCAAACAACCTGGCTATCGCTGAAGGGCGAGCGGCAGTTGCCACTCAAGGCCTTTCGACTGCTCAGGCCGCGCTAGCCGGGACAGCCACCCGTGCAAGCATCGCTATGGGCGGGCTGCGAACTGTCATGGGTTTCCTGGGCGGACCTGCCGGCGTGATCCTCCTTGCCGCAGCGGCGATTTACACCTTTGCGTCTAACACAAAAACTGCAAAGACCGAGGTAGACGCACTTAACGGTTCCCTGGAAAAACTCACGTTCAACCAGATGACCCGAGCGTCGAACAAGATTAAGGACGAAGTTTCCGAAATTAATAAGGAGTATTCGGCCCTTCTGAACAAGTTCAACACCATGGCGCCCCGCCCATGGGAGACTAAAGACTCGGAGAGCTTCATTGCCCGTCAGGCGGAAGTGCGGGCCGAGCTAGACGACGTAAACCAGGCCTTGGCCACTCGTAACGACCGCCTGAAAGAAATCGCAGAGGCTCAGGACCGGATTAAAAACCCACCAGCGCCGCCGCCAACCGTCGCCCCGGTACTGGCAGACGACCCGGCGGCGGCGGAACGCATTCAGGCTCTGAAAGATGAAGAGGCGCTGCTTAAAAAAGTAGGCGTTGAACGCGCAAAACTTAAAGCCCTGCAGCAACTAGGCGACGGAGCTACGCCTAAACAGAAAGCCGAAGCCGAAGAACTGGCCGCGTCTATCTACCGTCTTGAGGAGGCAGAAAAGGCAGCAAACGCCGCTAAAACTAAGCGAGAGTCCGAGTCGTCTAAGGCCAGCAAGAAAGCCGCAAACGAGATGCTGAAAGGCACCGAGGCCAACCAAGAGGCTTTCGCTAAGCTAGGCGCCGAGCTAGGCAGCGTCGGCAAGTCTGCCCGAGAACTGGCGATGGACCAAGCGCAGCTTAGTCTGAACGAATATGCAACGCCGGAACAAATCGAGGCTATCCGGGGGATCGCTGCGGCTCTGTACGACGCCAAGAACGCGAAGCAACTACTGGCACAGGCCGACCCAGTCGCAGCTGCCAGCATAAACTACACTGACCAGCTTAAGCAGCTGCAGGAAGCGAGGGCGCTAGACCTAGTTAACGAGCAGCAGCATCAAGAGCTGAAGAACGCGGCGGCTACCCAATACGAGCAGCAGCGCTTAGCGGCCCAGGAACAGATATTCGCCGCGCAGAACCGCGGGAACGCGTTCCTGATGGACTCGCTGAACGCCCTTGGGCAGACCAGTACCCAGGTCCTGAGCGGTATCCTCAGCGGCACTATGAGCAGTGAAGACGCGGTCCGATCCCTGGCCAACACGATCTTTAACCAAGCAGTAGGCGCGGTAGTCGACTGGGGGCTTGCTCAGGTAAAAGCTATTGCCATGGGCCAAGCCGCACAAGCCGGCGCGACTACTGCAGGCGTTGCTCAGGCTGCAACCCTAGCGTCTGCATACTCCCCTGCGGCGGTAGCGGCAAGTGTCGCGTCTTTCGGCGGTGCGGCCATCGCAGGTGCCGCGGCCATGGCCTCTGCCGTGCCTCAGATGCTCGGACTGCTCGGCGGTCGCAAGAACGGCGGCACCGTCGCAGCTGGCGGCCTGTACCGTGTGAACGAAGGCGGCGCGCCTGAGATTTTCACAGGCGGCAACGGCCAGCAATACCTCATGCCGAACAAGCGCGGCCAGGTCGTATCGAACGCCGACGCGATGGGTGGCGGGGGCGGCGCTGTAACCGTTAACGTCTACAACCAAGCGGCCAAGGCCCAGGTTCGAACCGAAACACGCGAAGACGAGACCGGCAAGTTTGTCAGCGTGTTCGTCGAGGACATGGACTCGGGCGGCCCTATGTTCCAGGCCCTGCAGGGCGTTTCTAACGTTACGCGGGTGGGCCAATGAACCCTCTGAACGAATATTACTGCTCGGGCAACTCCGAGCAGGTGCTGCTGCACACCCTGGAGATTACCGCCGACGCTTGGGCCGAACCTATCCTGCTGTGCCAGGGGTTCGAAGACCAGGTGTGCGTCACAGAGGACAGCCGGGTGCTGACCTTCACCGCCAGTGGCTTGGATATCGCACTGCCGAAGTCGGAAGGCTCGGCCCGGCAGGAACTGACGTTCGGCCTCGACAACGTGTCGCGGGCCGCGCAGTCGCTCCTGACCCTGGCCATTGACCTGCAGTCCGAGGTGACCCTGACTCGCAGGTCGTACCTGTGGCCCAACCTCAGCGCACCGGCCGAGCCGCCAAGCGTTATGACCGTGCTGGGCGCATCGTTCGACTCGACGGCAGCCCAGGTTAAAGCGGGCCTGCTGGACCTGCTGAACACGCGCTGGCCGCGCCTTACATACACCCTGGAGTTTGCGCCAGGCATCAGGTACATCAATGATTGATTTCCGGCGCTATCGGGCCTGGCGGTACGAAGACGGGGCGCGCGGCCCGGTCCACATCGACTGCTGGGGCCTGGTGCGCGAAGTTCGACACGACATGGGATACCCCTGGTTGCCATCGTTCGCCGAGTGCCGACACACCGACCCGCGCGGGTTCACGCGGGCATATGAGCAGCAAGCGCGTGAAATGCAGATTGGGCCGCCCGAGTCTGCATCCATCGCTGCTGCGTTTCGCGGGCGGATCTGCGTCCACGTTGGTATAGTAGTGCCCATTGATGGCCGGCTGATGGTGCTGGACATAAACCCCGGCCGTGGGGTGGGCGTGGAACCTCTGCCCGACTTCGAGGCCCGTTTCGCAGAGGTCAAATACTACCGTGATCCGGATATACCCCAGCCCCTTCAGTAATCCCGACCTGCACGACCCGATGTGGTCCGGCCCGAACCTACCCGGGGAAACCGTGCTTGAGGTCGTCCAACGCCTCGTGCCGTCTTACGACCCCCACAAGCCGACGCCCTGGCAGTGTAAGGTCTGCGGCCTGCCACTTGAGCCATCGCGCTATGGCCGCGCTGTGCTGAACGCTGAAACGGTCGTCGATTTCTACCTGACGCCGCGGGGCGACGTGATCAACGACGTGTTGAATGTCTTCACGCTGGGCGCCTGGAACCTGGTTATGAAGTTCCTTACGCCGAAGGTCGGCAAGTTCAACACTGGCGGCGACCAGTCACGCGACCGCGACGACATGGACCAGGCGTCGGCCAAGGCAAACAGCGTGAAACAGGGGTCAGTGATCCGGGAGAAATTCGGGGAGGGCCGAATCTATGCCGACCACTTGACCCAGGTTCGCAGGTACTTCGTGGACGGTCAGCCCAAGCGCCAAGCGGTTGAAATGGCGCTATGCCTGGGCCGCGGAAAATTTGCTATTGACCTCGGCAAGTCCAAGGTTGGTGAGACGCCGCAAGCCGCGCTGGGTTCAAACTTCACGGCCAATATCTACGGCCCGGGTGTTGATGTCTCAGGCGATTCAATGTTCGACAACTGGTACACATCGGCTGAGGTCGGCGGCACATCCGGGGGCTCTGCCGGCCTGGATATGACCGTGACCAGCCCGATTCAGCAGCAGTCCAGCGCGTCCACCTATGTGATATCCGGAACCTCGGTGACCATACCGGACGGTGCTGGAACCTGGCCCGAAGGCTGGGCCGCAGGCATGATCGTCCGCGCTCTGACGCCGTACAACTGGACGGTTGCCGACGGCGGCGCAGGGCTGCGCGATCGAGTTTCAGGGCCGTGGGCCCAGATCGCGCCGTTTCCTGGCATGAAACTCGAAGTCGCGGGGGCATTTTCCGGCCAGTTTACTGTAAACACGGTCCAGATGGCCGGCGCAAGCATCGACTACGTGACCTTGGATTACCCGAACGGGTCACCAGTTACCGCACTGCAACTTGGTACAAACGCCTTGACGGTGGGCTATGACGGCTTGAGGTTCCGGATATTGAGCGAAACCGACTCGGTCATCACACTCGAGCGCCTAACAGACACCGGCGCTACTGACCCCACCTGGCCGGGCTTTGACCCGCTCACGACTAGCGGGGCGCAGTTCACTTTAGACCTCAGCAACACCGAAGGCGGCTTTAGCGGGCCGTATGCGGCTTGCCCCGATGGCGAGACCGCAGACCTGCTGGAGTTTGATTTTTTCTATCCGGCCGGGCTGTACAAGACGAGCGGGTCGAACCCCGAGGCCTATAGCGTTACCGTCGAAGTACAGTACCGTGACCGAGACACCGCCGGCCCCTGGACTTCGGTCCAGTTCACTCACACTAGCGCAGAAATCGCCCAAGTCGGGTTTACTCACCGCGTGGCGCTGCCAGGCTTCATAAATCCGGAGGCTCAGGTCCGCCGGATAACCTTCGACTCGACTGAGGGCACAATCTCTGACCAGGTCCAGTGGTACGGCCTGAAGTCCCGTCTTCGCACGCGGCCGAGATCGTACTCCGGGGTTACCACTGCAGGTGTGCGGGTGTTCGGCGGCGGCGTACTGGCCGCCCAGGCAGAGCAGATGGTTTCGTTCTGGGGCACCCGCATACTGCCGCGGCGCGCAGACGGTCAGTGGATTGCTGAAGGGCCTACGCGTTCAATTCGAGATGCGGCGCTTTATCTGGCCAAGGACCGGGGCTACTCGGACGCGCGAATCGACCTGGTGGAGTGGGATAGGCTCGATGTAATCTGGTCTTCGCGCGGCGATTATTTTGACGGGTCTTTTGAAAAAGAAACCACTGCAGAGGAGGCCCTTAACGTGATCTGCCGGCCAGGGTACGCGCAGGTGATCGCCCCGCGCGGTATCCTGCGGCCTGTGCGGGACGCCAAGCGCAGTGACGCTGAGAAGGCGGCAGCGAGGCTGTACGGCGTGGGAAACAGCACGGACATAAAGCGCTCCGGGCAACCGGTCACGCCAAACGACACGGACGGTGTCGACGTAAAGTACATGGACCCTGTCACCTGGACCACCGAGACTGTAAAGTGCCGTCTGCCGGGTGTAACCTCGCCGAACAAAGTCACTCAGTTGACCCTGGAGGGGGTAAACGACCGAACCCGGGCCTGGCGTTTAGGCATGCGTGAGCTAATGATCGCCCGGTACCGCCGCTGGAAGCACAACTGGTCGTGCGACATGTCGGCCCTCGCAAGCTCATACATGGACTACTGCGAGATACAAGATACCGTGCCGGAGCTGTCCAGCGCCGGGCACTTGAGGTTTTGGGACCGCGCGCAGTACTTCATAGTCAACGAGCCAATTCCCGCCGACGCAACAATCATTGCGATGCGAAAGCCGGACGGTACAAAGTTTGGACCGGTGGGGTTCACGCGCGAAGGCGATTATGAGTTCAGCGTCACCAACCCTATCGAGTTCCAGCCGATCACTGAACAGGACCCCGGGCAGGTCCCGACGCACGTCTTCTTCGGTACGCTTGAAGAGATGTTCTGGCCCGTGCTCATGTCAAGCGTGACACCGTCGGGTCAGTTCCGTGCGAATGTCGAAGCACTCGGGTATGATGAGCGGGTGTATCAATACGACGACCAGGAACCGCCGGCCGATGCTTAAACAGTACCCATCCGTGCTGCCAGCTGCGCAAAAAGCTGACCGAGAGTTCCAGATGGTCGACCCACTGGTGTCGACCTCCTCGGACAACGGCCAGACGCGCTGGGACCGGCGTTTTACGGACGTGCCGAACTCGACGCCCGTTAGCTGGATATTCGACGACGCGGAGTGCGCGTTGTTCCGCACCTGGTACGCCAACGAAATACGGCAGGGCGCCGATTGGTTCGAGATGCCGCTGAAGGCACCCGAGGGCCGAGAGGTACGCGAGTGCCACTTTGCGCAGGCGTACACGGGTCCGACGCGCGTCGGGTACGACCGGTGGCGGGTCAGCGCCACGCTAGTCCTGCGCAGGCTGCCAACGATCGACGAAGACTGGCTGTTGCTGCCTGATTTCTGGCTGCCGGCCGGCCGGGGGATTTTCGATATAGCAATGAACGTAAAATGGCCGGAGTACGTCGAGTACGTGCTGCTGACCGAGGACGGTTTTGCGCTTTCCACTGAAGACGGCTACGGCCTGCTGACGGAGTAGAAAACATGGCAGATTTGCCGACAAAGAAAATCTCAGAGCTGCCCATTGCGGACCCCCTTAGCGACAATGACGTTGTTTTGGGCGTTCAGGACGGCGTAACAAAGCAGTTTCCGAGAAACCTTTTAGCCTCGAAGCAAAAGACCCTCGCAAGCTACGCGGCTTTCGACGCCTACACCGGGGACGCTACCGCGGTTCTCATCACCAACACTCCCATTGCTGGCACTTTTGCGATGCTGGCAGAAGACACCGAAAAAACGCCAAACGGCGGGACCATCCGGATGGCTGGCAACGGCCGATTGTATGAGCGACTTTTCGTTGGCCCGGTTTACGCAGTTTGGTTTGGCGTAAAAGGCGACTTGGTCAACGATGACGCTCCGGCAATCAATGCGGCCATTGACTCTATTGCTGCTAAATCACCATCAGAACTTTATGGCTCTGGCGGCACCGTGGTTCTGCCTAGCTTGAAGAAGTACCGGATGCTGATCAAGTCCCCCATAAACGTAAAATTTGGCGTCACACTTATTGGTGGCGGGTCCGACATTTACTCATCAAACATCTATGTTGCTTCTGATTTCGTGGGAGAAGCTGCTGTAATTGCCAGGGGGGACGCCGGCGTCTCCTACACCAATGCGCACATAAAGAGCGTCGGGATTTCCTGCAATAACGTGCCTGGGGCGGGCGGCATTTTGTTCGCGGGAGCATATAACAACGCATCAATCGAAGATTGCTTTGTTCTTGGCGTGCACGGAGATTCTATCGGTCTTGAAGTGCGCCCCATGAATAGTGCTGAGGCACCGACTCCTGGGACTGTATGTGAAAGCCTGCTCATGAAGGATTTGTACATCCTTCACCATGAAGATCAGGCAAATCCTGGCGCAGTCACAAAGCCCACTATAAAGCTATCCAAATGCCAAGAGTCCACCCTGATAAACGTAAAAGCTTTCAGCAGCAGAAACAATTCAGGGTCGTCAGCTAGCACTCAGTCAGCGATTGTCCTGGATGATTGTCGTGGTGTGACTATTATTGGTGGAGCTTCGGTCGGATCGAAGTACGGCATTACCATTTCTGCTACTACAAGATTTGCTACCGGATTCAAGATTTCCGGTTTCACCTATGAACTTGTGTCCGACTATGGGCTGCGCGTTATTGGCACGGCTGATTACACGGTTACTGGCGTCGAGCATGACGTGCCAAGGTACGAAGCACCGCAGCCGACAAATGGACTTTACGCGGAATACATGCAGAATTCAAAAGTCCATCTAGGGGTTAAAGGCGCCCTTCTCGGGCCTGGCGTGAGGGGCATAGATCTGCACGACTTCGGTTCTGGAACCGTCGCAACCACAGACGGCACGGCACGTTACGTCCGCCATGTCGCGCCTAATGCCGTAAACAACAGGTACGTCATCGAGGCTTCAGCCAGCGTTGAAATTAAGGCCCTGACCACTCCTGGTTTCAGGTTCTCGGCCGGATCGCGAGCGGACTACTGGACGCTAAACTGGTCTGCCTCGGACGCCGTGAATAACGGATTCAGACTGGCACATTCGAGCGGCAGAAGTCCTATTACCGCAAACGACAACGGTTCTGCATCAACCCTCGGGTTCTTTGGCGTAATCCCCGTTACCCAGCGGGCAGCTAAAGCAAACACGTCAGGGGCAACTTTGGCGACCCTTGAAACTGAACTGAACGCAATCAAGCAGTATCTGCGCGACCTTGGGCTTATGGCTTCTTAGTGCCAGATTGAATATTTAGGAGGCATCACCTCATGCACCGTATCAACACACCGTCAGCCACGGTTGACCGCAAGTTCACAGAGGGCAGCTCCGCATGACCACATTCGCAACCCGCAACCCGATCGGCTCGACTTCGCCGAAAGATCTTTACGACAACGCGGAGAACCTCGACTACCTAATGCTCGGGCCTGCCGAGTATTACCCCGACCGGCTAGGCGTTAACCGCCAGTCCTGGAAAGGGATCGAAAACGCTTTCGAGCTATTCCTTTCCAGTAGCGGTTTCGTGCTGCTGGGCGAGTACGTGGCGGGCCTGACCTTTACTAGCCGGTCTCAATATGTGATCCGTGACGGCGTAGCCTACCGCATAGCTGACGCGACAGCACTGCCGTACGCCCTCACTGGAACCTGGGCCACGGACCAGTCGAAGCTCGTCGCCTTCGATTCAGCGATTCCACTTTCTCAAGACCTCGCAAGCTCCGATCCGCTCAAAGGTGTAACCCTGGTCAACGGCGCCCCACGGGCCGTGGCGGACCTTACGGCGCTTCGAGCTTTGCCAAAAACCGGCACGCGCGTAGTGTTCGTCAAAGGCCTCGGCCGCTACGACCTGGACCCGGCGGACACCACCTCGGCAGACAACGGGGTTTCGGTGATCGTGGCCACTGACGGCGGTCGTTGGAAGCTCAGCTTGCTTTCCACGGTTGACGTTCGGCAGTTCGGGGCGGTGTGTAACGGCGTGGTCGACGACACTGTCGCTGTACAAAACTGGCTGAACTTTCTGCAGTTGACCGGGCTGATCGGTGTCGGCGCAGGTGTTTGCAAGGTTTCATCCACCCTGGCAACGGTTTCCCCTTTCTCGATCAAAGGTTCTTTCGGGGGCTTTGCCCTTCGGGCCAGTTTCGCCAGCGGGGACATTTTGGCAATCGGCACTATCCCCGGCGCGATCCAGGGTGGCGCGGATATCACAGGGCTCGAGGTCTCGAGTTCGGTCACACGTACGGCCGGTTACAACATCAATTTGATAGGTGCCTACAACACGCGGCTTGATAAAATCCTGGTTCGGAACGGGTTTAACCATGTGGGCATCACCGGCGCGGCCTCCCAGTCCACGCACCTGAACAACTTCAGAAGCGAGAACGCCAAGAACTATCATTTCTCTATTTTAAACGTTTCGGCGGACGTTACCCTGGACAACTGGTACTGCAACGGTCAAGGGGCATCCAACCAGTCGGCTGCGGGTGCCTACATTCGTCAGGCTGGCGACATAACCTTGACCCGATTCAACACGGCGTACTGCGGCAACGACGTGATCGTTACGCCCGGGAACGGTGAGCGCGTGCAGGCGCTGCACATCAGCAATAGCTACCTGGACACCGCCAGCGGCTACGGGGTATACGTAGTGCCGGAGGGTACCGGGCGAGTCGATCTGTTGTCCTTGACCAATAACTGGGTTTGCACTCACAACCAAGGGGGTGTGCTGCTCGGTGGCGGCACAGGTGTTATTCGCCAAGCCGATCTGGTGAACAACGTCGTTTCGAATAACCTGTTGAACGGTATTTTCCTGAACGTCGGGGCCAATAACGTTTCGGTAATCGGCGGGTCGTGCTCGGCAAACGCCAGCAGCGGAATTGCTGTAGCTGGCGGTGTCAGCAAGTTCAAGATTCTGGGTGTAACCTCCGGCCCGTCTGGGGAATTCGGCGCGAATGGCCAGTGGGGCATCGTGGTTAACAACGGGGCGGGTCAGGACTTCATCATCTCGTCGAACAACCTTGAGGGTAACCCACTGGGCGGTCTGTACGACGGGGCAACCGGCCCGTATCGCCAGACCGGCGGCAACATCCCTGACTCAGGGGCGGTCAAGTCTTATGCGAAACCGGCAACCGACTGGGATTTCGACGGCGCGTCTAAGGGTGCGACCCCGATCGTAGGCGGCGGCACTCTGATCCTGCCGAGTGGCGGCGGACTGGTCATGCTGGTAGACGACGCTGACGGGGCTTGCGGGCTGTACATGGTGAGTGGCGGCCTGGTGCGGAAAATCATCGGCGAGGCGAATTTTGTCTCAGGGCCGGCCGCGGCTAACCAGATCGGACTGAGTTACTCGGCGGGCAACTACCGTGTCGGCAACGGCTATCCGGGGACCAAGAACATCTATATCACCAGCCTCAAGGGTAAAGTCTCCAGTTAACGCATGCTACAATCCTCGCCACCACCGAGGAGGGTGTATGAATAGAGACGACTGGGGATTGATTGTCGCCGTAACGGTCGGCGCAATAGTAGGTGTATTTTTCCAGAAGGAAATCGTGACCTGGGGGCAACGAGTGGTTTTCGTTGTCACCGGGCTTGCGGTCGGCTGGTACACAACGCCGCTAGTCATGGAGTTCTACCCGATCAAACCGGAGCTTATCGGCGCGGTCGGGTTCCTCGTCGGCGCGTTCGGCGGCGGCATCATGTCTGCTATTTACAAGGCCATTGGGAACCTCGACCTGATCGGTCTACTCAAAGCCCGTATGGGTGGCGATGGAGGCCAATAATGCTCAGCTTGATTGCCGTTGGTGTGCTCGTCATACATGCCGTGTGGTGCCTGTTGTGCAAACGGGTCAGTGACGGCATAGTCGGCAAGCTGCTATACGGGCTGCTCTCCCTGGCGGCCCTGTCCTACGTCTCAGACCCCGGCCCCCACTCGCAGACCCTCCTGAACGTCTCGCTGGCCGCCGTGGCTATCCGCCACTGGTGGATGAAGACCTATTGGCAACGGATCAAGGCGCGTATACTGGCAGTTCATTTACTGCGAAAGTGAGCCTGTCATGCTGCTCGAAGATATCGACGCCGGCCTCGCACTGACCCCCACGAAAATGCGCAGCGCCGCAGCACGCGTTCTGCTCTACGCGACCAATCGCCAAGAGAACCCGAACCGCGCACCCCGCCAACTGGTGAAGGTCGACGGCAAGCTTCAGCCGGTCGGCCCGGCGGCGGGTGACTACCAGTTTGAGAAAGGTGGCGGCGTACGGGGTGTCCTTACCCACCGCGCTAGCTCTGCCCACGCCCGAGAGGTGTGCCGTCAACGAGGGGTGGTCCCGACTTCCGACGCAGTATTCACGGCTGTCCAGACGGACCCTGTACTCGCTGCGGCCCTTGCTCGGCTGCTGTACTACACAGATCCTAAGCCATTGCCGTCGGTAGGTGACGAACAGGGTGCCTGGGAACTGTATCTGCGAACCTGGCGGCCAGGCGCCTATGCCCGGCAGCCCGACGAACTGCGGGCCAAATGGTCCGAGTCCTACGCCGATGCGATGAAAGCTAATGGTTATTGACCTGCTGCGCCGGTACTGGCCGCACCTGCTGGCCGCGGCGGTCATCGTGTTCACAGCGTTCTGGCTGTACGGCAAGGGCCTGCACAATGGCCGCGCCGAGGTCACTGCGAACTGGCAGCGCGCGCAACTGGCCTACGATCAGGCGGTGCGCCAGCGGGAAGACGACTACGCCGCCGCCCGGACCGCCGCAGCGGCCCAACGTGAAGAGGAACTGAAAGATGCGAGCGTTACTATTGCTCGGGTGCATGCTGATCGTGAGCGGCTGCGCACAGCGCTGCGAGACGCCATCGGGCGACTCGATGCCAAGAACGGGGGAGCCGCCGGCGGGGCCGGAAGTACCGGCGCTGTGCTCGCCAACGTGTGCAGCTGGGCTGGAGAAGTTGCAGCAGAACTGGCTGCGTATGCTGACCGAGAACGAATAGCGCGCCAGGAATGCCAGCGCGCCTGGCCTCGTTAGTCCTTGCGATACCTCTTGCCACGCCACCCGCCAGCCGCTCGGATGGGCCATCCCCTGGCCCAGGCGGGCAGGTCTTGCATGATCGCCTCAAACTCTTCGACTGAGCCGAAGTCCTTCCGCACCTCGCTTGCGATTTCGTCATGCACGCGCAGTACGACGGGGTACCCCCGTTGCTCCAGGTTCACGACGGCGTTCGCCATAATGTCACGCGCGACCGCCTGAGTGGCGTTTTCGGCCAGCCGCCCGCCATAGGTTGGCATCCGTACCCAGCCCAGCGGGCCCATCTTCGGGTTGCTGTTATGGGTCATGAACGTCAGTTCGTAGACCGCAGCCCAGCCCTCGCGCTTCGAACCGTGCGTTAGGCGCGGCTCGCGGTACGAGATACGCCGACCGCTCGGCAGGATCATATACAGCACGTCGGCAACTGGGTCTACTTCAAACGAAATCAGCCGGTAGGTGAATCGCTGGCCCGGGTTTAACACCGCCTGTACGGCCATCCCCTCAAGTCCGTAGTACTCCGTCGAGGTAGGCGCCCAAGGCGTGCCCCGAAACTGGCCACCCCAAAGCTCGACGATCATCGGCGAGGCTGCGCGCCACTTCTGGACAATCTCCCGGGCCTCGTCCTCAGTTCCGTCAAAACCGAATGCGAATAGTGCGCCAATCCAGCCGCCGAAGCCCAGTCCCAGTTCGGCAGGCTTACCGATCTTCTGGCGGTCCGGGTGCTTGCGGCCGTGCTCTTTCGCCCATGCGATATAATGTTCGTAGGTTAAACCCGACACGCCCGCCGCGCCGTGCAGGTAGATATCCTCGCGCCGTGCGAACGCATCAATCCGCCACTGCTCGCCGGCAAGTTCGGCAATCACGACCGCCTCAATGGACGAATAGTCCGAGCAAATCAAGTCGTGACCCGGTGCCGCAACGATCAGCGACCGCACGACCCCGGACACCGTGAGCAGGGCATCACCAAAGACGTACTGCACGGCTGCAGCGCTGCGGGTGGCGATAGCGGCCAGGGCGTCAGCCACGGCCTCAAATTTCCAGTCCTCAAGCGCAGTTGAAAAAGCCGAAGACGCACCGCACCACGGGCAGTTGTCCCCGTGGCCGCCGTACCACCGCTGGCAGCCCATGTCGCCGCACTGGCGGACTTTCGGCCCGGCCTTGGGCAAGTTACCCGGCTGCACGTCAGCGTGCGTGTCGCGGCCCGTACGGGCACCGTGGTAGATGAAAAGGTCGTGCAGGCGGCCCGCGTCGGAGCAGAACGAGCGCATGGCGAAGACTTTCTTCACACTAGCCGACCCGGTGAGCTGGCGGATTTCCAGCACGCGCCGAACCACCGGCGGCAGGTCGGTACGCTTGAGCGCTGTTTCAAGCGATTCAGCGTCGAGCGATTCCATGCGTACGCCCATGGCGGTACACCAGCCAGCCAGGGCTTGCACCTTGCTCGGACCGATACCGCCGGTTAGCCGCTCACACTCGGCGCCGAACTGGGCTAGGGTCTGGTTCACAATCTCGCAGGCGGCTTCAACGTGCGGCAGGTCGACGCCGAGGCCGCGGAAGTTAACCGCCTGGTCGGCCTGCCAGTAGGCCAGTTCGGACGGAATCAGGTCCGGCAGCTTGCTCGACGCTTCGTGTTCCGTGTCGCGGTCGGTGTCGCAGTAGCTTTGCAGCCCTTCGAACGCCTCGGGGTCGTCACTCGGTAGGATGCGAAGACGCTGATCCGCTTTTGTCGGCTTGCGCGGCATGCAGAGTAGCTTGATCAGATCGGCGCCACGTTTGTCTTTCTGGATGTTCAGGCGCATTGCCGCGCCGAGTTGTGCCAGGGCGCCGGGGTACCCAGCGGCTCGGGCCTTCGACATGCTGCAGCGCCACTGGGCCGGGTTGATCGGCGGGAACCCGTGCTTCGGAACGAGGACGAAAGTCCACAAGTTCCGTTCGAACATGGCGTTGTGCGCTTCGATCAGACCTGAGCGAGCGATGTGGGCGGCTAGGGCGGGCGGGCATGGTTGGCCCGGGACCCAGCGGCCTTTCAGCCCGTTCGGCAAGTTGTAGGAAAAGGTCAGCACCTCGGCGGTCGGGTGCTCGGCGTATTTGCGTGAACCGACCGCGCCGAGGCCCTTGGCATTCGACCCTTCCGGACCGAGCCAGGCCCGTTTCTCTTCGTCCCAGCGGTAACCGGCCTCGCTGTAGGTTTCCATATCGAGGGTTGCGCACAGGGCGTGCTGGGGCAACGCCGGCACGCCAGTAGGCAGCGGTGGGATACTCACATTGCCACCTGCTGCGCAAACCATGCGCGATTCTCGGCGCGGAACTGCTCGAATTGTTCGCGAGTTACCTCTTCAAAGCCCCGGATTTCCCGGTCGTAGGAAATGCGCGCCAGGCGGGACTCGCGGTTGATGAAATAACGTGGGCCCATTGTTTTACCCTCCCCGGATAGTAAAAGGGCCGCCCGAAGGCGACCCGTTGGAGTTACTGCTGACGGGCGCGCAGTTCCGCTTCGGTGATCACCTCATTGCCCATATACCAATACTGCGGGTTCTGAGGGTGCTGGGTCCAGCCGGCTGGCGGCCATGCCGGAGCAACTGGCGCGGCCGGTACTGCGGGTGCCTGCTCCGGCACCGGGATATACCCGCTGTACGGCTCGGGCTGATGGCCAGGTACTGCGGGGGCTTGCTGCTGAGGTGCGGGCGTAGCCGGTGGCGCGGAGAAAGCCGCAGCTGCGGGGGCTTGCCCGGTCGGCACCTGAACGGCACTCGCGCCCTGAGGGACGTAGGAAACCGCAGGGGCGGCGCCGAAACCGGCCGAAGCGTCGGGGCCGGCCACCGAGGCACTAACGATGGCATTGCCGATGTGGCACAACTCGACGCTGGACGCCCGCACGAATACGCCCGGGCTTTCAGTTGACTTGTTAGCTTCGGAGGTGAAGATCACGCGCACATAATCGCCGCGCTTGATAACGCCGGGTTCGGTGATCTGGTCCTGAGGTTGGTAGCGGCCCTGGTAAAAACGCTTAGCCAAAAACTGGCTGCTGAACTTCAAAACCCAGCAGCCGGCGAAACCTTCCTTGGTCGCGTTATGGATACCCTTGTTGTCGTAACCATCACCGTCGGTGATCTTGAAAGAGAAGTTCGGGTTCACGCAGGTCGGCGAGTTGTTCGGCCAGAAGGTCGGCCAGCCAGCCTTACCACATTTTTCCAGGTACGCCTTGCAGCGCGCGAAATCCGGGTTGGGGATCATCTGGCCGGCTTGGGGGTGACCTTGGGGGGCCTGCACCATCTTCGGGAACGCAACAGCAAAGAAGTTTTCCGGTGCGGCTTCCTGACCCTTGTTCGGGCCGGATTTGACTAGCTTCACGTTGCCTTGGGCGTCTTTGTTCGACAGGGTTTCCAGGTCACCCTGAACAATGCGCCCCAGGCCGGTAACTTCGTAGTCAACACCTTGTACTTGAGTGGTCATGCTTTGAATGCCTTCTGTATGAGGGAGTAGTCTGCAACACCGAGCTTCAGCTTGCCCGGAATGCGCTCAATGTACGGCGCGATTAGCGCACCGTCAACACCTTTTTTCTTCAATTTGTCGCGGCACTGCGCAGGCGTATCGACGGCCAGGGGCTTGCGGAAATCGACGCCCAGCAAGTCACCGAAACCGGCAACGTTCTCGGGCGCCACTTTCCATTTCTCGGAGCCGTTGCCGCGCCGCATTTCGTAACCTGGAACGGCATGCCCGGTCGTGATTTCGTGTTCGGCCTGTTCTGCCAGCGCGGCCACCCGGGCTTGCAGCGTCGCCAGCTGCTGCTCGGCCCACATCAGTTCGGTCGCCAGGTCGTGCCCGGTCAGACCGAGCGGCATAGCGGTACCGGCGTAGGCTTTCGCCCCATCACTGGCCCGCTTGAACGTCGCACAGCCTCGGCGCGCTGGGCAGTACTTGCAGTTTTCACCAACTCGGGTATGCGTCTGATCCATTACCGCTGCACGCAGGCGATTCCACATTGCCCGCAGTGCACCAGTGGTCGTATCCCAGGTACGGATCGGGCCGCCAGCCGTGTAACAGCGCGGCTGGATAATGTGGAACACGACGGGCAGCTCCTGCTCGATCCACTGGTTCGCTTTGCCCTCGGCGCGGAGGCGGTCCAGTACGCCAGCCGCGTAGCAAGCCAACTGCCAGTTTTCAACCGGGCTGACCTCCAGGTGCCCGTACTTGTAGTCGAAGACGTGGAGCACGGTGCCGTCGAAGTACGTGCCGTCTGGGGTGCCGAACACCAGGATTTCGCCCGTGCTCTCGTCAACACCGAGGCTAGGCATCTGCTCGCGCTGCTCGAAGCGGCACACGCTCATACCTTTGAGCTGGTTTACCGTGCGGAAAACGTGGTTGTAGTATTCGCGACCGCCGTCGATCATCGCCTCGTCAACGGCCCAGCCATTGGGCGTGAGCGTGCCGATAGCAGGGGTGCCAACGGTCAGCATCTGAAACGCTACCCAGTGCGCCGCGTCGCCCTCGGCTGCGGCTTCCCCGTCGCCAATGTCGGGGAATTGCTCGGCAAGGCCTACCGACCCCGGGCAGTACACCCAGCGGTCGGCGGAACTCGGAGCATGGCGAGCGTGGGCTGTCACTGAGCACCGACAGCGTTGACGGCGGCCAGTGCGGCAGCGAGCAGCACCTGGTCGGTAGTGCCCGGCAGCCCCATCGGGCCAGCGGAGATACCGGCGCCCTGGATCGCTTGGAACAGCGCGGCAGATTTGGTGCCGTCGGCCATTTGGATTTCCATAGCGCGGGCCATCACGTCGTTACCGGTCAGCAAGGCCGGGGCTTCGGGAACATCAGGAACGGCAGACGCAGGGGCCGAAGTCGGGCTCGGAGTAGAAATAGCCGGTTCCGTCGCAGTATCGGCACTCGGCTTTCCCATCAGTTCGTTGCGCACCGACTCGAAGTAGGCCGGATCGACGCCTGGCTTTTTCCGCCAGGTGCCGTCACCGATAGTCGCCTTGTTGCTGGTGTGGATCAGCGGAGACCAGGGGCACCCGGCGCTGTCAAGTTCAACTTGCCCACCGACTGGGTCCGCCGCGCTTGTCGAGGCAGGAGCGGCAGGCACCGACGTAGGAACCGCAGGCACAGCGGGCGGGTTGGTGGACTCGGGCGCAGCTGCAACGGCCGGCGGGGTGTCCCCAGGGACAGGCGGAACTTCCGGTGCAGGCCCAGCAGCCTGCGGCAGATCCGGCGCACCACTTGCAGCGTTTCCCATGGCGGGGGTAAACACCGCATCTGCCGCCTGGGCGTTCGGGGTCAGCAGTTCGGCCACCGCAACTGGCAGCGCGCCGGGGCCCGAGGCAATGACCGCCCCGCTAGCCGAGCGTTTCACATCCCAGCCTTCTGCGAACTTCTCGGGTGCTACGGAGGCCAGTTTCTGCACGAACTCGGCCAGTGCGTTCAGTTCGAAGGCGGTGGCGTTACGGGTGTCAACGGTGAATTGCATGGGGTGTTTCTCCGTGGTTGATTAGTTGCTACGGGGCGCATAGTGCGGTAAGGTTAGCCACCTGTCAACACCTACCGAACGGAAATTATGAACGCACCGTTTCTATTAAAGCCGCTCGCTGCGGCGATACGACCGCGCCCGTACCAGGCAGAACTCATCGCGCGGATTTACGCTGCGTGGCAGGCCGGGGCTGAAAACGTAATGGCCGTGCTCGCCACCGGTGGTGGTAAGACGGTCGTGCTGTCCGGCGTGTTTAGCCAGCACATCGGCGCGGGTATGCTCGTCGCGCACCGCCAGGAACTGGTTGGCCAGATATGCGAATCGCTGAACAAAGCCGGCCTGCGGTTCCGCATCCTGGCGCCGAAGAAAACCATCGCGATCATCACGAAACTGCTGCTCAAAAAGCACGGCGTCTGCCATTACGACCCGACTGCCGAGCTGGGCGTCGCCGGCATCGATACCCTGCTGAACACCCCGACCAGTGCCCTCGGCAAGGCCCACCGCGCTTGGCTCCAGCGGGTCACGCTCGGGGCGATCGATGAAAGTCATCACGTTACCTTTGACAACAAGTGGGGCCGCGGTATGGGCCTGTTGCCCGGCTGCAAGCGCTGGCTGTTACCCACCGCCTCACCGTGCCGGGGCGATGGCCGTGGCTTGGGGCGCAAGTTCGACGCGAAGGGCGAGCGCCTGCCGGGCTACGACGGCATGGCTGACGTTATGGTCGAGGGGCCAGGTACGGGCGACCTGATCGGCATGGGGTATCTGACCCCGTTCAAGGTCGTATGCGCGAAAGTCAGCGTCAACTATGAGCAGGTAAAGATCGGCGCGTCCGGTGAGTACGTCGCCGCCCAACTGGTCGCCGCCGAGGAACACAGCGGGCTGCTCGGCGATATCGTCGAGACGTACCAGAAATATGCACCTGGTAAACGCGGCGTGTGCTTCGTGTCCAGCATCAAGCGCGCTGAGGAACTGGCCGAGCGGTTCACCGCAGCGGGCGTACCCGCCCTGGCGCTGGATGGCACCACCGACGACGAGATTCGGTCGGACGCTAAAGACCGGCTCGAGCGCGGCGAGCTGAAAATGTTGGTAAACGTGGACCTCTTCGGCGAGGGCTACGATTTACCGGCGATCGAGGTCGTGATTCTCGGCACCAAGACCGCCAGCTTGGGTCGCTACCTGCAGTGGTGCGGCCGGGTCCTGCGCCTACTGGTCGACTACACCGGGTACGACGACCTGACCGACGCGGGCCGACTGGAGCGTATCGCGGCCAGTATGAAGCCCTTCGGCCTGATCATCGACCACGCCAACAACATCGTCACGCACGGTCTGCCGGACAAGCCGCACATCTGGTCGCTTGAAGGCGGTAGCGGCTCGGGCGCATCGGACAGTGACGCGATCCCGCTACGAGCCTGCACGAACCCCGGCCTGGCTCTCGTTAAACCCGGCATCGGCTGGGACGCCTGGCGTAAGGCGGGCTGGACGAACGAGCAGCTGCTGGAGCACGGCCACGCGACCGAGACGGGCATACCGTGCGCCCAGCCGTACGAGGCGTTCCTGCGTTGCTGTGAGTTCTGCGGGTACATGCCTGAGCCTAAAGGCCGACGCGACCCTGCCGAGGTCGAGGGCGACCTGGAACTGCTTGACGAAGAGACCATGGCTGCGATCCGGGCCAGTTACCTGGAGGCCCGGCAGAGCATCGAGCATTACCGGTCGGCGATCGCCAGCGGCGAGCATGGGCGCATGAACCACACGATGGCCTCGGCCAACGTGAACCGCCACCGCGAGAAACTGGAGGCACTGGCAGAACTGGACGACGCCATGGCGCGGTTCGGTGGCAAGTACCGGGCGCGCGGCGAGTCCGACACGCAGATTCAGCGCCGGTTCTATGCGACGTTCGGTATTGACGTGCTGACCGCCGCGTCACTGAAACGTGCGGACGCCGAGAAGTTGCGCGGAAAGATTGACAGCCTATTAAACGGGGCGTAATGTGCGCTCAATATTAACGAACGGGGTTATCGAAATGAGTGATGAATTTGTGATGGTGCCGCGTAAGCTGACACGCGAAATGCTGGACGAGCTAACGAATGGCGACTCCGAAAAGAACAACGTCATGAAGTTACGCTGGGGACAGGCTTTGAAGGTTGCTCCAGCCCAGCAGCACCAGGGCGAGCCGGTGGCGCTTCCTGAGCGTCTCGATCCGCCAAAAAATGGGGAAAGCCATCAACTCTTGCCGCGCTATCTGGTATGGAACGCCTGCCTCGACGAAATCGCCAAGCTTGGGCCGCTGTTTAGCCGTCCTGTGCAGGGTGAGCCGGTGGCGTGGCTTGACAGAGCCTCTGGAGCGATATGCACCAATCAGCTTAAGCCGCTTATGGGTGAGGGGTTTGAGACCCCGCTGCACCCCCACGCCGACCCTGGCGAGGTTGAGCGGCTGCGCAACTGCCTGCGCACTGAAATTGAAGCTGGCGATAGCTGGAAGCGCGAAGCAGAAGACCTGCGCGCCCAACTTGCCGAGGCGCATGCGCTGCTGCGTCGAATTGGCAAACAGTGGAACGTTCCTGATCCAACAGACGAGGATCATGCTTGTTGGGATGCAATAGAGTCCGCCCTATCAGGCAGCGCAGAGCCGAGCGCGCCGGCTACCCAACCGATCAACATGAAAACCATGATGCAGGCATATGAGCAGGTTGATCACAAGGCGCTGCTACACGGGACTTCTAACTGGTGTTCCGCCATGGCTACAGCATTGCGTGGCGCGCTTAACGTAGAGGCCGGCGCGCCGGTTGAGATCGACGAGCGGGCGGCGTTTGAAATCGAATTCAAGAAGATAGGCAGGCCATTAACCCGTGCCGACTACGACCCTGAGGCATACGGGAATGCATTCGATGACGGGGCATGGACTGGATGGCAAGCCCGCGCCGCCCTGGAGCGCAAGCCATGACGCACCCAATCGAAACATCCGAAATCAAGCGCCGCTACGATGCAGGCGATTCGATGGCGCAGATCAAGCGCGACTTGAATTTGCCGCTTGAGGTGATTCGCTACCGCCTGAAGAAAGCCGGGTACAAGCCGCGTGCCCGTCGACCCAGCGTTACCAGGGCAGCCGTCCGTACGTTGCGAGAACGCATGCCTGACCTCGTGTCGCTCCTGCAGTTCCTGGAAGGCGATAAGCGCAAGCTGCTGCGCACGATGGGGCAGCGCCCATCGCCGGATAAACTGGAGCGCTTGGGCCGCCTGACCGATTACATTGAGACACTAACCGAGGTGACAAAATGACCCCGTTCGATCAATGGGCCATGCGCCACAACATCCCGTTCGCCGCGCTGCTCGAACTGCAGCAGATGTTCTTCCCACCCGGGCTGGCCAGCGAGCCGGATCCTGACGGCCGAATGGAAGACTACGCCCAGTCGCTGATCCGTCGTGAGGCACCCCGTCGGGGCTGGTGGCTCGGGCGGAATAACGTCGGGGCGTATAACGCTAAGCCGTCGAAAAAGTGCGAGGCATGTGGCCATGTTCCTAAAGGCCCTTCCCGCTGGGTTCGGTATGGCCTAGCCAACGACTCGGCACAAATGAACGAGGCGGTTAAATCGGCAGACCTGATCGGCCTGCGTCCTGTCCTGATCACCCCGGCGCACGTCGGCACGACCATTGGCCAGTTTGTTTCGATCGAAGCGAAGCACCCGGGCTGGAAACCCGGCGAGGATTCGAAGCGCGAGAAAGCACAGTTCGCATGGGCCGGGCTGATCCGCAGCAAGGGCGGCCTGGCGGTGTTCAGCACGGGGGAATTGCCGGAATGACCGCGTTTTTGTTACAGGGCGATTGCCTGGAAATGATGAAACTGATCCCGGATAGGTCGGTTGATATGGTGCTATGCGATTTGCCGTACGGCACAACGGCCTGTGCGTGGGACGCAGTGATCCCGGTAGACCTGCTGTGGGCAGAGTACCGTCGAATTCTTACCCCCACTGGGACAGTGGTACTTACCGCAAACCAGCCTTTCACTACGGCTATCACTGCGCCTGCGCTGGACCTCTTTAAGCACGCCTCGGTCTGGGTTAAAAACCGGCCTACTGGCCCTCAGCATGCGAAGAACCGGCCAATGGCGAAGCATGAGGACGTGTTAGTTTTCTCAAAAGGTAAGATGGGCCACGCTGCTCAACTGGGCGAAAAGCGCATGACTTACAACCCCCAGGGCGTTACAGACGCCGGCCTTAAAAAAAGTGGCTGCTAAAGGTTCACACTCTAGCTTGACAGGCGCTCGCCCTAATCAGGTGGGTCGAGAATACATGGCACAGACAGGGTTCCCGCATACGATCCTGAATTTCGATAAGGAAGAGGATCACGTCCACCCGACCCAAAAGCCTGTAGCGCTGATGGAGTACCTAATCCGCACCTACACCAACGAAGGCGAGACGGTGCTAGACAACACCATGGGCTCGGGCACGACGGGTGTCGCGTGTAACAACACCGGCCGGGATTTCATCGGCATTGAGCGTGACCCGGAGTACTTCAAGATCGCCCAGCGGAGGATTTACGGAATTGACTAATAGCGCCAAACAAGCGCACAATGCGCCCTAATGTACTAACCAACGAGACGTTATCTATGACCATCACCCGCGACGACGTGCTAGCCGCCGCCCAGCGTGTGGGCGAACGACCGACACAGGCGGCGGTGGCCCGAGAACTTGGCATCACGCGCCACCAGCTTGTGCGGCTCATCACGCCCGAGGAACTGCGCTCCGCCGTAGGCGCACCGGTGCCGCCAACCGACGTATCAACCGAGCAGATGCTGCAAGCCGCCGAGACCCTGGCCGAACGGTCGGGGTTCGACAGCGTTACCCTGGCAGCCCTTGGCGCCTATTTCGGCCGGTCCGAGAAGTGGGCCGAGAAGCGTGTACGCATGTCCGCCGTGTGGGCTAGGTTGAGGGCTCGCGGTTTCACCGGCTCGCGCATGTCGGGCGACGACCGCCGCGCGCAGATTCACGAGGCGGCCCGTGCTATGGGTTTCAAGGATCTGACGTACTCGGCGCTGGCCCGGGCGTGCAACTGCTCTGACGTGCTGGTGCGCACGTACTACCCCGACCTGTCCGTGCTGGGCGAGTCGCCCGCGCCTGCCATTGGCCGCCGCGAACAGATCATCGCCACTGTGCGCGAGCTGCACGCACGGGGCGAGACGATTACCTCGGGCCGTGTGGCTAAAGAGATTGGCGTGGCCGGTTCGACCGTGCGTTACCACTTCACCGACCTGCGCGCCCTGGTCGAGTAATTAAAGGCGGTCCGCGTGGCCGCTTTTGTTTGACGATAGAATTAACAGGGCGTATATTGCGCCCATTCTTACAGAGGAAACGACAGTATGCTTACCGAACTGAAATTACTGCACGCGTACATCGGCGGGCTGATCGAAGAAGCTGAATCGGGCGGGCTGACGCTGGGGCATTTTTCGCAGCGCGGCGACGAGGGCGACTTGTCGGTGGCTTTGACTTGGTGCCGCAACCGGGCTGAATCCGTGTTCTGTGACCATGAGTACCGCCGAATCGCCTCGGGCGAGTATGAGTGCCGGACCTGCGGCCAGATCACTGAGGAACGAGACGATGTCTGAATACAAGTACATTTTGAACTGGCCGGGCCGCGATTGGAGCGGCGAGATTTACCGCGATGGCGGTGACCGGTACGTGCAGGAGTCGAGCGCGTACGTCCTGAAAGCCGACGTCGAGCGCCATGGCGTTGTCGTGTCGATGGTTGCTTGGGACGGTCAGGGGTTGCCGCCAGTCGGTACGGTGTGTGAGGTGCAAACCTGGGTGAACCGAGAGTGGAAGGTAACAACCGTTCTTGCGCACCACCTAGGCTTCGGTGTGCACAGTTCGAGCACTGACGGGGACGACGTGGAGGCCGAGGTGGCGCCCTGCCAGGACTTTAGGCCCCTCGGCTCCGCCGATCGGGAGGCCGCCATTGCTGAAATGCGCGAGTTGACCCGCGCTCCTGGCGTGGACTATCCCGTCAGCTATGACCAAGCCGCAAGGCTTTACGACGCGGGGTACCGCAAATCATGAAACACGGAAACACTCACAGCACGCCGCTCAATTCGCTCGATGTGGTGCTGACCATGGCGCTCGCGCTCAAGTTCCACGGAACGGCTCAGGCGCTCCGCGACACTGCGCGGCGCATCCGGCCACGGGCACCCTATGAGCACCGCCCGAAACTGAAAGCACTGGCGGCCTTGCCGAACGACAGCCGCGTGCTGGCTTGCGCCTGGCAGCTGCTGGACAACACCCGCGAACTGCTCGGCTGTGAGGCGCCAGAGCCGCCGCGCTGCCACATGAAACCGATGCGGTTCGGCGGGCACTACTGGTATTGCGGCCACTGTGGCCATACGAAGGAGCGAGTATTGTGAAAACCACCCCTGAGCAAATAGCCGCAGCCCTTGAGTCAGCCCAGTGGCCGGGAGTGAGTATCGGGAACAAAGTCCTGATCGCAGCGGCTATTGAGTGCCTGCGCAGCGCTCCGGCGGCTGCGAAACCCTCGACGTGCTGCCCGGGCGAACACCTGGTGCCTATGCACAGCACCGACACGAAACTTTGCACCGGCTGCAAAACCGAAAAACACTGGCCGCTTGAGCCTGGACAAAAGAGAACCTACTGATGAAAGTCGAACTGATCGACCGCAGCAACGGCGACCTGCTCGCCGTCAACTCGGCCCGCGTGAGCATGGCCAAGCATCACGGCACGTTCGATCCGGATACTGACCGGCGGCTGCTGGCGTACCTGGCGCGGGAAAACCACTTCACGCCATACACTCATGCGCGGATGACGATCGTTTTGCAAGGTGGCGCGCTGCAGCTATGGGCGTGCGACGAAACAGACCTAGCCGGCATGGTCTACGAATTTGACCACGGTCAGGTGCTTAAGGTACGGCATTCCGTTTGGGGCTGGGTGCAATTACTGCGTAAGCGCCGAATAGCAGGCCTGGCCGCCCGGGGCGTCACGGCAGCGCTGCTGGCACGGTTCCCTGAGCAAGCGTCCGTACTTGGGCTGTCGGAAAGTATGAAGCTTGATGAGTTCAACGAGGGTTTTAGCGTTGACGACTCCCGCGAGAAAAACCCCCGGTTCATCGACGTGACGTTCCGCCTCACCGCGCCGATCCCGGTCGTGCGGCAGATTCAGAAAACCATGGTTGGGTTGGCGCTGAACGAGGTGAGCCGCCGCTACGTCGACGAGGCTCCGACGTTCGATACGCCGGCAGTGTGGCGCGCACGGCCTGCCGGGAACATCAAGCAAGGGAGTGGCGGTGCGTTGCTCGGGTGGCGCCAGTACGCGGTCCAGGCGCTGTTCGCCGTGGCGCGTGAGGTCAGCCGGTTCGCATACGCTGCGATGATCCGCATCGGCGTGGCGCCTGAGCAAGCGCGCTGGGCGCTCCTGCAGGCGATGGAGACTCAGGGGTACTTCACGTACAGCCTCGCCACGTTGAAGCGACTGCACGACCTGCGGGCCGATGGGCACGCCCAGGCCGAGGCGGGCGAAGTGGTGCGGCAAATGTCATTGGTGGTGGCCTGCTCCGATGTGGCAGAAGTGTGGGTGAATCAATGAAAGTTTCGGACGCGGATATCCTCAAAGCAATTTGGCGCGAGCAGGTAAAACGCACCGCCCGGGGTGTTATTGACAATTACGTCGGCGACCGCAAGGGCTTGCGCCCGGAAAGCTCGAAACGTTATTCGCAAGCCCTTTACATGATCGGCCGGGCTGGGCTTAACGTCCCCCTAAGCAAGGGCCATCTAGGCAAGCGCCTTAAACAGTTGATCGGCACGGTTGAAGGTCTTGAGTGGTTCGGCAGGCCGGGTAATTCCTATCAGTTTGTCGGTGAACGTCCCGACGAGGTCTTCACCTACGCCTGGCACTGGTGGTCAGCACGAGGCGTGCCGGACGGGTACGAACCGGGAAAGGGCTGCCGTTGTGTTAAGGTGGAAAACTTCGACCAACTCGCGGCGGACTTAGAACTCGAACTTGTCGGTAAGTTCTGCTGACAATCTTTACCCGGCCCTTGCG
>Ga0247725_1000270_pt1 | contig 49115 bp, 47 predicted proteins | sample OKSTACKMCFT3sol_FD_183021 | JGI IMG/M metagenome (GOLD analysis project Ga0247725, IMG submission 183021) | Subsurface sediment microbial communities from gas well in Oklahoma, United States - OK STACK MC-FT3-sol | ecosystem: Environmental > Terrestrial > Deep subsurface > Rock core/Sediment...
TAAAGCGCACGGCTTTTCTCACTGCGTGCCGCTATTCTGTCTGTGACCTGTTGTATAACCGGATTCATGTTAACCTCGTCTTGTCGATTAGTTAGCTGTGAACATTACATGCACAGGGACCTGCTGTTGTTGCAAAAAAGCCCGTACAGGCATTTGCAAAGGGTCCTGACCTGCCATGGCCTGTTCCAGAACGGTTAGCTTCTTGGGGCCAACCAAATGTAAATAAATCACAGAGCTATTAAGTAAGCGTGTTTTGCTTAAACTCAAACGCTGGTAAGGCGCAGTAACTGGAGTTACCGCCAGAGCTACTGGTGCATCAGTGGCTAAACCCGCCTGAATTTCTTTGCTGCACGGAAATAAAGACGCGGTATGACCGTCTTCACCCATACCTAAAATCAGCACATCAAACACCGGCAGTTCAGCGACGCGAGCCGCAACTGTGGCGGCGCCTTGATAGGCGTCGTCTGGTGATGTGTTGTCGAATAAGCTGATAAAACGTGCTTTTGCTGCTTTGCCCTGCAATAAGTTGGCTTTAACTAAGCCTTCGTTGCTATCGGCATGAGTCTCTGGCAACCAGCGGTCGTCCGCTAAAGTGATGGTTACGCGGGACCAATCTAAATCAGTTTCTGACAAGGTTTTAAATAAAGGCAAAGGGGTTTTACCGCCAGAGACCACTAAAGTAGCAGCGCCCTTTTCTGCAATAGCAGCAGCCAAACGACTGCTGATCTCAGTGGCAAACTGCTGGTTTAATGCAGCACTTGAGTCAAAGGTATGTAGCTGCATTGTTATTCGTCCCAGTTTCTGTCTTCACGCGCCAATAACGAAATGGCGGCCACAGGGCCCCAGGTACCAGCCTGATAAGGTTTTGGTGGCTCGTTCGTGACTTTCCAGGCGTCGAGGATACCGTCGACCCATTTCCAGGCTTGTTCAACTTCATCACGACGCACAAACAGATACTGGTTGCCTAACATGGCTTCGAGTAATAAACGCTCATAGGCATCAGCAATACGCTGCGACTTAAAGGTTTCGTCGAAACTTAAGTCCAGTTTGGTTTGTTGCAACTGCATGCTTTCGCCAAGACCAGGAATTTTGTTCATGATCTGAATTTCTACGCCTTCGTCTGGCTGCAAACGGATGATCAGCTTATTGGCTGGCAACTGTTTATAGGTTTCGAAGAAAATATTGTGTGGCTGCGGCTTAAAGCAAATGACTAATTCGCTCATTTTTTTCGGCATACGTTTGCCTGTTCTTAAATAGAACGGCACACCAGCCCAACGCCAGTTGTCGATATCGACTTTTATTGCGACAAAAGTTTCAGTTTTGCTGTTTGGACGCGCATCTTCCTCATCCAGATAACCAGGCACCGGAGTACCAGCCACATAACCGCCCGCGTATTGACCACGCACAGTTTTTTCCTGCACATTCGATACATTAATAGGACGCAGCGCCTTGAGTACTTTTAACTTTTCATCACGAATACTGTCTGCATCCAGACGTGCTGGTGGCTCCATCGCAATCAGCGACAACACCTGTAACAAGTGATTTTGCACCATGTCGCGCATTTGACCGGCGTCGTCGTAGTAACCCCAACGGCCTTCTACGCCTACTTCCTCGGCCACTGTAATTTGCACATGATCAATGGCATTGTGATCCCAGTTGGCTGCGAAAATCGAGTTGGCAAAACGTAGCGCTAACAGGTTCAGTACTGTTTCTTTACCTAAATAGTGGTCGATGCGGTAGATTTGGCATTCACCAAAATATTTGGCGACTTCATCGTTGATCACTTTAGACGAAGCTAAATCGTGACCAATAGGTTTTTCCAGTACCACACGGGCCGGTTGTGCCGATAAACCCGCGATAGACAGACCTTTACAGATATTGCCAAACAAAGAAGGAGCAGTAGCGAAGTAGCTGACCGGAATACGTTTTTTCGGGTCAGTGACATTTTTAAGCGCTTTGTACGCATCTTCTTTAGTTAAATCTACCTGCACATACTGCAGTTTGGCTTTTAGGCGCGCTAATACGTCTGCATCCAGCGGCTCTTTAATGAATTTTTGTAAGTTGGTTTCAACCAGCTCTTTGTAGCCATCCAGACTCAATTCGTCACGGGCAACGCCAATGACCTGACTGTCGGCATGCAACAGACCGGATTTTTCCAATTGATATAAGGCTGGCAATAGTTTGCGGCGAGCTAGGTCGCCCTTGGTACCAAAGAGAATCAGATCACAGGCTTTGTTCAGTGGTGCTGTTGTTGTCATGAATGACCCTTGATTAGATGTAATTTTACAACACTTAGCCGCATACTAGCCGAGCAAAAGCCAGATGTAAACCAGATAAGTTGTAATTAAATTACAGAGACGCTAAAGTTTTGACTATTCTCATATAATAAGGCAGCCTACGCAATGAATCAGCTGCTTTGTCGTAACTTTATCACTATTTTGCAGTGGCACCAGGTTGTATAACAAAGCGAGTTACAACATTTTGCACTGCGTTGTTCAGTGTTTCTCAGTCAGGACTATCCGATGAATGTGTTGGAAAAAATAATTAATAGCGTCAACAGCTTCAGTAAATCAGAGCGCAAAGTCGCCGACGTGATCCTGGCCAATCCGCAAACCACTATACACAGTAGTATAGCGGCTCTCGCCAAAATGGCCGATGTCAGCGAACCTACAGTCAACAGGTTTTGCCGCCGTCTGGACACTAAAGGTTTTCCGGATTTCAAATTGCATTTGGCACAGAGTCTGGCCAACGGCACTCCTTATGTAAACCGCCATGTGGAAGAAGATGACGGCCCTGAGGCTTACACGGCCAAGATTTTTGAATCCACTATGGCCGCTTTAGATGCAGCACGCCAAAACGTTGATATTCTTACCATTAATCGTGCTGTGGATGTGCTCACTCAAGCGAAAAAGATCTCCTTTTTTGGTTTAGGCGCCTCTGCTTCTGTCGCTCATGATGCCCAGAATAAGTTTTTCCGTTTTAACGTCCCTGTGGTTTGTTTTGACGATATAGTCATGCAGCGTATGAGTGCGATTAATAGTGCTGAAGGTGATGTAGTGGTCTGTATCAGCCATACTGGCCGCACTAAAAACCTTTGTGATATCGCCGCTATTGCCCGTGAAAACGACGCGACAGTCATTGGTATTACTGCATACGACAGCCCTTTAGCGAAAGAATGTACCCTGGTTTTATCGCTGGATGTGCCTGAAGATACAGATATGTATATGCCTATGGCGTCCCGCGTGGCTCAGCTGGTACTGATTGATATTCTGGCAACGGGCTTTACTTTACGTCGCGGCACCAAATTCCGCGAAAACCTGAAAAAGGTCAAAGACAGCTTACGTGGCTCACGTTTTGATAAGAAAGACTTTCAAAACTAATGACGATATTTGTAATACGCAGGGGCATTCTGTAAGAAGCCCCTCTTTTTTTAGCTTTTTTTCACCTTAACAGGTCGGACATGCGACGAAAGCTGTAAGTTTTATTCAAACTGCGGCTATATTCTGTAATAAAATTACATTACACTTAAAGTGACCCATCCATAGATAAGCTTTCAGGAGCTCTTGATGCCCAGAAGAACTAAAATAGTCGCCACCCTTGGACCAGCAACGAATTCACAAGCCATTATTGAAAAACTGATCCTGGCGGGCGCCAGCGTATTTCGGTTTAACTTTTCTCATGGCAGCGCCGAAGATCATAAGCAGCGCGCTGAAATGGTGCGTGCCGCAGCGGCCAATACCGGCGCTCACGTCGCTATTCTGGGTGATTTACAAGGCCCTAAGATCCGCGTATCTACCTTCAAAAACGGCTCTGTCATTTTGGAAGAAGACCAACACTTTGTATTAGACGCTGATTTGCCAAAAGGCGAAGGCGATGAAACACAAGTGGGTATTGATTATAAAGAGTTGCCTGCTGATGTTCAGCCAGGTGATGTGCTGTTGTTAGACGACGGCCGTATCCAGATGATCGTTGAGCACGTTGTAGGTCAACGTATTCATACTAAGGTGTCTGTGGCAGGTAAACTCAGCAACAACAAAGGTATTAACCGTTTAGGCGGTGGCTTGTCAGCACCTGCCCTGACTGAAAAAGATAAAACAGACATCTCCTTAGCCGCTTACATAGATGTGGATTATCTGGCGGTGTCTTTCCCACGTAGTGGTGATGATTTACGTGTGGCCCGTGAATTGGCTCGTGCTGCTGGTTCTGAGGCTTTAATAGTCTCAAAAGTAGAACGCGCTGAAGCTGTAGCTGATGACGAAACCCTGGACGATATTATCCGCGCCTCTGATGCCGTCATGGTTGCACGTGGCGATTTAGGTGTCGAAATTGGCGATGCTGAATTAGTAGGCCAGCAAAAACGTATTATTGCCCGATCACGTCAGTTAAATCGTGTGGTGATCACTGCGACTCAGATGATGGAGTCGATGATTGAAAGCCCTATGCCAACCCGTGCTGAAGTGATGGACGTGGCCAACGCTGTGCTTGATGGTACAGATGCGGTGATGTTATCCGGTGAAACTGCCGCTGGTAAATATCCAGTGGACACAGTAAAAGCCATGGCCCGTGTTTGTGATGGTGCCGAGAAGCACCCACGTGTACAAATCTCTAAACACCGTATGGATGTGGCTTTTACTGAAATCAGTGAAACTATTGCGTTATCCGCTATGTATGCCGCGAACCACTTAACCGGGATTAAAGCCATTATCTCGTTAACTGAATCGGGCTACACAGCCAAACTGATGTCACGTATTACCTCGTCTCAGCCAATTTATGCATTATCACGTCACCAGAAAACCTTAAACAAAATGGCTCTGTACCGTGGTGTGTATCCTGTGTTTTTTGACAGCACTCAAAATCTGGGTCAACAAAAAGTATCAGCTGCTGCTATTGAAGCAGTACAAGAAATTGCTCACTTAAAAAGTGGTGATTTAGTGATACTGACTTATGGCGATATGATGGAAACTGTTGGCGCATCAAACACCTGTAAGATAGTACAAATCAACTAAGACGTTGATTTCATGAAAAAGGCGCCTACTTATTCATTGAGTGGCGCCTTTTTTGTATCAAAGCAAAAGCAAAGAAGTTTACAGTCGTTGTCTGAGCATAGGTGCTAGCGCCGTCAGCATTGAGCCAACCACCACCAATAAAGCGCCAACCCAGGCCACAGCATTTAGCGATTCCACTGGAAACTGTGGATAAAAATACGCCAGCAACTGGGCAAAACCTATGGTCAACAAAGGCGTAATGGCCAGCACAGCGCTGACATTAGCTGCTTGCCAGTGCTGTAAGGCTTCCGCAAAAGCACCATAAGCCACAATAGTATTCAGACAACAAAACGCTACTATGCCCCACTGCCATGCCGACAACTCCAGCACAGGTGTCAGTTCAGTAGCAGGCAGAAAACACAAAGCACCGGCCATATAAATCAGCCACATAATTTGTTGGGAACTAAAGCTCATCAACAATTGCTTTTGCGCTAAGGCATAACAAGCCCATGCCACTGCGGCTACTATCACCAACAGCACACCAACACCTTCAGAATCAAACTGGGTCAGTAACAAGGCCAGTCTGTCGTTAAAAAACAGTAATAATCCAAACACCAGCAACCAGGCACCAATTTTTTGCCAGAGCAGTAAACGCTCTTTAAATAAATACACTGCACCTAACATCATCAGAAACGGTGCCAATTGCACTAACATCTGAGCTGTTTCGGCTTTCAGTAAAGACAAAGCGTTTAAATACAAAATGTAGTTCAGCAATAAACCTGCTGCAGTGATCAACAGCAGTACTTTAACTTTCTTCGATAAACCACGAAGCGACGGTAGTTGCCGGCGGGAATAAAGCCCCACCCCCACCAACACAGCAGCAACCAGGAAGCGGATCCAGGTGATGGTGGCTGCCGACATCGAACTTAATAACCACTTCAGCGCTATAGGTAGCAAGCCCCATAAAACAGCAGTTAATAACGCTAAACTAAAACCCAGACCAACACGGCCAGACGACTGATGCATACCCTCTCCTTTCTGAGTCTGTCATTATCCGCCAGAAGCTGCACTCTTGTCTGTCGCCATCGACCTGTACCGGAGAAAATAAGTCAGAATGTCAGGTTGTTGCAGCAGATCAATACGTGATCTCGTTTATGCGTTAGGATGAGTTCATTCAAAGGTTCTGGGGGAACAAGATGAAACGAATTGGAGTATTAACCTCAGGTGGTGATGCACCGGGCATGAATGCCTGTTTACGCGCTGTGGTGCTGACAGCTCACGCCAATGAGCTGGAGGTGATTGGTTTCCAGCGAGGTTTTAATGGTGTTGTGGAACAGCAATACCAAACCTTATCGCCTTATCATGTCAGTGGCATTATTCAAAATGGTGGCACTGTGTTAAAGAGTGCGCGCTGTGCCGCCATGCAAACTGAGGAAGGCTTACAACAAGCTGCGCAAAACCTGCATGATCTGGAACTGGACGCCTTGCTGGTCATAGGCGGAGATGGCAGTTTTCGCGGAACCTTGGCTTTGGCAAAGTATTACAAGGGGCAACTTATTGGCGTGCCTGGCACCATAGACAATGATGTGGATGGCTCTGATTTCAGTATAGGTTTTGCTACGGCGCTTGATACAGCGCTTGATGCAATAGATAAAGTCCGTGACACCGCAGATGCGTTTGAACGGATTTTTTTAGTTGAAGTGATGGGCCGCCATACAGGTTATCTCGCTGTTGCTGCTGGAATAGCCGCAGGTGCTGAGCAAATTATCTGCCCTGAACTGGCTTCTGAATTAAATCTGGATAAAATTGCTGATCATGTAGAACAAGCCCGCAAACACCGAGGCAATTGCAGTTATATTATTGTTATAGCTGAAACCATGTATCCGGGTGGAGCTTCGGCTTTGGCCGCCGATCTGGAACAACGTGGTATTGAATGCCGGGCTTCTATTCTGGGCCATATTCAGCGTGGTGGCCGGCCTGTTGGTGCTGATCGTATTCTTGCCACTAAACTGGGGGCTTATGCGGTTGAACAACTTCTGCAAGGTGCTCATCTGGTGATGGCAGGAGAAATTAACGGTCAGGCAGGTTTGTATCCTCTGGCATTAACCGGAGATAAGAAAAAACAGGTCGATAGTTATTTATTGCGCTGGCAACAGCAGATCGCTCAGTACTAATATCATTGATAAAAAAGCCTCCGGGAGGAGGCTTTTCAAACAAAGACAACTCAGGAATTAAACACCATTTTGACGCGGTCTTTGTAACTACGGCTGACTTTTACCGCCTGACCATTGGTCAGCATCAGCTGATGTTCACCGTTCGCCAGCATTTGCAGTTTGGCGATGGTATTTACATTGACGATAGCGCTGCGATGCACCCGTACAAATAACTTCGGATCCAGCTCCTGCTCCAACTCTTTCATAGTACGGCGCAAAATATGAGTCTGGCCGTCGCGGGTATGAATACACATATAATCGCCGGCAGCGTCGACCCAGTCGATAGCGCTGACGGGAACACGGGTAATTTCACCACTGTCTTTGATGCTGATAGCTTCAGGGAAACGCTCATTCATCACTGGCTGAGACTGATCCAATCGTTGTAAAATCTGATCGGTTTTTTCACCAGTTAACTGAGCCACCACTGCAGCCAGTTGGCCTTTATGGCGCTGATCGTCTTTGGCTTCAAAGTTCTTCGTCAGCTTGCTTACAGCAGCGGCTAAACGTTCTTTCTCCACTGGCTTGAGCACATAATCCAGCGCCTGAACTTCAAAGGCGTTTAATGCATAGTGATCATAAGCTGTAACAAAGACCACATATGGCAAATCAATCTGTAGATGTTGTAGTTGCTTTAATACTCCAAACCCATCCAGCCCCGGCATTTCGACATCTAAAAACACAGCGTCAGGCTGATGCTGGCGGATAGCGGCTACAGCTTCTTCGCCGTTGCTACATTCTGCAACAATATCCAGTTCAGGAAAGTCAGCTAAACGCACCAGCATACCGCGGCGGGCTAACGGTTCATCGTCGACCACTATGACCTTAAGCATTTGTTTCATCACTACTCTCTACTTCAAATGGTATTCTGATATTTACTTTCAAACCCCGTGGATGGTTGTGTGTTAAGACCAAAGAAAAATTGCGATCGTACAAGGCCGCTAATCGCTCTTTGGTATTGACCAAACCTACTCCGCCAGATTCCCCTTTTGGCAGACCATCGGATATCACCATTCCAGGCCCGTCATCTGCCACTTCCATCAGTAAATCGTGTCCAAACTTTTGCGCTGTGATCATGATTTTTCCGCCGCTGGTCTGGCTTGCTACCGCGTATTTAATAGCGTTTTCGACCAAGGGCTGCAAAATTAAACTAGGGACCAATGCCTGATCAGCGGCTTCGTCGATGTCATAGATAATAGTCAAACGTTCTGAAAACCTGACTTTTTCTATTTCCAGATACAGATTGGCGGCATACAACTCCTGTTGCAGCGGCACTTTTTTAATAGGATCTTTGTAAAGCGAATAACGTAAGAAGTCACTCAATCTGACTAACATCTTATTTGCTGTATCTGATTCCTTTAATAAGACCAAAGTCGATATAGCGTTTAAGGTATTAAACAAAAAATGTGGATTAAGCTGATAACGCAGCATTTTCAGCTGAGCCTCATGGGCTTTGTTACTGGCTGTCAGCGACTTTTGCTTTTCCTGCTGCAATGTCTGGTAATACTTAATACCAAAATACAAACCGCTCCAGCTCAACAGTACATAGAATCCAACTGTGGTTTGTCGAAAATACTGAGTCCAGCTGTCAGGTCTAAAGCCGTGGCGGTAAATTTCCCAGTAATTAAAGTTGCGAAACACAGTCCAGACTGCCGCAATCATAATAGCCACGGCCAGTACGCTCAATAGCATCTTCCAGGGTTCCCAGTGCCAGACTCTCTGGAAGGCATAGCGCAGCGGAATAGTCAGCAGCCAGCCGGCATAAGCATCCAGTGCCACTACTATCCAGTAGGCACTGCGCATTTCCTGAAACAAGGAACCTAAATAACTGATAAGCGCAAAACCCACCCAGCCTAAGGTGTGCAGCAGCCAAAACAGGCGATGACGGTCTTCAAAAAATTTTTGCAAAATAGTTACAACTCGATCTGCTCTTACCTCTATTGTATCTCAGCAACCAGAGCTTGGAGAGCTTTGCTTTGGGGATTAGACTCGGGTAGCTCTCCATTAGTCGCAATACCCTACGTACTTGAAGCTAATAGTTGATCTTTAGTTTTTTCAGGATAAAGCCCATCAGCCAGGCTGGCCCTATCAGTAAAAATTGCAGATCCTGAAAAAATGATGGTTTTTTCCCTTCAATTTTATGACCGATAAACTGAAACACCCACATCACCACAAATAACAACAAGGATACTAACCATATATCCAGACTGAAGTTTTGCTCATACACGCGAATAAGCATGACCACAAGTGCGGTAAATACTGTCATACCTACGCCAATAGCAAAAGACAAGCTGAAATAAAACGCCAACGCCGGCATAGCAAGCAACAAGGGCCAGGTGATCTGTTGTTCTGCAAACAGGCTAAAAGGCATTGGGATTTGCCATAGCAGGCCAAACACTGTGAAATAAATCACGGGCACTGCACACCAATGGATCAATTTATTGGTTGGGTTTTGATGGCTGACGCCGTATTCGGCAAACCACTGGTGGATAGTTTTCATAGTTTATCTGGCTCAGCGTCAGTACAGGATAACTCCACTCTACCGCTGAGCCAGCCAAAGCTCAAGATCAGCCTAATACAGGAACAGGTTTTCGATCTGGTCCTAAAGCTACAAAAGTAAAGTTACCCGATATAGCCTTGTGTTGATCGTCATCAAACATAGTTTCAACAAAAATATCCACGTTCACTTTAATACTGGTGCGGCCTACATGTTCAATGCGGGCAACCAGTTCGATAATAGAACCCGCCGGAATAGACTCTTTAAAATCCACCCGATCAGAACAGACAGTGACCAGAGGTTTACGGCAAAAACGGGTCGCAGCAATAAAAGCGGCTTCATCCATCCAGGCTAAAGCTTCTCCACCAAACAAGGTATTGTGATGATTAGTCCGGCCAGGAAATACCGTTTTTGTGACCCGGGTCACAGCGTATTCAATACGTTTAGCAATTAAAGCGTCTTCAGTCATAAGGGGCTCCGGTGACATTAAGGCGGAAGGAGTAGAAATAGTGCCAGCAATTGTAACTCAATTGCTGGTCTTAATGAGCATTCAGACCAGTAAAAGCCCGAAAAATCAACGGGCCACCATAGCCCCTAACGCCTTACCACCGACCAGATGCATATGGATATGATAAACTTCCTGACCACCGTGCTGGTTGCAGTTCATGATCAAACGGTAGCCGTTTTCAGCTATGCCAGCCTCTGCAGCTAATTTGCGGGCCACAGTAAATAAACGGCCCATAGCCAGCTCGTGTTCAGGCTCTACATCGTTTACTGTAGGAATTAATACATTAGGGACAATCAGGATATGAGTAGGCGCCCGTGGATTAATATCACGGAAAGCCGTGACTAAGTCGTCCTGGTATAAAATGTCGGCCGGAATTTCACGGCGAATGATTTTGCTGAAAATAGTTTCTTGAGCCATCAGAAGATCCTTATAAAATAATGCACACATCACTTTCGGGAGTATAGGGTATGACGCTATTGGCTTACCAGCTTAGCATTACTGACATTACCGCACATCTGGTTGCAGTTGAACTTCGTTTTACACCACAGAGCAGCGACAGCATTCAGTTATCTTTGCCAAGTTGGATCCCCGGCAGCTATATGGTGCGTGATTTTGCCAAGCATCTGCATTCTATTGAAGCTTTTGATGACGCTGGCGCTTTAACTTTGCTGCAGCTGGATAAACAAAGCTGGCAACTGAATCATAATCAGCAGGCGCTGACCCTGCGCTATAAAGTCTATGCCTTTGATTTGTCGGTGCGAGGCTGTTATCTGGACGATCAACTGGCTATTTTGAATCCGGCGGCTTTGTGTCTTGAAGTCAAAGGCATGGAATCGGCGCCTGTGACCTTAAATGTTGTTGCACCTGAATTTTTAGACTGGCAAGTAGCGACAGGCTTAACCAGAGGCCGCACTACCCAGCCACTGCACTGTGGCTTATATCATGCCGAAAACTATCAGCAACTGATTGATACCCCTTTAATGCTGGGCAAACTGGATATTGCCGAGTTTGATGTCTGTGGAGTGCCCCATTATCTGGTGCTGGCAGGCCATGAGCAGGTTGATCTGGAACGTTTTAAAGCAGAGCTGCAACGCATCTGTCATCAGCAGCAACAGCTGTTTGGTGGGCTGCCCGCCGATTTAAATCAGTATTGGTTTTTGTGTTGGGTAACAGATGCTGGGTATGGCGGGCTTGAGCATCATAATTCCACTTTGCTGCTGTTAACGCATCAGGATTTACCTAATGCACAGCGCCCGGACGAAAACACAGCGGATTATCAGAATTTACTCGGCCTGTGCAGTCATGAGTATTTTCATACCTGGTGGGTAAAACGCGCTAAACCAGCTCAATTTTTACCTTATCGATTAGACACAGAGCAATACACCAGCCAGCTGTGGCTTTATGAAGGTTTTACCTCTTACTACGATGATTTAGCTTTGGTGCGTTGTGGTTTACTGACGCAGGAACAGTACTTTTCGGCATTAGAAAAGACCATCAACAGAGTGCAATTAAGCCCTTCTGAGCAGGTGCAATCTGTGGCTGACAGCAGCTTTAACGCCTGGACTAAGTACTACAAACAAGATGAAAATGCCGTCAATGCTGTGGTCAGCTATTACACCAAAGGCAGCCTGATTGCATTATGTCTGGATGCGTTATTGCGCAGCAAAGGCAAAACTCTGGATGCTTTAATGCAGTTGGCCTGGCGCAGTTATGGTGAGCCAGCTCTGGGCAGTTCTGAGCAGCAATTTATTCAACTCTGTTCGGACTACGCAGGTAAAGATACAGCCACTCAATTATACAGCTGGGTACATGGTACTTCAGCACTCCCTCTGGCTGAACTCCTGCCGCATCTTGGCCTCTCTACAGCCAAACGCCAGCAAGAACACAGCAAAGATTTATCTGGCAGCAAAGCTCCTGCTTATCCGGTACGGGCCTTTGGTGCGGCTTTTAACGCCTCAACTGAAGGCTTAAAAATAGCCAATGTACCGCTAAACTCAGTTGCTTATAAAGCAGGTTTAATGGCTCAGGATCAACTGATTGCTGTAAATACTGTCAAGGCCACAGAGCAAAACTTCTGGCGACAGCTCAACCAAAGTAAGATTGGCAGCGTATTAACCCTGCATGTATTTCGTAAACAACGCCTGGTGCAGTTATCAATGCCGGTAGAACTTGCTCTTGAGACTTTGACCTATTTACAGCTTGTTGATCAGCAAAAAGCTGCTGCTTGGCTTGGATAAATACAGGAATAAAATGGATTCGTTGTCACAAGTAGCGCTTGGTGCAGCCGTCAGCGTCGCGGCTTTTCACAAACCTATACGCAACAAACAAATAAAGCTTTGGCAAGCTGCAGCAGCAGGCGCTGTGTTTGGTACCCTGCCAGATTTGGATGTGCTGATTTCACATGGCGATCCAATCAGCGATATGACCTTACACCGCACTGAAAGCCATTCGTTATTTTACTTAAGTTTAGTGTCGCCGCTTTTTGCATGGCTGTGGGTGAAATTGTTGAGGATCTCAGCACTGTTTAAACAGAGTGTGTTGGCGATATGGTTGGTGCTGCTCACTCATCCGATGCTGGATACTCTAACCATCTATGGCACTCAGCTGGCTTTGCCTTTTAGTGATTATCCTTTTGGCACAGGCAGTGTTTTTGTTATTGACCCCTTGTACACCCTGCCGTTATTGGTGGGCACTGGCGTAGCACTTTTTAACAAAAAACTAAGTTGGAACAGTGCTGGTTTAGCTTTGAGTAGTGCTTATCTGCTGTTTGGTTTAGTAGCGCAACAATGGGCTTATGCAAAAGTAGAACAACAGTTGGCTGATTTTGCTCAGGAAACGGATAAGTTATTAGTCACAGCAACCCCATTTAATACCTTGTTATGGCGTGCTCTGGTGATCAAGGACGGCGAATATCTGGAAGGCTATTATTCGTTACTGGATGGTTCAACACCAATGCAGTGGCGTAGTTTTACGCGGGATAAAGCCTTGATTGAACTGTGGAAAGATAATCCTGCTGTGGCGCGTTTAGCCTGGTTTAGTCATGGTTTTTATCAGTTGGAACAAAAAGGCAATGAAGTGGTGCTGACGGACCTTCGGATGGGCATGGCGCCTTTTTACAGCTTTAGTTTTGTAGTCGCAGATGATGCGCAAGCGAAGCCATCGGTGCAACTCGAATTCCCACGCGACAATGCCGCTAGCTTTGCCTGGTTGTATCAGCGGGCATTGGCTAAAACGCAGCTACCTTTATCGGATCTGGTCCAGTAACGATAGGAGGTCAGAGTAAAAAGTCTGACCTCCTGACTTAACAAAAAGATATTAAGCAAAAGCAATAGCGCCCTTACCTACCCCTTCAAAAGCAACCACTTTCACTGCGCTAAGCTGATGTGATTCTTTCACGCTAGCTGCAATATAATCTGCTAAACACTCTACTGTGGTATCACAAGGCACCACTTCGCAGGTTGTTGCTGGCAAAGAGATTTCAAAATAGCCCTGAGCTGAGCTATAGGCAAAATTGAGCGCCCCTGCTTCAGCCTTCAGATGACGTAAGGCTGATGCTTCAATCTGATCTTCAGCCGTTGCCAAATAAATATCTTCCCAACGTTCACTCCAGTATTTGCCTAATTTAGGCGATAACATACCGTTATCAAAAATCTGAATGGTAGAACGGTGGCCATGGGCGATACGCTGGCAATTGCCGTCATGTTTTTTCAGACCATGAGTGTAGTGGTAAGAAAAACCACTGACCTGTTCAGTACGCAGCTGAAATACCAGTTTGGCCACGTTGTCAGGCAACAGTGGTTTAATTTGTTCGGTCAAAAATTCAGTGACTGAGGCCATATCAATTTTTTCAGCCTGAATAACGGCAAAGGCTTCAGCTGGGGATGCAATTTGCAACAGCCCTTTGGCTGAGCTAAATAACACTTGCTCTACTTCACCGCTGAGCAGCTGTGTCGCTGGGCTTAAAGCCGGAATAGCCAACTTATGATCAACCAACTGATCTATGGCTTTTTTAATTACTTTTTTTACCAGGCCAAAATCAAACACCATGGAGGTTTGATCCAAATCCCCATGCAACTCCACATCAACAATATAACTTTCACCAAGCAAACCACGTTGCTGGCAAAGGTAAGAAAAATCGATGACAGTTAAGTCGCGGACAAATAAAATCATAAAAAAATTCCGGATGGCGCTGAAACAGCAAAAAGTGGCCGCATTATAAAGCAATACGCAACGCGCGTTAAGTTGGCCTTATTTTTTATGTTCCGTCAGCCAGCCATTCAGTAAACCAATTTGTCCAAGCTTGTGGGCTGCGTACATCAAACGTATTGCATTACTGAGCAACACGCTGTCATTCCATTCAGTTTTTTGTTGAATTTCTTGATAGCAGGCCAGAGCTTCTGGCGTTAAGTAACCACGCAGCTCCTTTTTTCCGGAGCCTTTTTGCCGCTCTCTATAGCGTTGCTGCTTCTGTGCATTAGAAAGTGGTTTTTTTTCTTGTGCCGTCATAATGCTTCTATCTTTTGCTGTTAATTTGATTTCGGAAGGTCAGCTTGACTAATCGGACTTGTTTAGCTTACAAGTGTTCGCTAAAGTGGCCCAGCCTTGATGATGGATCTAACATACATGACTAAGAATAGCTTTACAAAACAAGATTTAGTGGCCTGTGGCCGTGGGGAATTATTTGGCGAAGGTAACAGTCAGTTGCCTGTCGACAATATGCTGATGATTGACCGTGTCGTCCATATTTCGGAAGAAGGTGGTAAATACGGCAAAGGGGAAATTATCGCTGAATTTGATATCAACCCTGAACTGTGGTTTTTTGATTGTCACTTCAAAGGCGACCCGGTGATGCCAGGTTGTTTAGGTTTGGACGCTATGTGGCAGTTGGTAGGTTTTTTCCTTGGCTGGGCTGGCGGTCCAGGCAAAGGCCGTGCTTTAGGTGTGGGCGAAGTGAAATTCACAGGACAAATTCTGCCAACAGCAAAAAAAGTGACCTATCGCATTGATATGACCCGCGTGATTAAACGTAAATTGTTTATGGGTATTGCTGAAGGTTCTGTCAGTGTGGATGGTCGTGAGATCTACACAGCCAAAGAGCTGAAAGTGGGTTTATTCCAGGATACTTCTGCATTCTAAATTTGAATTAGATGTAAAAAACGGAGTTTTAATAAGCTCCGTTTTTTTATGCTTTAAACCATGTGAGACAGTTAAAGCCCGCCGAGTTTTTCCAGCAGTTTGTTTTTCAGCTTCTCTTTTTGGGTTTCGACTTTATCTTTCAGCTGACCTTCCAATAAAGCTTTGGTATCCAGTGAATACTTAGGTTTTTGCAAAGTACCGCTGATTTTAAGAGGGATCTCAACACCTGCCAGATCATCCTTCTCTTTACCGCCCTGACCTTTTGACGTATTTACCAATGCCGTACTTAGCTGATAATCCAGCTCTTCGCTGAGTAAGTTGGCTGAGCCTTTGCCGGCAAGCCGTAATAATGGCGCCGCCATTTTCAAGTCAGGATTTGTCAGCACAGCGTCAGTCAGGTTAAAGCTGCCGGTTAAGCTGGAGAAATCGGTTTTTTGCTCTGAATCATCACCAGCCTGGGTCTCATTTTTTAATGTGGCTTTGGCATTTCGGATCATTTGCGCGATATTAACACCATACAAAGAACCATCCGTGACTTCAAAACTGCCGGTTGCCAGTAGGTTTTTCTTGATTTGCTCCGGTAATAAACTATGACCTTTTCCTTCGATAGTCAGTTTTGCTGTACCGCTTAACAAATCTATATCTGCAGCATCTGTCAGCATTGGCCGCAGCGCCAGGCCGAACAGCTGTTTATTGAAGCTATAGCTGACAGGGGTTTTGCGGGCATCCAGAGTCGCTTTGGCTACCAGTTTGCCTTGATATAAATCTGCGCTGGCGTTTTGAATTTGAACCAGCCCTGCTTTATTGGTCAACGCCAACTGCAGGTTTTCTGTATGCAGGCCCGCAGCTTTTAATGTTTTCACTGCCAGTTTTAAATCCAAATCAAATTGGCGCAGCGCTGATAAATCAGGCTCTGCACTGCTTTGCTGTGCTGTTGTACCTGCCTGCTCTGCACTGTTTTCACCGATGTAAGAGGCGGTATCTACTTCATCCAGCTGCAGATCCAGTTTAATCACCGCTTGTTTAGCGTAATTCACTGACAGTTGGCCTGAACCTTTGATCTCATCCAGTTGTAACTTTTTCCACTGCCACTCCAGCTGTTTTTTATCCAGAGCCAGTTTTAACTCTGTCTCTAGAGAAAGCTGTTTGACCGGGACACCCGTAAAGTCAGTCTCTACGACAAAGTCTTTAAGCTGCACTAACTGATTATTTTCACTCAATTGCAATTGTGCAGAACCTTTGACATCCAGCTGGGTTTGGCCAGACAGCACGACCAATTCAAAATCCAATGGAGCCCATTCATTGGCTTTAAAATCACTTAATTTGAGTGATTTCAAGCTTAATCGCTGGTCTGGACTACCTTCACTCAACAGATTTAATTGCAGGTTGCTAATAGATAGATCCTGCAATTGCAGTTGTTGGCTGGTTGCAGGTCCAGTTTCTTTGGGAGCAGTGCTTTTATCTGCGGTCAGGCCATCCATACTGGAACTGCCGTCTTTTCGGGTGACAAGATTGGCAGTGACACCGTCTAAATGCAGCTGCTGAATCTGCAAATCCTTATTAAACAGTGGCATCAAAGCTACTGCAGCGGTTAAATCAGATACTTCCAGCATTTGCTCTGGCGCAAACCCCTTTGGATTGGATAATTTTACATCGGTCAGTGACAGCCCAAGACTAGGGTAAATAGTCCAGCCAATATCCCCTGCTATCTGCAGTTCTCGTCCGGTTTGCTGTTCAACCTTGGTGGTGATTTCCGCTTTAAAGTCATTTAAATCAAACACGACCAGCAGATAAAAGGCAGCTACTGCGATAAAACCTGCCACGACCGCGAGCAGCCATTTAAACCAATTCATATCCATCTTCCTTTGGGTGAAGTTATTAAAAAGCTAATGGCTAGCATAGCTCAATGGCATAAACCTAAGCTGAACTTGATAGTTTTTATTAGGTTATATTACTGGAGGGGCGAAAAATGATATTCAGCTCGTTTTTATAGAAAGAAATTTAGATGAAAATAGACAGGGACAGGTGATGTCCTCCCTGTCCCTGAATTTTAAAAAGACGCTCTAAAGCAATTGCAGTAGCTGTTGCAACGGATGTTTAGGCTTGACGCCTTCCAAACGTTTCACCTGACTACGACAAGAAAAACCTGTCACCAACACTTGATCGGCACCAGTGTTTTGCACAGGTTGTTGCCAGCTCATCTCGTACAGTGCTTTGCTGTTAGCCAAATTTTGCGCTTCATGGCCATAAGTACCGGCCATACCGCAGCAGCCGACAGAAACAGCTTTAAGTTCTAACCCGGCTTTGGCATAAATCTGCTTCCACTGATTTTCGGTCGCTGGCAGCGCCGTTTTTTCGGTGCAATGTGCCAGTAAACTAAAGCTCTGCTGGCTCTGAATAGCAGGTAAGTCTTGCTTCACTAACCATTCGTGGAATAAAGCCACCTGATAATCACCGCGTTGATTGCCTAAGGTTTTGACATACTCGTCGCGATACACCAGCACTAAGGATGCATCCAAACCTAACAGTGGCGCACCTAAGGCGGCCACCTGATTTAAAAAATCAGAAGCTGTTTTTGCTGTTTTCGCAAAATCGCGTAAGAAGCCTTTAACGTGTTGCGGTTTACCGTTGGGTAAAAATGGCAACAACACAGGCCTAAACCCCAGTTTCTCTATCAGCTTCAGCGCGTCAGCCACTAAATCAGCTTCGTAGAAGCTGGTAAAAGGGTCCTGCACCAACAGCACCAACTTTTGCTTTTCAGCGTCTGGCAAAGCTTGCAGCACCGTTAAATCAAAGCTGTAGTTGCCCTCTACTCTTTGCTTTAAGGTCGGAACCGATAATTGTGGTGTATCGACATAACCCACTGTCTTTTTCAGCAGGCTTGCCATCCAGCCTTGCCGCAGGAAAAAATTGACCAGTTTTGGCATGCTGGCCAAGAGTGGTGCCGAACGCTCAATATTTCCGACCAGATAATCTTTGGCCGGACGTAAATACCGGCTGTGATACAGCTGAATAAAACGGGCACGGAAGGATGGCACATCCACTTTAATTGGGCACTGGCCGGCACAGGCTTTACAGGCCAGACAGCCTTCCATTGCCTCCATCACTTCATGGGAGAAATCATACTGGCCCTGCTTTTTCTGCCAGCTGTTTTTGATTTTGGCAACTACACCAGACAGCGTCTGAGATTTATTCAGAAGCTCTTGCTCCTGCGCTAATACATCCACGCCCTGATTGCTCATCAGGCGCAGCCATTCACGCATTAATCCCGCTCTGCCTTTGGGGCTGTGCCGTCTGTCTTTGGTGACTTTACTGGACGGGCACATAGGTGAATTTTCTTCGTAGTTAAAACAAAGGCCATTGCCGTTGCAATTTAAACTACTGTCAAAACTCTCTTTTACGACAACAGGAATTTGCCTGTCATAAAACCCACGTTTGACATCATCCACACTAACCAATTGTTCGCAGCTGTCGATAGGCGTACAAATTTTGCCAGGGTTGACACGGTTAAAGGGGTCAAAAGCCGTTTTGATTTTACGCAGCTCAGTAAACAGCGCTTCGCCAAAAAACTCAGGACCATATTCACTTCTATAGCCTTTGCCATGCTCGCCCCACATCAGACCGCCGTATTTAGCGGTTAGTTTGACCACCTGGTCTGATATAACGCGTAACTGCTTTTCCTGCTCCGGGTCACACATATCCAAAGCCGGACGCACATGCAGCACACCGGCATCAACATGTCCAAACATGCCGTAGGTCAGACCATGGCTGTCCAGTAAGGCACGGAATTCCATAATAAAATCAGCCAGATTCTCCGGAGGAACCGCGGTATCTTCCGTAAAAGGAATTGGCTTTTTGCTGCCTTTGGCGTTGCCTAAAAGGCCAACTGACTTTTTGCGCATCGCATAAATATGGTTAATAGCGTTGTTGTCAAAGGTGAGCTGATAGCCAATGATGCCCGACTCGCCTTTTGCAAGCGACTGCTGCAGCCGTGCTTCTAACTGCTGAACCTTTTGCGCCATATCGGCTTCGTCTTCAGCATTGTATTCAACCATGTTCAGGCCAAGCATGGTCTTACCTGGCACATCTTCAATAAAGTCTTTGACCTGATGCCAAATAATATCGTTACGTGCTAAATCCAGCACTTTGCTGTCGAGAGTTTCCACTGAAGTCGCCTGAGCTGCCACTAAAAATGGCGCATTACGCAGCGCACTTTCAAAGCTGTCGTACTTCACATTGACCAGACATTTGTATTTGGCTATGGGCGTGATATTGAGTTTGGCCTCAACCACAAAACCCAAAGAGCCTTCAGAGCCTGTAATAACCCGGGATAGATCAAACTGGCTTAGATCATCATTAAACACATGCTCTAAGTCATAGCCCGTTAAAAAACGATTTAAACGCGGAAAGGTTTCTAAAATATCAGCACGGAAATCGCGGCAACTGGAGATCACCTGACGATAGACCCTGCCAATGCTGTCCTGCCGTTGTGCCAACTGTTCTGCCTGAACTATCGGCATGCCATGAGTATGCAGCGGCGTGCCATCGATCAGCACAGTATCGAGGGATAACACATGATCACTGGTTTTCCCGTACATCAAAGAGCCCTGACCTGAAGCATCTGTGTTGATCATGCCGCCTATAGTCGCGCGGTTTGAGGTGGATAAATCCGGTGAGAAGAAAAAGCCATAGGGTCTTAAAAAGGCATTCAGCTGATCTTTAATCACACCTGCCTGCACCCGCACCCAACGTTCTTCGACATTAATCTCTATGATTTCACGCATATGGCGGGATAAATCGACCACCACTGCAGAGGTTAAGGCCTGACCATTGGTGCCGGTACCGCCGCCTCGAGGCGTGAATTTGATACCGCTAAAACTGACTGTCTGAGCCAAAGAACAAATCAGCTGCACATCAGCAGCAGATTTAGGCAATAACACAGCAGCAGGCAGCTGTTGATAGACGCTGTTGTCTGTGGCAACGGCTAAGCGGCTGGCGTAACTAACTTCAATATCGCCAGCAAATCCAGCAGCTGTTAACGCTGTGATATAAGATTGTACCGATGGATTAAGTGTTTCTGTCGCAGTTAACTTCGGGATCATAAGACGCACCAGATTTAGAACTGGGCCGAGTATACCAAAGAGCAGGATGGATGGTCAGGGCGCTCGAAAAAAATTACAGCCTTTCCAATGCCCTGCTTTGTTTGTATTTGCGGATGAGTCGCTTAGTTGTCGTTTTTACGTTCCAAAACTTCGCCTTCAATCACCCGGCCAGTACCTTCTGACGAACGGCTTTGTTGGTGTTGCTGTGCTTGTTGGAAAAAAGACTTACCTTGTTTGCGTAGCTGATGTCTTTTGTATAAAAACACCGGAATAAGTAACCAGCTCAGCATCAATACAAAAAGCAATACACCCATTGCAAACACCAACATAATGCCAGCAACCAGCCACATCAGCATACGGCTGAGTAAACTACCCTGCTGTCTCTGACGGAATAAGGCCTGCCATTGCTGGGTTTGCTGTTGAAAATTCATCTGTTCATTCTCTTCTAAAACGCCTCAATCAGGCTTGATTATGTAATTGGGGCAACAATTTCGAATTACAACACCGCAGGAACAGATACTACGCCTTGATTTGTAACTAACTATAACAAATTTTACTTCAACCAATAATGATATGTTGTTATGTCATTATGTCTGTTGTAGCTTGTTATTTGTACATCTTGTGCATGTGCAATTCACTAACATTGGAGGTAAAAATGAAAATAACAACGTTGTTAAGTGCTGTAACCTTGCTGGTGGCGTCCTGTGGTGTGTTCGCAGGAGGTCAAGGAACTGTGTTGAATGAAGCCTGGACTGCAATGGAGACCGACAGCGCAGTCCAGGTCGATGATAAGTGGGACTACATTCGCTTTTTACCCGTAGAGAGTGCGGCGCGTAAATCCGTTTGCTTTGCCTTCTACCCTGGTGGTTTTATCAGTCCCTATGCCTATGCTCCTTATACCAGAGCCTTAGCTGAAGCCGGCTATATCAGCTTTATTTTGAAAGTGCCAGTGGGATTCGCGCTGTTGGAAATCAATGCAGCGGATGATGCTAAAAAGGATGCTCATGCCATTGCCCACTGTTCGGCCTTTGTTGTAGGCGGACACTCGGTAGGTGGTGTAGCGGCGGTTGAATACATAGTAGATAACCCTGAAGATGGCCTGGTATTGCTGGCATCCTATCCACAAGACACCACATCCATAGCTACGAGCAACACAATAGTCAGCAGTATTTACGGTACCAATGATTGCCAGACGACTTTAGAAGACATTGATAATTCGACAGATAACTTGCCTTCAGCTACTACGACTTACCTTGAAATCACCGGAGGAAACCATCCACAGTTTGGTTGGTATACCGACAGTACGACCGGCGAGTGCGCAGCAACCATCAGTCAAGCCGATCAGGCTGCCATTTTTATTAATGAAACTCTGCGTGTGCTTGGTTTATTTGAATAACAGCTTTGCTTTTTCGTAAAAAAGCCCGGCAAACCGGGCTTTTATTCACTGCGAACAGTTTTTATTGCTGACTGATCTTACAAGGATCCAGTTTCCAGACTTTTTCTACATAGTCTTCAATAGAACGGTCTGAGGTAAATTTACCCATCAGTGCAGTGTTCAGAATGGCTTTTTTCGCCCAGCCAGCCTGATCACGGTACCAACCGTCTACCTTCTCTTGTGCTTTCACGTATGACTGGAAATCAGCAAGCACTAAGTACGGATCGCCGCCTTCAAGCAGGCTGCGTTTAATGGCAGACAATTCACCTGGTTTACCTGGTGTGAAGTAATCCGTTTCCAGCCAGTCCAGAATGGCTTTGATTTCAGCATCCTGATAATAGTAATCCCAGCTATGGTAGCCTTTGGCTTGCAGCGCTTTTACTTCATCCACTGTTAAACCGAAGATAGAAATATTATCCGGCCCTACTTCCTCAGCGATCTCAATGTTTGCACCATCCAGCGTACCTACTGTGATAGCACCGTTTAACGCCAGTTTCATATTACCTGTACCAGAAGCTTCTTTACCTGCAGTAGAGATTTGCTCTGAAACGTCAGCAGCCGGGATCATTTTCTCGGCTAATGTGACACGGTAGTTAGGCATAAAGACCACTTTCAGACGGTTTTTCACCCTTTTGTCGTTGTTGATCTTCTCAGCCACTTTATTGATAGCGTAAATAATTTCTTTGGCCAGCTTGTAACCCGGAGCTGCTTTCGCACCAAACAGGAATACGCGTGGCACCATATCGTAATCCGGGTTTTGCAGAATACGACGGTACAAGGCAAGAATATGCAGCAAGTTCAGATGCTGACGTTTGTATTCATGCAAACGTTTGATTTGAATATCAAAAATAGCATGAGGGTCAATACTGATATTGGTCAGTTTCTTCACTACTGTCGCTAAATCAGCTTTATTTTGCTGTTTGATGGCCATAAAAGCATCCTGAATGGCAGGATCATCAGCAAAAGCAGCAAACTTATTCAGCTGTTTTAAGTCACGTGGCCATTCATCGCCAATAGTTTGGTCAAGTAACTTGGCTAAACGAGGGTTACAGGCTTTTAACCAGCGACGTGGGGTCACACCGTTGGTGACGTTGGTAAATTTATCCGGCCATAATGCAACCATTTCCGGGAATAAATCTGATTTCACCAACTCAGAGTGAATTTCGGCCACACCATTAACACGGAACGAGCCGACCACAGACAAGTGACCCATCCGAACCATAGGTTCATGGCCTTCTTCGATGATAGATAACTTGCGCTTTTTCTCGTTATCACCTGGCCATAACACATCTACTTGTTCAACCAGGAAACGACGGTTAATTTCGTAAATGATTTCTAAATGGCGCGGTAATACTTTTTCAAATAAGCGTACTGACCATTTTTCCAGAGCCTCTGGTAACAAGGTATGGTTGGTGTAAGCAAATACGTTCTGACAAATATTCCAGGCCTCGTCCCAGCTCATTTCAGCCCGGTCCACCAGAATACGCATCAGTTCAGGAATAGCTACAGCAGGGTGAGTATCATTCAGTTGGATCGCAACCTGGTCCGGGAACTTGCTCCAGTCATCACCATTAGCCCGTTTGTAACGACGGATAATGTCTTTCAATGAACATGAGCAGAAGAAATACTGCTGAATTAAGCGTAACTCTTTACCTGCGTCCGTTTCATCATTTGGATAAAGTACTTTGGAGATGGTTTCAGCTTCGATGTTCTGACGTGCCGCGTCGATGTAGCCGCCTGAGTTAAATACGTCCCAGTTGAAGAAGTCACTGGCACGGCTTTCCCATAAACGTAATACGTTGACTGAGCTGCCCTGATAACCAACCACAGGAATATCCCAAGGCACACCTTTGATAATACGGCCAGGGTGCCAGACTTTTTTCATTTTGCCTTGCAGGTCGTAGGTTGTTTCTACGTAACCATAGACAGAGATTTCCTGAATAGACTCAGGGCGGCAAATCTCCCACGGGTTGCCATATTCACGCCAACTGTCCGGACGCTCAATTTGACGGCCATCCGAGAACTCCTGTTTAAACAGGCCGTTTTCGTAGTGAATACCGTAACCAATGGCCGGATAATTTAAGGTTGCCATCGAGTCAATAAAGCAGGCAGCTAAACGGCCTAAACCGCCGTTACCCAGAGCCATATCTTCTTCCTGGTCTTCCAGATCAGCGATATTTAAGCCAAGTTCTGCCAACGCAGTTTTAGCTGCGTCATAGACGCCTAAGTTGTGCAGATTGTTGCTGAACAAACGGCCCATTAAATATTCAAGACTGAAATAATGCACAGCGCGGGTGTTTTGTTGGTAGTGAGTACGCTGAGTGTTACGCAGACCATCGTATACGTATTCGTTGACTGCAGCACAGGTAGCTCGCCACCAGGCTTGTGGGCTGGCCTTATTTACATCTGTGCCAAGGCTACCGTGCAAGTGTTTAATAATATTATTTTTTAGTTCTTCCGTGCTTGGAAGGTCCGCAATAGCCACTGAAGCTGTTGCCTTTGAAGTCGTTTTTTTCATTGCCAAATCCCGGTTTGATGAGCGGTGAGCCGCTTTTTTTTATCACTGTAGTTGTAGAAAAATTACAAAAACGGCGGACAATAGTCAAGAATTAGCAAAAATAAAGCCTGTTGCCGTAATTTTATTACAACACGATAACAGGCTATTTCAGGTGCTTAAATTGTAGCGAACACCGCGGCCACAAAGGCTTTGGCGTCAGATTCAAGCTGCATTAAATGGTTTTGATCGACAAAACTTTCTAAATAAATTTTGTAGCTATTTTCTGTACCGGAGGGCCGTGCGGCGAACCAGCCATTTTTCGTAACGACCTTCACACCACCAATACTGGCACCATTACCTGGTGCTTTTGTAAGCACTGCAAGTATAGGATCTCCTGCCAAAACTGTCTGTTTAACACTGCTGACATCCAGATTTTTCAGTGCAGCTTTTTGCTCTGCTGAAGCAGCTGCATCCAGACGGCGATATAAAGGTGATCCAAATTCTTTGGTCAGGGCCTGATACTGCTGGTAGGGATCAACGCCGGTTTTTGCCAACATTTCTGCCGCCAGTAATCCCAGAATAAAACCGTCTTTATCAGTCGACCAAACAGTGCCATCAAAGCGAAGGAAACTGGCCCCTGCACTTTCTTCACCGCCAAAAGCCACTGTACCTTGGTGCAGCCCTTCAACAAACCACTTAAAGCCCACTGGAACTTCATACACCTTACGGCCACGCCCTTCGGTGACTCTGTCAATTAAAGCTGAAGAGACCAGTGTTTTGCCTATAGCTAAGTCGGTTGACCATAAGGGTCTGTTGCTTAATAAATAGTTAATAGCCACAGCCAGATAATGGTTTGGATTCATCAGGCCACCACTGCGGGTTACTATGCCGTGCCGGTCAAAATCAGGGTCATTGCCTATGGCAACATCAAACTGATCTTTAAGCTGGATCAAATTCGCCATCGCATAAGCGGAGGAACAATCCATACGGATTTTGCCGTCTTTATCCAAAGGCATAAAGCTAAAAGCCGGATCAACGCGTTCATTCACTACTGTGATATTCAAACCATAGGTTTTGGCAATCACAGGCCAAAACGCTATGCCTGAACCACCTAGAGGGTCGACACCTATTTTAACTCCAGATTTTGCGATAGCCGCCATATCAATAACGCTTGCCAAATCATCAACATAAGGCTGTACATAATCGATGCTAACACACAAAGGGGACGCCAATGCCTCTTCATAGCCTATCTGCTTCACACCATCTAACTGCGCGGCCAGTAAGGCATTCGCTCGTTTTTGGATCCAATCTGTCGCGTCTGTATCGGCAGGACCACCATGAGGAGGATTGTATTTAATGCCACCATCTTCCGGTGGATTATGAGAAGGCGTAATGATCAAGCCATCGGCTAAACCATCGCTGCGACCTTTGTTGTAGCCCAAAATCGCATGAGAAATCACAGGTGTTGGTGTAAAACCGCCGTCTTGCTGAATATGAGTTGTTACGCCATTGGCAATAAGCACCTGCAAGGTACTGACAAAAGCTGCTTCAGACAAAGCGTGAGTGTCTTTACCTAAAAATAAAGGCCCGCTAAACCCCTGCAGCTTACGATATTCAGCAACGGCTTGAACTATCGCCAGAATATGTTGCTCATTAAAGGACTTTAGTAAAGCACCACCTCTATGGCCTGAAGTACCAAAACTGACTTGCTGACTGAGAATAGTCACGTCTGGTTTCAGACTGTAATAGGCGGCCATCAGTTGCGCTATATTTGACAACATAGCAGCTGGAGCAGTTTGCCCTGCCAGCGGATGTAACGACATAAACACTCCTTATAACAAATCGCGGATCCGTTCAACATCCACTGGGCTGTAACCAAATTTGCCGGCGACTTCCGTCAGCATCATTTTTTTACGAGTGGTGTTGGAGTTTGTGATCACCCAAAAATCTGTGTTTGGAATAGGTTTTGGATTCGTGCTGCTGCCAGCTTCGAGTAAAGACGCCTCTGACTGACCAAAATACAATCTGTTGCGGCCTTTAATTTCCAACACCTGAGCAAAATCACCACGGTGGGCTCGGGATAATGCCGATAAAATAAACAAAAACCGGCCAACAACACTTTGTTCAGCAGACAGATCCTGTGGGCTAATAAAATCAAAAACAGAACTAGATTTACCTACAGGAACAGCTGAAGCAGCTGCTTTTTCGACTACCGCCTGTGCAGCCGGTTTTACTTCTGGCTTAGTCTCCTCTTTCACCTGTACTTCAGTCGGTTTTTTTGCAACTGGTACAACCGGAGCTTGCGCTTCTGTCAGGCTAACAATCAGTAAACGGCGCAGAATATCAGAGGCGCTTTCACCAATCTGTTGAGTCTGACTGGCGATAAATTGATAAAGATCGTCATCTATTTCGATGGTTTTCATGAAGTTAGTCCGCATTTTAAAAGTGAAGCCATTATATACCCTTCGTACTTGAAGCTGCAGCTTTGTTAACTGCGCGCTTTCGCCCCAGTCACATAGGTGAACTATGCGCCAGGGGTCTCAATCACTTGTCGCCTCCCTGCAACACCAATTACTTTGGCTATACAAAGAGGTAGTCGCTGACGCCAGCCAGCAGTTTTGATACCATGCCACTATGTCATAAATAAGGTCGTTAAATCGGAAAAAATAATGATATTACATACCGAGATCACAGGCCAAGGTCAAGCTATTGTATTGATCCACGGCCTTTTTGGTAGTTACGAGAACCTCGGCGTGATTGCCCGTGCTTTGGCAGGACAATGGCAAGTGGTCAATCTGGACATGCGTAATCATGGTCGCTCTGATTGGCAAGATACCATGTCCTATGCGTTGATGGCAGAGGATATCAAAGATACTCTCGATCATTTAGGTCTGGATAAGGTGGCATTATTAGGGCATTCGATGGGGGGCAAAATTTCGATGGAATTTGCATTACGCTATCCTCAGCGTGTGAATAAATTGATTTTGGCCGATATATCGCCAGTGCAAAACAGGCCACGCCACCTTGAAATATTGTCCGCGCTGGACAGTATCGATCTGAGCAACTTACAAAGCAGGCAACAAGCAGATCAGCAGTTAGCTTTGTCTATAGCCGAAACCGGCGTACGGCAGTTTTTGCTCAAAAGCTTATATAAAGAGGATGAACAATTCCGCTGGCGCTTTAATATTAAAGCTCTGATCGCTAATTATCAGCAGTTGTTAGAGGCTCCACCAAGCAAAGGCCCCTACACAGGCCCGACGCTTTTTATAAAAGGCGCAGAATCGGATTATCTGCTGCCAGAGCATCAAAGCCTGATCCAGCAATTGTTTCCACAGAGTAAAGCAAAAGTCATTATGGGCACAGGACATTGGTTGCACGCCGAAAAACCTGTAGCTTTCGCGAAAATTGTCACAGACTTTTTATTGAGTTAACGCAATTAATTCCCAATAAAATTGTGCTATAGTGCGCGCAATTTTTAAGGGCTGATGAGTCATTATGAATATTGAGCAGTTTGAGACTCTGGGTCTTTTTCTGGGTGTAGGTGCCCTGTATCTGTTTATTGTGATGGCCATTTGGGATGTACTGAAAAAAAGTAACGCCCCTCGTTTTGGCAAAATTTTTGTGTGGTTAGTGCTGTTTTTATCACCAGCAGCTTTTTTAGCTAAAGTGATTTTTGAGTTTTTTGTCGAATAAATGAGGTGCGCGACATGGCTAAAATAGCCACAGATCGCACAACAATAGATTTGTTTGCGCATGAAAAACGTCCCGGCCGGCCAAGGACCAACCCTTTGCCACGGGAAGAACAGCTCAAGCTGAACAAGCGCAATCAAATCAAACGCGATCGAAGTAAAGGTTTAAAGCGTATAGAGTGCAAAGTGTCTGAACAGTTGTATGAACAGCTGAGTTTGTCTGCAGAGCAGCAGAATATGACACGTAGCGCCTATATAGAATGGGTTTTAGAACAAGCGTTGACCAGGTAGAAGGCGAAAGTTATGGCAACTGTAGGTATATTTTTTGGTAGCGATACAGGTAACACTGAACATATCGCAAAAATGATTCAAAAAGAGCTGGGCAAGCATTTGTTTGATGTGATGGATATTGCCAAAAGCACAAAAGAACAAATTGCCGGTTATGATTTGTTGCTGTTAGGCATTCCAACCTGGTATTACGGTGAAGCCCAATGTGATTGGGACGACTTCTTCCCAGAGCTGGAAAATATCGACTTTAACAACAAGTTAGTAGCGATTTTTGGCTGTGGTGATCAGGAAGATTACGCCGAATATTTTCTGGATGCTATGGGCACCCTACGCGATATTATCGAACCTAAAGGCGCCATCATTGTTGGTCACTGGCCAACCAAAGGCTACAACTTTGTCGCTTCCAAAGCACTGGCAGACAACGATCATTTTGTCGGTTTAGGCATAGACGAAGACCGTCAGCCAGAACTGACGGAACAACGTGTCAAACAATGGTGTAAGCAGATTTATGATGAACTGAGCTTAAAAGAGCTAGAGAATCTGTAATCTCTAAGGGTCAGAGTTTCAACTCTGACCTTTTTGTTTTATTGAGATGGATCGCGATATTTAGGCTTTTTCCGAATATATACTTTACGTTTGACCTCGCACACCAACTCACCTTTACTGTCTTTAACATGCACGACAAAATCAGGGAAAAACTTATCCCCTGCTTCGGTTTGATGTTTGATGTGCTCAAGTTCGCTATCCGTCAGCAAAAATTCAGCAGTTAACTTACCGCGGCCTGGTGTGATGTAGTTAATATCGGCCTGTTTATCCCACACCATATATTCTTTGCCCAAAGCCCCCATCAACATTAAAGGATAAATAGGATCGGTCATCGCAAACATAGAACCACCAAACTGGCTGCTATTGATATTGCGGGTCCATGGCCGGTTTTTCAGCTCTACCTTGCACCATCTATAGTCCTGCGACAACTCCACCACCTTAATGCCTGTGAATAAAAATGGTGGCCACAAATTTAATAAATGCCGCATCACGGCCGGATTAAACGCCCAACGCATAAGAAACCTCTGGTAAGACCTGTTGAGCAAGATTCTAACGTCTTGTTTGAGCTTTGTCTGCGCTTTGCTGCTATCAACGGGCAGATTTATAGGTTGCTTCTGTCGGTAATGGCCTTATAATCATTTGAAATTCAAGAAAGAGTAGAACAGTCCATGTCAGATCATAATACCGAATTACGTAAAGCAGGCCTCAAAGTTACCCTGCCACGAGTGAAAATCCTCGATATTTTGCAAGATCCTAATCATCAGCATATCAGTGCTGAAGACGTGTATAAGATTTTGCTGGAATTAGGCGAAGATATTGGTCTGGCGACTGTATACCGTGTATTAAACCAATTTGATGATGCAGGTATAGTGTCCCGTCACCATTTTGAAGGTGGCAAATCGGTGTTTGAATTAAGCCGTATGGATCACCACGATCATCTGGTGTGCTTAAACTGCGGTAAAGTCATTGAGTTTGAAGATGATGATATCGAACGTAAGCAACTGGAAATTTCTGAGAAAAACGGCATTAAATTAACTCACCACAGCTTGTATCTGTATGGTGAGTGCGTAGATAAAAAGTCCTGCGAAGAAACCCGTAACAGCAAATAAGTCACTGACTTGGTTGAACGTGCTACATCGCCGAAAATATGCTCCTGCATTTTCGGCATACCGTACGTCCTGTACATCGCCGAAAATATGCTCCTGCACTTTCGGCATACCGTACGTCCTGTACATCGCCGAAAATATGCTCCTGCACTTTCGGCATACCGTACGTCCTGTACATCGCCGAAAATATGCTCCTGCACTTTCGGCATACCGTACGTCCTGTACATAAACCGGCTGCTATGCCGGTTTTTTTGTGCCTGTTAAAATCTGTTCTGTTAAATACTCCACTTCATTGGCCCAGCAGCACTCAGGCCTTGGTTGGCGCACACCAAACTGGCCTTTGAGCGGCCTGCAATGAGTAATGGCATTTCGCAGCAATTCAGGCACTTCAGCCACACCATAACAAGCGCCGAGTAAAGCGCCGGCTACTGCCGCATTGTTGGCGGTATCTCCGCCTCTTTTCAGAGTATCCAGCATGCCATCCAGATAATCCTGGGCATACAACAGCTGCCAGATAGCGTTTTGAAAACACACCAAAACAGGTGTATCACACATTTCGGCATCAGTTGGAGGCATAAACAGCGCCTGATCAATAGTACGTATAATGCGTTTGTCCACTTTCAGCTGTAACGCCCAGTCTTTGATCAATTGGTATAACTCATCAGCACTACAATCGTTTTCCAACACATGACCAAGTGCCATCACATACAAACCACTGACTTGTTGGCACAACATATTGGGATGAGTTAACGCGGTATCAGCCATAGCCCAGGCCGCTAACTGGGGTAAAGACTGATAAGGCACCATCAAAGCCACAGCACCTACGCGAGCTAAAGCAGTAGTAGCACAAGACTCTTCGTCCGGTTCACTCAACAAAGCACGCTTTAATTCATCTGGTACAGAAAAGGGTTCAGTTCTGAGCCAGTATTCATAAGCTTGCCAGGCCCCGTCTTCCTGGTACTCACCATAATGCGCTAACAATCGACAGAGCAACACAGCAAGCTCACCGCTGTCGGTCGGTTGACCTGACAAGGTCTGCCAGGGGTTTTGCAATAAAATTTCACTCAGATCAAGGCCTAGCCGCTCTTCACGTTCATTTTGCTCAAGACCTTCAACGGCGGAGCCTAAAACCTCTCCTGCCAATAAGCCATACATCAAACCAAGGGCTTTGGATTTGAGCACCGGATCGCTCATGCTGACCTCCGTTGTGAGTAAGCCTTAAGCGGCTAATTTTTATACTTAGCTAATTTATAAGGTATTGCAGCCAAGAAGCCAAGTACTTCGCTTTAAAATCAATTAAATAGCTCATATTCAAAAAGAAAAAAGCCAGCATCAAAGCTGGCTTTTGGTTCCATCAGTTTAACTTACTGACCGTATTTTTCTGCCAGATAGAGCCAGGTTTCCAATACTGTATCAGGGTTTAATGACACAGAATCGATGCCTTGATCCATCAGCCATGCCGCGAAATCTTCGTGATCTGAAGGGCCCTGACCACAAATACCCACGTATTTGCCTTTGGCTTTCGCTGTTTGAATCGCCATAGACAACAGCTTTTTAATTGCCGGGTTACGTTCATCAAACAGATGAGCAATTAAGCCACTGTCGCGATCCAGACCTAAAGTCAGCTGGGTTAAGTCGTTTGAGCCTATGGAGAAACCATCAAAGTACTCTAGGAACTCTTCTGCCAATAAGCAGTTCGATGGCAGCTCACACATCATAATAACTTTTAAGCCATTATCACCGCGTTTCAGACCATGAGCTTCCAGCAGTTCAATCACAGCTTTCGCTTCTTCCAATGTACGGACGAATGGGATCATCACTTCAACATTAGTAAAGCCCATCTCATTACGAACCCGCTTTAAGGCTTCACATTCCATAGCAAAACAGTCACGGAAGTCTTCAGAGATATAACGTGATGCACCACGGAAACCAATCATAGGGTTTTCTTCGTGTGGTTCATACTGACGACCACCCACCAGATTAGCGTATTCATTCGACTTGAAGTCGGACATCCTCACTATCACCCGCTCTGGCGAGAAGGCTGCTGCCAGCGTTGAAATACCTTCCACCAGCTTACCAACATAGAACTCAACTGGCGAACTGTAACCGGCCATCATCTGACTGATGGTCGCTTTAAGCTCGTCGGTTTGAGCATCAAAGTTCAGCAAGGCTTTTGGATGCACACCAATCATACGGTTGATGATAAATTCCAGACGAGCCAAACCAATACCAGCGTGGGGTAACTTAGCAAAAGAAAATGCACGTTCAGGGTTACCCACGTTCATCATGATTTTCATCTTAAGCGCAGGCATCTGGTCAACACGAGAGGTCATCACGTCAAAACCTAAAATACCTTCGTAGACAAAACCTGTGTCGCCTTCTGCACAGGACACTGTCACATCCTGACCATTTTTAATTTTTTTAGTGGCGTCACCACAACCCACCACAGCCGGAATACCCAATTCACGCGCGATAATAGCGGCGTGGCAAGTACGGCCTCCACGGTTGGTGACAATAGCAGAAGCGCGTTTCATGATAGGTTCCCAGTCAGGGTCTGTCATGTCGGTGACTAACACATCACCCGGCTGGATTTGGTCCATATCCGCTATGCTGGCCAGCACTTTCGCTTTGCCTGAACCAATTTTATGGCCAATGGCGCGACCTTCAACCACGACTGGCGCTGTGCCTTGCAGCTGGAAGCGCTCCATTTCATTACTATCTTCGCGGCTACGCACAGTTTCAGGACGAGCCTGAACTATATATAACTTACCGTCCTGACCATCTTTGGCCCATTCGATATCCATAGCGCGGCCATAGTGTTTTTCGATGATAATGGCCTGCTTTGCCAGCTCCTGCACTTCAGCGTCTGTTAAAGAAAACTGTTGGCGATTCGCGACGGGTACGTCTTCAATAACGACCTGTTTGCCGTGGCTCAGATCTTTTGAGTACACCATCTGTAACAGTTTGCTGCCCAAATTACGCCGCACCACCGCAGGACGACCGGCCATCACCGTCGGCTTATGTACATAAAACTCGTCAGGGTTTACCGCGCCCTGCACCACCATTTCACCTAAACCGTAAGACGAGGTAACAAAAACTACATCTTCAAAACCGGATTCAGTGTCAATACTAAACATCACGCCCGATGCGGATAGATCTGACCGCACCATACGCTGTACACCAGCAGACAAAGCTACACCACGATGGTCGTAGCCCTGATGCACACGGTAGGAAATAGCACGGTCGTTAAATAGTGACGCAAAAACGTGTTTAATGGCTTCAATCACATGCGCATAACCACGAACGTTTAAAAAGGTTTCCTGTTGGCCTGCAAAGGAAGCGTCTGGCATATCTTCTGCTGTGGCAGATGAACGCACGGCAAAGGAGACATCTTCTGCGCAGCCTTGTTGCAACTGTTGATAAGAGGTTTGGATAGCTTGTTCAAATTCAGGCTGAAAAGGAGTATCAATCACCCATTGGCGAATTTGAGCACCAGCTTTAGCCAGAGCAGTTACATCATCAACGTTTAAGCCATCCAGCAGTTGATAAATACGCTCGTTAAGACCACTCTGTTCAAGAAATTGATTAAAGGCATAAGCAGTTGTGGCAAAACCACCAGGGACTTGCACCCCTGCATTTGCCAGGTTGCTGATCATTTCACCCAATGAAGCATTTTTCCCACCGACGCGAGGAACGTCGTGCATGCCCAGGTCCTGGTACCAAACAACGAATTCTTGCACAATAAGTCTCCAATTTTTGTTGCAGGTTATGTAAGCTTACATGGACAACCACAAAGCGAAGCAATTCTACACTGCTAGTTAGACGAAATAAAACCTTAATTTCCAATGTAATTTTATAACGACAAAAGGAGAAAATTGTGAGAACAGCCTTTTATATCTCTGATGGCACAGGTATTACCTCCGAAGTGTTCGGACATGCTTTACTGTCACTGTTTCCGGCAGAGTTTGACCATGTCACTATTCCTTTTGTTGAAACCGCACAGATCGCATTACAAGTTAAACAACGGATAAACGATCGTTATAAAACTACCGGTATCCGGCCGTTAATTTTCCAAACTTTTGTCGATGAAGAGTTGCGAAATATCATAAACAGCAGTGATGGCGTCTGTTATGACTTTTTAAATGCCTTTATTGAGCCTATGCAAAAAGAATTAGGCATAGCAGCGATGCCCAAAACTCACCGCACTCACAGCATTCATGAAAAAACCTATGATTTCCGTATTGATGCAGTGAACTATGCATTGGCCAACGATGATGGTATGAATTTAAAGGAGTATGCCAAAGCCGACATTATTCTGGTGGGCGTCAGTCGTTCCGGAAAAACGCCTACCAGTTTGTATCTGGCCTTACAGTACGGCATCAAAGCGGCCAACTACCCCTTTGTACAGGAAGATATGGATACGTTACGGCTGCCGGATGAGCTGAAAAAGCAAAAAAACAAACTCTTTGGCCTGACTATTACACCAGAGCGTTTAAGTAAAATCCGTGAGCAGCGCCGGCCCGGCAGTAAATATGCGTCACTGCGGCAATGCAAACTGGAATTAGATGAAGTAGAAGCCTTGTATCAAAAGGAAAAAATTCCGTTTTTAAACTCAACTCATTTATCAATAGAAGAAATATCAGCGAAAATTTTGTCCCAAACCGGCTTAAAACGACAAAAGTACTAACGGCGTTGAGTGCCACGAGTCTCTTGCAGTAGTTGTTCTGCATGCAAGGGACAAAGCCGGATAGGTTCGCCCTGCTCTTTGCGTTTCACCAACTGCACTAATACTCTGTTCACCGGAGCATCCAGCTCAAGTTGTTCGGCCAAAGTCACGACAGCGCCATTTAAAAAGGCGATTTCGGTCGCTTTTTCAGCCTGAATATCATCCCACATCGACGAACGTGCATCTGGTGATATCGCCAGCATGTTTTTAGCCAGTCGTTTGAATAACCAATCAGGCATTTTCAGCAAGAATGGAATGAAGCGGTTCGGAACAGAGGTATAGGAATAGGTTTCTATCTGCAGGCGCTGACATAGATCCAGCAGTTCCAGCATAGCAGCTGCCAGTAATACACGATAAGACCTTTGCAACAGTTGCTGTTGTAGCGGGATATCTGACAATGCATTAATGGCATTATTCAGATTCAGCAACAATTTACCAAACTCGGCCGCTTTGATATTGACCAGCTGTTTTGATTGAATCCCCTGACGTTGTAACTGCTTCAGCACTGCCAGAATTCGCACATCTTCAGTCTGTTGCCAGATCATCTCTGCGCCAGTGGTTCGGGCATAAAACCCGGGGCTTATTTTTACTACGTTAAAAGGTACTATGGCTCTGAGTACTGTCTGGGTTAAAAACTGCTGGTATAAGGGGGCTATAGCCACGCCGTTTTGCATAGCAACCACAAGAGAGTCTGGCGACAAATGACGGGAAAGCTGGGTGAGTACGAGTTCCAGATCCAAAGCTTTTACTGTCACCAGCACCAGCTGTGCACTGCGCAGAGCTTCAAATTCAGTGTAAACAACGGGTGATGTCACCTGATAACAAGCACCATCCAAGTCCTGTGCTGTTAAACCATAAGCTGCAGACTCAAGCGCCATTCTCTCGCGCCCGATAAACATTACGTCAAAGTCAGGAGACTGGCAGAGCATGGTGCCCAAATAACAGCCGATAGCACCGGCTCCAACTATGGCAATACACAGAGGTGCTGAACTCTTGGCTGAATGATCAGGCAAGAGTTCAGCTGCTGGTTTTTTATTTGCGAACCGCACGAAGGGTATCTGCGATCAGGAAGGCCAGTTCCAGCACCTGATCTGAATTTAACCGAGGGTCACACTGAGTGGTGTAACGCTTGCTTAAATCGTTTTCAGACAAACCATAAGCGCCACCAGTACATTCAGTGACGTTATCGCCTGTCATTTCCAGGTGGATACCACCGGCATGAGTGCCTTCTGCCTGATGCACCGCAAAGAAATAGCGGATTTCACGCAAAATCGCTTCAAAGTCACGGGTTTTGTAGTCGTTGCTGGCTTTAACCGTATTGCCATGCATAGGATCAGAACTCCAGACCACTTTACGGCCTTCGCGCTCTACCCGACGGACTAAAGCAGGTAACTTTTCAGCTAATTTATCAGCGCCCATTCGGGTAATTAACGTCAGGCGACCAGGAATATTCTCCGGATTCAACGCGTCAATAAGGCGCAATAAATCCACTTCATCCATACCCGGGCCCACTTTCACACCCACTGGGTTTTTGATGCCACGGAAAAACTCAAGATGAGCATGATCCAACTGTCGGGTACGCTCGCCTATCCAGACCATATGGGCTGAACAGTCATACCATTCACCTGTTAACGAATCACGGCGGGTTAAGGCTTCTTCGTAGTTCAGCAACAGCGCTTCATGCGAGGTATATAAAGATGTTTCGCGAATTGACGGCGAGTTCTCTGCCGTAATACCGCAAATTTCCATAAAACGCAGTGCTTCCTGAATACGCTGAGCCACATCCTGGTAGCGGCCTTTTAATGGATTGGCGTCAACAAAGCCCAGATTCCAGCGGCTAACCTGATGCAGGTCCGCTAATCCACCTTGTGCAAAAGCACGTAACAAATTTAACGTGGCTGCTGAATGATGGTAAGCCGTCATCAAACGGTTTGGGTCTGGCTTACGGGCTTCTGCTGTGAATTCAAAGCTGTTGACTATGTCACCACGGTAGCTAGGGTGAGATACACCAGCTATGGTTTCTAAATCGCTGGAGCGAGGCTTGGCGTATTGGCCAGCCATACGTGCTACTTTGACTACAGGACAACCGCCGGCAAAGGTGAGTACCACAGCCATTTGCAGCAATACTTTAAAAGTGTCACGAATTTTTGGTGCATTAAAGTCACTAAAGCTCTCCGCACAATCTCCGCCTTGCAGTAAAAATGCTTTGCCTTCAGCCACTTGTCCAAGCTGACTAAAGAGATCACGAGTCTCTTGCGCAAACACCAAAGGCGGATATTTGTGCAATTGCTGCTCAACAGTGCTGAGTAAAGCCTGATCATCGTAATGAGGTTGTTGTTGGATTGGAAAAGCTCGCCAACTTTGAGGCGTCCAGGTCGTCACTTTAAGTAGTCCTATAGGTTTGAATTGATAGTTAAGGTCACTAGGTTATTTATCCGCAGACAAAGTAAATTTATTGGCGGCTAAATTCAATGCTTAAATGAGTATATTGCGCCGAAATCAATAAATAGTACGAAATTTATCGATAAAAACACCCAGATGTCTAAACATCTGAAAATATCAAGCCTTTTTTAGCAGGGTTTCCAGGCTGAAAACGGCATTTTAACCGGAGCTTTTATGGCGGAAATTCAGGCTTTACAGCAGTTAGAACAAAAGCTGAATCAAGTGATTTTAGGCAAACCACACGCCGTGCGACTGGCCTTGTGTTGTTTATTGTCTGAAGGCCATTTACTGATTGAAGATTTGCCTGGCTTAGGCAAAACCACCCTAGCCCATGCGCTGGCGCTCAGCCTTGGTGTTCATTACAAAAGAGTACAGTTTACTAACGATATGTTGCCTGCTGATTTGCTGGGGCAGTCGGTGTTTTTAAAAGACACCCAGGAATTTCAATTCAGACCTGGGGCCATTTTCAGTCAGATTTTATTAGCCGATGAAATCAACAGAGCCAGCCCCCGTACTCAAAGCGCCTTACTTGAGGCCATGGAAGAAAAACAGGTCTCTATCGACGGCTTGTCTTATGCACTGCCTAAACCTTTTTTTGTCATCGCTACACAAAACCCGCTGTTTCATGCCGGCACCAATGCCTTACCGGAGTCTCAGCTTGACCGTTTCCTGATGCGTCTTGCGTTGGGCTTTCCTGATCTGCAGACCGAAAAACTTATTTTGCAGCAGGATCAGGGGCAATCCAGACTGGAAGGACTGACCCCTTGTTTAGATGAGTTGCAGCTGATCACACTGCAGCAGCAGGTTGTACAGGTGAAAGTCAGTGATGCCTTGCTGGATTACCTGCTGGCATTGGTTACACAAAGCCGTCAGCAGCAGGATTGCTTGCCGCTGTCACCACGTGCAGCAAAGGCCTTGCTTCGAGCCAGCAAAGCTTTTGCTTTGTTATCAGGCCGTCATTTTGCCACAGCAGAGGATGTACAACAGGTGTTTCCGTCTGTGGCTGAGCACCGACTCAATCCAGGCAACTCCAGAGACAATAGAAGCCTGAGCCTGCAGTTATTACGTCAGGTACCTTGCCCGCTATGACACTGACATTCAGGCAACAACTAAACTCCAGGCTCAGGCAAAGATTTTACCGCTGGCTGGATAAACGCCAGCCTGCATCTGCAGAAGTGCGACTGAGGCAACACCTGCTGTTTGTATTTCCTACCGCTTATGGAGGCTGGTTTGTTCTGCTTATCGTTTTGCTGTATCTATTTGGCACTAACTATCAAAACAACCTGATCCTACTCTGTGCCTACCTGCTGTTATCCTTGTTTTGCTTTTGTATTCTCGCCGCCTTTTTTAATCTGTATCAACTGAAGATCAGCGCTGGTTCTGTCCCAATTGGCTACGCCGGATCCGCTGTCCAACTTACCTTGCGATTGGATAACTATCAGCATAAAAAAATGTGCGCTGTTTCAGGTCAAAATTTTACACCCCTTTTTTTTGAAACTTTACCAAAAGAGATACAGCTAGATCTTTATCCGCACCGCCGAGGCTATTATCAGCTGCAGCGTTTTACAGTAGGTTCTTCTTACCCCTTTGGCCTTATCCGCTGCTGGACACATATTCAGTTGCAGCAGCCCTATTGGGTTTACCCAGAACCAGCTGAACTGCCCTCTTCTGTATCGACAGCAACCTTACAACCCCCTGATCATCCGGACCAATTGGCCCCTTATTATGCGGGAGCTCCAGCATCGGCTATCGACTGGAAACGGTTGGCTAAAAATCCATGGCAACCCGTGATCCGGCAGTATTCTCCATCAACGACAGCTCAGCACCCCAGACACCTGATGGTTGATGCGACAGGGTTGGCGTTAGAGCGGCAATTATCAGAATTTTGCGCCCTGCTGCTGCAGTTTGAACAGCAAGGCCAAAGTTACAGCCTGAGCACGCCAGGCACTGAAATTACCGCTAGCCATGGCCAAGCGCATTTGCACCGCTGCTTACAGGCGCTGGCTCTATGCTGAACCCAGGTTTTGTGTACATCGCCCTCTTACTACAACTGCTGTTACTGGCGCTGTTACAGGACGGCTTAAGCTGGTGGTCAAGTCTGGTGTTACTTTGCATCCTGCTGTTTAAATACACCAGCGTACGTGCACACAAACCAGTCCGGATGATGACAGTGAATGCACTTGCTGTACTGTTATGTTTGTTGCTGCTTTCCCAGTTATGGCAGCAGGATATGCAGGACTCTATGCTGCAATTGCTGTTTTTCTCCGCTGCACTGCGGCTATTCTCGATAGCATCAGAGCTGCGTCATGCCAAAAAGCTGGTGTGGGTGCAGTATTTTCTGATCAGCACCGGCTTTATGCTTAATCAAAGCCTTTGGTTTGCTGCTGCTGTGTTTTTGTTGTTTTTTAGTAATTTGTACCTGCATTACCTGCTGTTTGCTCCTGTACAACGTCGGCAGTTGCACTGGTCTGAATTTCGCCTGCTGTTATGGGTGATGCCTCTGTGTATCGCCCTTTTTGTGCTTTTTCCGCGGCTACCGCCATTATGGCAAACTGATCGCCAGCATCAGGCACAAACAGGTTTAGCCGATGAATTGTCTTTGGGAGGGCTGGAGCGGCTGGTACAAAACGACAGCCTGGCATTCAGAGTCGAATTTAACAGTGAGAAACCACCTCAGCAGGAATTGTACTGGCGAGCCAAAGTTTTTGAGCGCTTTAACGGACAGGACTGGCTACCTGATGTTTTGCCTGCCTCAGCCCCCTTATCAGCACAACAGGCCCGCTATCACTACCAGTTGGTGGTTGAACCTCATTTTCAACGTAGTTTATTTAGTTTAGGTCAGGTGCATCAGATCCAAGGTCAGATCAGGCCTGGAGCGGCTGGTTTGATTGAAAGTTATCAGCAAATCAGCCGGCGTTTTTCTTATGGCCTAAGCTCAGATGGAGAAGCCGTCGCACAACAAAACAACGAAGAAGCAACCCGGAATCTGCGGTTACCTCACAGCAACCCTCAAGCGAGCGCGCTTGCACTACAACTAAAACAACAGCATACGACTGCATCCGCTTATGCCCAGGCACTGTACCAGCATTTTCAGAATAATCAGTTCAGCTATAGCCTGCGCCCGCCAGTACTAAATAAAGAGGCTCAGATTGACCAGTTCTTGTTTGAACACCAAATCGGCTTTTGTGGTCACTATGCCTCTGCTGCCGCTTATCTGTTTCGCGCTGCAGGAATTCCGGCGCGAGTGGTCGGTGGGTATCAGGGAGGCAGTTGGCAGGTGCCTGGTAACTATTTACAGGTGCTGCAAAAGGATGCCCATGCCTGGGTGGAATATCTGGACCAAGGTCGTTGGCGACGTTTTGATGCAACAGCCATAGTGGCTCCGCTGCGCTTAACTCAGGGTTTGGCTGATGCACTATCTTTATCAGAGCGACAATTTTTAGACCAGTTTTTTCAACAAGGCATGCTGGGGGAATGGCTGCAGCAACTGGAGTGGCTGGATTATTATTGGTCTGTCTGGGTATTGAGCTTTGATCAAAACGAACAGAGGTTTATTTGGCAACACTTACAATCCCTGCCCTGGCTATGGATTGGCGCAACTCTGCTTGCATCCTTACTTCTGGCCTTGGTTCTATATATGCTGGTGCAGCATAAGGCAGAAAATCAAAATCATGCGCTGCGACGTTTGATGTTCAAGGTGCTAAAGCCTTACGGTCTAAAAACTGATAATCAAACAATGGAATCATATTTAAGCGATTTGATGCTGGCGCATCCGCAACAGCGTGCGACACTGGATCAGCTGCTGCTCGCTTATCAACGTTTTGAGTTTGCAGAGCAGCAGGAGCAGTTGCAGCAATGTCGCAAACTGCTCTATCAGTTATCTAAAAATAAACTCTGACTACAATCCCAGAGTTTAAGAACTCAATATACGTAAGGCGTTCTGTAAATGTTCAGCGCAATTACGGCCAAGATCGGTCAGATATCCCCCATCTGCCTGCGTGAGTAAACCCTTTTTATACAAACGCTCAATCGCTTCTTTTGCATCAGGATCGGCTGATTTATGTGCTTTAATTCCCTCCAGCGATGTATCCAGGTTAAATAAAGTCAAAATACGAATTTCGTCATTCAGTTGTGAATTTACAGGCATCTCGTCTTTTCCTTTGTCATTGTTTTGCTTGAAACTAGACCTTATTTGACAAATTTTCCAGAAAAAGTGCCTGACAACTCTATTTTCAGTACAGCATTAGTAAAAACTGCAGATATTTCACCAGCTCTGCTGTATTTTTAAGCATATATTTCCTATAGTCAGGCAAATTATGGAGAGCTTTACAGATCGTGGTTAAAGGATACTCACAATCAACTACAACAGCGGGCTGGACGGACTTGTTCCAGTCCTTGTCTGATCCTGTCGCTTTGCTGCAAATCCATGCCACACATCAGCCTGTAGTACTGCGCTGCAATACTGCCTTTGAGATCTTGTTTGGGCTCCATCACCCCCATGACCCGGACCTGTTCAGTCAATTACCTGCTGACTTCACCTGCCTGTTAGAGCAATTGGATCAACAGTCTGCTACACCTGTCTGGTGTCTGCTGGCAGAAGATGGCAGCTGCAGGCATTTCAAATTACAAAGCGCCGTTAAAGACTCCGAGCCTCACCTTTGTTTGCTGCTGATGCAGGATATCAGTGAACAGGAAAACGCTTTGCTCGTGCTGAAGAAACAAAATAAAGAGCTGCAGCAACGCCTGGCTGATATTGAACAGCTGAAAAACCGGATCCGCGAGCAATCTATCCGCGACCCGCTGACCAATTTATACAACCGTCGTTTTTTGAACGAATTTATGGAACGTGAACTGGCATTAGCCAGACGAAATCAAAAACCTTTGGCTGTTGTGATGCTGGATCTTGATCACTTCAAACAGCTCAATGATCAGTTTGGTCATCAGACGGGCGATAAGGTAATAGAAATGGTGGCCAAGCATCTGCTTCGGCAAAGCCGCAGAACAGATATCTTATTCCGCTATGGCGGTGAAGAGTTTTTGGTGATCTTACCGAATACCAATGCGACACAAGCAAGACACTTGGCAGAAAACTGGCGGGTGCATGTGGAGCAAGCTCAGGTATTGGCTAAACATCAGGCCGTAAACATTACTTTGTCTGCCGGTGTCGCTTGTTATCCTGAGCAAGGCACTACAGCCTTTAACTTAATTCAGGCCGCAGATGAAGCCTTGTATCAAGCCAAAGCAGCAGGCAGAAATCAGGTGGTGATGTGTTAACCGGTGTTGCATCAACCTTACACTAAAACAAAAAGGAACCTTATACAAATTAGGTTCCTTTTTGTTTGTGCCAGCCTTTAGTGATCGTACTTAAAACCCACCACGCAAAGCAGCAATACGTTTTTCCAGCGGAGGGTGACTTAAAAACAGCTCAGAAGTCGCTGGCTTACTGGCAATACCAAACGCCATCATTGAACCTTCCAGCTGGCTTTCATGGTTATTGCGCAGACGCTCCAGCGCAGCAATCATCTTATTGGCACCGACTAATTTTGCAGCACCCGCATCAGCACTGAATTCACGCTTACGGGAGAACCACATTACGATAATGCTAGCCAGTACGCCAAAGGCCATTTCCAACACAAACACTGTCATCATATAGGCGAAACCATTGCCACCACCGCCTTCTTCATTGCGGTTACCGCTGATAGCACCAGCTATTAAACGGGCAAAGAAAATAACAAAGGTATTCACCACACCTTGAATAAGCGTCAGCGTCACCATATCGCCATTGGCTACGTGAGATACTTCATGCGCTAATACGGCTTCCACTTCCTCTTCACGCATATTGCGCATCAAACCTGTGCTGACCGCCACCAATGCATTGTTGCGGCTTGCACCTGTAGCAAAAGCATTCATTTCAGGAGAATCGTAAATAGCGACTTCAGGCATACCAATACCGGCCTGCTGAGCCTGACGACGCACTGTATCAAACAACCATTGTTCAGTGGCGTTACGTGGCTGAGTGATCACTACAGCACCGGTCGAGCGTTTGGCCATCCATTTCGACATAAAAAGTGAAATGAAAGAACCACCAAAACCAAATACTGCTGCAAACACCAACAAGCCGCCTATGCTACGGCTATCAATGCCCAGCACTTTAAAGACGATGCTAAGTACAATACTTAACACCAACATCACCGCCAGGTTTGTGGCAAGGAACAGTATAATTCGCTTCATAGATACCTCGTTTATTAAGCTACTGCTTGTACTATATGGCTTAGAAGCCGTTTTTCAATCAAAGTGCGACAAGCAATTGTAAATAAAGATGAATGGCGCTGTCGGTGCGATGTGTCACATCTGTTTGATCAAGGCTGCAGCGAGAGAGGTATTGATCTGTGGTTCGGATTGATAAGGCAACACACCAAGGCAAGGTGCTGCTAACTTTTGTTGCAAATAGCGAATATTTTCTTGCTGATACGCCATATCCGGATCAATACAATTAGCCACCCAGCCCAGCAGTTTCAGGCCAGAGCGTTCAATTTCGCGCTCCGTCAATAAGGCATGGTTTAAGCAGCCAAGTTTCAACCCGACCACCAATAGCACTGGCAATTGCTGCGCTATCACCCAATCTGCCATAGTTGATTTGTCATCCAAGGGTAATAGCCAACCACCAGCGCCTTCCACTAAAGCTATATCAGCATCCACATTTTGGAGTTTTTGTAACTCTTTGCTCAGAATGTCGGAGTCAATAACCAGCCCTGCTTTTGCAGCCGCCAAATGCGGTGCCACTGCATCGGTCAGGCAGTATGGATTTACCAGATCATAGCTAAGCGGCTCTGTCACATGCTGCTGCAATTGCAAAGCATCGGTATTAAAACCCGCAGCATTGACGCCTGCGGCTACTGGCTTTTGCGCCACAGTACGATAACCCAGAGCTTTTAGGCCTTGTAGCAAAGCCACCGCAACATAGGTTTTGCCTGCATCAGTGTCCGTGCCAGTAATAAAAAATGTCTGCATATGTTTATTCTTCTGTTATGACTCAGAGTTTTGCTTGGTCAGGGTCAGGTACAACACCTGATAACTGGCGCTGATTTGACCATCGATGCAACGGGATGGATAAGCCTGCTGCACTTTTTGCCAGCTTTGTTTGCCGGTTAAGGCTCTATTGCGGCCTTGGGTCACTGTATTGGCACCTAAATCTTTCAGTTCCCGCGCCAAAGCCAGCACATCCGGATACTCCAATTGCACCAGTTCAGTCTGCAGTTGCAAGCCAAGCTCTGGATACTGCTGTTGTAACTGCTGATATAAATCCAAAGGTAAAAACTGATTGATATGCTGATGACTGTCGACCAGCGACCAGGCCTGTTTAAATTCCTGCAAGGTGCCATCGAGCAAGGTACTGATCACGGCTGAACCACCTGGCTTTAACACACGGAGGATTTCCTGCAGCACTAGCCCCGGCAGTTCACACCATTGAAGCATCAGGCTGGAAAATACTCTGTCTATGCTTTCACTCACGACAGGTAAAGACTGAGCATCCGCCTGAAACATCAAAGTGGCCTGTTGTGCTGCGCAAGTTTTTTGCAGCATGTCAAAACTTAAATCCAGTGCTATTAAATCAGCGCAGTGCTGTTTTAGCTTGGGATGAAACCAACCTGGGCCAGAACCTAAATCCATTAACAATCCAGCCGTTGGTGTTAATAAACTCAGGGCTTTAACAGCAACTAAACGTTGCAGCCGTGCCGCCTGTTCATAACTCTCACGCGCACGGCCAAAATGGCGGGCAATGTCGTCCGTCAATGCCAAAGCATTCATATCAATTGCTCCAGCTTTTGTACTAAAAAGTGAATATCGTCACTCTGATGCATAGCAGATAAAGTAATACGTAACCTGGCACTGCCCTGTGGCACTGTCGGTGGCCGTATTGCGCTGAGCCAAATACCTTGTTTTTTCAGTGAGGCGCTTATCAGCATGGCTTTGTCTGAATCACCAATAATAAGCGGTTGTATGGCGGTGTTCGATGGCAATAAAGTCAAACCAGCGCCAGCGGCCAGAGTTTTAAATAGCTGAATATTGTCATTCAGTTTATCTCTGCGCCACTCTTGGCTGCGGCTTAACTCCACAGAAGTTTTCATCGCCCAGCACAAAGCAGGCGATAACGCAGTGCTGTAAATATAATGCCGTGCAAACTGGCGTAAATAATCAATGACTGTGGCTGAACCTGCCAAAAACGCGCCCTGACCCGCTAAGGCTTTACCAAAGTTCGCCATCATGCAGAGCATATCGCCGGACTCAAGCCCCTGCGCATCCCAGCTGCCTTTGCCCTCTTTGCCAAGCACACCCAAAGCATGAGCATCGTCCAGCAGCAAATCCGCTTTATTTATTGTGCAAAGCGCAGATACAGCGCTGAGATCCGGACTATCACCATCCATACTAAATACGCCTTCAGTCACCACTAAAGCTGAGGGGTAACGTTGTAATAACATCTCAAGCGCAGCTAAATCCTGATGTGGAAATCTTTTGTAAGAGGCATCGCTAGTGAGTGCAGCATCAATCAAAGAGGCATGACAGAGTTTATCCAACAGCAGATGGTCAGTTTTATCAGCTAAATGCTGCAGCATCACCTGATTGGCGGCAAAACCCGAGGAAAACAGCAATACATCGTCCACACCCAGCCAGTCACAAAGTGCATCAGACAAAGCGCGGTGCGCATAATGAAACCCGGTCACCAAAGGTGAACCTGAGCTGCCGACGCCAAATCGTTCAGCGCCTTCTGCCAAAGCATTTATAAGCTTTGGCTCAGTAGCTAAACCCAGATAGTCATTACCAGAAAAATTTAGATACGCGCCCTGCTTATTTTGCAGCAAACGGCCCTGATAGGAATCAATAGCCGGATGCTGTCGATACAAGCCAGCTGCTTTGCGATCGGCGATCTGCTGCGCAAAGCGCTGTAACCTGTCCATCACTAAACTTAAACCGCGCTATGGAACAATGAAGGGGTATTTTGCTCTTTAATGGCATCGGCTAAAGCCGCTTCATGGGCTTCGTCTGATACATCGTGGCGCTGCTCTGGATTAATACCGAGCTTAGCGAATAACAACATATCGGCATCAGCTTCCGGGTTTTCTGTAGTCAGTAATTTATCGCCGTAAAAGATTGAGTTCGCACCAGATAGGAAACACAGCGCCTGCATTTGCTCATTCATGCGGGAACGGCCAGCAGATAAACGCACATGGCTTTGAGGCATCATGATACGCGCCACCGCTATGGTGCGGATAAACTCAAAGCCATCTAAGTCTTCGACGTTTTCCATCGGCGTACCCTGCACTTTCACCAGCATATTAATAGGCACACTTTGTGGGTGCTCTGGCAAATTCGCCAGCTGCATTAAAAGTGCGGATCTGTCGTTTGCCGACTCGCCCATGCCCACTATGCCACCACAACAGACTTTCATACCGGCATCACGCACATGCTGCAGCGTATCTAATCTGTCCTGATAAGTACGGGTGGTAATAATTTCACCGTAAAACTCAGGCGAGGTATCCAGGTTATGGTTGTAGTAATCTAAACCGGCCTGTTTTAACTCCTGCGCTTGACCTGCATCGAGCTTACCCAGCGTCATACAGGTTTCTAAGCCCATTTCTTTGACGCCTTTGACCATTTCCATCAGAAACGGCATATCGCGTTGTTTCGGATTGCTCCAGGCCGCGCCCATGCAAAAACGGCTGGCGCCTTTGTCTTTCGCGGCTTTGGCCTGAGTGAGTACTTTTTCCACTTCCAGCAAACGTTCACGCTCAAGGCCGGTATTGTAATGACCACTTTGCGGGCAATATTTACAGTCTTCAGCACAAGCGCCGGTTTTAATCGACAATAAAGTACTGATCTGCACTTCATTGGGTTTAAAAAACTGACGGTGCACCGTCTGGGCCTGAAAGACTAAGTCATTAAAAGGTAAAGCGAATAAGGCGTTTACTTCAGCCAGAGTCCAGTTGTGACGAAGTGGTAAAACTGCAGACATAAAATTCCCCGAAGACAAGCCACAGACAAATTGTGGTCTTTTAAATTTTCCGTTAGTCTATCGGCCCTTCGCGCCATGTCAACGCCAACCAGTTTACAAAGTTTACTACAGGTTATTTTATGAGCATCAATCTTGAGTTTGATCGCCAGCATATCTGGCATCCCTACACCTCGTTAAGTAAACCTTTGCCTGTGTACCCTGTGGTCAGCGCCCAAGGTTGTGAGCTAATGCTGGAAGATGGTAGAACCTTGGTGGATGGCACTTCGTCCTGGTGGGCTGCTATCCATGGCTACAATCATCCGGAATTAAATGCCGCGCTTGTTACGCAAAGTCAAAAAATGAGCCATGTGATGTTTGGTGGTATTACCCATCAGCCTGCTGTGGACTTGGCTAAGTTATTACTGGAGATGGTGCCGCAAGGTTTAAGCAAAGTGTTTTTTGCTGACAGTGGCTCTATTTCTGTCGAAGTAGCAATCAAAATGGCGCTGCAGTACTGGTTAGGCTTGGGCCAACCGGAAAAAAGCCGGTTACTGACCATTCAAAAAGGCTATCACGGTGATACCTTCGCCGCTATGTCGGTGTGCGATCCGGTGGATGGTATGCATTCGATGTTTAAAGATCAGATCATCCCGCAGCTATTCGCCCCCGCTCCACAAAGCCAGTTTGACGGTGAATTTTTAGCAGCAGATGAGCTGGCTTTGACGGCATTATTTGAGCAGCATCATCAGCAATTGGCGGCTTTTATTCTGGAACCCATATTGCAAGGCGCCGGAGGGATGCGTTTTTATCATCCGGATTATTTAAAACTGGCGCGTAAACTCTGTGATGAGTATCAGGTGCTGTTGATTGCCGATGAAATAGCTACAGGATTTGGTCGGACCGGAAAATTGTTTGCTTGCCAGCATGCTGGCATCAGCCCCGATATTATCTGTTTGGGTAAAGCTTTGACTGGCGGGTATCTGACGCTCGCAGCGACCCTGTGTAACGATAAAGTCGCGGATGGCATTGCTCAGGGCGCTGTGCCTGCGTTAATGCACGGCCCTACTTATATGGCGAATCCACTGGCCTGTGCTGTTGCTTTGAAAAGCCTGCAATTGGTGCAAAAGAACTATTGGCCAGCACAAGTTGCAGCTATAGAGCAGCAATTAAAACTGGAGCTTGAGCCCTGCCGAAATTCACCTTATGTCGCTGATGTGCGGGTATTGGGTGCTATTGGGGTGGTGGAGATGAAACAGAATATCGATGTCGCAGCCATGCAAAAAGCTTTTGTCGAATTAGGCGTCTGGATCCGGCCTTTTGGCAAACTGCTGTATTTAATGCCGCCTTATATTATTAGTAAAACACAGCTTTCTAAATTGACCTCTGCACTTTGCCTTTTGAGCCATCAGGCGCAGCAGAAGGATATCCAGGCATTACCCGGAGCCTGAGCCGTCAATCAATAGTTGAAAAAATAAATAACACCACGGCGCTTAAAAACAGTAGAAAAAACAAGTTTAGGCGCCAGCCATCGTCGCTGCGTCTGTTGCGAAACTGATGCAGCACCAAAGTAGCTGCAGTAAAGACCAGACACCAGCGCACTAATACTTCCAGTTTCACCACCAGCTCTTTATCCCATTCCTGTTCAATTGGAATGCCCCAGTACTGCACCAACCCACTGTTAAACTCAGGTTTAGCCAAATGCGCCAGTGCCAGACCCATGATCAGTAAAAACCAGGCGCCCAAATTCAGCATGGCCAACAGCAACATCAGCCAATCTGCGCCTTTACGGCGCTCTTTTGGCTTAAGATCGGGCTCTGAAGCGTTCATTTTAGAATTCCTCACAATTTTTACTTGTGTTCAGTCTTTGCCTCAGTATGATGTCTGCTTTTGGGTTTTTACAGTTTCTTAAGTAAGTTGGAGCAGGTTGCATGACGCATGCAGTAATCAAAGATGTGCT
>Ga0247725_1000272_pt1 | contig 49030 bp, 45 predicted proteins | sample OKSTACKMCFT3sol_FD_183021 | JGI IMG/M metagenome (GOLD analysis project Ga0247725, IMG submission 183021) | Subsurface sediment microbial communities from gas well in Oklahoma, United States - OK STACK MC-FT3-sol | ecosystem: Environmental > Terrestrial > Deep subsurface > Rock core/Sediment...
GCTATTGACGTGATGAGTAGGCCATGAAGATTTACCTAAACATATAGACTCGACGGGGAAAACGGGGCTTTGACGCCGAGTCGGTAGATTAAGGTGCCCCGAGTACGGAGTTTTAGGTACGAGCGCTCGGGTTCAACAGGTTTCTTCGACAGCTTTCACGTTCGCTAGTCGCAATTCGCATAATCTATATTATGTTAAATACGATCTTTGGCGACCATGACCTGCCGGCCGGGAGTACCAGGGAAAACCACACCCCTGTCCATATAGCATCGCTCGCGCGCCACGTTCCACCACCCGTCAAGCAGTCCAGATCGCCGCCGACGCATCGTCCGCCGCTTTCACGGCGCGCGCCCCGGTTCCGCCAACGACCGCCTCATGGGTGCGCAGCTCGTCCAGCAGCGCCGGCAATCCACGCTCGAGGCACGCCTCCAACAATCCCGCATCGGTATAGCGCCCATAAGGATCGACCAGCCGATAAAAGCCGTCCGTCATGACGAGCAGGCTCGCACCCGGCGCCAGGTCGACGTGCCGGACACGGGCTTGGAAGGCGCCGCTTGGACGCAGGCACAGGACCGCGGGCGCCGGCTGCGTATTCTGGTGCTCGCGCCGCGCCCGCAGCATTGGCAGCATGCGTTCACGCCGTTCGGCGGGATCGGCCACGCCCGCGGCGCGCAGCCTGGCGATCTCGGCCTGCAGCACGGCGTCCTGCGGATTCACGAAGGGATCAAGGTCCATGCAGGCGCCGCCCGCCGTGCGCAGCAGGCTCTTGCAGTCGCCCAACGCGTACAGCGTCGCACGGTGCGCGTCGATCCGCACCCAGGTCAAGGCCGCGATCGGCCATGCATGCAGCGGCGCCGGCGCTTGCTCGATCAGCCGTTCGAACCTGGTGCGAACGATCTCGATCGCGCCATGCACAGAATCCTGCTGGCTACGTCCCGGCCGCAATTCCTGCGCCAGAGCCGTCGCGAATGCATGGACGAACCAGGCGACGTCGCCCTGGTCCGGATCGATATAGTCGCGTTCGGCGACCGACGTGCCGCCATCGATCACCACGATGTCGGTCACACCCGCATGGCGGAAAACGGCGATATGGTCGTCATTACGATGCGGCACTGCGCCTGCCGAGATATGGACGATCGTCATAGGATGGAACCGGTTATCATGAGCTCGGGACTCTACCCGCGCCGGCACCGCAACACAAGCGATGCACGGCGCTTCCGCATATAACTCGACAATATATATGCTAATGTCGAGTTAAGTTCTGGGCGTCCGCGTGCCTGCAATCATTTGCTTATCTCGCTTGCTGAGCTCGCTTGCATACCCGCACTGCCACGGCGATCCGGGAATTGCATGCCACCGGCATGCCCCGCGCCCAGCTCAGCCTCTCGGCCCATGCTGAGGTTCCCGACCGTTCGCGTCCCGACAACAGGCCCGGCAAAACGTCGAGACGCCCCTACGCGTCGGCCGCCAGCGTGCGCCTGTCGGCCCGGTCGCCGGCGCGCGGCCCGATCGCAACCTGCTCGATGTCGATCCGCGCCCCAATGCCAGCTTGCGCACATCGTATGACGGCGCGTCGGAGTCTTTCTCCACCAAATACTCCTGGTGGACCCGATTGGTCTCCCCCGCCTTGCCGACCCGGTCCTGCATCGCCATGCGGTGGACGGCATGTGCGAAGTTGTCGCCCGGCGCGCGAACCTCCCCAGGACCGACGGTGTGCGGCGCAGTGCCATTCGCATCCCGCGGCGGGCTGTTGCCATCGTCGCGCAGCGTCGGCCGCAACACCCGTCCGTCCGCGGCACCGCCCTCCCCGGCCTCTTGCGCCACGCTGACCTGGATCGTGCCACGCCGGCCGTCGGGACGGCGTGCTTCGGGCAATCGGCGGCCGGTTCGCGGCGCAACTGGCGCAGAGGCGGCGAATGTCAGCGGTTCTGGTAGCCGCCGAAGTGCCGCACCGGACTCCAGGCGGGCGACACCGCGGGTAGCGCCGGCGACAGCTTGCCGAATTCTCCCGCCCCGTACACGACCTGGCCATTCACGACGGTCAGCACGCTTTCGAGGTCCTTGATCTTCTCGGCCTCGATCGTGAAGTAATCCTGCGGCAGCACCGCGAAGTCGGCATACTGGCCCGCGACGAGGCGGCCCTTGACGTCTTCTTCGCCGCTCATCCAGGCGCTGCCCCGCGTCATGAGCTGCAGCGCCTCGTGGCGCGACAGCACGTCCTTCGGCTGCCAGGTCGCGAGGCCGCCGGCGGTCTTGCCCGTCACCGCCCAGTAGATCGACGGCCACGGACCGTAGCTGCTGACGCGGGTGCCGTCGGTGCCCAGGCCGACCGGCAGGCCGAGCTCGAGCATCTTGCGGATCGGCGGCAGTTGCCGCGTCTGGGCGCCGTAGCGTTTCCAATAGGCTTCGCCCTGGAAGTAAAGGCGATTCTGCACCGCTACGCCGCCGCCCAGCGCCTTGATGCGTTTCAGCTGCTCGTCGGTCACCGTTTCTGCGTGGTCGACGATCCAGCGCAGGCCGTCCAGGGGCGTGCTGCGGTTGACCTTCTCGATCACGGCCAGGTCGCGCTCGATGCTCTCGCCATACGTGGCATGGATGCGGAACGGCCAGCGGTTCTTTACGAGCAGGGTCACCACCCGTTCGAGCTCGTCTTCCATCTGGTGCGGCAGCTCGGGACGCGGCTCCAGGAAGTTCTCGAAGTCCGCCGCGCTCGAGACCAGGTTTTCGCCCGCGCCCTCGGTGGTGAAGCCGTTCGCGTAGAACATGTGCTCGTTGCGGTTCGGCTTGGTCATCCGGATCCAGCGCTCATAGTCTTCCAGCTCCTTGCCGGCCCGTTGCGCGAACAGGTAGTAGGAGGTGCGCACCGTGAGCTTGCCCTGCTTCGCCAGCTCGATTGTCACGCCATAGTCGTCCGGATAGGCCTGGCCGCCGCCGCCGGCGTCGACCGCGCTGGTCATGCCCAGGCGGTTGAGGTCGCGGTAGAAATGCAGGGTCGAGTTCAGCTGGTCGGCGCGGTCGAGCTTTCCGGTCTTGGCGAGGGTCGAGTACAGGATCATCGCGTTCGGCTTGGCCAGCAGCAGGCCGGTCGCCCTGCCAGCGGCGTCAAGCTCCACCTCGCCGTCGAGATACTGGGTGTCCTTGCCGTAGCCGAGCGTCTCGATGCCTTTGCGGTTCAGGAAGGCCTTGCCGTACAAGTACAGGATGAATACCGGCTTGTCGGGCACCGCGGCATTGATCTCGGCCAGGGTCGGCAAGCGCTTTTCCTCGAACTGGTGCTCGCTCCAGCCGCCCACGACCTTGACCCATTGGCCATCCGGCGTGCGCGACGCCTGTTCCCTGAGCATCTGCATCGCTCGCTTCAGGCTGCGCACGCCGTCCCAGCGCACCTCGGCGTTGTAGTTCAAGCCGGCGCGGATGACATGGGTATGGGAGTCGTTCAGTCCCGGGATGACCGTGCGCCCGCCCAGGTCGATTACGCGCGTGTCCTGTTGCCGGAGCCGCAGCACGCTGTCGTTGCTGCCGGCGGCGGCGATCTTGCCGTCCTTGACGGCGAGCGCCTGGACGAACTCCCCCTCCCTGGCCATGGTGGCGATCTTGCCGTTGATGACGATCAGGTCGGCCTGGGCCTGGGCGGACGATGCCGCCAGCATGCCGGCGGCGAGCAGCGCAAGGGTAAGCTTGTTCATGGATGGACTCCCGGTAATTGAATGGCGTCCAGTATCGGCGGTCGCGGCCGATGTTGAAAAGCGGATAATTTTGACGATGGCATTCGATTCCATCGACGCTCGAGGCAAGGGGCCCGGGGTGCGCACGGCAGGCGGTCAGCGGTTTGCGCGCGGTCCCTGGCTGCGTGACAATGGGCTCATACGAACTGATCATTCAAAGGAAGAGCATGAACATCACGGTCCAGAATACCCTCCCCGATAGCGCGCGCATCACCCTGGTCGGCGAACTGCAGGATGGCAGCTTCCAGGCCAAGGTAATGACCGAGACGGCCGTGCCCTACACACCCTACTGGGCCAACCTGCTCGAGCAGCGCATCGTGTATATCCAGCCCGACCACGAACAGCTGGCTGCGATCGTGGCCGCGCTGAACGAACGTCGTCTGTCACTCGACGAGTTGCAGAATTACGGCAGCTCGGACGGCGGTTCGTCGTCGATCCCGATCTGAACCAGGTTTTACAGGATGCCCCTGCCGCCCGAACCGAGGATCTCGTCGTGGCGCTCCTTGTCGGTCTTGTGCAGGTAGGCCGCCGTGGTGGCGATATTGGCGTGGCCGGCAGTATCTTGCAGGGTCTTGAGCTGCACCCCGCCGTTGGCATGGTTGGTAAGCATGCTGTGGCGCAGCCAGTGCGGCGATGCCTGGCGCAGCATGGAGGCGCTGTCGCCATCGCCCTGCGCCGCCGCCGCGGACGCCGCCTGCTGGAAGATCGCCTTCAGCGCCTCCGACGCCGCCTCGTCGGTGACGCGCACATGGTCGCGCGTGCGGCTCGAGAGGACCAGCGGCATAGTGTCGCCGCGGCTGGTCTGCTCGAGCAGACCAAAGGCGCGCCGGTAGTCGCGGTAAGCCGCCAGGGTGGCGGGCGGCACCGGCAACCGGCGCGGCTTGTTGCCCTTGCCCACCACGTCGAGCCACCAGCGGCCGTCGCCCTCGCTATAGATCGACCCCATGCGCGCGCCGACGATCTCGTTCAGGCGCGCGCCGGTCTGGGCGAAGGCGATCAGCAGGAAGCGGTCGCGGGCGCGCTGGCGCGCCGCGGCGTCGGATTCGGCATGGTTCGCCTCGGCCGCCGCCAGCGCGTAGCCGAGCGCGGCCGGCGTCAGGTAGCGCGTGATGCGGCTCGTGTGCGGCGCCCGGACATTGCGCACCAGGCGCGCCGGATTGCGGCGCAGATAGCCGGTATGTTCGGCGAACGCCAGTAGCCCCTTGATGGCGATCATCGACTGGCGCCGGCTGGTGTCGGACAGCGGCCCCGAGAACGGTCGGTAGCGCGCATCATTGCGCGGCCATTTGGTCGTGCACACCCAGTCAGGCGGCGGGTTGCGGATGAATTCCTTATAGGCGTTGAGGTCGCTCACGTTCAGCTGCTGGAATGTCTTTTTCGCTTCTTCGCGGCACCAGGTCAGGAAGCGGTACAGCTCTTTCTGCAGGTTGGCGATCGATTTCGGGCTCAGTTCGCCGTGCGAGATGTATTCGCGCGCCAGTTCGGCGTCGTTGCGGGCCGAGGTCACCGGCTCGTCATCTGCGCCACGGTAGATGCCGGGCCGGCTTGCAGCGGCCTGGTCGGGCCCTGCTTCGGGGTAAGGGTCGAGCTCGATCGGCAGGAAGACGGGCATGGAAACGCGTGCGCTGACTGTATGGATATACAGTATAGCACCACGTTTCGCATTCCTGGAAGGCCCAGGCCCGGGCAGGATCACACCTGGCGCGTGACCATTTGGCGGCATTCCTCGGCGCAATGGCGGCAGGCCGCCGCGCAGACCTGGCAGTGCTGGGCCTGATGCTTGCCGCATTCATCGGCGCACATCGCGCACACTTCGGCGCAGGCGGCGCACAGAGCGGCCGCGGCGGGCCCGCCGCGCGCCATCATCGCCGCCGCCAGGCGACACATCTGGGCGCAGTCGATGTCGAGTGCGATGCAGCGCGCCATCATCTTGGGGTCTTCTTCGCGCAGGCAGGCGCCGGCGCAGGTGTCGCAGGCGTCGGCGCAGTCGTTGCAGGCGGCGATACAGGAGTCATAGACTGCTTGGTGCATGGTGGTCCTCCATCGAAGTCATGGGGGCACCTTAGCATCCGTCGCTTTCGGCTTGCGCACGATACTGGCAGGCACCGTATTGCACGTCCCCGCGCTCTGGTCCTACACGACAACGCCGCGCTGGCCGATACCCGTCGCCGTCGCCGCGCGCGAGAATGGCGTTCCAGACCCGAAGGAGGCCCACCATGAACCAGCCATCAACTTCCCCATCGAATAATGCGCCGAGCCAGGACGACGGCGCCGTGACGGTCGGCGTCGGCGGCCAGACCAGCGGCCAGCAAGGCGCCACGCCGTCGCACGAAACCCAGGAAGAAACCGGCGGCAACGGCGGCCCCGGCATGACCCGCAATCAGGCCGGTCCCTACGTCAACGCCCCGGACGGCAGCGACGCGCTCGCCCCCACGCGCACCAGCGCCGACCCCGGCCAGGCTTCCCCGCGCACCGAATCGGTGGACGCCGCCATGACCCATGCCAATCGCGGCGCCCAGGACACCCGCGCCAGCCAGGCCGGCAACCGCGATACCGGCCTCGGCGCCCGGGAGACCGGCGCAAGCCAGGACGAGCGCGACCTGCCGCCGGTCGGTCCCTGAATCTGCCCTGCATCTCGCCCTGAATCGGTGGCTGAATCGGTGGCTGAATCGGCGGCTGAATCGGCGGCTGAATTGGTGGCTGAACCGGCCCCTGGATCAGGCGGCGCCCTGGCGTCGCGCCAGCTTGCGCCACCAGATCCAGGACACGATCGCATTCACCCAGAAACACAGGTACAGGAAGGCGGTCAGGTGCAGCCCGCGGCTGAAGTACAGCGGCGCGGCGATGGTATTGACGAGCAGCCACACCGGCCAGTTCTCGATGCGCCGCTGCATCATGAGCAGCTGCGCAATGACGCTGAACACCAGCACCGCCGAATCGATGAAGGGGGCATACGCATTGGTATGGAAGTGCAGCATGGCCCCATAGGCGGCGGTGGCGGCGATCCCGGCCGGGACCATCCAGGCCACGGTGCGCCAGCCGGCGTGGGTGATCGGCAGCGGCGCACCGTGGTTGCCGCGCAGCCAGCGCCGCCAGCCGAGGATGCCGGTGCCCACGAAGAACGCCTGCAGCACGACGTCGGCATACAGCCGGCTTTGCGCGAACAGGAGGCCGAACAGTGTGCAGCCGACGATGCCCGTCCACCAGGTGTGGACGTTGTTGCGGCCGGCCAGCAGGATGGCGGCCGCCGTGAAGGCGTTGGCCGCCAGTTCGAGCGGGCTGGGCATGGTGTGCGCTCCAGGATGCAGGAGCGCTACTGTAAGCGAGACACATGCCCCGCCGCAAGATTTTTACATCTTGATGGTGCCGTGCTCGCCGTCCACATCGGGCTGGGTGCCGGTCACGGCCGCCTTGGCCATGGCAAACAGGCGCACCATCTTGCTGTCGTTGGAGTCCCAGTATTCGGCGGCGTGCGGGTCGACGCGCACCAGCACCGCGTGCTGGTCTTCCGGCCCGGCCGGGAACCAGGCCTGCACCATCGGGTTCCAACGCTGCTGGACTTGCGCGCGGTCGACCACGCGCTCGGCGCGGCCGCTGACCGAGACATAGGTGCTGTTTTCGTTGTCGGCGAAGCTGACATTGACCTCCGGCTTGTGCGCGATGCTCTCCCACAGCTCGGATGTCGAGTTGACGAAGAACCAGAGTCCGCCGTCGGCGTCGATGTCCTGTTTGGTCATCGGCTGGCTGACCAGGTGGTCGTAGCCGTCGCGGAAGGTGAACATGGCAAAGCGCAGCGAGCCGATCCTGTCGGCGAGCGCGGCTGCGTGGTGACGGTCTGCGGTCATGGCGTGTCCTTGATGGATGAGTAAAACCCCATCCTAGCCGGTCAGGGCCCCCGCGCTCGGTACGCCGCCGTACACTGCGGCGACCTTCCCCCGGCCTGACGTCAAGACCGCAAATCGCTTATAGTGATGCCTCTGTACAAATATGACATTGCCATGAAATTTGACGTCGCGATCGTCGGCAGCGGCCTAGCCGGCCTGTCCGTTGCCCTGCACCTGGCCGAGACCCGCAAGGTCGCCATCATCTCGAAGCGCGCGCTGCGCGATGGCGCCAGCAGCTGGGCCCAGGGCGGCATCGCCGCCGTCCTCGATTCGGGCGACAGTCACGACCAGCACATCGACGACACCCTCGTCGCCGGCGCCGGGCTGTGCGACGAAGGCGCGACGCGCGCGATCGTCGAGGGCGGGCGCGCCGCCATCGAGTGGCTGATCGACCAGGGCGTGCCGTTCACCCGCGACGCCACGGCGGAACTGGGCTTTCACCTGACCCGCGAGGGCGGCCACAGCCAGCGCCGCATCATCCACGCCGCCGACGCCACCGGCCAGGCGGTGCAGGCGACGCTGGAACAGAAGGTGCGCGCGCACCCGAATATCGCGCTGTTCGAGCACCACGTCGCGATCGACGTCATCACGTCCGACAAGCTGGGTGCGTCCGCGCCTGGCGGCCAGCCGCGCTGCTACGGCCTGTACGTGCAGGACATCGGGAGCGGCAAGGTGTTGACCTTCGAGGCCGCACACACCGTGCTGGCCACCGGCGGCGCCGGCAAGGTGTACCTGTACACCACCAATCCCGACACCGCCACCGGCGACGGCATCGCCATGGCCTGGCGCGCCGGCTGCCGGGTGTCGAACATGGAATTCATCCAGTTCCACCCGACCTGCCTGTACCATCCGTATGCGAAATCCTTCCTCATCACCGAGGCGATCCGGGGCGAAGGCGGGCGGCTCCTGCTGCCGCGCGAGGCCGGGGCGCTGGCCGGCACCCGCTTCATGCCGGCCCACGACGAACGCGGCGAACTGGCTCCGCGCGACGTGGTCGCGCGCGCCATCGACTTCGAGATGAAAAAGCGCGGCCTGGACCATATGGACCTGGACATCAGCCACCAGGACCCCGGCTTCCTCAAGGAGCACTTCCCGACCATTTACGCGCGCTGCCTGGAACTGGGCATCGACATCACGCGCGAGCCGATCCCCGTGGTGCCGGCGGTTCACTTCACCTGCGGCGGCGTCGTGACCGACCTGGCCGGCCGCACCGACATCCCCGGCCTGTACGCGGTCGGCGAGACCGCCTGCACCGGCCTGCACGGGGCCAACCGCCTGGCCAGCAATTCGCTGCTCGAGTGCGTGGTCGTGGGCCGCGCCTGCGCCGAACACATCGCCGCCAGCGGCCCGGCCGGGCATCCGGCGCTGCCGGCCTGGGACGAGAGCCGCGTCACGAACGCCGACGAAGAAGTGGTCATCGCCCACAACTGGGACGAGCTGCGGCGCTTCATGTGGAACTATGTCGGCATCGTGCGCACCACCAAGCGCCTCGAACGGGCCCAGCACCGCATCGAGCTGCTCAAGGAAGAAATCGACGAGTATTACCGCAATTTCCGCATCACGCCCGACCTGCTGGAGCTGCGCAACCTGGTCGAGGTGGCCCACCTGATCGTCAAGAGCGCGCTGTCGCGCCACGAAAGCCGCGGCCTGCATTATTCGCGCGACTTCCCCGACACCCTGCCGAAAGCCTTGCCGAGCGTGCTGACGCCGCGCCGGCGCCGACAATGACGACGTTACAGCAACGGCTGACGCCGGCCACCGCCCTGCTCCTGACGATCCCGCCCGTGCTCTGGGCCGGCAACGCCGTGGTCGGCCGCCTGGTGCGCGACGCGGTGCCGCCGATGACGCTCAACCTGATCCGCTGGTCGATCGCGCTGGCCGTGCTTCTGCCGCTGGGCCGCGCCGCCCTGCGCGCCGGCAGCGGCGTGCTGGCCAACTGGAAGCGCTACAGCATGCTCGGCCTACTGGGCGTCGGCCTGTACAACTCGCTGCAATACCTGGCGCTGCAGAGTTCCTCCCCGATCAACGTGACCCTGGTCGCGTCCGGCGTGCCGGTCTGGATGCTGCTGGTCGGCCGGCTGTTCTTCAAGGTGCCGGTCAAGCGCAAGCAGGTCGCGGGGGCGGTACTGTCGATCGCCGGCGTGCTGGTCGTGATGTGCCGCGGTTCGCTGGCCGAGCTGGCGGCGCTGCGGCTGGTGCCGGGCGACGTGTACATGATCCTGGCCACCATCGCCTGGTCGTTCTACAGCTGGCTGCTGATGCAGCAACAGGACGTGCCGGCGCTGCGCGCCGACTGGGCCGCCTTCCTGCTGGCCCAGGTCGCTTTTGGCGTGCTGTGGTCGGGCGCGCTGGCCGGCGGCGAGTGGGCGTTGACCGAGGTGCACATCGCCTGGAGCTGGCCGCTGGCCGCCGCCCTCCTCTACGTGGCGATCGGCCCTGCCATCGTCGCCATGCGCTGCTGGGGCGCCGGCGTGCAGCGCGCCGGTCCCAGCCTGGGCGCTTTCTTCATCAACCTGACGCCGCTGTTCACGGCCCTGCTGTCCTCGGCATTCCTAGGCGAGGCGCCGCACCTGTACCATGTGCTGGCGTTCGGCATGATCGTCGGCGGGATCGCGGTGTCGGCGCGCTGACCCTGGGAATCGTGTGTCGGCGCCCGATTTGCCGATGGTACGATCCCATGCATGACAGGCGTGTTTTCAGGAGCAGGCAGCATGGCAGAAGGTTTCAGCATCGACGACGGGGCGGATGCGCTGGCGTCGTTTCTCGAACGGCACCCGCGCGCGCTGGTCCTGACCGGCGCCGGCCTGTCGACCGCGTCCGGCATCCCCGATTACCGCGACCGTGACGGCGTGCGCCGCGGCCGGCTGCCGATCCAGGGACCCGAATTCCGGCGCGACCGCGCCATCCAGCGGCGCTACTGGGCGCGCAGCATGGTCGGGTGGCCGCTGCTGGCGCGCGCCGCGCCGAATGCCGGCCACCGGGCGCTGGCCGCCCTCGAAGCCGGCGCCCGGCTCGGTTTCATCCTGACCCAGAACGTCGACGGCCTGCACCAGCAGGCGGGCAGCCACGCCCTGCTCGAATTGCACGGCAATATCCACCATGTCAGCTGCCTGGGTTGCGGCGCGCGTTTCCCGCGCGCGTTCGTGCAGACCCAGCTCGAAGCGGCCAATCCCGCCCTGCTGGCGGCGATGGCAGCGCCGCTGCCGGACGGCGATGCGGCCCTCGACCCGGACGCCGTCGACGGTGTCGAGATTCCGGCCTGCGTGCACTGCGGCGGCGTGTTGATGCCGGATGTCGTGTTCTTCGGCGATAACGTGCCGCCCAGCCGCACCGCCTGTGCGCTGGCCCAGATGGAGGCGGCCGATGCGCTGCTGGTGGTCGGTTCCTCGCTGATGGTGTATTCGGGTTTTCGCTTCTGCCGGCTGGCCCAGGCGGCGGGCAAGCCGATCGCCGCCGTCAACCTCGGCCGCACCCGCGCCGACGAGATGCTGGCGCTCAAGCTCGAGGCGTCGGCCGAACGACTCCTGCCGCTGGTGGCGCACCGGCTGCAAGCGCACCCGGCCGCGCCATTTTCCGACCTGATCGACCATCGGGGGACCATGTGAGCCGTACCAATCGAAACGCAAGCACGGCGAAGCGCCTGTCGACCGGCGCCGCCATCGCCGGCCTGGGCCTGCTGGCCTCCTGGCTGTTCGTGCGCGCCAGGTCGCGCCGCGCCGAACGCGCTCATCCGCCCGCCGGCCGTTTCGTCACGGTCGATGGCGTCCGGCTGCACGTCATCGAGCGCGGCCAGGGGCCGGCGCTGGTACTCCTGCACGGCAATGGTGTCGATGCTACCGACTGGGAGCATAGCGGCCTGCTCGACGCCGCCGCCGGGCACTATCGCGTGATCGCCTTCGACCGCCCGGGCTTCGGCTACAGCGCGCGGCCGCGCAGCACGGTATGGACCCCGGACCGGCAGGCGCGCCTGCTGCACCACGCGCTGCAGGCGCTGAAGGTGGACAGCGCGATCGTGGTCGGCCATTCCTGGGGCACGCTGGTGGCCCTGAGCCTGGGCTTGCAGGTGCCGGCGCTCGTGCGCGGGCTGGTGCTGGTCTCGGGTTACTACTATCCGAGCCTGCGGCTGGACGTGCTGGTCGGCGCGCCGCCGGCCGTGCCGCTGGCGGGCGACGTGCTGCGCTACACGGTGGCGCCGCTGGCCGGGCGCCTGATCTGGCCGGCCGCGGCCGGCCGCGCCTTCGCCCCGATGCCGGTGGCGGCGCGCTTCCGGGCGCGCTCGCCGTGGATGGGCTTGCGGCCGGCCCAGCTGCGGGCGAGTGCCGCCGACGCCGGCCTGATGGTGCCGGCCACGATCTCGCTGGCGCGCCGTTACGGGCAGCTGAAAGTGCCGGTGCAGATCCTGTCCGGCACCGAGGACGGGGTTTGCGATTGCGCGCATCATGCCGAACGGCTGCACGCGGCGCTGCGGCATAGCGAACTATCGGTGACGCCCGGCGTGGGCCACATGCTGCACTACGCGGAACCGGGCAAGGTGCTGGGGGCCATCGATGCGATCGCGGCGCAGGTCGGCGAACCGGCCCATCTGCCCAGTGCGCGCGAGAATGCGCGGGCGGCGGCCGGCGAGAGCGGCGTCTGATTCAGCTGTTGTTCAGCTATTGTTCAGCTGTTGCCGAGCTTGATCGCCAGGCCGGCGACCAGGCTGGCCGCCATCCCGAGCGACAGCAGGCCGTGCAGGCCGGTCGAGCCGATGGACGTTTCCGCCGCGGCGTCGTCGCGCTTGAGCGCCATCGCGCGGCCCAGCACCACGGGGCGCAGGAAGCCGCGGATCCCGACCAGCAGCATGCCGATGCCGAAGAACAGTTCGCCTTTCAAGCCGTACATGATGCCGTCGAGGAGCTGGGGGACGCCCAGCAGCAGGCCGAAGCCCAGCCAGAACAGGCGAAAGCCGAGCGAACGTTTCAACTTGTCGGAAGTCGTCATGTAGATCCCGTAACAGAGGTGGTCAGATAATGCGCAGCGAGTAATCGGTGGCCCGGACGTCCTTGGTCAGGCTGCCGATCGAGATGCGGTCGACACCCGTTTCGGCAATCGCGCGCACGGTGTCCATATTGATGCCGCCGGAGGCTTCGAGCAGCGCGCGGCCGGCATTGACCTTGACTGCCTCGCGCATGTGTTCCAGGTCGAAGTTGTCGAGCAGGACCGACTTGACGCCGGCGTCGAGACCCTCCTCGAGCTGGGCGATGGTCTCCACCTCGAGCTGCACCGGCGCGCCGGAGCCCAGGTCGGCCGCCGCCTTGAGCGCCGCCGTGACGCCGCCGGCCGCCGCGATATGGTTTTCCTTGATCAGGATGCCGTCGTACAGCGCCATGCGCTGGTTCTTGCCGCCGCCGACGCGCACCGCATACTTCTGCGCCAGGCGCAGGCCCGGCAAGGTCTTGCGGGTGTCGAGGATCGCGGCATTGGTGCCGGCAATGAGCTCGACATAGCGCCGGGTGGCGCTCGCCACGCCCGACAGCAGCTGCATGAAGTTCAGCGCGCCGCGTTCGCCGGTGAGCAGCGAGCGTGGATTGGCGCGCATCGTGCAGACCGCCGAATCGGCCGTCATCAGGTCGCCTTCGGCATAGTGCCAGTCAATCTCGGTGTCCTGGTCGACGGCCAGCATCAGCCCTTCGAACCACGGCGCGCCGCACAGCACGGCCGCCTCGCGCACGATCACGCGGGCCGTCACGCGGGTGTCGGCCGGCACCAGCTTGCCGGTCAGGTCGCCGGTGCCGACGTCTTCCAGTAGCGCGGCCAGGATGTTCTGCTCGAAGGCGGCCTGCAGCTTGTCGTCGAACTGGGCGTGTGGGTTTCTGAGTGTGGTCATGCCGGTCCTACCCCCGAGAACATCGGGGCATTGTTTTCCAGTTTGCCGGTCGGCACCGCCTTGGTGCGCCTGGCGGCGGCGAAGTCGAGCATGCGGTCGATCGAACGCTTGGCCTGCAGGCCGATGGCCGGGTCGACGTGCACTTCGTTGGCGCCCGATTCCAGCACCTCGGCAAGATTGCGCAAGCCGTTCATCGCCATCCACGGGCAATGCGCGCAGCTCTTGCAGGTCGCGCTATTGCCGGCGGTCGGCGCCTCGATGAAGGTTTTGCCGGGCGCCGCCATCCGCATCTTGTGCAGGATGCCGTTGTCGGTGGCGACGATGAATTGAAGCGCGTCCATGGTCTGGGCCGCATTGATCAGCTGGGTGGTCGAGCCGACCGCGTCGGCCAGGGCCACCACGTTGGCCGGCGACTCCGGATGCACCAGTACTTTCGCATTCGGATACTCGGCCTTCAGCAGGTCGAGCTCGATGCCCTTGAATTCGTCGTGCACCAGGCAGGACCCCTGCCACAGCAGCATGTCGGCCCCGGTCCTGGCCTGGATGTAGGAACCCAGGTGGCGGTCGGGCGCCCACAGGATCTTCTTGCCCTGGGCGTGCAGCTCGGCCACGATGTCCAGGCCGATCGACGAGGTCACCATCCAGTCGGCGCGCGCCTTCACGGCCGCGCTGGTGTTGGCATACACGACGACGGTACGATCCGGATGCTGGTCGCAGAAGGCCGCGAATTCGTCGGCCGGGCAGCCCAGGTCGAGCGAGCAGGTCGCGTCGAGATCGGGCATCAGGATGGTTTTCTCGGGGCTGAGGATCTTGGCGGTCTCGCCCATGAAGCGCACGCCGGCCACCACCAGGGTGCGGGCCGGATGGTCGCGGCCGAAGCGCGCCATCTCGAGCGAATCCGAGACGCAGCCGCCGGTTTCCTCGGCCAGGTCTTGCAGGTCGGCGTCCACGTAGTAGTGGGCCACCAGCACGGCGCCCTTCTCCTTCAGCAGGCGCCGGATGCGCTCCTTCAGTTCGGCGCGCTCGGCCATGTCGGGCGCGCTCGGGACTTTCGCCCAGGCCTCGGCGGTGCAGGCCAGGCCGGCCTGGGGCCGGTCGTATTCAAAGGTCTTGATCGGTATTGTTACGGCGTTCATGCTCGCGTGTCTCCTCGCGCCGGCGGGGCCGAGCCCCGCCTTCTCCTTCAACGATCAGTCGATGCCCTGGCTGCGCAGGTATTCTTCGTAGTTGCCCTGGAAGTCCACCACGTCGTGCTCGCGGATCTCGATCACCCGGGTGGCCAGCGACGACACGAATTCGCGGTCGTGCGAGACGAAGATCAGGGTGCCGGCATATTTGTCCAGCGCGATGTTCAGCGACTCGATCGATTCCATGTCCATGTGGTTGGTCGGCTCGTCCAGCAGCAGCACATTGTGACGGCCCAGCATCAGCTTGCCGTACATCATGCGGCCCTTCTCGCCACCCGACAGCACCTTGACCGACTTCTTGACCTCGTCGCCGCCGAACAGCAGGCGGCCCAGGATCGAGCGCACGGCCTGGTCGTCGTCGCCCTCTTGCGTCCACTTGCCCATCCAGTCGGTGAGCGTTTCCCCGCTGGCGAATTCGTCGGTTGGATCCTGCGGCATATAGCCCGGGTTCGCGTTCTCGGCCCATTTCACGCGGCCGGTGTCCGGCTGCAGGCCGCACAGGTCGCCGCCGATCGAGCGCAGCAAGGTGGTCTTGCCGGCGCCGTTGGCGCCGATGATCGCGATGCGCTCGCCCGCCTCGACCATGATCGAGAAGTTCTTGAACAGCTGGCGGTCATAGGCTTTCGAGATGTTCTCGGCTTCCACCGCCAGGCGGTGCAGCTTCTTCTCGCCTTCGAAGCGCACGAACGGGTAGGCGCGCGAGGATGGCTTGAATTCCTCGATCTTGATCTTGTCGATCTGCTTTGCGCGCGACGTCGCCTGGCGCGCCTTGGATTTGTTGGCCGAGAAGCGCCGCACGAAGTCCTGCAGCTCGGCCACTTTTTCCTTGGCCTTGGCGTTGTTCGCCAGCTGCTGGTTGCGCGCCTGGGTCGATGCCAGCATGTAGTCGTCGTAGTTGCCCGGATAGACCTTCAGGGTGCCGTAGTCCATGTCGGCCACGTGGGTGCACACCTGGTTCAGGAAGTGGCGATCGTGGGAAATGATGATCATGGTGGAGTTGCGCTCATTGAGCATGTTCTCGAGCCAGCGGATCGTGTTGATGTCCAGGTTGTTGGTCGGTTCGTCGAGCAGCAGGATGTCCGGATTCGAGAACAGGGCCTGGGCCAGCAGTACGCGCAGCTTCCAGCCCGGCGCCACGGCGCTCATCGGGCCCTGGTGCAGCTCGGTGCCGATCTCCAGGCCCAGCAGCAGTTCGCCGGCGCGCGCCTCGGCCGAGTAGCCGTCGTATTCGGCCACCTTGCCTTCGAGCTCGGCGGCCTTCATGTAGTCGTCGTCGGTCGCTTCCGGGTTGGCGTAGATCGCATCGCGCTCGGCGATCGCGTTCCACAGCTCGGTGTGGCCCATCATGACCACGTCGAGCACGCGCACGTCTTCATACGCGAACTGGTCCTGGCGGAGTTTACCGAGGCGCTCGCCCGGATCGAGGCTGACGTTGCCGGCGGACGGCTCCAGGTCGCCGCCCAGGATCTTCATGAAGGTCGACTTGCCGCAGCCGTTGGCGCCGATCAGGCCGTAACGGTTGCCTTCGCCAAATTTGACGGAAATGTTCTCGAACAGCGGCTTGGCGCCGAATTGCATCGTGATATTGGCTGTGGATAGCACTCTATTACCCCAAAAAGCATATTTGATTAACCGGCTATTTTACCATTGCGCGCCCCAGGCGGCGAATGGGGCCGGATTCCCGCCCATGGCCGCTCAGGCGCGGCGCAAGGTCGGGTAGTCGGACAAGGTCAATGTGAAGCCGTCGGCGCCCGACGCCAGGCGTCCCTGGGCGCCGAACGGGATCGTGACGCGGCGGTCGATGTGGCCGAACGAGAGGCCCGTCAGGACCGGCAGCGGCAAGCTCTGGCGCAGGTAGGCCAGCATGGCGTCGAAATCGTAGCCGTTGTCGAGCGGCCCCAGGCGGTAGCCCGAGAAATCGCCCAGCACCACCGCCTGCTGGCGATCCAGCACGCCGGCCTGCATCAGTTGCAGCAGCATGCGCTCGACCCGGTACGGGTGTTCGCCGATGTCCTCCAGCCAAAGGATGCCGTCGTCGATGCGCGGAAAGTATGGCGTGCCGACCAGCGCGCAGACCATGGCCAGGTTGCCGCCCCAGACGGGGCCGCGCACGTCGAGCGCGGGATTGCCGGCGGCGCGCTCGGCGATCGTGTGGGTGGGCCCGGCCAGGCAGGACCAGAAATCGTCGATCGTGAAAGCAACCTGGTCGGGGGCGCCGAAATCGCCTGCCACCATCGGCCCGGCATAGCTCAGCCCGCCCGCCTTTGCCATCAGGCCCATGTGCAAGGCGGTCAGGTCCGAGAAACCGACCACGATCTTGCCGCTGGCGGCGATGGCCTGGAAATCGATGTCCGGCAACAGGCGGCTCAGGCCGTAGCCGCCGCGCAGCGCAATGATGAGGTGGACGTCCGGGTCGGCCACGGCGGCGTGCAATTGCTCCAGCCGGGCGCGATCCGTTCCGCCGAAGCGCTGGTGGGTGCAGCGATGGTCATAGTAATTGCGTACCAGGAAACCCTGATCCTCGAAGCGCGCGATCGCGCGTTCGAGCGCCGAGGGGTCGGAAATACAGCCGGCGGGCGCCACGATGGCGATGCCGAGTCGGGAAATGGTCACTGTTTGACGAAGAGCCGCGGTGTGGAATCTGGCAACATCTTACCCCGCGCATGGGAGTCGATCAAGGCGAGGATCCGCTCGACCAGTTGCGGCGGCAAGTCGTGCCCCATGCCCTCGATGATCTCCAGGCGGGCGCCGTCGACGTGGGCCGCGATGTCTTGCCCGCAGGCCGGCGGCAGCAAGGGATCGGCAGCGCCGTGGATGACGAGGGTCGGCGCCGTGATCGCGGGCAGGAAGGCGCTGCGGTCGCCGGCGGCCAGCAGCGCCAGCATCTGGCGCGCATTGCCGCTGGGGCAGTAGCAGCGGCGCATCGAGCGTGCGACCCGCTTGCGCAACTGCTTGTCGGGTGTCGGATACGCGGGGCTGCCCAGCGCGCGCAGCAGGCCGACCGCATGGTCGATGACGCTGTCGAGGCTGTTCGCGTCGGCGGGGCGGCTGGCCAGCGCCCTGCGCACCCCGGGGCTCGGGCCTGGCAGGCCGCGGCGGCCGCTGGTGGCCATGACCGCCGTCAGGCTCAGCACCCGTTGCGGATGGCGGATGGCCAGCTGCTGGGCGATGAGCCCGCCCAGCGCCGAGACGCCGACCAGGTGGGCGCGGGCCACGCCGAGCGCCGACAACACGCCGAGGGCGTCCGCCGCCATGTCGTCGATGCCATAGGGTGGGTGCAGCGGCCAGCCGATGGCCGCCTTGATCCGCGCCAGGGTCAGCCTGGGCGTGCCGACGTGGTCGAACCTGGTCGACAGGCCGCTGTCGCGGTGGTCGAAGCGGATCACGTAGAATCCCAGCTCGACCAGGCCGTCGACGATATCGTCCGGCCAGTCGGTCAGCTGCATGCCGAGGCCGTGGATGAGCAGGAGGGGCGTTGCTTTCGGGTCGCCCGCGGTGTCGAAGGCGATGCGCAGTCCGTTGGCGTGGAGTGTGGGCATGGCGGCAGGTCTGGAGCGCGTGGCGTGGCGCCGGACCGGCGCCGATGCTGTTTCTCGAATTACATCCTCATGGTCGGACGGCCATGCCGTCATGGCGACACGAAACCAGCATACCACTTTCATGGGCCGCGCGGCGCTCTACCTGGCGCGCCGCGCGCCTGCCCCTAGGTCACCGCCGGCTTGCGCGCCGCGTTCCTGCGCTCGACGAAGAAGGCCTTGAGCAAGGCGCTCGCCTCGCCGGCCAGCACGCCGCCCACCACCACGGTGTGGTGGTTCAGTTTTTGCTCGTCGAACAGATTGACGACGGAGCCGCAGGCGCCGGTCTTGGGATCGGTCGCGGCGTACACCACCCTGGCCAGGCGCGCGTGCATCATCGCGCCCGAGCACATGATGCAGGGTTCCAGGGTCACGTACAGTTCGCAACCCGGCAGCCGGTAATTGCCCAGCTTTTCGGCGGCTGCGCGCAAGGCGACGATCTCGGCGTGCGCCGTCGGGTCGTGGCCGCTGATCGGCTGGTTGAAACCGGTCGCGATCACCTCGCCATCCTTGACCACGACCGCGCCGACCGGCACCTCGCCCCGGTCCCAGGCGAGTTGCGCCTGGGCAAGGGCCAGCGCCATATGGGCTTCAGCCCGTGGATCGGCCTCGGGAGACCGTGCGGCGGAGGTCGGCTCCGGCGTCATTCCGTGATCTCGGCCCAGCAGTTCGGGGTCTCGTGCAGCACCAGCTTGTGCAGGCGCAGGCCGGTGCCGTAGCGGTCGATGAACACGGCTTTCAGGATGTCGAACGCCACCCTGGCCAGGTTTTCGACGGTCGGGATGCGGTCGATCACGACCGTCTTGTGGTCCGGCAGCGACGACAGGAAGCCCAGCACCTTGTCATCCTTTTCGTACACCAGGAAGGCGTGATCCCACACGTCGACCAGATGCTGTTTTGCGAGCGCCTTGACGTCCGAGAAATCCATGATCATGCCGTTGTCGGAATTGCCGTCGGAATCGATCACCTGGCCTGTCAGAGTAATCTCAAGGGTATAGCGGTGTCCGTGCAGGTTGCGGCACTGGCTCTTGTGGTCGGGAATCCGGTGTCCGGCATCGAATTCGAGCTTGCGGGTAATGGTCAACATTGCTGCGAGTAAGTCTGATTAGGGAATCTGAAGGAGTTTATGGGTCTGGAGGCTGAGCTTCCACTTCGGGTTGGCGCGGCAGGTCTCGATCGCCAGGCGGATATGCTGCGCCGCCAGCGGGCCGTCCATCGCCTGCACATAGTAATGCTCGAAATCGAGCGCCTCATAGGCGGCCAGGTCTTGCCCGACCTGTGGGATGACGACCTTGATCTCGCTGCCCTTGTGGACCACCAGCGTCGAGCCCATCTTCGGGCTGACGCAGATCCAGTCCACGCCTTCCGGCACCGGCAAGGTGCCGTTGGTCTCGATCGCGATGGTGAAGCCGCGCGCGTGCATGGCGTCGATCAGCGGACGGTCGAGCTGGAGCAGCGGTTCGCCGCCGGTGAACACGACATATTTCGTGGCCGGATGGCTGGCCGGCCACAGGCCGTCGATCTCGGCCGCCAACAGCTCGGCCTGCTTGAATTTGCCGCCGCGCTCGCCGTCGGTGCCAACGAAATCGGTGTCGCAGAACTGGCAGACCGCGCTCGCGCGGTCGGCTTCGCGCCCGGTCCACAGGTTGCAGCCCGAAAAGCGGCAGAACACGGCCGGCCGCCCCGCATGGGCGCCCTCGCCCTGCAAGGTATAGAAGATCTCTTTGATGCTGTAAGTCACGGTAAGCCTCTCGTCAACCTTCCATTATAGCGCGCCGCAGGCCCGCCGGCCGGAGGTTGCGGCCTTTCCACATACCGCGCAGCCTTGCATGACCTTGAGACAACACAATATTTCTGGGCGGCCTCGACGGTATGGTCTTACAGAACATTCCGAATCGCGTAAGAGGGCTACCATGACAAAGTCTTCGCTATTCCTAGTTTTCCTGTCCTTGCTTGCCCATGCCGACGCAAGCGATGCCCATGCGATGGTGCCACTGCCCTTGCGCGGCGCCCCGCCCGAAGTGCTGGCCTGCGCGATGGTCACCGTGGCCGCCCTCGCGCTGGCGTATCTCGGCTGGCGCCGCAGCGTCGTGCATGACGAACGCGCCCTCGCCCTGCAGCACCAGTTGGCGGCCGAGCGCGAAGCGCGCTGCCAGTCCGACCAGGCGCTGGCCGACAACAGCGACGTGCTGTGCCGCCTGGTGCGCCAGCATGAGGGCGTGCGCGAGGGCGAGCGCGCCCGCATCGGCTGCGAGCTGCAGGCCGAGCTGGGACGCCGGCTGCTGAGCCTGCGCAACGAGATAACGGGCTTGCGCGACGGCGCCCGGGCGGCGCCCGCCCTCGCCGCCCGGCTCGACTGCGTGCTGGCAAATATCGACGGCGCCATCGATGCGGTGCGCGCCGTCGCCGGCGGCCTGCGCGGCGCCAATCCCGGCGACGGCCTGCGCCAGGCGCTCGAACGCTGCCTCGCCGAGCACGCCCAGCGCCATGGCCTGCGCTACCGCTTCGAGGCCGGTGTCGAGCCGGGCTCGCGCCCCAGCCACGACCGCGCCGCGCGCCTGGCCGTGTTCCGCGTGCTGCAGGACGTGCTGGCCGGCGCCGCGCGCGAGGCCGGCAACGGCCACGCCTACGAGCTGCACGTGCGGCTGCTCGAGGGCGCCGGCGCCCTCGGCCTCGAGATCGACGGTTGCGCCGGCACGGCCGACCGCATGTCCTTCCTGCCGGCCGAGCTGGTCGACGGCATCCGCGCCATGGGCGGCGTCCTGCACATGGCCGCGACCTGCGACCGGCGCGTGCGCTGGTCGCTCTCGGTGCCTTCGTCCCCCCGCCCTGCCGCCGCCGGCATCCTGCCACGGGCCGCCTAGCCCGCGCGTCGGTCGCGACCGTTGCGAAAGTCCACCTCACCATTGTCCTTGCTATAAATCAATGGCTTGAACCTGCGCAGGCAGCAGAATCGGTTCCTGTCAGCAAGCAACCGCTTGTCGCCACCGATACCGCAACCCCAGCAGAGGACGGCCCATGAGCGCACCCAGCACCGGCACAGCCCCGACAGCCCTGGTCCAGGACGTCGCCTTCGTGGGCCAGTTGATGGAAAGCCTGTCGGTGCCGGTCTTCGTGCTGGACACCGATGCCCGCGTGATGATCTGGAACCGCGCCTGCGAGCAGCTTACCGGCGTGGCGGCGTCCGAGGTGCTCGGCACCGGGGACCACTGGCGCAGCTTCCATGAGGTCCGGCGTCCGACCCTGGCCGACATGGTGCTCACGGGGCGGCGCGAGGGATCGCATCCGCCCCGGCCGCGGGCGCCCGAGGCCGACGTCGGCAGCCCGCTCGCCCTGTCGCTCGAAAGCTGGTGCGACATGCCGCGCGCCGGCCGGCGGCGCTACCTGGCGGCCGACGCCAGTCCGATCTTCGACGCCCGCGGCCGCTTGTCGGCGGTGGTGGAAACGCTGCGCGACCTGACCGACGAAAAAATGGCCCAGATCGCGCTCGAGCAGCTGGCGACCCGCGACGGCCTGACGGGTCTTGCCAACCGGCGCTGCTTCGACGACACGCTGCATGCGGAATGGAACCGGGCGCTGCGCCAGATGCAGCCGCTGTCGCTCCTGATGGTCGACGTCGACAACTTCAAGGCCTACAACGACGCGCATGGCCACCTGGGCGGCGACGAATGCCTCAAGCGGGTGGCGCGCGCCGTGGCCAGCGAGATGCGCGCCAACGACCTGGTGGCGCGCTACGGCGGCGAGGAGTTCGCCGTGATCCTGCCCAACCAGTCGCTCAAGGGCGCGGCCATCGTGGCCGAGCGCATCCGCTGCCGGGTCGAGCAGCTGCACCTGCCCTGCCGCTTCGCCGCCGGCCACGTCACGGTGTCGATCGGCGCCGCCACCGCCATCGCCGGGCCCGACAACCACGCCAGCCAGCTGGTGGCGATCGCCGACGCCGCGTTGTACCGCGCCAAGCACCTGGGCCGCAACCGCATCAGCCTGCCGATGACCGAGGCCGCGTAAACACGGGACATCCCGCCGCTGTTCATTCCTGGGCGGATAGACTATCCTGCGCGATTGTCTATTTTCCAGGGAGACATCGTGTTTCACTCGACCCCGTCGCGCACCATGCTCGCGACATTGATTTCCGGCGTCTTGCTCGCCGCGCCCGCCGGCGCCGCCCCGGCGGCCAAGGCGGCTTCCGCCGACGTGCTTCCGTTCAAGGCGACCGAAAAGCTCCTGCCCAACGGCCTCAAGGTGATCGTGGTGCCGACCGGTTTCCCGAACCTGGTCTCGGTCCACATTCCGGTGCAGACCGGCTCGCGCAACGAAGTCGAGCCGGGCAAGTCGGGCTTCGCCCACTTCTTCGAGCACATGATGTTCCGCGGCACACCCACCTACCCGCCCGAGAAGTACCAGCAGGTGATCACCAAGGCCGGCGCGCGCCAGAACGCGTATACCAGCGACGACCTGACCAATTACTACACCACCTTCGCCAAGCAGGACCTGGAGACGGTGCTGAAGGTCGAGGCCGACCGCTTCCAGCACCTGTCGTACCCGGTCGAGGCCTTCAAGACCGAATCGCGCGCCGTGCTGGGCGAATACAACAAGAACAGCGCGAACCCGATGTCGAAGCTGTTCGAGGTACAGCGCGACGCCGCCTACACCACCCACACCTACAAGCACACCACGATGGGCTTCCTCAAGGACATCGAGGACATGCCCAACCAGTACGATTACTCGAAGGTCTTCTTCGACCGCTGGTACCGCCCGGAAAAGACCACCATCATCATCGCCGGCGACGTCGAGCCGGCGAAGGCGATCGCCATGGTCGAGAAATACTGGGCCGGGTGGAAGCGCGGCGCCTTCAAGTCGAACGTGCCGGTCGAACCGGCGCCGCGCGGCGCCCAGTACCGCCACGTGGCCTGGCAGACCCCGACCCTGCCGCTGGTGACGGTCGCCTACCGCGCCCCGAGCTTCGTCGCGCAGCAGAAGGAGCAGGCGGCGCTGTCGATGGCCCTGTCGCTGTCCTTCGGCCGCACTTCGCCGCTGTACAAGCGCCTGGTGCAGGACGAGCAAAAAGTCGACCAGCTGTTCGACTTCGTCCCGAACCGGGTCGATCCGACCCTGGCCACCGTCGGCGCGCGGGTGAAGAACCCGGCCGATGCCTTGCTGGTGCGCGACGCCATCCTGCAGACGGTGGCCAGGCTGCGCGATGAACCGGTCAGCGCCCAGGAGCTGGAAGCGGCCAAGTCGGCCCAGAAGTATGGCCTGATCCGCTCGCTCGACAACACCGAGGCGATCGCCTCGACCCTGGCCTCCTACGTGCATTTCGAACGCTCGTACGGCACCTTGAACCGATACTACCGCGCGATCGACAGCCTCACGCCGGCCGACCTGCAGGCCGCCGCCCGCAAATACCTGGTCGACGACAGCATGGTGGTCACCACCCTGTCGCACGACGCGCTGCCGAAGGGCATCGAGCAGCTGCCGAAGCTGGCCGCGTTCGCGCCGCAGGCGGGCGACGCCACATTCGACGTGCTGGTGCAGAAATCGACGCTGCCGCAGATCCGCTTCAAGCTGCTGTTCGCCGCGGGTTCGGCCCACGATCCGAAAGGCAAGGAAGGCCTGGCGGCGCTGACCGCGGCCATGGTGGCCTCGGGCGGCTCGCGCGAGCGCAAGATCGACGAAGTGACCAAGGCGCTGTTCCCGCTGGCCGGCAGCTTTGCGGAGCAGACCGACAAGGAAATGACGACCTTCACCGGCACCATCCACAAGGACAACTGGGACCAGTTCCTCGGCATCGCCATGCCGCTATTGAACGACCCGGGTTTCCGCGAAGAGGATTTCCGCCGCCTGAAGGACGCCCAGCGCAACGCGCTGGTGCTGGACCTGAAGGACAATAACGAAGAGGAGTTCGGCAAGGAGCGGCTGCAGGCGAACGTGTTCGCCGGCACCGGCTACGGACATCCGGTGCTGGGCACCGCGGCGGGCATCGACGCCATCACCCTCGATGACGTGAAAGCCTTCCATGCCAGGGCCTACGGCCGCGGCGCCGTGAAGGTCGGGATCTCGGGCGACGTGACCGATGCGATGACGGCTTCGCTCCGCGCACAGCTCGCGCGCCTGCCGGAAGGCGCCGGCCTGCCCGCCACGCAAGCGCCGAAGGGCCGCATGCCGGACGGCCTGCAGGTGGAAATCGTGGAAAAGAACACCCGCGCCACCGCGATCTCGTTCGGCCTGCCGCTCGAGGTCACGCGCAATCATCCCGACTTCGCCGCCCTGTGGCTGGCCAAGACCTGGCTCGGCGAGCACCGTTCCTCGAGCGCGCACCTGTACCAGCGCATCCGCGAGGAGCGCGGCATGAACTACGGCGACTACGCGTATATCGAAGCCTTCCCGCGCGGGATGTTCCAGTTCTTCCCGAACCCCAACCTGGGCCGCAAGGCGCAGCTGTTCGAAGTCTGGATCCGCCCGGTGGCGCCGCAGAACGGCCACTTCGCGCTGCGCCTCGCCCTGCACGAGCTGGGCAAGATGGTCGACGGCGGCATCAGCCAGGCCGACTTCGAGACCACCCGCGACTACCTGATGAAGAACGTGTTCGTGATGACCGCGACCCAGGACCAGCAGCTGGGCTACGCCCTCGATTCGCAGTGGTACGGCACGCCCGAATTCACGACCATGATGCGAGGCGCCCTGTCGACGCTGAGCGCGGCCGACGTCAATGCCGCGATCAGGAAGCACTTGTCGGCGAAAAACCTGTCGGTGGTGATCATCACCAAGGACGCGGAAGGCCTGAAGCAAGCGCTGGTGAGCGATGCCTTCTCGCCGATCAAGTATGACGCCAACAAGCCGCAAGCCTTGCTGGACGAGGACCAGCGGATCGGCGCGATGAAGCTGAACATCGCGCCGAAGGCGGTGACGATCACGCCAGCGGCCGAGGTGTTCGCCAAATAGGGTGGACGGCGCCGCCGTCCAGGCTGGGTAACGGTCGCGGATGACCGGTCCTGACGCAAAAAAGCGGCGCCATGGGCGCCGCTTCTCGTTTCACGCAGGATGCGGCGTTATCGCATCATGCGATCCCAGCCGTGACGCACGGCCGATTTCATCTTGTCCCAGGTCGACTGCTCGCCCGGATAACGGGTATCCCAGTCGGTGCGCAGGTCGCCCTCGACATCGTTCCACGGACGGCCGCGATACTTCTCGTTGAGCGCCATCTCGGAACCGTAGCTGTAGGCCGGACGGTATTCGTCGTACGCGCCGCCGTTGGCGCCATAGACCGAATTCCAGTGGTTGCGGTAATAGGCGTCGTCATCGCCGTCCGTCATGCGGTCCCAGCCGCGGCGCACGGCGGCCTTCATCTTGTCCCAGGTCGACTGTTCGCCCGGATGGCGGCGGTCCCAGTCGCTGCGCAGGTCGGTTTCGACCGCATCCCAGCTGCGGCCGCGGTACTGGTCGTTGCGCGCCATCTCGGAGCCGTAGCTGTAGGCGGGGCGGTACTCGTCGTACGAACCGCCGGCGGCGCCATAGGTCGAGTTCCAGTGGTTGCGATAGTAGACGTCGTCGTCGGTGTCGTCGGTCATGCGGTCCCAGCCGTGACGCACGGCGTTCTTGACGCGCTCCCAGGCCGACGGCTCGCTGGTGTCGCTGCCGGTGGTGCTGAAATCGCGGGTACCGTCGATGCGGTTGTCCCAGCCGGTGCGCAGCGAACCTTCGACGTCGTCCCATGGCTTGTCGCGATACATCTCGCTGCGGCGCATTTCGCTGCCGTACGAGTAGGCCGGTTTCAGTTCCTCGAACCTGGTGCCGCTCGACGCGTAGGTGCTGTCGTAGTGGCTGCGGTAGATGTCGTCGTCGTCGTCGCGGGTCATGCGCTCCCAGCCATGGCGCACGGCGGCCTTCATTTTTTCCCAGGTCGACGGTTCGCCGCCGGCATGGCGGCTGTCCCAGTCGCTGCGCAGGTCGGTCTCGATATCGTCCCAGGCGCGGTTGGTGTAGCGGCCGCTCTTCGCCGCTTCGCTGCCGTAGCTGTAGGCCGGCAGGTAGTCGTCGTAGGACGCGCCGGTGGCGCCGTAGGTGGTGTCGAAGTGGTTGCGATAATCGCGGTCGTCGTCGTCGTAGGCGCTCGACGCCGCGCCCAGGCCCGACGCAGTGTCGGATTGCCCGCGCGAGAAGATGCGCACGCCGCTGCGCTGCCTGTCCAGGTTCGCACTGCCGCCCGCCAGCGAACCGGCCTGGGTGTCGCGCTGGAGCGAGTCGCTGCGGATCGAGCCTTCCAGGGCCGAACCCTGGATCGACGAGCCGGCGGCTGCGGCGCCCAGCGAGCTGCCTGCCAGCGGGCTGGCGCCCGGCGCCGAAGCGCCCGCGCCCTGGGTGGCGAGTCGGTCGTTGTCCAGCTGCGCGCTGCCGGCCGACAGGCCGCCCTGCTGGCTGCCGTCGAGCGGCGCATTCCGGAGCGGGTCGTCGCGCAGGGTCGAGCTTTGCAGCGCGGTGCCGCCGGTGGCCGTCAGGCCGCTGTTGCCCAGCGATTCCTGGTGGGTGCCGCCCACGGTCTGGCCCTGGTTCAGCGAGCCCTGCTGGAACAGCTCGCGATCGCCGGGATTGTCGAGCGTCGGCGACGAGCCGGCCTGGGCGTTGCCGAGCGAGCCGGACTGGGCCGACATCGACGGCGACCGCTGCATGCCGGCATCGCTGCCCATGCGCATGGCGCCGGCGCTCATCCCGCCGGCGGCCAGGTCAGGCGTGCCGGTGGCGTTCTCGTCGATATCGGTCGGGCCGTAGCGCTCGACGATGTCGGCGGCGCGCTCGACTTCGGGCAACGAGCCGGCAACCAGGGTCAGCACGTGGTGGCCGCGGGTCACGGCGCCCTCGTAGCGGCTCACGTGTTCGGCATTGTCCGAACCGAACAGGTCGCTGAAGAAGTTCTTGATGCTCGCGGTAATGCCGGTATCGCCATCGGCGCTGCGTTCGGTGGCGAAGTCGGAACGGCCGGTGACGCTGTCGGTCTGGCCGGTCGGGTCGGCGTTGGACAGGCGGACGTCGGTACGGGTGAAGCCCGAGGACAGCAGTTCGTTCATCGCATTCTGCGCATCGGTGCGGTTGTCGAACACCGCGACAAGGGTATGTTGCATGGTCGTTCCTCCGAAAGGTGGGGTACTGGCGCCGGCGGCGACGTTGCCGCTCGATTGCGCTTTGCCGTTAAGATTACGCCAATACTACTGGGGATCGCGCACCATTGACCGCTGGAAAAATATTGTCGGATGTGCACGAAATGCGGCGTCGGACGGTTGCCGTATTGCTGTGTAGGTGGAGGACCACAGGAGTGCGAAAGGCCGGGCAGGAAGCCCGGCCGGGAGGTTGCCGGCGCAGGCCGGCGGCGTTCAGGCGAAGGGATTGTCGATGGTCTTGACCTCGGGCGGCGGGAGTTCGTCCGGCAGCTCGCGCGCTTCGAGCGCGGCCACGATCTCGCCCAGCAGCGCGTGCAGGCGGCGCGCGCGCGCGAGGCCCGGCACGTCGGCGGTCAGGTCGACGTCGCCCGAGATCGTGATGCGGTCGACGCGGTTTTCCAGCACCAGGTCGCCGATGCCGGCGACGTCGGCTTCGTTGGCGAAAGGCGTGAATGCGGCGGGTTTCTTCTTGCTCATGGTGCTCCTTTACGATCGGTTCTTGCGCTGCTTGATCTTCGGCAGGCGCAGCATGCGTTCTTTTTCCTTCGCCGACAGCGACGGCAGCAGCTCGATGCCGACGATCCGCTCCAGCTCGGCCACCGGCACCACATGGATCGGCGCATCGGCGCGGTTCTCGGTGAACCAGGCGGCGGCCAGCTTCTGGCGCGGACTGTACACCACCTTGTACAGGTGGCTCGGCACGATCACGTTGCCCACCTTCTTGAGGCTGGCGCCCAGAAAGGCCGGGCCGGTGATGACATACAACTCTCCTTCCTTCCTGGCCATGGTGCGCACTGCGCCCTCGATCGGGGCCCAGATGTGGCGGTTATGGTCGCGGTCCTGCGGCACCATATTGGCCAGCGAAAAGCTCTCGCGCTGGGTGCGGCGGTCGGGCATGTTCGCATTGGGCGCCAGGTGGCCGCGGTCGAAGCCGCTGCGCGCATAGTCGGACAGCTCGGCGCGCTGGCCGCGCGGCAGGCGCTGCTCGGCATGGAACTTGTCGTCGCGCTCCAGGCCCTGGGCGCGCTTCAGATTATCGGCGCGCACGTATTCGGCCGACCACAAGGGGGTGCGCGTCACGCCCGAATGGACGACGCCGAACACGCCGTAGCACAGTTCGCGGGTGGCCGCGGCCAGCTTCTGGTTGCGGATCTCGGGAGGGCGGCCGTCGAGGTAGTGGACCGGACAGCTGGCGGCCTGGGCCGCGCCGGCGGCGAACAGGGCCCCGGCGACGGCGATGCGGGCCAGGAAGCGGCCCAGGGTGGAACGAAGCATGATTGAACGGCAATGAGATGGAAACCGGGCATTTTAGCTGAGCATTTGCTCCTCGGTATAAATAGCCAGGACGGACAGGTGCGCACGATTGACTGAGCAATTCCGCCTGGAATGCTTTAAAATTGTCGCTTTCTCAATATGATTTTCCGTTTGGGAAACAAGCACCCCACGAATGACCCACTTGCCGATCCCGGAGGATCTACGCCGCTTCGTCCTGACGAGCATCCCCTCCGTGCCTTTCCTGGAAGCCTTGCTGCTGCTGCGCGCCGATCCGAGCCAGCAGTGGGAAAGCGCGATGCTGGCCGGCCGGCTGTATATACGCGAGCGCGTGGCGAGCGAACTGCTGGCCGACCTGTGTACCGCGGGCATCGCCCGCCCCTGCGACCCGCCGGCGGCGCACTGCTACCGCTACGAACCGGCCAGTACGGCCTTGCGTGAACGCATCGATCGCCTGGCCGACCTGTATGCGAGGCAGTTGGTCGACGTCACCCACCTGATCCATTCCAGTCTCGAGCGCCAGGCGCAGCAGTTTGCGGATGCATTCCGCCTGCGCAAGAACGAATGAAGGTGGGATCCCGGATGCAGGCAATAAGTTGAATACAATAACGCGGGCGCAAGGCGCCGGATTCGAATAATGAGCTTTCCCTTCGGAACGATGTGATATGGGCGAAGTGATCTATACCCTCTGCATGCTGACCTCGCTGACCTGCGCGGTACTGCTGTTCGCCAGCTACCGGCGCACGCGCCACCGGCTCCTGTTCTGGAGCGGCGCCTGCTTCGCCGGCATGACCTTGAATAACCTCTTGCTGTTGCTGGACAAGGTCGTGTTCCCGACCCAGATCGACCTGCTGCCGTGGCGTCTCGCCAGCGCGCTGGTGGCCTGCCTGCTGCTGCTTTACGGCCTGATCCACGAGAAGGAGTGAAGCAATGACGCAGATGCTGGCCGGCGCGATCGCCATGGCTTCCCTGATCATCGCCCTGTTCTTCGTGCGCTTCTGGCGCGCCAGCGGCGACCGCTTCTTTCTGTACTTCGCCCTCTCGTTCGCCATCGAGGGGCTGCACCGCGTGTATGCGGCGATGCGCGACGGCGGCGGCGAGGATTCACCGCTGCACTACCTGATTCGCCTGCTGGCCTATGGCCTGATCTTGTGGGCGATATTCGAGAAAAACCTGCCGCGCAAGAAGCGTGGGCCGTGAAGCGCGGGCCGCGGGCAGTCGGTGCGCCGCCTGGCGCTTGCCGTGCGCCCGGCGCGCAGGCGCTGCGCCATAATCGGGCCATGTCAAACAAGCGCAGGAGACCGGCATGAGCACCCCCGAACAATCAGACCGCAAGCAGGACGCCCCGGTTCCCGCCGGCGGCCAGGACAATCGCTCCGACAATCTGTTGCCGGGCGAGGAAGGGGCCGAGGACGGCCGCTTCGACGTCGCCGAAGAAGTCAGCCTCGACCAGCACTCGGACGAAGCGCGCCGCATCGGCCAGGCCCCGCCGCAGGGCATCGCCGATGCGCTTCCCGAATCGCTCAAGACGCCGGTGCCCTCGCAGAAGGTGCCCGACAAGCCGTGAAGCGCGCGGCGTACCGGGAATGCGCAAAATCGTTGACAGGGTTCCGTCACACACTTAGATTTCCGAAATGACCATATTGACGGATCCGACACACCTTGAATGACACCACGCCGAGCGGCAGCCAGGGAAGCGTCCTGTTCATTTGCGAACGCGCGATCGACGATCCGGTCGTTGTCCAGGTGTTGCGCGAGCTGGACCAGGCCATCGTGCGGGCCGCCACGCCGGCCGACGGCCTGGCCCGGGCCCGCGGCGGCGACTTCGCGCTGATCCTGGTCGGTTATGCGGGCGATGCCGAGGGCATGCTGGAGACGATCCGCGCGCTGCGCGCCAACGCCCGCTCCAGCCGCACCCCGGTGCTCGGTGTCGGCCTGCCGCACCCCCTGCCCTTCGCCCAGGAACTGCTGTACGAGGCTGGCGCCATCGCGGTGCTGACCGAGCCGCTGTCGCCCACCATCCTGCGCGCCAAGGCGCGCTTCTACCTCGATGCCTTCAACAGCCAGCGCGAACGGCAGCGCGCCGAGGCCGAGCTGCAGCAGACCCGCTCGCGCCTGGAACGCATCATCGAGGCCGCCGAGCTGGGCATCTGGTCGTGGGACATCGCGGCCGACCTGGTCCAGGCCGACGCCCGCATGGCCGCGCTGTTCGGCGTGCCGCATGAGCAGCGCATGGCGGCGCCGCTGTCGGCCTACCTGGCCGCCTTCCATCCCGACGACATCGCGCCGACCGTGGCCCGGATCGATGCCGCCATCGCCGGCGCCGGGGCCTATGCCGCCACCTACCGCGTGCGCGCCGGCGGCGGCGGCTGGCGCTGGATCATCGCGCGCGGCCACGTCGAATACGACGCGCAGGGCGCGCCGTGCGAAGTGCGCGGGGTGGTGATCGACGCCACCCGCCAGCTCGAGGCCGAGCAGCAGTTGCGCGCCACCGAGGAACGCTACCGCACGGTGTTCGACTCGATCGACGAGGGCCTGTGCGTGATCGACATGATCTACGACGCCGACGGCCGCCCCTGCGACTACCTGCTCGTCGAGGCCAATCCGGCCTTCGTCAAGCACACTGGCCTGGCCGACGCGGTGGGCAAGAGGGTGCGCGAGATGGTGCCCACGCTCGAGCAGCACTGGTTCGACACCTATGGGCGGGTGGCGCAGACCGGCGAGGCGGTGCGCTTCGAGAACGAGGCCAGGGGCCTGGGCCGGTGGTACGACGTGCACGCCACGCGCCTGGGCCCGCCCGAGCGGGGCCGGGTCGCGGTGCTGTTTACCGACATCACCGAGCGGCGCCGGTCCGAAGCCGCCCTGCGCCGCATGGCGGCCGACCTGTCCGAGGCCAATCGCCTCAAGACCGAGTTCCTGGCCACCCTGGCGCACGAGCTGCGCAACCCGCTGGCGCCGATCCGCAGCGGCCTGCAGTTCATCCGCCGCTCGCCGGGCGACCTCGGTGCCGTGAGCCGGGTGCACGACATCATGGAGCGCCAGCTCGACCACCTGGTCAACCTGGTCGACGACCTGCTCGACGTGGCGCGCATCACGCGCGGCCAGGTCGAGCTGCGCCGCGAGCGGGTCGAGCTGGCGACGATCCTGGCGGCGGCGGTGGAGACCAGCATGCCGCTGATCGAGGCCGCGCGCCACCGCTTCGACCTGCGCCTGCCGCCTGACAGCCTGGTGCTCGACGCCGATCCCACCCGCCTGACGCAGGTGGTGAGCAACCTGCTGAACAATGCGGCGCGCTACACGCCCAAGGGCGGCAACATCGTGCTGGCCGCGGCGCGCGACGGCGACCAGGCGGTGGTGACGGTGTCCGACAGCGGCATCGGGATCGCGCCCGAGGCGCTGGACGAGGTGTTTCGCATGTTCACCCAGGTAGGCCAGGCCCAGCAGCCGGGTTCGGGCGGGCTCGGGATCGGCCTGTCGCTGGTGCGCAGCCTGGTCGAGCTGCATGGCGGCAGCGTGACCGCCGCCAGCGCCGGCACCAATGCCGGCAGCGTGTTCACGGTGCGCCTGCCGCTCGCCGCCGGCAGCGTCGATCGAGGGGGCGATGTGCGCCAGGACCGGGCCGAGGGCGCGGATGCGCAGGCGCCGGCCGCTGGGCGCAACGTGCTGGTGGTGGACGACAACCGCGATGCGGCCGAGACACTGGCCGCCCTGCTCAATATGATGGGCCACCGCGCGCCCGTCGCCAACGACGGCCGCCAGGCGCTGCGCATGCTGCCCAGCCTGATGCCCGACGTCGTGTTCCTCGATCTCGGCATGCCGGGCATGTCGGGCTACGAAGTGGCGGCGGCGATCCGGCAGGATGCGCGCCTGGCCGGGATCCGGCTGGTGGCGCTGACGGGATGGGGTGGAGAAGCGGACCGCGCCAAGACCAGGGCGGCGGGGTTCGACGAGCACCTGACCAAGCCGGCGACGGTCGAGGCGATCGAGGATGTGCTCAGACGGTTCTGACGCTGACCAGGGGTGGCGGCAAGCCAGGCGGCTTGCCGCCCACGCGTGCGGGTCGGACCGCGCATGCGAGGCGGCGCCGGCCGAATGCGTGGCCGGCAAGGCCGTCCACGCCATGGCAAGACGGTGTTAGCCGACCTGCGCCACCGGCAGCGTCTCGGCCTGGACATGCGCGGCCTCCTGGCCGGCGGCGAAGAAGCGCTCGACCTTGTTGCCCGGCACGGCGCTGCCGATCAGCGCGTGCATGCGGCTGGCGGTCAGGTCCCATGAGGTGCCGGCCACCACTTCGCGCATGCGCGTTGCCATGGCCTGGCGTTCGTCGGCGCCCAGCGCCAGCTGGCGTTCGCAGGCGGCGATGAAGTCGGCATGCGATCCGGCGATCTCCACCACGTCGCCATACGGCACCTTGACGTCGGTGATCGGGGTCGACACCGACGGCAGCTCGGCGGCCATGTATTCGAGCACCTTGGTCGGGCTGATGAACTTGGTCGAATCGTTCATCGCGAACGGCAGCAGGCAGACGTCCCAGCCGGCCAGGAACTGCGGCAGCTGGTCATAGGTGCGCTGGCCCATGTAGTGCACGTTGGACTGCTTCGGCAGGGTCGCCGGATCGATCTTGACGACCGGGCCGACCAGCACGATCTGCCATTCCGGATGGGCGTCGGCCATGTTCGAGACCAGGTCGACGTCGAAGCGCTCGTCGATAACGCCGTAGAAACCCAGGCGCGGACCCGGAATGTGCCCCTGATCGGGGTGCGACAGCGTGCGGTCGAGGGCCTGGCGGAAATGCCCGGCGTCGACGCTGCTCGAGAAGCAGTGGGCGTTGGCGTGGCGGTCGCGCTTGGACTGGTACAGGCTCGGGCCGCCGGTGAAGACGACGTCGGCGATGTTCAGCAGTGCGCTTTCGCGCTGCAGCAGCTGCTTGGGCGCATTCTTGAACATGGCCAGTTCGTCCATGCAGTCATAGATCACCTTGGACGGCTTGAAGACTTGCAGCAGCGGGAGCGCCATCGGGGTGTAGAACCAGACGACCGGCGCTTCGTCCTGCGGCACCAGGTCGGCCAGCAGCGACTGCAGGGTCGGCAGCTGGTCGTCGTGGAAGCCGAACTGCTGGATCGGCGTGTGCGGGCGGCAGACGGTGATGTTCGGTGTGACTTCGGTTTTTTCCAGCCGTGCCTCGCCCTCGGTGTGCATCGGCTCTTCGACGAAGAGGATGTTGTAGTGTTCGGCCAGGCGGGTCATCAGGTGCTGTGGACGCTGGAAGACGAAGTCCCAGCGGAGGTGGCAAAACACGATCAGGGTCGGCATGTCGATTTCCTTTCGCCTTGACGGCGCTCTAGTTGTTGGCAAGGTCAAACAAGGCCGGTTCTTCTCTCTCTCAAAAGACCGTGGCGTAGGCACGGGAACCAGGCCGGACCCCGGAATCGTAGCATGCAATTTTTCCAATATTTTCAGTTGTGCCAGGCAAGATTGCGCCGGATGCCGCCTAACACGGCGGCCCTGATGCTGGGCTTCATAGGGAGCGGCCGATCGCCGGATGACCCCTTGTAAGGGCCGTCCTACAACAACACAGGATAATCAACTACGAAAAAACGGCAGAAACTTGACTAGTTGCACTGGAATCGGAGGCCGAAAGCGCCCGTTTACCGCCCGCGCGGCCAGGCTGGGCGGCTGCGCAAGGGGGGGAGCGCGCTCAGGGGCGATGGTAGGGTTCGGCGCCTTCGGCATGGCCGTCGGCGCTGAAGCCGGCGGCGATCGAGACGCCCTCGAGACCGAGCGACAGCAGTGCATCGCACAACTCGTCCACTTCGGCGCCCAGGTCGGCGGCCAGGTCGACCGGCTTCTCGACGCTGCCCCACGGCAGGCCGCCGTCGAGCGCATACAGGTTGGCGCGCAGGACGATGTGCTCACCCATGTCGAGCGGCGCCACGGCGGCGTGCACCGCGTCCGGCGCCAGGTCCTTGGAGGCCAGCAGACGCCTGGCCTCGGCCAGCACGCCCAGCGTCGCCAGTTCGGCCACGCCCTGCTCCTTGGCGCCATAGAACAGGTCCTGGTACAGGAAGCTCAGTTCCAGGCGCTCCGGGGCGCGCGCCAGCACGCGCGCCACCAGCGGCGCCACGGCCACGGTCCAGGCGCGGTAGCGCTCCATGCGCGCCGCGAAATAGGCGTCGCTGCTCGCCTCGTCCTTCGGCACCCGGTAGAAGGGATCGTCGGCGCGCTTGAGGGAGAAGCCGAGCAGGAAGCGCAATTCGAGCGCGGTGTCGTCGGGCGCCACCGGTTCGCCGGTCCAGCCGCGCATGCTGGCCTCGATGGTCGGCGCCGGCTGCAGCTTTTTCTCGAGCAGCGAGCTGGCCGCCTCGCGCAGCATCTGGTGCAGGGTGCCATAGGCCACGTGGTCGATCTCGGACAGGTCGTAGGCGTGCTGCAGCAGCACGACCTTCGCGCCCTTGCTGTCCAGGCCCTGGGCCTGGAAGCTGGCCGCCAGCGCCTCGAACGCCGCCTCGTCCTGGAAGGTCTCGCGCGCGTCGAGGCCGCCGCGGCTGCGCACGAACAGCGGCACCAGGAAGGCGTCGATCTCGTACTCGGGGCCGTCCTCGCGCCGGATGTGCAGGGTCGCGGCTTCTTCCTCGATGCGCTCGCGCAGCAGGCGGCAGGCCAGCGGATCGGTGTAGCGCGCCAGCTCGATGGCTTCGTACAGCACCTCGTCGTGCTTCTTGCGAATGGCCTTGCGCACCAGGCCGGCCAGGGCCTCTTGCTGTTCCGTGCCCTGCGCCGCATCGTCCTCGCGTTCGGCGATCTCGAGCGCCATGTCGGCCATCAGCCTGGCCTGGGCATCGGTGTCGGGTTCGCGCGTGTTGTTCGAGGTGCGGGGGGCGGGTCGCTTGTTCTTCGGCATATCGTGGCGATTTTCTGGAAAGATGGATGATCGTGCCGGCATGGTAACACCGCGGGCCGGCCATGGCGGACCGCGCAGGTCGCATCGCCCTGCAGGCGCCGGGTCGCGGTGTTATGCTTCGGGCAAAAACACCCGCCCGAAAGCCCTCCATGCTCGAAAAACTCTTCAAACTCAGCGAGAACCACACCACCGTCCGTACCGAGATGATGGCCGGGCTCACCACCTTCCTGACGATGGTCTACATCATCTTCGTCAATCCCTCGATCCTGGGCGACGCCGGCATGCCGAAGGAATCGGTATTCGTCGCCACCTGCCTGGTCGCGGCCGGCGGCACCGCCATCATGGGCCTGTACGCCAACTATCCGATCGCGATGGCGCCCGGCATGGGTCTGAACGCCTATTTCGCCTATGCCGTGGTGCTGGGGATGGGCATTCCATGGCAGGCGGCGCTGGGCGCCGTCTTCATCTCGGGCTGCCTGTTCATCCTGGTCACCATGGCCGGCCTGCGCGCCATGATCGTGGACGGCATACCGCGCTCGATGCGGGTGGCGATCACGGTCGGCCTCGGCATGTTCCTGGCCCTGATCGCCCTCAAGAACGCCGGCATCGTGGTCGCCAACGAAGCCACGCTGGTCAAGGCCGGCGACCTGCACCAGCCCGCGGCGATCATGGCCGTGGCCGGCTTCTTCGCCATCGTGGCGCTGGACCGCCTGCGCGTGCGCGGCGCGATCCTGATCGGCATCGTGCTGGTCACGGTGCTCAGCTTCTTCTTCGGTGGGAACACCTACCAGGGCCTGTTCTCAAGCCCGCCGTCGATCGAGCCGACCCTGTTCCAGCTCGATATCCCGGGCGCGCTGGCGGCTGGCATCCTCAATGTGGTGCTGGTGTTCTTCCTGGTCGAGCTGTTCGACGCCACCGGCACGCTGATGGGCGTGGCGCGGCGCGCCGGCCTGCTGGTCGAGGGCAAGATGGACAGGCTGAACAAGGCCTTGCTGGCCGACAGCGGCGCCATCGTGGCCGGCAGCGTGCTGGGCACGTCGAGCACCACCGCCTATCTCGAGAGCGCGTCCGGCGTGCAGGCGGGCGGACGCACCGGCCTCACGGCCCTGACGGTGGCGGCGCTGTTCCTGGCCTGCCTGTTCATCGCGCCGCTGGCGGCCGTGGTGCCGCCCTACGCCACCGCGCCGGCGCTGCTGTTCGTGGCCTGCCTGATGCTGTCCGACCTCGGCGACGTCGAGTGGAGCGACAGCACCGAGAGCATCCCGGCCGCGGTCACGGCGCTGGGCATGCCGTTCACCTATTCGATCGCCGAAGGCATCGCCTTCGGCTTCATCAGTTACGCGGCGCTCAAGCTGCTGACCGGACGCGCGCGCGAGGTCAAGCCGGTGGTGTGGGTGATCGCGGCGCTGTTCGCCTTCAAGATCGTTTACGTGGGCACCTGATCCGCCCGGATGAGCGCAAGTTCGGGCAGCGATCCACTAAACAGCGGCCCGCTCATGCCCGAATGCATGGCTTCGCGCTGTCTTTGCGTTACAATGTCCGCCAACTCGCGGCTTTACCCTAGATGCTGATGAAACCTTTTTCGATCCTGGCGCTGGCCCTGGCCGGCATCCCGGGTGTGGCGCTTGCCGCTCCCGACCTTCCACAAATCGGCGATGTCCATGCCCCGCTGGCGGTCGCGATGCCGGCGATTCCCGATGGCGGCTGGTTTACTTCCGCCGAACTCGGTGCGATCACGACTTCGGGCAACACCAACGGCACCTCGGTCACGGGCAAGATCGACGCCCGCCATGAGACCACGCGCTGGAGCCATGAATTCATCGCCAGCGGCTACTTCAAGGAAGACGAGTACGAGGACGAGTTCGGCGAGCGCCAGAAGAGCCGCTCGGCCCAGCGCTGGGCCACCTCGGCCAAGGCCTCGCTCAAGCTGCTGGGCGATGGCCGCCGCGCCTTCGTGCTGGCCTCCCACACCGACGACAAGTTCGGCGCCTATTCCCGCTATTCGACGCTCGGCATTGGTTACGGCTCGCGCTGGTACACGGCCCCCGACAAGACGCTCGACGTCGAGATCGGTCCGGGTTATTCGGTTGGCGTGCGCGAGAACGACGAGGAAGAAAAAGGCATGACGGTGCGCAGCGCGGCGCAGTTCCGCTGGCAGGTCAGCCCGTCGGCCTTCTTCGCCCAGACCGTCAGCGTCGAAAAAGGCACCGGCAACACCCACTCGGTGGCCGAGACCTCGCTCAGCACCAAGATCAACGGCAGCATGCAGATGAAGGCCGGCTTCAGCGTGCGTAACGACAGCAACGTCCCTGACGACAAGAAGAACACCGATACCCAGACCTCGCTGACGATGGTCTATTCGTTCTGAGCCAGGATCACCGGCGCCAGCCGAGTTCCAGCGTGGCGGCGTCGGTGCGCTGGATCGTGAATCCGAGACGGTCATACAGCGCCCGCGCGGCTGCGTTATCGGCGCGCACGCGCAGCGCCATTGCGCTCCCCTCTTCCTGCAGCGCGCGCAGCACGCTGCGCGCGATCCCGCGGCGCCGCGCCGACGCCGCCACCGACAGGTCGACCACGCGCAGCACGCCGCCCGAGCGGTCCAGCACCACCCGCGCTACCGGCCTCTCTCCTTCCAGCACCAGCCAGCTCTCGCACACGGGATAGCGGCGCGCGTAATCGGCCAGCTGCAACTGGCGCTGGTGCCGCGCGATGCCCTCGATCACGCTGCGCGGGACTGGCAGCGCGCCGAGGTCGGGACGCGCGTCGCGGTAGAGCGCCTCCAGGAAGGCCTCGTCGGCGGGCCCGGGCGGACGCGCCGCGAGGTTGCCGAAGCGGCGCCTCACCTGGCGGCAGGCGGCACGAGATTCTTGGCCAGCCCCAGGGCCGCGAGGCTGACCAGGGCGGCCGCGCTCAGGTAGTAGCCGACGTATTCGAGCCCGTAGTTCGTGCCCAGCCACAGCGCGATGTACGGCGCCACCGAGGCGCCGAGGATGCTGGCCAGGTTGAAGGTCAGCGACGAGCCCGTGTAGCGCACCTCGGCCGGGAACAGCTCGGCCAGCAAGGTGCCGAGCGGGCCGTAGGTGAAACCGACCAGGCACATGCCGAGCACCATGAACAGGGTGACCGCGACCCAGCCGCCGGCCCCGAACAGGGGACCGTACAGCAGGCCGAACGCGGCGATGGCGGCGCTGACCAGCATCATGGCGGTGCGCCGGCCGCGGCTGTCGGCCAGCAGCGCCGAGGGCGGGATGGTCAGTGCGAAGAACACCACCGCGAACATCTGCAGCACCAGGAATTCCTGGCGCGTGAAGCCCAGCTGCGCCGTGCCCCAGCTCAGGGCGAACACCGTCATCAGGTAGAAGATGACGAAGGTCGACAGCGCGATGAGGGTGCCGAGCACCAGCGCGCGGCGGTGGTCGCGCAGCACGGCCAGCACCGGCACCTTGACCCGCGCCTTGCTGTCCAGGACCTTCTGGAAATCCGGCGTCTCGGTGATTTTCAGGCGGATGTACAGGCCCACCCCGACCAGCAGGGCGCTGGCCAGGAAGGGAATGCGCCAGCCCCAGGCGAAGAAGGCGTCGTCGCCCATCAGCGCGCCCAGCAGCAGGAACACCCCGCCCGACAGGAAGAAGCCGATCGGCGCGCCCAGTTGCGGGAACATGCCGTACCAGGCGCGCTTGCCGGGCGGTGCGTTCTCGGTCGCCAGCAGCACCGCCCCGCCCCATTCGCCGCCCAGGCCCAGGCCCTGCCCGAAGCGGCACAGCGCGAGCAGCAGCGGCGCCGCGACGCCGATCTGGGCATAGGTCGGCAGCATGCCGATCAGGATGGTCGAGATGCCCATGGTGAGCAGGGCCGCCACCAGGGTCGCCTTGCGTCCGACACGGTCGCCGAAGTGGCCGAACAGGGCCGAGCCCACCGGCCGCGCGAAGAAGGCGATGGCGAAGGTCGCCAGCGACTGCAGCATGGCCGCGCCGGGGTCGGCCGCCGGGAAGAACAGGCGCGGGAACACCAGCACCGCGGCGGTGGCATAGATATAGAAATCGTAGAACTCGATCGTGGTGCCGATCAGGCTTGCGAACAGGACGGTACGAGGCTTGTTGGCGGACGCCGGTGGGTCCGTCGCTGCGACACTCATGCACCCGCCTGGGCCAGCGCCTCGCGGACGGCGTCGGCGCCGGTCGGACGCACCACGCGCGCGACTTCCTGGCCATCCTTGAGCACGACCACGGTCGGCCACAGCTTGATGCGGAACGAGCGCCCGAGCGGGCGGCCGGGACCGTCCTCGACCTTGATGTGCCGGGCGTCGGGATGGTCGGCCAGCGCCTGCTCGATCAGCGGCTCGGCGGCGCGGCAATAGCCGCACCAGTTGGCCCCGAAGTCGAGGGCGACCAGGCCCGGCGTGGCGTCGATGGCGCTGCGTTCGGGTTGGGACGATGCATAGGGTGCGGCCATGGAGTCTCCTTGTTATTGCTATTCGAATACCGCAAGCGTACCTGAATTCCGGCCGCCTGGCATGCGGGGCGCCGGCGGCGGTGCCCGATCGCGCCCGAGCGTGTGGCAGCTAACGGAAATCGCCGCCCGAGACTGTCACGCTGTGCCTTACCGTCTCATAAGGAGCACATCATGTCGGATGACCTGGGCAAGCGCGGCCAGCAGGACCGCAGCCGCATCAATATGCACGAAGAACACGAAGTACGCTACTGGACCGAGGCCCTCGGCGTGACCCGCGAGGAGTTGCAGCGCGCCGTCGAGCAGGTCGGCGTGAGCGCCAGCGCGGTGCGCGCGCACCTCGGGCGCTGAGGACGGCGCCCCGGGACGGCGCCGCATGCCGGGGCGCGTCCACCACGCGGACCGGCAGGTCCGCGTTTCATTTGCACGAACCAGACAAGGAGCGAACGATGGACATTCCGAAGCAGCAGCAGCAACCACCCGGCCATGAAGCCGCGCTGACCCCGCAAGCCGACCATGGCGAGACCAGCTATCGCGGCGCCGGCCGCCTGCAGGACAAGGCCACCGTGATCACCGGCGGGGACAGCGGCATCGGCCGCGCGGTCGCGCTGGCCTTCGCGCGCGAAGGCGCCGACGTCCTGGTTTCTTATCTGGACGAGCACGACGACGCGAAAGAAACCGCGCGCCTGGTCGAGGAAGCGGGCCGGCGCGCCATCCTGGTGCCGGGCGACATCGCCGACCGCGCCCACTGCCGGGCCATCATCGACAAGGCGGTGGCCGAGTTCGGCCGCATCGACGTGCTGGTCAATAATGCGGCGTTCCAGATGTCGCACGACTCGCTCGACGAGATACCGGACGACGAATGGGACTACACCTTCAAGGTGAACATCACGGCCATGTTTCACCTGTGCAAGGCCGCGGTCAAGCACATGGCCCCGGGTTCGTCGATCATCAACACCACCTCGATCAATTCGGACAATCCCAAGCCCACCCTGCTGGCCTATGCCGCCACCAAGGGGGCGATCGCCAACTTCAGCGCCGGCCTGGCCCAGTTGCTGGCCGAGAAAGGCATTCGCGTGAATTCGGTGGCGCCGGGACCGATCTGGACGCCGCTGATCCCGGCGACCATGCCGCCGGACGAGGTCGAACACTTCGGCAGCCAGGTGCCGATGAAGCGCGCCGGCCAGCCAAAGGAAGTGGCGCCGGTGTTCGTGATGCTGGCATCGAGCGAGGCGAGCTATATCTCGGGCGCGCGCATCGCGGTAACGGGCGGCGCGCCGATCCTGTGACGCCCTCGCGAACCGGGTCAGCGAAAGCGCATGATCGCCACGTGGCTCTGGTGCACGCTGCGCGTGAACTCGACCGACTTCATGTCGAAGGCTTCGCGCACGGCCTGCACCTCGCCCGGGAATTTCTGGTGCGTGAATTCGTCGAAAACGAGGATCGAGCGGCTCGTCAGACGCGGCTTGATCTTCTCGAGCACCGCCTTCGTCGGCGCATACACGTCCATGTCGAAGATCCCGAGGGCGATCGTGGCGCCCGGATTGGCGTCCAGCCAGGTATCGATCGTCTGGGTGGCGTCGCCCTTGATCAGCTCGAACTTGCGCTGGTTCTGGAAGGCCGAGATCGACTCGTGGTAGGCCAGGATCTCGGCCAGCGTCGTCTCGTAGCCGTCGACCGAGGCATAGTCGCCGACCTTGGCCGCCGCCCCGTCCTTCTCGTGCACCGATGCGAAGCCCGAGAAGGTGTCGAAGCCGTAGATGAGGCGCTCGACGTTGTACGGTTCGTACATATTGCGCAAATTCAGCAGCACCGACAGGCTGGCGCCCCATTGCACCCCGAATTCGCAAATGACGCCCGGGACGGTGATGATTTCCTTGTACAGGTCGTTCAGGTACAGCACGCGGGCGAGCGCATTGCGCTTCATGACCGCCAGGCTGTGGATCGCCCAGTTCTCGCCGCTGTCGGCGATCTGCCTGAGCGCCACTTCCTTGAAACGACGATCGTTCTCGTGCTGGGCGGCCGTCCTGTTGCCGACCAGTTCACCCTTGTGATTTCTTTCCATTGCAAGCTCCTCGTTGAATGCCGCCATTCTAATAGTTTATATACGGCAATAGTATCCGTCTACCGCCATGACCATTTCACTACAACTCACATCTTGCCGCAGTATGCCCTTGGTCGCATCTGCGCGCTTGCGCTCGCGGCCCGGCGCCGCGATGGCGCGCGGGCGACCCCGGCCCGCCAGATGACCATGTCACACGGAGCCGACCATGCGCGTCCTGTTGCGTAGCCTCTTCATCGCCGTCCTGCTCGTGCTGGGATACGGTGTGCTGGAACCGTATATCGAGCGGGCCCTCTACACCATGCGCCTGGCGGCCATGCCCAGGCCGCAGGCGCTGCCGGTGCCGGTCGAGGGTGTGCGGGCGCGCGCACTGCGCGACACCTGGGGCGGCGCGCGCAGCGAAGGCCGCAGGCACGAGGGGATCGACATCTTCGCCCGGCGCGGCACCCCGGTGCTGTCCAGTACCGAAGGCATCGTGACCCGGGTCGGCACCAACCGCCTCGGCGGCCTGGTGGTGTGGGTACTCGGCCCGGGCGGCCAGCGGCATTATTATGCGCACCTGGACAGCTACTCGGACGTGCAGCCCGGCATGCGCATCGAGGCCGGTCGGGTGCTAGGCCATGTCGGCAACACCGGCAACGCCAGGGGCACGCCGCCGCACCTGCACTACGGGGTGTACGACACTGGCGGCGCCATCAACCCCTACCCCCTGCTCAAGGCCGATCCGGCGCTGGTCGCGGCCCCCTCTATGGTGCCGTCTACGGCTGCGCCGGCGGAACCGGAGGCAAATCGCCCGACGGGCTCGGGATCCCGGCCGGCGGCGCGCTAGGCGCGGCCTCGGGCGGCCCGATCGGCGGCGCCGGCTCGCTGGCGGGCGCCGTCTCGAATTCCTGCGGAGCGGCCTCGGGGGCGACTTCCAGCGCTTCGTCGATGAAGATCTCCTCGGGCTCCTCCTCGACGTAGCGCGGCGGCGGCGGCGGGCGCCAGCCGGGCAGCGTCGCCTTGGCGTCCAGGCTGCCGGCGTCGAAGGCGCCGCGGAAGAAGTCGCCCACCACCAGCGCCGCATTGTGCCCGCCCTGCCCCCAATAGCTGCTGCGGATGGTGACGCGGTTGTCGTTGAAGCCGACCCAGGCCCCGGCCACCAGGTGCGGATGCATCATGATGAACCAGCCGTCCTGGTTGTTCTGGCTGGTGCCGGTCTTGGCGGCCAGGTCGCCGCGGATGCCGAAGCGGCTGCGCACGCCGTTGCCGGTGCCCCGCGTCACGACGCCCCGCAGCATGTCGACCAGGGCCTCGGCCGATTCGCGCGACATCGCGCGTTCCGGCTGGCCGGCGCCGAAATCGGCGATCACATTGCCTTCGCGGTCCTCGATGCGGCTGACGAAGACCGGCTTGCGGTATTCGCCCAGGGCCGCGATGGTGGCATAGCTGCTGACCATTTCCAGCAAGGTGACCGGGCTGGTGCCCAGGGCCAGGGACGGCACCGCGTCCAGGCGGCTCTGGCGGATGCCCAGGCCCTGGGCCAGGCGCACGATCGGCTGCAGGCCGACTTCCTGGCTCACCTGGGCGGTGATCGTGTTCTTGGAAAACACCAGGCCGTCGCGCATCGGCATCGATCGTCCGCTATTGCCGTCCATGTCGGTCGGCTTCCATATGCTGCCATCGTCGCCGCGGAATTCGCGCACCACGTCGCGGTAGGCCTGGTCGGGCGGGATCCCGCGTTCCAGCGCCGCGCCGTAGACGAAGGGCTTGAAGGTCGATCCCGGCTGGCGCGAGGCCTGGGCCACGTGGTCGTACTGGTCGCGTTCGAAGTCGCGGCTGCCGACCCAGGCCTTGACTTGCCCGCTGGCCGGGTCGATGGCGACGAAACCCGCCTCCAGCCGCGACTTGGCGCTCTTGAGTTCGGTCATGAACTCGCGCTCTCCCTTCAGGCGCTTGAGGGCGGCGGCCGGTTCCTCGCCGCCCTCCACCGCATTGCGGTATTCGGCGCTCTCGCGCACGAAGGCGTCCAGCTCGCGCGGGTGGGTGATCCAGTAATACGAGAACGGGTCGATGTTCGGCCGTATCGACGTGTAGGTCGCGGTCGCGGTCGAGCGCGGCACATTGGGGTTGGCCCACTCGACGTCGGCGATCGCCTGCAGGATCTCGGCCTGACGCCGCACCGCGCGTTCGGCCGCCGCCTGCAGTTCGGGATCGAGCGTGGTGCGCACCACCAGGCCGTCGAGCTGCAGGTTGACGTCGTTCTCGTCGGCCCAGTCGAGCAGCCACTTGCGCACGTGGTGGGTGAAATGGTTGTCCTTGCCGCTGCGGTCGGGCAGGCGCGCGAAACGCAGGCGCAGCGGCCGCTTGACCAGCGCGGCCAGGCGCTTGTCGTCGAAGGCGCCATGCTTGCGCATCTGGCCCAGCACCACGTTGCGGCGCGCGAGCGAACGCTCGGGATTGGCGACCGGATTGTAGTAGTGGGTGCCCTTGAGCATGCCGACCAGCGTGGCCGACTCGAGCACGTCGAGCTTGAGCGCAGGCTTGCCGAAATAGGTGCGCGATGCCATCTCGATGCCGTAGGCGTTGTACAGGAAAGGCACCGTGTTCAGGTAGGCCTCCAGAATCTGCGTCTTGCTGTAGGTGTTCTCGATCTTGATCGCGGTGATCAGTTCCTTCATCTTGCGGTTCACGCTGCGCGCGCGGCCGATCTCTTGCGGGAACATATTGCGCGCCAGCTGCTGGGTGATGGTCGAGCCGCCCTGCGGGTCGCCCTTCACGCTGGCCCACAGGGCGCCGGCGACGCGCTTGAAGTCGACGCCGTGGTGCTGGTAGAAGCGGTGGTCCTCGGTCGAGACCAGCGCCTCGACCACGTGCGGCGAGACCTGCGACAGCTTTACCCGTTCCTGCAGGCCTTTCTCGAAGGTGCCCAGGGGCCGGCCGGCGGCGTCCAGGATCACCGAGGGCCGCGCGCGGCTGGCCTGCTCCAGGTCGTCGATGCCCGGCGTGAACGGGATCAGCACCAGCAGCCAGGCCAGGATCGCCATCAGGCCGGCGGCCAGGCTCCACAGCGACAACAGGGCCAGCTTGACCGGCAACGGCCGGCCCCGCAGGCGCTGGCCGGCGCCGTTCCTCAGGTCCGCCGCGCGGCCCGCCGCGCCGGCCCACAGGCGCTGCGCGGCCAGCGTGATGCGTCGTTGCACGGATGGCGCGTCGTTCGCGGTTTCCGTGTTCTCGTTGTCGTGTTCCTGGTCCACTCGCTCTGCCTGCCTGTCAAACAATCAATGTGCGGCAAGTATAGCTGACCGGAGCGCCGCCGACGGCACGGCAGGATGCGTGTTTCAGGCGGGACTGGCGACCGGCTGCACCCTCCCGGCGCGCAGCAGCGCCTCGACCCGTTCCACCGGTTGCGGACGGCTGAAGACGTGGCCCTGCACCTCGTCGCAGCCGCAGCCGCGCAGGTAGTCGAGCTGCTCGATCGTCTCGACGCCTTCGGCGATGACCTGCATGCGCAGGCCGTGGGCCAGCGAAATGATGGCGTCGACCAGGGCCGCGCCATCCGGGTTGCCCACGATGTCCTGCACGAAGGAGCGGTCGATCTTGAGCACGTCCACTGGCAGGCGCTTGAGGTACTGCAGGCTCGAATACCCGGTGCCGAAGTCGTCGATCGAGAGCTTGACGCCCATGCGCTTGAGGCATTCCATGGTATGGATGGCGGCGTCGGCATCGGCCACCATCATGCTCTCGGTGAGCTCGATCTCGAGCGAGGCTGGCGGCAAGCCGGTCTCGGCCAGCACCCGGGCCACGGTGTCGACCAGGTCGGGTTCGGCGAACTGGCGCGCCGACAGGTTGACCGCGATGCGCAGCGGCCCCAGGCCGGCGCGCTGCCAGCGCCGGTTCTGGCGGCAGGCCGTGCGCAGCACCCAGGCGCCGATCGGGACGATCAGGCCGGTCTCTTCGGCCAGGGCGATGAAGCGGTCGGGACGCACCGTGCCCAACAGCGGGTGGCGCCAGCGGATCAGCGCCTCGTTGCCGACCACGCAGCCGGTGGCCAGGTCGACCTGCGGCTGGAAGTGCAGCTCGAATTGCTCGTCCTGCAGCGCGTGGCGCAGCGCGCTCTCGAGCGCCAGGCGGTCGAAGGCCTGGGCATTCATGTGCGGCGCGTAGAACTGCACGCCGTTGCGCCCGCCCTGCTTGGCGCGGTACATCGCGATCTCGGCATGCTTGACCAGGGTGTCGGCGTCCAGCCCGTCGGCCGGGAAGGCGGCCACGCCGGCGCTGCAATTGAGCACCAGGCGCTGGCCGGCCAGCTGGATCGGCTCGGCCACCGCCTCGCGCACCTGCTGGATGCGCGCAGCGGCCTGGCGTTCGTCGGCGACCCCGACCAGCACCAGCACGAAGTCGTCGCCGCCGACCCGGGCCGCGGTGTCGGCCGGCCGCAGCGTGCCCTTGATGCGGGTGGCCAGCATGCGCAGCACCTCGTCGCCGGCGCGCCGGCCGAGCGTGTCGTTGATGAGCTTGAAGTGGTCGAAATCGAGCAGCACGGTCCATACCGGCACCCCGCCGGCATTGCCGATGGCGCGCTCGATGCGGTCGTTCAGCAGCGCGCGGTTGGCCAGTCCGGTCAGCGTGTCGTAATGGGCATGGCGCTCGAGTTCGGCCTCGTAGCGCTTGGCGGTGGTGACATCGTAGATGGTGACGACGAAATGCCCGGCCTCGCCGTCCGGCCGGCGCACCGGCGCCACGTACACGTCCCCGATCAGCTCGGCGCCGTCGCGGGTATGGAAGGTGACCAGCGCGCGGTCCTCGCGCTGCTGGCGCAGCGCAAGGCGCAGGTCTTCCAGCGCCGGCTGGTCGTCGTCCTGGCCGGCAAGCAGCTTGAGCGGCTGGCCGGCCAGCTCGCGCGCCGTGTAGCCGAACGTGCTTTCGCAGGCCGGGTTGGCGTAGTCGACCGGGTAGCCGGGCTGCTGCGCATCGACCAGCAGGATCGGATTGGCGCTTGCCTCCATCGCGCGCTCGTAGAGGCGCAGCGCGCCGGTGGCCCGTTCGAGCGCCGCCGTGCGCTGCTCGACCAGGGCTTCGATGCGGCGCGTGCGCGCCACGCGCTGGTGGACCAGGCCGGCGGCGGCAACGCTGAGGATCAGGCCCAGCACCATGGAAACCAGCTCGGCCATGTGATTGCCCAGGACCGGCGGCTGTTCTTCGACCACCACCTGCCACGGGCTGCCGGCGATCTCGAAGGCTTCGACATGGCGCAGGTTCATGCGGTCGAGCACGTTCTCCCACCAGCCGATGGGCGCGGCCAGCGTGCCGTGCTGGTAGGCGGTGACGATATTGCCCAGCGCGTCGGGCCCGCGCAGCGACAGCGCGAAGTTGTCGTCGTCGAGCAGGCGCACCGACTCCAGGGTGCCGCCGACCAGCAGGCCGACGTCGATCACCACTTCGGTGGCGCCCAGCGCCGCCGCGCGCCGCGTCGCCGTCTCGAGCGGGCGCAGGCCGGGCCGGTAGACCGGCAGGACGATCAGGACGCCATGGCGCGCGCCGCCGCCCTGCAGCAGGTCGATGATGGGGCTGGCGGCCGGCTCGCCGGTGTCGATCGCGCGCTGGGTATAGACCCGCTGCGGCGCGTTGGACCAGGCATCGTAGCCGAACGTCACCTCGTTGCCGACGATGGGCGCCACGTAGTCGTTGACCAGGTAGCGCTCGCGCACGCCGGCCCGCATCAGCGCGGGGCGGCCCGTGCGCACGCGCTGGCGGATCTCGAAGCCGGGCCAGAACGTGGCGCGCTGCGCCTCGAAGGCGGCGCGTTCGGCGTGGCCGACGAAGCGCTGGAACACCAGCGCCTGCAGATAGCCGTGGCGCGCGACCAGCGGCTGGGCGAAGGCGTCGAACTCCTCGCGCGTGATGTTTTCGGAGGCGCGGAAGAACAGGTTGACGGCGCGCGCGGCATCGGTGGCTTCGGCAAAGGCGCGGGTGACGGCCGCGACCCGCACCACGGCGCGCTGGTCGAACTCGGCCTGGGTGCGGTCGAATTCCATCTTGCGCACCGCGCCGCACAGCAGGGACGTGAGCAACAGGCCGAGCAGACAGGTTCCCAGCGCGGCCCGGGACAGGCCGCGATCCGGAACACCAGGACTGGCGGATGCGTTGCGCATGAATCGATGCTAGCGCAGATCGGGGGCTTCGGGGGAGCCCGCATGCAAAGAAAAGTGAACCCTCGTCAGGCTTTGACCAGGGTGGAGGGGGACCATCTCATTAGGCGCTGTTCGCGTTAATTATGCGAACCTTTCCCCTCCGCGCCCGTCTCAGCCACTGTCGAGTTAACTCATCGGGTGGCAATGATGCAAGGCTTGGTGTTCGAAGAAGTGTTCGCGGCATTGACGTCCCTGCGGCTGGACACCGGCGAAGCGGCCAGGCTGCGCGACTGGCTCGCCGCCGTTGCCGATCATGGCGCGTGCCTCGACCTGATCGCCAGGGCCGCCGGCACGCCATGCTGTCCGCATTGCCAGTGCCCACGCGTCCATCGCTGCGGCGCGGCCAGCGGCCTGCAGCGCTGGCGCTGCCTGGCCTGCCGGCGCAGCTACAATGCGCTGACCAACACACCGCTGGCAAGGTTGCGCAAGAAAGCCGCGTGGCTCCCTTACCTGCAGTGCGTGCTGGAGTCGCGCACGGTCCGCGCAGCCGCCAAAGTCGTCGGCGTGCACCGCACCACCAGCTTTCGCTGGCGTCACCGCTTCGTGCCGGGGGCGGCGCGCAAACGTCCAGAACGCCTCGAAGGCATGGTCGAGGCCGACGAGACCTATCTGCTGGAATCGCAAAAGGGATCGCGCCACCTGACGCGTCCGCCACGGCGGCGCGGCGGCGTAGCCACGCGCCGTGGCGTCAGCCGCGAACATGCATGCCTCCTCGTCGCGCGCGACCGGAGCAGGCGGACACTGGATTTTCACACCGGGCGCGGGCCGGTCAGCGCCGCCCGGCTCA
>Ga0247725_1000276_pt1 | contig 48657 bp, 45 predicted proteins | sample OKSTACKMCFT3sol_FD_183021 | JGI IMG/M metagenome (GOLD analysis project Ga0247725, IMG submission 183021) | Subsurface sediment microbial communities from gas well in Oklahoma, United States - OK STACK MC-FT3-sol | ecosystem: Environmental > Terrestrial > Deep subsurface > Rock core/Sediment...
AACAAAGCGTGCTGGCACAGTATTTCTTTTCTCTGGCCTGTTATTTTTAGGTTGGCCCACTCTAAGTATCTAAATTAGAGCGTTTTTCCTTCTTCAGCAACAGATAAATGTGCCTGTTAGCTTGTACAAAGCGTGCCTGTTTTCTGGTGAATGCAGATAACACTGTGTATTCGCCCAGTAGTACAGGCAATATCCGCTTCTGGCACACGCATATGTTTTTTCTCAGGCATTTTAAGTGACAGCTGGGTACCAGCTACTGGCACCAAATCCCCATTGGGCGCGGTTCCGGTACTTCGCTGAGCTCAGTACGTCCATTCGGCGGCAAGCCAAACTGTTGGCTTACCGAAAGCCCGAATGAACCCAGAAAAAATTGGGTGGCCAAGGTTTTAAGGTTGGGACTGTTTGAGTGAGGAGCGGTAGCGACGAGCGAGTTGCCCAGCCGCCTTGGACGCGCAATGTTGGGCCGGGCTTTATACTCACTTCGTTCGTACCCCTTCGGGGCCAGCTAAAGCTGTTCAACGCAAGCGTTGTCGCTGCGACCTGGGGTCGCCTTTTATGAATTACATCCCTGCAATTCACCCTATGGGCCAGCCTTCGGCTGTTAGAAAGTGCTTCCTGCACTTTCTTGCTTTGGATACTTTCTTTTGGCGAAGCAAAAGAAAGTATCCAAAGCAAGAAACTCTTTAAAGCAAAAATTGTAGCAATGAAGAACTTAGCTAATCAGCGCTAAAAGACGGTCATTAATCCCTCTGATACCACGGGCGGGTACAAGACCCGCCCCGACAATTTGCAAACAATGCACAACCCAAAAACAACAAGGCCAGCTTGCGCTGGCCCTGAATCAAAACTTACTTCTTATTCACCAGATTCGCTCTGGCTTTTAAGATACGGTCCCGTTTGTATTGCTGATTAGGCGTCAGCATATTACGTTTGACGGCATATGGGTTTTCGCCTTCACGGAATTCAATCCGCACTGGGGTGGCCATCATCTGCAAAGATTTGCGGAAATAGTTCATCAGATAATGTCATCACATGAGACCTGACACCAAAGCTTTATATTTCAAATCTACTAAGCTCAAACTCATAACCATCATCAACCTTAATGCGCTTTACCAAATTTGCTCTATTAGGCCGATATCTTCTCCAATCCCATTCATCATCTAATAGTACGATATTGGCAACTCCAAATTTCTGCAAATCAGCCAGCGAGTAGTCATATCCCACTGTTCCTTTGCCAAAAAAGTTCTGAATGTAATCCCCAAAATTAAATTTAGACTGGCCATATGTGGTAAGTAGATTATCAACGCCGATATCTGCGTAAAAAATGGTTTCCTTTTTTCGCATTAACGTTATGTAAGCATTAAAACTTTCTCGGTTATCTTCTGCAATGCTCCAATTTGATTGCCAGGCACTACCATGCCAGATCAAAATCGAGTCTTTTCTTAAATACTTTGTATTAGCAGCTGGAAAAACGTAGTTTGCACAAGATGATGCACAAGCCCCCTTAACTTCAACATCCAACTTGTTATCCTTGACCCAACGCCCTAAATCCATTCCCGCGTCTATCTCACCGCCATTGCTGGATATAACAAGACGACTTGGTTTGAATTCAGCATCGTTAAATAATGAGAAAATTGCGTTATTTGAAGCCTTAGTTATTTTGCCCTGATAAATGAGATTTCCGTTTTTGATACCAACATAAATTTCAGCATTTTGGCTACTTTCACCAGCATTATTTAAACTAGTACAACCAACGACCAGAAAACAAAAAACTAAAACTAAATACTTCACCAATCCTCCTTGAAATATAACAATCCGTTTTCAAAGGCAGCAGGCCCGCAAGTCGAACATTTTTCTGCCTTCTTTCATGATTTTTTCTCATGCCAAACTAACGCTGATGTACCTCTATTTCAACCGATTTTTCTGAAATCAGTAAATTTGCGTGCAACAAAATTTATACAAGCAATACGCTAGTTGTTCTTAAATTTACTCAAGCTAGATATATGGGATTTTAACCAGTGGTTTGGGCTAATAAAGGGAGAGATGAATAGAGATTGACTAGAAAGCCCAATATCGCCTTCCGGCACAAAGCCACTATTCGATACAGTCGCGGTATTTAGTGAAATAGGCGGGGCTGTCAGTTTGCAACGAGTAGTGCAATTGACTTGCAAATAGGTGGTGTATTAAATGAAATTAACCATTGTGCTTACAACCCCTGAGCTGAACGCTGGATCGCCGCTTCAATAGCTGCCAAAGCCTGCGGGCTGTTTTTCCAACAACTGGTTCTGAGCATAGCGGCTACCCGCTCCGCAATTTCAGCGGCACTGTGACTGGCTAGTTTCTCAAAGGAGTCCAGCCCAATTTGTTCAAAACGCTGTATCACTGTAGGCCCAACACCTTTGAGCTGTAATAAAGCGGTTTTTTCCTGTTCAGTAAAAGCCATCGCAACCTCATGCTGGATCGTTGTTAACGGCGTTATAACATGAAAGTACAAGAAGCAGGAAACACAGCAGGACGAACTGACAACCAGCAGCGGCAGCAGTAGATGAATACGATGAAGAAAAGGATCCGGCCTGATGGCCAGATCCAGCACTGAGGGGGCTGTAGCTAATAGTTAGAAGCTAACACCGTAGTTAGCATCGACTAACTCACTCACCTGCAATTGATCCACTGTAGGCAGAGCTTTGAACCATTGTGAAATCACCTGAATATCTTCTGCTGTTGCAGAGCCATAGCGGTGCGCTGACCAGATAAAAGCTTCAAACTGAGTTTTATCACCACCACCGGCCATCACCAGATCGCGGCTTTCAATCAAACTGATGAATTGGTCCAGTAATTTGCTGAAATCCTGATCAGACTCCAGGCCTAATGAGCAGGACAACATAAAACCGTATTCAGTAAATTCGCCCATGTAGAGCTTTTTCTGTAAACGACGGCTTTTAGGTTTAGACATGAGATCTCCTCGACGCACCCACCGGAAATTCGGCCTGATGCTTAGTTAACACACTAGGGTATTGCTATAGGATCTCGTTATCAGGGCCTGATAAGCAAGCTTTTTTAGAAAAGAAACGAAATAACAACGTTCAACTCCTTGCTAAGCTTCGCAAAACCAGCGAACTGATATATGATGCGCGGCCGAAAATTTGACCACACCAACCAGCCTATGCACTCTTCAAATGCGCTTTACACAGACCTATCCGGTTATTACGACCTGATGTGTGCTGACATTGACTATCAGGCGCAAAGCCAGAGCGCGCGCAGGTTGCATCAATTTTTTGGTGGTGATGGCAGAACTCATCTGGATTTAGCTTGTGGTACCGGCCCACATATCCGGCATTTTCTGGATGCGGGTTATCAAAGCAGTGGGCTGGATTTAAATCAGCCTATGCTGGACAAAGCGCAGCAGCGTTGCCCGGAAGCCCGGTTTATGTTGCAAAACATGTGTGATTTTCAACTGGAACAGCAGGTTGATCTAATTACCTGCTTTTTATACTCCATTCACTACAGCGCCAGTATTCAAAACCTTAAAGCCTGTATTGATAGCGTATTTAAAGCACTAAAACCGGGTGGCGTGTTTTGTTTTAACGCGGTAGATAAAGACAAAATCGACAATAGCTCTTATGTTCGACACAGCGCAGTGCTGGACAAGGATCACTTTGTATTTGAATCTGGCTGGAATTACAGTGGTACAGGTGAGAGACAGACCCTCAATCTGAGTATCGAAAAAACCACAGCTGATTTAAAACAGCTGTGGCAAGACCAACACCCTATGGTTGCTGTTAGTTTTGCAGAGCTGGAGCAACTGCTTTGTGCCTGCTTTGAGGTGCATATTCTCGAACATAACTACGAAAAAATTGCCGCATGGGACAACCATTCTGGCAACGCGTTATTTGTTTGTGTAAAACGCTGAAACATCATTTAATTCAAAGATAAAACTAACAAAGCTAATGCCACAGCAGCTGGCAGCGCCTGAATATACAAAATTTTACGACTGACCGTCATAGCGCCATATACACCAGCAGCGACCACACAAAGCAGAAAAAACACTTTAAAGTCAGACCCGGCGTCCCCCTGATAAAGGCCCCACAATAAACCTGCCGCCAAAAAACCATTGTATAAACCCTGATTCGCCGCCAGTACTTTGGTCTCTGCCGCCTTTTGTGGCGTCAGGCCAAAAGCTTTCATGCCTTTAGGCTTGTCCCATAAAAACATTTCCAGCACCAGAAAATACAAGTGAAGTAAAGCCACCAGAAGTATCAGCAGGTTTGCGATCAACGCCATCTCTTTGTCCTCATCAGCGCAATAAGTTTTATCCTACATCAGCAGCTTAGCCCTAAACTACTGATTTTTCTGCTGCAAAAGCTTAAACAGCCATCAATAGGCAAAAGGTCAGTTTTATTCAATACAGCAGTGATGGGAAAGCTCATAGTCAGCGCTTTGCTGAATCAATACAGGAGCACCACTATGACTTTATCCCTTATAACATCCATGGCGTTATTCGCCTTTGCCGCTTCATTTTCACCAGGCCCGGTGAATCTGGTCTCCGTCAGTAATGGTGCCCGTTATGGCCTTGGCAAAGGGCTGAGCTTTATCACTGGTGCAACTCTGGGGTTTATCCTGTTGTTTTTCGTCATAGGTTTTGGCTTGCATCATGTACTGGCGGCTTTGCCTTTGCTGACTCAAGTGCTGCAATGGCTTGGCATCGCCTTTTTGCTGTATCTGAGTTATCAGTTATTCAGTGACAATGGCGAGCTTTCTGACAATTCAGAGGCGAAGGCGCCGAATTTTATGACGGGTGCTTTAATGCAATGGCTGAACCCCAAGGCCTGGCTGGCCTCTTTGTCTGGTATAGCCGTTTATATTCCGCAAGCTCATACCGATCAATTGCTGATATTTGCGGGTCTTTATCTACCTATTTGCTGGTTGTCGCTGGCGGCATGGCTTTGGGCTGGTATTGTGTTACGTCATTATTTGCAAAGCCCGGCCAGAATGCGCATGTTGAATAAAACGCTGGCCATCTTGCTTGCTGCCAGTTGTTTCCTGATCCTGCTCTAATCCTGTTCAGATACTGAGCGGCGATACTGATCCGGTGTCGCTGCAACCCGTTGTTTAAATACCCGCTGAAAGTGCGACTGATCACTAAAGCCTGTTGTTTGAGCCACAGCTGAAATAGCCTGCCCCTGTTTTAATGCCTGCTGCCCCAGCTGCACCCGCCGGTTTAACCTGTAGGCATGAGGTGTCATATTAAAATGGCGTTTAAAGGCCCGAACCAGATAGCCTGCACTGTAACCAAATTCAGCACTGATACTCTCTATTGCCCTGTCTTCCTGACAATGTTCACTCAGATAGGCAGCCACCTTATACAGAGGGTTGGCGGGTAACAGATCCTCAGTGCTCTGGTTTTGCTGATCCAGCTGTAAAAACAACCTGGCCAGGTAAGCCTTTAGCTTTTGTTCTTTTTCCGCAGAGCTATACTGCGCCGACATCAGAAGTTCAGCCAACACAACAAAGCTCTCAAACAATGCTGTTTCACAAAGCGTGTCGACTTTGGTATCACGCCACAAAGCGCTGGTTCTGATGCCTGCTTGTTGTAAAAAGTCCGCTAACCAGTTTTTATCCAGATGCATCATGTAATAAGCCCATGGCGAATTCTGGCGTGGGTTGCAGGCATGCACCTGATCCGGGTTCATCAGAACCAATGCCCCCTGCTCCACATAATGCAGCCGGTCGGCACAAAGAAACTCACTTTGTCCGGCCAGAATTGCGCCAACAGACCACTGCTGATGTGAATGAGGTGCATAAGTTACCTTACGTCCATCCAGGACCAAACGTAGCTCCAGATAAGGTAAGTCAGGGTTGCGCCAAAACAGCGGGTGAGTTGAGGGAGTCATTTAGTTGTCTGCCTGTCCTTTTGTAAGATTTGCTAAGGGGATCCGGATCTGATCCGCATCAGCAATTGCTGATAAACACCGGATTTTTTCAGTTCAGTGATACCTGCATCCAGGGCTGCTGCTCTTTTACTACTTTGGGGATTCTCTTTATTAAATGCCAGATAAATTTCGCTACGGTAGTTCAGCTTACCGCGTTGAATATGCTGCGCTTTCAACCCCTCTTTATGCAGGTAATAACCTAATACATCATCAAAAAATATCGCCAAATCCAGCTTACCACCATTGAGCAAACCAATCAGCTGGCTGTGAGTGGACACCTGAACCAATTGAAATCGGTGTTTATGCTGCTCGTATAAATCCCCATACTCATAACCTAGTATCACTCCCACTACAGTACCATTTGGGATCTGCGCTGCAGAATCATAGGGCTGGGGTGTGCGATAGTAATAAAAGGATGAATCAGCGGTAAATAACGGAATTTTATGCAGGGTAAATTCCTGCTCTGTGTTTTGCTGGCGGGTTACATTCCAGCAAGCATCTGTAGTGCCCTGACGGGTAGAATGCAAAGCGCGGGCATAAGGCACAACTACAGTGCTGATCTGATAACCCTGAGTGGCAAAGGCTGCTTTAACCAACAGTTCAGAAAGCCCCTGCCCCTTGGAGTCAGAAAATGGTGGCCAGTTATCCTCCGCCGCAATACGGATAGGCATGGTGGGCTCAGCAGACTGAGGCTCATCCTGACTTAGCGCAGAAACAGACCAGATGATGAGCCAGAAGAACAGGTGGAATCGCAAATGACAAACTCTGTAAACTACTGTTGCAGTAAAGATAAACCAGATCAAAACAAGCCACCAGCGGCCGCTTTGATCTGAAACATTATTCGTTGAACAATTCCCGGATGAACTCCCGTCACTTCGCTGTAAAACCTGCCACCATTCAGCGTGCTACACTGAATCGCTGATATGCATCACACCGCATAACTTCACAGGTACAAGTTACTCTATGTACAAAGTACAACTGTTAGCGGCTTCAAGGATACTTATGCAATTTATCAAGCGCGGCTTAATCAAACACAAAAACCTGCTGTTGTTTATTGCAGTGGCTGGCATTTTAGCCGGCTGTGCCACACAACCTCTGTCAGGCCATAGCGAAACAGAACCAGTGAGTTTCGTCACCGGGCTTATTCATGGTTTCTGTATCGTATTTAGCTTAGTTGGCAGCTACTTTACCGACGTGCGTATCTACGCCTTCCCGAACTCGGGCGGCTGGTACGATATTGGTTATGTAATAGGCGCAGCCATGTTTCTCGCCGGAAGCGGCGCCAGCGCACGCTAACAAAGCCAGATCCCACCAGGTTCCAACCCGGCAAATAGCTAGCCTGTGTGCCGGGGTGATCAGGAGGTTCAAGCGACACCACTCTGCTTTCAGTCGGTTCAGGTTTTAACTAACTGAATTATTTCATCAGCTTAACCAGCAAATTTTACCTTCGGTCGCAATTTAAGCAGATCACCATCTGGCTCTGTATGCTTTTTACGCAGCTTTGCTATTGTTGCTTTTGGTGCTGACAAGTCATCACTGCGCGGTGCAGAACTGCCAGACAATAAAACGAACCCTTGATGCAACAAAGGGAAATCTGCTTCCACTTCCAGAGACAATAAAAAATGAAAAATACCACCTCTGTACCACAGTTTAAAGCCACGCGGCTTTCGGTGTTTAAGGCTGCCCTGCTTCCGGCGGGTTTGCTGTGCTGCCTAATGGGAGCCAGCGCAGTTCAAGCCGCTGTGCTGATGAAACCTACTGCAGCTGCAGCTCTGAATTACCCACAGGCGCTGACACCGGAAAAGGTCAATCCAGCCATTACGCCACCAGAAAAAGTATTAGGTTTTCCTGTAGGTCAGCGCACCGCCACACCAGAACAAATTAATGAATTAATCAAACTTTGGGCCAAAGAGAGTGACCGTATTTCTTATCAACAATACGCCACCAGTTATGAAGGCCGGCCACTGCATTTATTAGCTATTTCTACACCCAAAAACCTTGCCGCTTTGCCGGATATTCAGCAAAAAGTGCAATTGCTGGCACAACCTCAAGGCAAATCGTCTGGGCAGATTGATCAGGCCATTAAAGAGTTACCTGCCATAGCCTGGATGGCCTATTCCATTCACGGCAATGAATCCTCAGGTGCAGACGCCGCTTTGGCTTTAATTTATCAATTGATCGCAGCCGACGATGCAGAAGTAAGCGCACTGCTTGAGAATATGGTCGTGCTGGTTGACCCCATGATGAACCCGGACGGCCGCGCCCGTTTTACCAAAATGCTGGAACAACACAGAGGCACTGCACCTAATGTCGATGGCCAGTCCATGTTGCATACAGGGGTTTGGCCTTTTGGCCGCTCTAACCACTATTACTACGACTTAAACCGCGACTTTTATTTCCTGCAGGCGCCTGAAACCCGCGGCCGGGTTGCCTTGATTAACCAGTGGTACCCGCAATTGATGATCGACGGCCATGAAATGGGCAGCGATGACACTTTTCTGTTTGGTCCGTCCCGCGAGCCGATCAACAGCAATATTCCACAGAGTAAACACAAATGGGGCAAAACTTTTGCGGTCGATCAGGCTGCAGCTTTTGATCAGAATAAGTGGACCTATTACACAGGCGAATGGTTTGAAAACCTCTATCCGGGTTACTCCAACTACGCCGAATATCGTGGTGCAGTGCATATTTTGTATGAGCAGGCCCGCACTGCAGAAGATGGTATTCAACTGAATAATGGCGTCATCCGCACTTATCAGCAGTCAGTACATCACCAGTTAGTCAGCTCCATCGCCAACCTGAAAACTCTGGCCGCCAACAGCAAAGCCATGTACCGGGATTTTGTTGACGACCGGAAGTTAGTCACCTCAGGCGACAGCCCTTATGCCAACAAAAGTTATGTGGTACTGCCTACGGCTAACCGCAAGCGGCTGGAGCATTTTGTCTCCTTGTTACAGGCACAAAATATTGAAGTTCAGCAACTGACTGCGCCTACCTCTGTCAGCCGGGTTACTGATCAACTGGGACAAACATTCACCCAAAAAAACCTGCCCAAAGGCGCTGTGGTGATTAACGCCCGCCAGCCGGAAGCCCGTTTACTGAACGCTATTCTGGAGTTTAATGCCAACATTAAAGATGAAGTACTGCTGGAAGAATACCAGCGTACTTTACGCGACGGCAGTTCCCTGATGTATGACAACACAGCCTGGAATATGACCATGATGCAGGGCTTAACAGCACTGGAAGTAGGCGAAGAAATTACCGACAATCTAAAAGCTTACGAAGCAGCCCCACTGCTAAGTGCAGCAAAAGATGAAAACCTTGGCTGGCTGGTAAATGGCGACGATGATGCATCTGTAGCTTTTGCGGCACGGCTGATGGAGCAAGGTGTGCAAGTGCGGTTAATCGACAAAGCAGGTCAGCTGGGCAGCTTGGTATTTAACCGCGGCACAGTGACAGTGCTTCGCAGTGACAATCCGCAACATGCTGATTTAGCAGAAAAGGTAGCCATTGCAGCTAAAGATGTTCATACCGACTTACAAAGCCTGACTCAGGGCTTAGGGGATGGCGATTTACCTGATATTGGCGGCGCACATTTCCGTTTATTACAGGCACCTAAACTGGCGATTGTAGGCCAGAGTGGCGTCAGCCAGCTGGATTTTGGTGCTATCTGGCATATGGTGGATACCCACCTGGGCATTCGGCATAGCCATCTGGATCTGAATGCATTAACCAGAGCGGATTTACGTCAGTACAACGTTATTGTGCTGCCTCATATGACGGCAAAGCTGGACCCATCCGCTATTGCTGCGTTAAAAAGCTGGGTTGAAGCTGGAGGTACCTTAATCAGCGTGGACGGGGCTACAGCGCAAGTAATAGCCGGTGGTTTATCTGTGGTTAAACCATTGGCAAACGCCATTGAAGAGGCCGCGAAATATGATTTATCGCTGCAACGTGAATGGCTGGCCAGTCAAACTGTGTTAGCCAACAAAGCCGCCATCAATAGTTATCTGGTGCCTGAGCGCATCAGCCTGCCGTGGCTTGCCGATGAAAAAATCAAAGGGCTCGACAAAGATCAGCTAAAAATCTGGGAACAATGGTCCGCACACTTTATGCCATCTGGCGCTATTCTGGCCGGACGGGTGGATCAAAAACACTGGCTTACCTTTGGTAGTGAAAACCAGCTGCCTTTGCTGTTCAGTAACCATCCGCTACTGATGTCGGACGATACCTCTGAAGCTGCAGTACGTATTGGTGTGATGACAGAAAACAAAATGGTGTCATCCCGTAAACTGGGTTGGTCGACTTTGCCAGCTGGTCAGGATGTGCGGGTACGGATGAGTGGTTTGTTATGGCCTGAAGCGGCGCAGCGGGTTACCAACACAGCTTATCTGACCCGCGAAAGCAAAGGCAATGGTCAAGTCATTCTGTTTGCCGGTCAGCCTGTCGTTCGTGGCGCCACCAAAGGCACTGAACGCCTACTGCTGAATGCCATTGTTTATGGTCCGGGTTTAGGTGCTTCCACCCCTGTAAAACTCTGAATTGATGGGCCATGTTTAGTTTTTAATAGCATGGCCCGCAATTATCGCTGAATTTATCCCTTTAAACCTATTCAGTTGCAGCCTGGCCTGCACCTTGCCATAGTGCTTTACAGCCTATGCAACATAACAAAAAATAAGGAAAAACCATGCGTATTCTGCCTTTTATCGGCACAGCTTTATTACTGGCGCTGGCTGGTCAGCCAGCAGCTGCAGAAGCTGCAACCGCAGAACGAACCCCATCAGCATCAGAGCGAGACAGAGGCGAAGGCCCGTATAAACGGTTGATTTTGCGTGGTGGTACTTATATCAGCGGTGAAGGCGCACCTCCTGTTGGGCCTGTCGATATTGTTATAGAACAGGATCGCATTACAGAAATCACCGCTGTAGGCAATCCTGGCGTTCCGGTGTTGCCACAAGGCAGGCCAAAAGCCCAGGCAGGCGATCAGGAAATGGATGTCAGCGGCATGTATATTCTGCCGGGTTTTATTGATATGCATGGCCACATTGGTGGCTCGGCCAACGGCACTCCGGCCGACTATGTATTTAAGCTCTGGCTGGCCCATGGCATTACCACAGTGCGTGAACCCGGCAGTTTTAATGGCGTCGACTGGACCATGCGCCATGTCAAAGCTTCAGAGAAAAACAGCATAGTGGCGCCTCGTATCGTGCCTTATATCGGCTTTGGTCAGGGCCTGAGTAAACCAGTGTTCAGCCCGGAACAAGCGAGAGATTGGGTGCGGGATATTAAAAAATCCGGAGCTTCGGGTATTAAATTTTTTGGTTCTACCCCGGCTATTATTTCAGCCGCTTTGGATGAAGCAAAAAAGCAAAAGCTCGGCACTATGATGCACCATGCTCAGCTCAACGTGATGGGCACCAATGCACTGGACAGCGCTCGTATGGGTTTAACCTCGATGGAGCATTGGTATGGTTTACCTGAAGCACTGTTTACCGGTCAGGTGATCCAGAATTACCCTGCTAATTACAACTATCAGAATGAGCAGGACAGATTCGCCAACGCAGGCAATTTATGGAAACAAGCCGCAGCGCCTGGTTCAGAAAAATGGAATGCAGTGCGCGATGAACTGATCAAACTGGACTTTACCATCAACCCTACTCTGACCATTTATGAAGCGACACGGGATGCCAGCGCCCAGCGTAATGCCGAATGGCATCAGGACTACACCCTGCCAACTTTAGCTAACTTTTTTAAGCCAAACCGTTATGCCCATGGTTCTTTCTGGTTTGACTGGACTACTGATCAGGAAATCGCCTGGCGCGAAAACTACCGCATCTGGTTTCAGTTTTTAAATGACTACAAAAACCACGGTGGCCGGGTGACTGCAGGCTCGGACGCGGGTTATATCTATAAAATTTATGGTTTTGCTTATATTCAGGAACTGGAACTGCTGCGCGAAGCAGGCTTTAATCCGCTGGAAGTGATACAAGTCGCGACCTTAAATGGCGCTCAGGCTTTAGGTATGGAGAAAGACATCGGCAGCTTAGTGCCGGGCAAAAAAGCCGATATGGTCATAGTGGCTGAAAACCCGCTGGCCAACTTTAAAGTGCTGTATGGCACAGGCCATTATCGCTTAAACGACAATAATGAACCGGAGCGCAGTAAAGGTGTGCGTTACACCATCAAAGACGGTGTGGTCTACGACGCGCAGCAACTGCTAAAAGATGTGCGCGATATGGTTCAAAACGCAAAAAAATAACCACCGTAGGGGCGGGTCTTGTACCCGCCCGTATATTCGATAAACACAAAACCAGACAAGGCCTTGTACCCGCCCCTGTATTCGATAAACACAAAACCAGACAAGGTTCATCCCCTCCTATTCTCCTTGCTGTCGCTTTAATCAGTGCATCCGATCAACGAATAGGTCTATACTCAGCTCACTACGAAATTTCAGGGAAGCCAGACGCAGATGGCCTTCAGTCCGCCGTCCACTTGTGACAGCAAGCGCGGTACATGATCGTCAATCAAAACGGAGATTTGTATGTCTGACTTCACCCCACCTCATCACAGCATTACGCCAGCAAGCGAGTGAAAAGATCAAAAATGGTACGGCCCGCTGCAGCGATGCTGTGGCTGCCAGTGCAGAAGCTCTGCAAGTGCTTTATCAATTAAGCAGCGCACCTGATACAGCAGTAGACGGGCTTAAACTGCTGCACGAGTTGCAAACCTATCAGGTGGAACTTGATATGCAGCTTGAGCAGTTGCAGGCTAATGAACTGGAGTCTGGCCATGAACTGAGCTGCTACCGGATGTTTTTCGAGATGGCCGCTACAGGTTGCCTGTTGCTCAGAACAGACGGCGTCATCATGGACTGCAATCTGTCTGCTGCCCGCTTGTTTGATACAGTCAAAGAACAACTCTTAGGCCAGCCGGTCGATTCTTTAGTCAACACAGAAAGCAAGGCTCAGCTAAAAACCGCCTTAACCCGGCTACAAAGTGGCGATACCAGCACCAATAAAATTCTGACTACAACTCCCGCTCAGGCAGGGCTGCATAGTCTGGAACTAAGCATCACCTTGTCGCCGGATCGACGTGCCATTATGATGATGGTCACAGACGACGAGCCAAAGCTGCTGAGCTAAAGCACAGTCCAGCATCGACTCCGTTGTACAGAGCCGTTGCTATCCTTAAGTTCAATCCTTATGCCTGCAGCTAAAGCAGGCATTTCTCTTCGTTGTGAAGAGCACCTTGTATGAGTACTGTCTTATTGTGAGTTCCAAACAGAGACGGCAACCCCTGCACCTCGCATTGTGGGTATAGGTGCATCGGCAGGCGGCCTTGAAGCGCTGAATCAATTTCTGGCCCAGACGCCAGCTGACACAGGCATGGCCTGGATTGTAGTTCAGCATCTGGACCCAACGAAAAAAGCCTTATTACCTGAATTATTACAGCGAGTTACCGCTATGCCTGTGCAAGAAGCTGCGCATGGCATGGTGATTAAAGCCAACCATCTTTATGTGATCCGGCCCGACACAGAACTGACTGTGGTCAATGGCGTTTTAAAGCTGGCGCTTCCTTCAGAGCCTCGGGGCATGCGCCTGCCTGTGAATGTTTTATTTTCATCCCTCGCCACCTCTTTTGGTGAACGAGCTATTAGTGTCGTGCTGTCAGGTATGGGATCGGATGGCACCCTGGGCACTCAGGCCATTAAAGCTGTGGGTGGTTTGTCGTTAGTACAACAACCTGATTCGGCACTGTTTGACTCTATGCCAAACAGCGTTATTAACGCTGGCTTCGCCGATATTATTGCTACACCAGCCGAACTGCCGGGTCGTATTCTTGCAGTCATAGCTCATAAACCTGAAGTGCAGCAGCTGCCACAAGACAACGCAGAATTAGCCGATACGCCTTCAGATGCATTACAACAGGTTGTGGTGCAGTTACAGCGCCATACCCGGCATGATTTTTCAGCTTATAAAAGCAGCACCTTGTTGCGCCGAATAGAACGGCGTATGGCCATTCACGCCATCGAATCTTTGCCGGACTATGCCGCCTTTTTGCCTGACAACCCGCAGGAAATCGATCTGCTGTTTAAAGAACTGTTGATTGGTGTCACCAGCTTTTTCCGTGAGCCAGCCGTCTGGCAGCATTTGTCCGAAGTGGTGCTACCAGAATTACTGCAACATCATATGGACAGCAAAACAATACGAGCCTGGAGTGTGGGCTGTTCAACAGGAGAAGAAGCCTGCTCACTTGCCATCACCTTTTGTGAAGTACTGGAGCGGCACAGCGAATTTGAAGGCTTCAGCCTGCAAATTTTTGCGTCCGATTTAAGTCTGGATGCTATTACCAGTGCGCGTCGCGGTCAGTATCCGTTGTCTATTGCCGAGCATGTATCCGCTGAGCGGCTGCAGCAATTTTTTATCCGTCATGACAACTGCTATCAAATTAAGCAGGCCGTGCGTGACATGATTTTGTACGCCCAGCATGACGTCATTCTGGACGCACCTTTTACCCGACTGGACTTTATTGTCTGTCGCAACCTGTTGATTTATTTTGATACCGCCTTGCAACGTCGTCTGCTGCCACTCTTTCACTACAGCCTGCGTGAAAAAGGTATTTTGCTGCTGGGCAGCTCAGCTGTTGTTGCAGGTTTACTCCCCTGCCGCTGTGGTACTTAACAGCAGCGGTGACATTGTCTATATCAGTGGCAGAACAGGTAAATACCTCGAACCTGCGGCTGGTAAAGCTAACTGGAACTTCCATGCAATGGCACGGGATGGCTTGCGGGCACCGCTTGCTACCGCATTAAAACAAGCCACCCAGCACAATGCACCGCTACAGTTACGTGGCCTGGCCGTTTCAGTACAAGACGCAACCCAACATGTGGACGTCACAGTACAAGCCTTACGTGAACCTGCAGCTTTGCAGGGCATGACCATGGTGGTATTTCGTGATGTGGCAGGTGACATCGCAGAGGCTGCCGACCCGGCAACCAGCGTCGATTTTTCTCTGGCCGCAGTGCAGCAACAGTATCTGGATGAAATTCAGCTGCTGCGTGAAGAAACTCAGGCGTCCAAAGAAGAGCTGCAGTCGAGTAATGAAGAATTACAGTCCACCAATGAAGAACTGCAATCGACCAACGAAGAGTTAACCACGTCCAAAGAAGAAATGCAGTCGATGAACGAAGAACTGCAAACCATTAACACCGAATTGCAGACCAAGCTGGATGATTTAGCCTTAGCGCAAAGCGACTTGCAAAACACCCTGAACAGCATCGAAATTGCGGTGCTGTTTTTAGATCAGCAGCTAAATGTCAGACGCTACACCGACAGAGCCGCCAAAATTATTAACCTGCGCGAAAGTGATCTCGGCCGGCCGCTGACCGACCTGACCAGCAGTTTGTTGTATCCAAACCTGCATCAGGATGCACAGGATACCTTGCGCACTTTAGTGTTTTCGGAGAAACAAATTCCAACCAATGACGATCGCTGGTTTACCGTGCGCATTATGCCGTACCGCAGGTTGGACAATGTGATCGATGGTGTCGTCATTACGCTGGTGGATATCAGCACGACCAAAAAACTCGAAGCAGCTTTACGGGAGCAATCGACTCCGACTGCAATTGGCCCCTGACAGGGCCTTTTTAGTACAGATTATTTAAGGCTGACACCCGGAACTTCAGTGACGGTTTTGGCACCTGAACGCTCAATAATTTTGACCAGTACGGACTGAATAGTCTCATCCTGACGCACATCTTCTGTAGCAGAGAATTTCTGCTCCTGCGCAGCAGCCCCTTCTTCCAACACAAAGGTCACCACGACGTCGGTGGCCTTATCGGCGGTTTCGCCAAAATAAGCCAGCGAAACGCTTGGGTAACCTTCAAAGCCTTTGGTCAGCTGTTTTGAAAGGCGTTTTTTCGCTTTATCTAAATGCATAGTTGTTTCATCAAAGGGATATTCAGCAAGACTATACAGCGCCAACGCTTGCCCTGCAGTTATTTCTCCTTCAGCCTGCTTCAGTGCCGCAATTCCAGCACAGTTCAAAGGAAGCCGCATTTTCTTCGGCGCATTGACTGCAGTGCCAGTCTTCAGCCTTACTGTCCAGCTCCAGGTTCTGCAATATTCTGCTGGCCAGAGCAAAATCGTCTTCGTCCACCAGCCATAATTCCAGCCAGCTATCAAAAGCCGATACTTCACCTATCATACTGACCGCATGTTCGTTTTTAACAAAAACCTCAAAACCCCGGCGTTGCAGAATGTTTTTAATATTACTGACAATCAGCCTGTTTTCATGGGTATAAATCATTTTCATGTCGGTGTCACTCCAGCCGCCCCACTGCATTTCATTCAGCAGACTCAGAACTTAGTATGACGAAGCAACAGGATACCGCCAATAGCTTTGGCTGAGTGGACAAAAATCAGCCCGCTCATGACGCAATTCCGGCCAAGCTGCAGTGCGGATCCGACATGGCAGCTTAACCGGCAAAAAGAAATGAACTGACAAAGAGGAATTACATCAGCTACCAGTGCAACCACAAACAGAACCAGCGCTGGCATTAAGGTTCGTCCAGTTGCCGTTCCATTTCAGGTAAGGAGCTGCTTTTTTACACACCCCCGGGTTCTCTTTGGTGCCATTTCCAGCACAAACACCAGCCGCCATACTGTTGGAGCTGATCACGCTGGGCGCCGTTACATCAATGTTTTCGCCTTTGCCAATTTTAATATCTTTAAAAATATGGCTTAGTGCCTGTGAGGTAATGTTGTTGTTCACTGGTAAGGCTGAGCCTTTGTAGTTATGGCAACCAAAGCAATTACTGGCAAAACTTGAGTTTAAATCAACATGTTGATAATCCGTTTCAGCCACTGTATTCGCCAGACGTAACGACCCTCTTTCGTTTGGCACGCCAGCACCGCCCGAGCTTTTGCCGGTATCGCTAACCCACAATGCGCCAACAGTGAAGTAATTTGCCAATACCTTCATCGCAGGATCTATCCCAGGTTTCGACAATAAGGCAATTAATTCATTATTTTGCTGCGTAATGTCCGCAACATTTTCTGCAGCCTTGTTGTCGTTGCTGTCTGTCCCATTGGGGAAAACCCGACAAATATTAGTGGGTATTCCTGTGGGTTTACTGTCAGTGCCAGTGGTTTTCGGATCATTAAATTGGCAGGCATTTTTTGGATCTGAACTGGCCGGTAAAGCTGCGGTACAGCTGGCGCTGGCAAAGGTCCAGCCTGAACTTGGCTGAGGCTTTTGCGGGGTACAATCGGGCGTATTGTTTTTATGTTCGTAGGTACTCCAGATCATTTCAGGATGATCCTTGGTGGTGCTCACCATATGCATTCCAGCCAGACCCAGAGTGACAGCTTTACCATTAATACTTTGTTTTTGAGTGACAAAACTATTGGCTGCAATTTCGCTGTCTGACAGTACTTTCCAGCCAAATTTCATCTCCATAGTGCCAGCCGGAAAATTCGTGATATTTTTCTTTTGCAACTCCACTGCACTGGCAGATAAATCGCACAAAGCCCGGCTAAAACGCACATCGTAATACACCACATTGCCATCCTGCGCATAAATGGTAGAAGAGCCACCAGCCTGCCCTGTCCCCATCGACGTACCGCCATCCACTTTAGTTAAGCTGCTGCGTAAAATTGGCCCGGTAATAGTGCTGTCACACGAATTGGCTGGTGTTTTAGCGTCAGCCTGATACTCCAGCACAGGATAGTTCGCCTGCACCTGAAAATTGCGCAACCCATTGCTATTTTGTGACATCAGATACAAAAAGGTTTGAGTCGAAAACTGATAAAAGTCACAGAAGTCAGAGCTACCATCTGAACCACTTTTTTTAACTTCAGTTGGCAAAGAGGGATTTTTTAGCCAGTTAGGGTCAACAGGGCAAGCTGATGCAGCATCTGCGCTGGCATAAGCCTGATTGGCCTGCACCATCAGCGGCAACAACGAGCCTAAAACAAAACTGCTGACCACTAGTTTTTTTAAGGTATTCATCTGCGATATTCCTTCCTTTGGGATTGTTTTCACTTTGAGCAACAGGATGTACTGGTTTTGCCATTTTTTACCTGTTTCGAATACTTTAGTTTCTAAATGAGAAAATGAAAGCGGTTCTAAAAAAGAAACTGAATTGATGTACTGATGCGGCAAAAAGTCAGCGCAAAAACATGACTTCCGGACTTGCGCTTGGTTTCCAAGAAAACCATTTGATTGGCAGGGGAATAATCAGGTGGACAAAGCACTAATCGACAGTATCGGCCAGGTGTTTAATGCATCGCAGCAAGGACACACTTTTTCTTATCCCCAAAGCATCAATCAATGCGGCATGAATACTTTGTGTTTTAGTGTATAAAGTACGCAAAGCCAGCCATTCTGTGACCACCACGCCATGCTCTGCCAGTGATTTTTCAAAACGGCCAGAGACCAGATACAATTTTTTTTAACAATTAGAATTTATTTAACTTGTACTGAATCAGAGCACAAAAGGTTGATTTTACCTTGGCTGATGAAGCAGCAACTCACCTTATTGCGCCCCAACAATACACAGCTCAAAGCTAATTGGATCTATTTATTGACATACCTATCTTAGGTCTTTAGATTGGTTTTTAACCAGCAGCAATAGTTTCAGTACAGAGTTGTCTGGGATAACAACCTGTTATTAGTGGAAAGAACTCTAGGGAGTGGCGCATGAATCGTACTGTTATTGCTTTGCTTGTTTTTTGTTCAGCCTCGGTACTGGCTGATGATGGCATTTATATGGATCTAAGCTCCACCTTTCACCCTAAAGCTGATACTCAAATTTCTGATACTGTTGATTCTTTCTGGGAAACTGGTGTTGGCTTAGGCTACAAAGAGCCATTGTCTGCAGCCTGGAATGCTGATTATGCTTTAGGTGTCACTACCGCCAAACCAGACTACTCAGGTGCTGGCGATGAGCGAACTCATGGAATCTACACCAGAGTTCTTTTCGAATACAACGAACTTTCTGATAGCGTTAAACCTTTTGCAGGTGTTGGCCTGCAGAAAACTTATGCATCAACTGGTAACTACACTGATGTGAAAAAGTCTGTGGGTTTAAACTTCTACCCTGAGCAAAAAGACTACAGCATCAGTCTGAGGGTATCGCACTCTGATTAATTGAATCAGCCAGCTGCTAGCCCACTAAACTGTGGGCTTTTTCCCGATGTTTTGCTGCACTGATACCCTCAAAGCCTAAGACTTCAGCAGTTGTATTTTCACTGTTGCCCATCCACACAAACCCTGTTGCGGCCTGAAACCTTAGCCTGAATCATGGCTTTATCTGCGGCGTGCAGCAAATTTTCCAGCATAGTTTGGGGTTCAAACTCGCCTTTGCATTCAGCTAAATTCGCGCTGGCAATACCAAAACTGGCAGTACAGCTGATTTCACCGCCTTCAATCGCTATTTTGTGTTGTTCAAAACCGGCGCGCATCCGCTCAGCCAGTTGCTTGGCTTGCTCTGCATCCGTATCAGGCAACACCACCGCAAACTCTTCGCCACCGACGCGAGCCAGCACATCAGAACCGCGCACTATGCTTTGCGCCAAAGCAGAAATATTCACCAACACAGCGTCACCGGCAGCATGGCTCCACTGATCGTTTACCTGCTTAAAATGGTCCAAATCGAACATCACCACCGCCAGCATTTGCCCGGCACGATGTACCTGATGAGTTAGCTGTCGGCTGATATTAAAAAATGCTCTGCGGTTATACAGCTGAGTGAGTTCGTCCGTATTAGCTTGTCGCTCAGCCAGTGCTTTGGCTGTGGCCAGTTGCTGCTCCATCTCTTTGCGCTCGGTAATATCTATAGCAATTTCAATACGCACCAGTCGGCCATCTACCCAATAAATGGCCTGATCGCGGCACTGATACCAGCGGCCATTCAGCGTATTCTGAAATTCCCAGACATAAACAGCAGCAGGCTTTCCTTCTGCATTCAGCAGCCTGTTATTGGTGCAAAAATGGCAAGGTGAGTCTTGCCCTACCTGCAGCACCTGAAAACACTTCCGGCCAGCTATAGGCCCCCACTCCGCCGCGCCATAGTCGTTGATATACAACAAATCGTAAGTTTGCATATCCGACACATACACCAACGCATCAAGACTATTCAAAATAGTTTTGATGGCCTGATAGCTATGGTTTTCATCCATAACAACAGATTTTGTCGCAGCTTCAGACACAACCGTAGAACCAGCAGAAATTGAGATCATGATAAGCCAACCATCTGATAAAAATGAAACAAATGAACATTACCATAAATGAATATAACTGTGTTAATTTCAACCTGTCTGGCCCTGTCACCGTTCGACCTATTCATCTGCAGAAGTTCTTGTCATCTGCTGCGTTACAAGATAGAACAGAAGAAACCCATCAAGGAGTTAGTTATGGCTTATCGTTTTTCTCCCACTGCTTTGTTACTTACCCTCTTTATGTGCTTCAGCCCTTTACAGGCCACAGAAACTGCAGCTCTACCCCAAAGAATCAAACAGGGCGCGGTAGCATCTCCTGATCAATACGGTGCTTTAGTGGCCGAGCAAATCTTGCGCAAAGGCGGTAATGCAGTAGACGCGGCCATAGCCACAGCTTTTACGCTGGCCGTCACTTACCCTGAAGCCGGCAATATAGGCGGCGGTGGTTTTATGCTGGTGTGGTTTAACGGCAAGCCTTACTTCCTTGACTACCGCGAAACAGCACCAGCAGCGGCTCATAAGGATATGTTTTTAAATGCCGACAAGCAGGTAATTGAGAACTTAAGCTTAATAGGCCATAAAGCCAGTGGTGTGCCTGGCACTGTGATGGGATTGTGGCTGGCGCATAAAAAGTTTGGTTCCCTGCCTTGGCAGGATTTAGTAGCACCAGCCATTCACTACGCCAGTACGGGTTTTACCGTGGCGGAAAACCAGTATCAGTACCGCGCTGATTTATTACAGCAACTGGAGGGAAAAACCAATTTCGCGCAGTATTTTGCTGAGATGAAAGCAGGTGAAAACTTCAAACAACCAGAGCTTGCCGAAACCTTAAAACGTATAGCTGCACAAGGCCCGGACGATTTTTACAAAGGCAAAACCGCAGAGCTTCTGGTGGCAGAAATGCAGCGGGGCAAAGGCCTGATCACTATGGCCGATTTAGCCGCTTACCGCGCAGGTTGGCGTGAGGCTTTAGTCACTCCATGGCGTGACAAACAGCTGATTAGCGCACCACCACCAAGTTCAGGCGGCATAGCGCTGGCACAATTATTGGGTTTAAAACAGCGGCGCAGCAGCGATTTTACCGACCTAACACACAACAGCAGCCAGTATGTACATTTGGTGGCAGAACTGGAAAAACGGGTTTATGCTGACCGGGCAGAATATTTAGGTGACCCTGGTTTTGTCACAGTGCCGCAGCAGCAATTGCTCGACAGTACCTACCTGGATAAACGCGCCAAAGAAATAAATCCGCTAGCCATCTCTGAAACCAAAACTATAAAACCAGGCCTTGAGGGCTATCACACCACCCACTTCTCTATTTTGGATAAACACGGCAATGCGGTATCAAACACCTATACGCTGAATCTGGATTTTGGCAGCGGTGTGGTGGTGCAAGGCGCAGGCTTTTTATTGAATAACGAAATGGATGATTTCTCTTCCAAACCTGGTGTACCCAACGTTTTTGGGGTAGTCGGCAACGACGCCAATGCTATAGCCCCAGGCAAACGTATGTTGTCGTCTATGACACCCAGTATTTTGGTGCAGGACAACAAAGTGCAGTTGGTCGTTGGTACACCGGGCGGCTCAACCATCATCACCTCTATTTTTCAGGTGATCACCAACCTGTTCGACTTTGACATGCCATTGCAAAAGGCCGTAGCAGCGCCGCGTTTTCACCACCAGTTATTGCCCAAAGATCAAATCACTATGGAGCCTTACGCCCCACTCCCTGCTGAAGTACAGCAAGAGCTGACGAAAAAAGGTTACACCCTGCATACCCAAGACTGGAATTTAGGTGACGTGCAAGCGATACAAGTGACAGCAGAACAAGTAAAAGCAGCCGCAGATCCACGTTCACGGGGTGTGGCCAAGGTCATTGAGTATTAAGTTGAGTATGAAGTCGAGTAGTAGAGTGAGATTTAACATTCTCGGGGCGGGATAAACCCGCCCCCTACAGTTTTATTGTTGTTTTGCAAACTTAAGATTAATAACATGAGCCCAACTTACCAGGCTGATGTTATGAAAATTCTTCAGCTCGTTAATTGTGACTTTTACTGATGCCCTTGCTGCAACACCACATAATCACGTTCAATATTGGAATAAAAACTTTTCGGTAATAAAGCCCAGTCGTGTACATCGACCAAAATTGGCAAAGTACTTTGCTGCAGTGCTTCCTGTAGTTCACACCAATCGCTCTGAGTAAGATTGAGGTCCGCCGTGTTACGCAGCACTATATCAAGATCGCTGCCCTGATGCGCATTGCCATTAACTCTGCTGCCATAAGCCCATACTTCAGCCGTCGGAACATACTGCGCCAATAACTGCTTTAGCAAATTCAGGTGTCTTGGCTCTAGCTGCAGTGTGGAAATATCATTGCTGGGCATCAAATAATTCCTGAGTAGCCAAGGCTAAATCACGCACATCCTTTAAAAAATCAGGAAGAATTTTCAGCGTTTCGTTAGCAAAACCTTCGCCATAGTCGTGCGCTGTGGTATTGCGGTTAGCCCTGTAATTAATCCAGCGTTCAACCCCAGCAATATCCAGCAGACCATGTTTGCCTGCATGGCGTAGCACATCATTAAATACCAGCTTGTCCACTTCACGCGGACTGCCGCCATATAACTTCAGCGCTTTACGCAGCAACTTTCCGGTAGTTTCCAACGAGAGTTCAAAGCTTTTTATGGCCGCGTTGCGGTACAAATCGTACAACACATCACCTGAATCTACTTCAGCCAACCGAAGAATAGCTTGTTCCAGAGTGTCGGCAGTTCGTCTCAAATGCTCAACGTTCAAAGACATGAACCTTACTCCTTAAAAGTGTTACAGACTTAAGAATCTGTTCGCTGCAGCAATGTTAACAGAAGAGCAACTCAGCAGCTATTTGAATGTAGGGATGCAGCTTACGGCTCCGGAGTTAACAGATTCAGCCTATCATTTTAAACAATACAACCACCACGCCATACACAGCCACACCTGTGCAGACAGGCCAGCCTAAAGAACGGGTGCGCCGCCAAACCAGAATAGTGCAAAGCCCACCCAGCACTGTGGCCAACCAGGAACTCAACACCGCATTTGCAGGCGCTAACGACACACCAAACATAGCGGCAACCATAGTAGGCGCCAGCACGGTCAGCCGGACTGGCATGGTCTGACTGCTATTGTTGACACTGCGACGTACCAAATGTCGTTGCATCCAAAGCAAAGGCAAAGCCCGCAGTAAATAGGTCCCCAAAGCGCAGGCCAGCAGTAACAACCAGAGTGATTTATCCATGGATTTTCCCCTCTGCTTTTAGTTTGGCCTGCAGCAGATAAAACAGCGACACACCGCATATTGCCGCCAGCGGAATAGCTGAATTGGTCATGCCCATCAGCTTCAGCAGCAAGGCCGCCACTATGGTGATCAGCATGGTTAAGGACCACTGCACAGAGGTAAAACGTGGTGCCAATAACACCAAAAAAAGCGCTGGTAAGGCAAAGGGCATCACTTCGCCTAATAAAGGCCAGCGTTCAGTAATTTCAGCTCCGGCTATAGCACCCAAAGCAGTACCAGCAATCCAGCTCAGCCAGGCAATCAAAGCAGCGCTGATGTACCACCCCATTCGATCTTTTTCTGCCAACTGCGGCAATCTTGTATGGGCCAACGCAAAAATCTGATCAGTTAAGCCATGCATCAGTACTGGCCACCAACGGCTATTTGATAAATAAGGCGCAAGATTAGGCCCATACACTGCATGCCTGGCGTTAATCAGCAAGGTCATCACCAACACTAACAACAGCGGCGCGCCAGAGGCCACCATAGCGATAAACAAAAACTGCGAGGCCCCCGCATAGATAAGGGCTGAAATAAGTACAGCTTCCAGTGCAGTAAAACCCGATTGCACTGCAATCAAACCAAAAGAAATAGCCACCGGAATATAACCGCCCAAAAGCGGCAAAGCATCACGCGCGCCCTGCAACCATGGTGGGCTTTTTAGGGGGGCAACTGAGCTCATAGCCCCTCCCCACTTGGGTGATACACAATGGTCAAAAGCGCCGTAGCCCAGTTTTCGCCTGTGCGATACAAATGCGGCTCGTCAGCAGAAAAGCTATGGCTTTGCCCGGCAACTAAGGTTTTGGTATTCCCTTCAATACCCACTTCAAGCTGACCACTAAGCAAAGTAATAGATTCAACAGTGCCCATGGTATGAGCCTCTGCCTTGCGTTCTGTGTGTGGCGCACAGGACATCCAATAGGCATCGACAGGAGGATTGTCTTTGCCTTGATCGATCAGCCGCACCTGCACACCCCTTTCACCAACAAGAGTGCCGACCAGCGCACTAACAGGCGCTATCAAATTGCCAAAAGGCACTTGCAGCTGCAAAGACAAACGCCAGATGGTGTCCAGCGTTGGATTGCCATTGCCCTGCTCCAGTCGTGACAAATTAGATTTAGCAATACCGGCATCCGCAGCCAGCTGTGACAACGACAAGCCACGGGCTATGCGCAAACTTTGAATATGCCGCCCCAGCGTATCCAGTGTAGCTTTATCCATTACAACCTCTAATCGTTCTTTATACAGAACGTTCTATATAAGGAACGGGCGCTTGTCAATGTCCTGAACTGGAATTCTGTGCCTGAGCCTTGCATTTAATTCGAAACCAGAAGAGCCCAAGCTACGATAAAATTAGCCGGGAAAAGTAGCAAAACCCTTCACCTGGTCTAAAGTTTATCGGCTTGGCAGAACACCAATATCATGGTGATAGTGGGTGCCGTATTCCGCCAGCCAGAACCAAGGACATGTTATGAAACTATCTTTTTTATCTTGTCTGGTATTTTCTGCTGTGGTCTGTAGCGATCTTCAGGCGGCGGAAGAATCACATCATGCTGTTAGCGACGATGTGATTGCCCAGCAAAATGCCAAATTGGCAGCGGCCACCAAAGACAAAGGCTACGGCCCCCAGTCGCCTCGTGATATCGACATGAAAGCCGGCAGTGACCAGCGTATATTCGCTTTGGCTCCTTCGTATGAAAAGATGAACCTGTGCAATATTCATATGCACGTCAGCGCTGAACACAAAGGCGGTGAGTTCACCACTTATGCGGGCAACGGCGACGGAAAAGGCATGGGCTCGGGTTATAAATACAATGGCAAACTCAGCAAAGCCGAATTAAAACCCGCCAGTGAATCTATTTGTCCGGGTAAGCACGGCAGCCTGCATTCAGGCGACACCATCGAAGTGCATTATGTCCACACCAGCGCCATGGCTGCACCTGGTGCAACTTTAAATTCCTGTATGAGTGAAGCTATTAAAAACCCTGAACTGCGGGTAGAAGCTCAGGTTTTTGTGCTGGTGAATGACCCTAAAGCATTGGATTTCACCCAACTTGCCGCTGTCGGCATGGATGATGGCTACCATCAGGCGCTGAATATACCGGAGAACACAGGCGATCCTGTCGAGTATGCAGGCTCAACCACAGGCCCGGATTACAATGAAATCGCCTCGCCTTTTCAGGTCAGTTGGGGCGTTCGTCCTAAAGTGGCGAAGGTTAATATTGCCACAGTAGGTCAATGGTGTAAGGCCAACCCCTTTAAAGAATCCGAAGCGCACGCAGTACGTAACCTGGTAACCAACCCGGATCTATTGTCGAAAATAGACGAATAGCAAATCTGTTTCATGCAATAACACCAACTGCTTTTTAAAAAAAGCAGTTGGCAGCTTATCGGGCTTTAACCTGCATCAGAACTTTGCGTTGTTGCTAACAACATGGTGCGCTGGGCGTACAACTGCGGTGACAAGGCAAAACTACGTTTAAACATGGCTGTAAAAGCACTGGGGCTACGATAACCCAAAGCAGCGGCGATACGGGCCACTGGTTCGCCCCGTTGTAAACGTAATACCGCTTCTGCCAGTTGCAGTTGCCTTAGCCATTGCCGGTAACTTAACCCGGTTTCTTTGCTAAACAACCGCATCAGAGTGCGGCTGCTTGCTCCAGACATTTCAGCCAACTGCTCAATACTGTGACTGGTTCCCACCGAATCCAGCAACCACTGACAGACCCGTTGCAAACGCCTGTCCTGTGGCCAGGGCAAATGCATGGTCTGACAGGCCGCTCCCTGAATTTCACTTAATATCAGCGCAACCAAATGATCGCCCCGGCCAGGCTGCGGGTATTCGGCAGGTTCCTGTAACAAAGCTAAAATAAGCTCTTTCAATAAAGCAGATACAGTCACAGCCCGGCATTCCTGCCCCAGCGTCTGCGCTACGGCGGCATCAATATACAAAGTACGCATTTGTACATCGCTCATCATCAACAAATCATGTTCCACACCAGGGGGCAACCATAAAGCCCTGTGAGACGGAATAGTCCAGACACTACCTGGCGTATGCACTTGCATCACTCCTTGTACTGCATACAACAGCTGCGCTCTTGGATGCGAGTGCGCAGCCACTTTGTCACCTGCCTGATAATGCCCGGCCCAGGCCACCACAGGTCTGGGCAATTGTTGCAGTTGCTCAGCACTGGAATGCTTCAGGCGATTAGGTTGCACAGCGTTCTCCTGCCTCAATTTGTCAGTTAAACGACAGTTTATGGCATATCTGCGACTTTTTGCAGTTTATAATGCCCCTGATATTTTCAGTGAGGTGTATTTATGTCTGTTCAATGTCCGCAAAGCCAGCTTGGTCAGGCAAGCAATGCTTTCGACGCCAGCAAAACTATTGTTCCTGTGGTGGCGGCGGTTAGCTTTGTTCACCTGTTAAACGACTTGATTCAGGCCATTTTGCCGTCGATTTACCCTTTGCTGAAAACAGAATACAGCCTGAGCTTTACCCAAATCGGCCTTATCACCTTGTGTTTTCAGTTGATGGCGTCAGTACTACAACCCGCTGTGGGTTTGTACACAGACAAATACCCTAAACCTTATTTATTGCCATCCGGCATGCTGATGACCTTATTGGGTTTGGTGCTGCTGGCACTGAGCAGCAGTTTTTCTATGTTATTGCTGGCGTCCGCCTTGATTGGGATGGGGTCATCGACTTTTCATCCAGAAGCCTCGCGGGTAGCGCGCTTAGCGTCGGGTGGCCGTTTTGGTTTTGCCCAGTCGTTTTTTCAGGTGGGTGGCAACGCTGGCTCTGCCTTTGGTCCCTTATTGGCTGCAGTCATTATTCTGCCACGGGGGCAAACGGCTATTATTTGGTTTAGTTTGTTTGCGCTCTTGGGTATCGCCGTCTTAAGTGCGGTCAGCCGCTGGACTATTCGCTCAGGCGCCAGTTTAAAATCTGTAAAAAAACAGCCGCATTTCAGCCATTTATCTTCAGCTCAGGTCAAAGGTGCTTTACTGGTGCTGGCACTGCTGGTGTTTTCGAAGTACATCTATATGGCGGCGATCACCAACTACTACACCTTTTATCTGATGGAAAAATTTGCCGTCTCAGTCGCAGATGCGCAGCTGTACCTCTTTGTTTTTCTTTCCTCAGTCGCCTTAGGAACTTTTGCCGGTGGGCCTATAGGTGACAAAGTCGGCCGCAAAACAGTGATCTGGGTTTCCATCCTCGGCGCTGCGCCTTTTACCTTGCTGCTGCCTTATTGCAACCTGTATTGGACAGCTGTGCTGTCGGTACTGATTGGCCTGATTTTATCCTCAGCCTTCTCAGCTGTTATTGTGCTGGCGCAGGAATTAGTACCACATAAAATAGGTCTGATCTCAGGTATCTTTTTTGGCCTGATGTTTGGTATCAGCGGTATAGCTGCAGCAGGCCTGGGCGCTTGGGCTGATGCCACTTCTATAGTGAAGGTATTTGATTATTGTGCGTATTTACCATTACTTGGCCTTGTAACCATGTTTTTGCCAAGCCGGCGTAACAGCTGAAATCAAACCAGAGCTTAAGCAAGTATATACAACTGTAGCTAACCCACTTCCGCACCAAAGCAGCTGCACAGCTGCGATACTCTAGCCACCAGATCCTGACGCACCAGATGCGTCAGGACACTTTCTGTAACCATTTTTTATCTGTATTTCCGCCGCGCTAAAAGCTTCAGCCCTACAGCGCCACACCAAGCTATGAAAATTACTCATGCGTGCAATGAATTAAATTCGTTTTTCTTCACTCTGCCTTAAGCGTATAAAACACTCACTCACTTTAGCCATCCAGACGTTTTAACATCTTCTTCTAATGGACCAGGCGACAGTTTCAGATTTTATCGTGGACAAAGGGAGACCGAATCACCATGAGCAATAACTTCAAATTCAGCATCAAAAGCATTGGTTTTGATGAAAATTATCAACCAGCGGACAATACCCGTATCACCACCAACTTTGCTAATTTGGCTCGCGGTGAGCGCCGTCAGCAGAATCTTCGCAACACCTTAGCCATGATCAACAACCGTTTTAATAGCCTGGTGTTTTGGGATAACCCAAACTCAGATCGTTATTCAGTGCAGCTGGATATTATTTCTGTGGCTATCCAGATAGAAGGCGCTGTATCAAACACGGAAGAGAGCAATGGCCACAACTTCCCGGCCATTGAAGTATTAAAAACCACTATTATCGACGGCAAAACCAATCAGCGCATTGAAGGCATTGTTGGCAATAACTTTTCCTCTTATGTACGGGATTATGATTTCAGCCTGGTGCTGCCGGAACATAACAAAAACCAGCCTAGCTTCAGTATTCCGGAGCAGTTTGGTGATTTGCATGGCAAGCTGTTTCAATACTTCGTCAATTCAGAAGCTTACCAGCAACACTTTAACAAACCACCAGTGATCTGCCTGAGTGTGTCCGATAACAAAACCTATCAGCGCACCAGCAATCAGCATCCAGTGTTAGGGGTTGAATACCAGCCCAATGAAACCTCTTTAACCGAGCAGTACTTCAAAAAAATGGGCTTAGAGGTTCGCTACTTTATGCCTGCTGGCAGCGCCGCGCCTTTGGCGTTTTACTTCTTTGGCGATTTGCTGAACGACTACAGCAACCTGGAGCTGGCCAGCACCATCAGTACCATGGAAACCTTTCAACGCATTTACCGGCCTGAAATTTACAACGCCCATGCCGCCGCCGGAGAGCGTTATCAGCCGAACTTAAAAAACCGCGATCACGCATTAACAGACATTGTGTACGACAGAGAAGAGCGCAGCCGCTTAGCGGTAGAACAAGGCAAGTTTGCACACGAACACTTTATCAAGCCGCACCATGCCCTGTTAAGCCGCGTGCTGGCACAAAGCTCTGCTGACAAAGCAGCACAGCAACAGTAAATCCGGCAATGAATTCAATTAAACCAAAGAGCGACCTATTGATGAAAAAATTACTCCCTACCTCAACGGCAGGCAGCTTACCTAAACCTTCATGGCTGGCCCAACCTGAAACCTTATGGTCGCCGTGGAAATTGCAGGGCGAGGAATTAACAGACGGCAAACAGGACGCTTTGCGTTTGTCGTTGCACGAACAAGAGCTGGCTGGCATTGATATCGTCAGTGACGGCGAACAATCGCGCCAACACTTTGTCACCACCTTCATTGAGCATCTGGACGGCGTGGATTTTCAAAAACGCGAAACAGTGCGTATCCGCAACCGCTACGACGCCAGCGTGCCTACAGTAGTTGGCCCTGTCAGTCGGCAAAAACCGGTGTTTGTGGAGGACGCCAAATTTTTACGCCAGCAAACCAACCAACGCATTAAATGGGCGCTGCCTGGCCCTATGACCATGATAGACACGCTGTACGACGCGCATTACAAAAGCCGCGAAAAGCTGGCCTTTGAGTTTGCCAAAATACTGAATCAGGAAGCCAAAGAACTGGTTGAGGCTGGTGTGGATATTATCCAGTTTGATGAGCCAGCCTTTAATGTGTTTTTTGACGAAGTAAACGACTGGGGTATTGCCGCTTTAGAACAAGCCGCTGACGGTCTTAAAGAGCTGCAATGCGAAACCGCAGTGCATATCTGTTATGGCTACGGCATTAAAGCCAACACCGACTGGAAACAAACTTTGGGCAGCGAGTGGCGCCAATACGAAGCTGTATTTCCTAAGCTGCAACAATCCAGCATCGATATCATCTCACTGGAATGCCACAACTCACGGGTGCCAATGGAGCTGCTGGAACTAATTCGCGGCAAAAAAGTGATGGTCGGCGCTATAGATGTCGCCAACCACAATATTGAAACGCCGGACGAAGTGGCCGCCACGCTGCGCAAAGCCCTGCAGTTTGTCGACGCCCACCACCTCTACCCTTGCACTAACTGCGGCATGGCTCCGTTACCGCGCCATATTGCACGAGGCAAACTGAATGCATTAGCAGCAGGTGCTGAGATAGTGCGTAGGGAATTGGCGGGCAAATAGCCACGGATTGAAAGCAGTGTCACAAGGGTAGTGTTTTGCGGATTTTCCGTTGCGGTTTGATTGGAATAAATAGCCATTCAAACCGCCGCCCTTCCCCCTGAAATAACGGCAAGACCAAGTCGAAACCAGCTCATAGCCCATCCGCTAAATATAAACGCTGTGCTGCACCAATCTCCGCCACCAACCTTGCCATGCCGTCAAAATCTTTTAACCCTGCAAGCTCAGCGTAGTGTGGCCACCTGGACACAGCACCCACCACCTGCTTCACGATTTTTTTTGCTTTTGCCAGACTCAAATCGCCATGCCTGGCCACCTTCATCAAGTCATCAAACTCTATGTCTTTCGCTTTGCCATTTATGGTCATCTGGTGACGACTTGTCCAGCCTACACCATTACTGTAGGTGATGTCATACGCAGGTGACAGCGACCACTTGCCCTTCTGATCCATCAAAAATGCAATGTTCTTAGTATGATCATCCTGGTTAACGGCCACCACGTTAAACACCATTCTGAGGTAAAACTGCTCAATCTCTTTGGCCGATAATCCAAGCTGGCGTAAAACCCCAATCGCCTGTTCATAGGAGTAAGCACCAGACTCATTAAAATCATAATGCGCCAGGCCACACAAAGATTGCATATGCAACTTGTCGCCACCGGCTAACCTGTCAAAACGTTTGGTCATGAAATGTGAGCGGCCATTTTCTTTAAACAACCGACACTCACTCATCAGTACGCCAGCATCCAGCGCCATTAAGTAATAGGCATACTCCAGTAAACCAAATCCCTTCGGATCAGCCAGTAGCTCTTTATCTTTGTTTTCTGTGACGCCGTCGAACTTCAGCAGGTAATAGTCAAAATCCTCACCCGCAGGCGCCTGACCTGTCTTGATCACATTGGTATCTTTATTCCAGGCAATCACCGCCTTGGCCCTGGCACCACCAGCAGAGGTTCCAACCTGGATAATTTGCTCAACCACCTGTTGTTTATTCTGGTCGTCGGATCCATGCAGTTGAGTATCCAGTTCAACCTTTTCTTGCAGCGCCTGGTTCGCTAACTCAACCAGATCTGCTAATTGCACTTCTGAAGTGGATGTACTGATTGCGCCAATGCTCGGCCGAAATTCTAATCCTCCCATGCCACGAGAACCTATATAACATAAGCGCTCAATGGGGCTGAACGACTGTGGCGTGCGGTTATTACGTTCTAACCATTGATCAATCAGTCTATTACCAAACTTGTCCGGTAAGCTGTCCGCCAGTAATCCGGGAAGCCGCTTAAAGGTTTGTTCGGACAGTTCACTAAATGCATAGACTTTGTTGCTGAGCGGCATTTTAATGGGCGACAACTCGATACCTGAACGTTGAAAATTCCGATCGTATTCAAAGTAGCCTAAGTCATTTTGCCAAATAACTGAGCCAATTTTGGTATCCCACAGATACACCTCGGCTTTCTCTATTGCCCCAGCCATACAGCCCCCTTTTAGTCGCCGCTTGCAGCTATGGATTTATTCCATTGAAATGGCTCCGTATCCTGCTTGTCTTCTTTGCGCTTACTGACCCGTTTTCTGACCTGATTCTTATTGGTAAGCAATGAAGCCGATCGCACCGGAGGTTTTGGCATAAAGTTGTCTAATTCATGCAACTTATCCAGCGCCCGCAGTATCGCGATGATTTTTTCCAGACCAACACTGCGCTTACCGTTTTCTAAACTCTGCACCGTACTCACGTTAACACCAGCTTTTTCCGCCAGTTCAATTTGTTCTAAGCCTTCATTGAGCCGTGCTTGTAAAAAACGCTCACCAAGCATCACCAAAATGGCTTGATTACTCATTCGACTGATTTCCATAATATGGCTTATCCGCACTATTAACCTGTAATAGATATAAGTATAGTGCTTAATTCCAACATTAAACAATATTAAATAAAAGTGCTTTTATTCACTATAAACGCAGAAAACAACCACAACAGTGCTTTTATTAATTATTAATATAAGTTACTGAACTTAGCCTGCCACTTTACCATGACAACCAGATCAAAGTAGTTGTAGCCGCTGCAAAAGAGAACTTCGGGCATAGCTGCTTACACTTCGAAGCGCTGTTTGCAGTGCTGGCCCAGCTGAATTTATTGCAGCCCATCACGGATGAAGTGGTGCAACAATTGGCTTCTTTTGCTTCGCAGTAGTTAACAATTTGGCGCAAGCTTGCTGGCTTTGGCTCTGCTGCAGCAGGCTTTTTACTGCACACCCAAATTACTATACCAGTCAGTTCATTAATTGCTTTTCAAGCCCTCAAAAATTTACTAGACTGCCGAGTCTATTAAATAAAGAGGAGTAAAATTTTGCAAGATTTAGTGATAGCTGTACTTCAACACCCAGTGGCTTTGCTGGTAGCAAAGCTTGTGCTTACCTTTGTGTTTTGGATGGCCGGGCTTTTTGGTGTGTTTAATTTCAAAGTGATTGTGCAAGAAATGGTCGATGTAAATTTGCCTAATCCGCGCTTTTTTGCACTTGCTACCATATTCACTCAGTTAGCCGGCTCCATGCTCATCATCACCAACCTGGGAGGATATGGCTGGTTAGGCGCAGGCTGGTTAGCGGTGTTTCTGCTGCTCACTATCCCGCTTGGGCATCCATTCTGGAAGTTTGACGAGCCAAAACGCACCCATGAATTCCATATAGCGCTGGAACATGTCACTGTGGTGGGTGGCCTAATGCTGGCCGCTATACTTTCAGTACTGCCACTGTCCTAACCTGTCGGCTTTACTCAACAGCCTGTGACTCAACAGTAAGCAGGTCGGTTCTGAAGAACAAAGCGGAACCCCCCTTACTTCAGAATCGACACTTTAGAGCGGCCAACAACGCCGTAGCCCGAAACCTGAGTTGTTCATTAAAGGAAAAGTCTTTGAAATTACAGGCTAAGTCCGATTTAATACGCAAAGTTCAACACTAAGTAAGCTCCGCTGACCATTCCCAAGGCTGTGGAGCTTCACGCCAATACTCTTTTTTATTAATTGTGCCGGTTCGGAGCAAGAGTGGATTTAGTTAAAAAACAACGCGGCAGACCCCAGGATAACTCTAAGACAGTGGCCATCCTCGACAGTGCCCGCAGTTTATTTCTGTCCAAAGGGCCAAATGTAACCTTGGATGAAATTGCAGCTGCTTCTGGGGTGGCAAAAGCCACGCTCTACGCCAAATTCAAAGATAAAAAAGCCATTATTGAGGCGGTCATTCTAAGAGAAGCCGATCTGACGGTTACAGAAGAACAATTTCTTCAATTTACCCAACGCCCTGTGTCTGAAGCACTCTACGAATTTGGCTTGCAATATCTTGCCTTTATCAACAACAGGGACCTGCTAAATTGGGACCGCCTAATCTCCGCTCTGGAGTTACAGGAAACCGATCTGCCCAACCACTTTTTTAATTTAGGCCCGGGCCGCGGGCAACAATTTCTTACCCGATTAATAGCTCAGGCCATGGAAACAGGCCAGTTAGCCGCCAGCGATCCAGTTCAGGCAGCCGATATTTTGACTGGCTTATGGCTTGGTTTTGTAAACCTTGAAATTAAACTAGGGGTGCGACCACCGCTAACAAAAGCTGAAATGGAAGACCGTGTAAATCTGGGTATTAGGAATTTTCTTAAAATTCATGGGGCTTAAGCCTGTTGCTGTCATCTTTCGCAGTGTTTTATATAACAGTCATAACAAGCTCTACCATTTGATCCTGATCGTAACGAAAAGCAGGCCAGTCAGATTGTTGCCAAATCCACATCAGTAGACTCCATGAGGCAAATAGATGGCTTAATCTAATCAAAAGGTGAGGCGAATAGCGCAGTTATTTGCCTCATTGGGGTTGGGATTAGTAAGTGCTCTTAAACTTTTGGGAATTTCTGCCCCTGTGACTCAGCAGATGACGACAGTCACTTTTTCTCTGTAGCTCAATCCATGGCTTTAAGCAGCGACGCCAGAAACTGCGTAAAAGGTACAATATCCTGTTGGACGCTGGCAGATTCCAATGCCTGCATATATTCATTTCGCCGCTCAACAGGCACCACTGTCCAGGGATAACCGCCCGAGGCCATCATTAAATTCATGATAAACCTCGCCATTCTGCCGTTCCCATCGAAGTACGGATGGATATACACAAAAACAAAATGCCCTAACACCACCCTGACAGCCGCATTTTCTTCTTCAGCAAGTAAATCGAATAAGGTTGGCATCATATCTCTGACAGCCTCCCGATTGGGCGGTGTATGCATCGACTGGCGAATATAAACTGGCCCAGTCCGATAACCGGCTAAGTCAGATGGCTTGATAATACCGGCCGCAACGCTTGGACCAAACAAAGCCAGGTACCAATCACTATGCGTTAGCTCCAATACTTCGCCCGGGTTTTTGCCTTCCAACACAGCCCGAACGGCTTTTTTAACTTGCAAAAACGCATCCCAGTACCCTTTCGCGGCCATAGCATCCAGATGTTTTTTATTTTCATCTGAGCCGTCGGCTTGCCATTGACCTGACCTTACCAGATCAATGAATTCACGGCTAACCCGGTAACCTTCAATAGACAGTGAGTGGAATGCGTCAGTGACATATTTATCCTCCACTTCGGCCATATAAGTTTCGATGTCAATGGCTTGGTTCGGGTTAACAGGAAAATGCGCAATGACAGCTTCCCGCATCTGGGCCCACATCAGACGAATGCGATTGACGTAGGGTGATACTTCACGACGGCCAAAGCTTAGCTGCAATTTATCGGCGAAAGGGTCTTGTTCCTGCACTTTAAAATCGGCCGCTTGCATGCCCTTTAGAATGTTATCTGCGATCAAGTCCCTGCCGATATTTCTAAAAGCTCCGGCTAAGCGGCCTGCAATCACACTATGATTGCCTGCAAGTAATACAGACAACAGATCCGAAGCATCTGCCACCATAGATAAGGCAGTTCGCAGTTGAATTGGCGCTTTTTGAAAGTGGTTTGGTGAGCAATAGACCAGAGCTGCAGCCAAACTGTAAACATTGAGCCCTGCTACATGTTCAATCTGTTTCAGATCAGGCATGTTCAGCCTGACATCAAAAATCGAGGTGTTATGCAAAAAAGCAGTGGGCTTATTATTGCCATTGGGAGTGCGGACAAGCAGCTGTTGGGGAACAGTTTTATCCCCTATATGCAGGCTAATCGACTGCTCAGGCGACAGACACCAGGAGCTATCGAACCGCTCTGATAAATAGGCAGCACAGAAATCCCAAAAAGAGCTATACCAGGATGTGCTGTCGCCGGGCTTTTCATCTGGCATTGCAGCTATGTACCAGCCTCGGATCACTTCCCGAATAAAGCCATGCTTCAGTAACCGCTCACGATGCACCCGGCTCAGTTGCTCTGACTTTATGGCAACAACTCCCGATCCTTGCAGCTGTTGTAGCTGTTCAAGCGAATAAGCTAATTTTTGCGAGACATCGCTCATGCCAGCTCCTGACAGTTCTAAGAATTAATCTACAGGTTTTAGTGTAATACCATTTATAGGTTTTAGTGTCATTTTATTTATAGGTTTTGATGTATTCCAATCTATAGGTTTTGAAGTGTTTTGATCTGATTATGAGTTATGAAGAAGGGTGTTGGCAGATTTGCAGACTAAATAACTGGCCTAATTGGGGAGTGGCAATCAGGTAGAGTGAGAGGCTTCCGCTCTATTCAGCGCTCTTCTCTTGTATGCCAAAGCCGCAATATATAGAGAGTTTGCTGCTGAATTTCGTAGCGCATTTCAAAATGCCCGACTAATAATCGCCTCACTTCTCGCGGTAAAAACTCGAATAACTGCTCGCCTATACGTGGATTAGTCAGTAATAGTGTTGGTGCTTTGGTCAAACTTAGTACTGTTTTGGCGGCCGTCTGTTTATTTTCCGGAGCCAGAAATTCGTAAAGTCGGGCTAAATCCGACAATGCTTTACTGGTCCACTTCAATTCCATTAGCCTGGCACCGCTAACGGGTTATCTGTGCCTAAGCTTTCGGCCCATGCCTGCACAGCCTGATGATCGATCACCTGCCCTGCATCTACATCTGCCAAAGCTTCACGAGTTAAGCGTTCGCGCTCTTCTTCCTGTTCCAGCCAGGCAGATAAAGCTTGTTTCATAATCCAACCGCGGGAGCGCTCTAAGCGTTCAGCCATTTGGTCAACTTTTTCAGCCAACGGCAACGGGATATGTGCGGTTAACACTTTAGTTCCGGCTTGTGCCACAGCGATGCTCCTGATGTAAAGTGATTCAAAATTAATCATACTGATTAAACCCCATTCCAGCAAGGCGCACGGCTGATACCTTAATTTTTGGCACTGGGATTTTTCTGAAACAGATAGTGATATAAACAAGTCTAAGGGCTGGGGTGTTAGGCTTTTCAAATTGCAGTACTTGGGATTAAGCAGATGACAGCGATAAAAGCACTTATTTAGCGGGCTTAGCAGGACCAGCCAAACGACCAGTAACAGATGGCGCTTTTAGCTTTAGCATTTTGGCAATTGATGAACGGGTTTTATCTGCATGCTTTTTCATACGCAGCAAAGCTTGCTCGCATGATTGATGCACTAGCTCAGACTTCAGGTTGTCCTGAGTTGTCGGTTCTTTCGCAGTGCCCCTATACCAGTGATAGCAAGATCCAAAATTTAAGCTTAGAGATCATTCTGATCGACTTCAATCTCAGGCTGACCAGCCCTTTCAGCCACTAAAGCAGCCAATTCCAGCTCGTCCATATAATCCATTAACGCCTCGTATGCATTTGCAGGCACACAATAAAATACAGGCTGGTTGTGGCTTAACACTGCAACAGCAAAACCTTCGCCCTGCTCTACTACCGCCATAGGGTTCTTTTTAAGCTCAGTGATGCTTGCAGTTCGTTCTGCCAGAATGGGATGCACAGTAGCCATAGTCTTCACCTGTGGTTTGGTTCCTCGTATGGCTAAAGCCTCAGGACTATTCCTGAGCTGGCTCAGCCTTTATTTCTAAGCGTTCAAATCCAAACTGACACATATGCACTGTTACTCTTGGCAGCCTCATACGTTCTGTCTGAGACATTAAAAACTCACGCCAGAAAGGCCAGACATGATGATGTACATTCTTCTTGGCAAACTCAGCAATAGCTTCGTTAGAAATCAATTTTTTCATGGAATACTCAGCGGCAAAAGTTGCTTCTATACAAGCTTTTTGCACTGGTTCCTGCCCTTCTGCTTCCTCTACCCATCTGAAACCATAACCACACTCAACCCGCACAAAATGCTCGCCATTTTGTAATTCAATAGCAGATACCGTGGGCAAAGCAGAGCGTGTTTGAGTATGAAACTGATCAAAGTTTTCGTACTTAGCAGGAGAATCAGCCGCAATGCTACTTTGTACATGTGTAAGGTAAACATCGTTGATGTTTAAGTTATCGATAGCTTCTTGTCGCAAGAGGTTCATAGCTTCACCGCCAACATTCATTAGCAACTAAAGCAAGCTGAGGCTCCAGAGGCTTCACTTGTGCACCAACAGAAGCTTTAACTTTATGCTGTTCCACTTTGTTTGAATGCCATGCGGTAGCTTCTGCTTTCGGGATCAACCCAACCTGCTCAGCCAGAATATGAAAAGCATCCACTGAACTGGCTGAAAGCCGTATCAATTTATCCATGGCCTCAGATTGGGTTACATCATCGGCTTCATACTTCGCAAAAGCGACCGGGCCACCACCAAATACTCTGGCAGCTTGCGCCTGTGTAATACCAAGTTGATCGCGAATTGCTTTTACCTCTGCGCCAGTTAAAAAACCGTCTACTTGCTTTTTAAAAGCAACCATAGCGCGTTTATTATCACGCAACTGAGCGGCATCAGCCTGCTCTGAACCACAGTGATCACACACAGAAAAATGGCTGACGATAGCTGAAGTATGCCCCTTATAGTCAACAAGCAAAGAGCCAAGCTGATGTGCTAAATGTCCTTCGCCACATAAAGGGCAAAGATCTTTACCTTGCATACAACTCTCCTTTTTAGCTACCTGATGGGTGACTTGATACCACTAAAATCACCTGCCCTGTTTTATTGATCGCAAATTTTAAATAAAACTCTGTATCCTGATACTGATCGGTGTTTTCATTAAAACGCCTTTCCATCACAGTGTAAGCATCACATGCTGCCCAAGCACCGTTAGGCTCATTTCGACACCATTCAGAACCTTTATATCGGCCTTTGCTCAACGCAAGTTTAAGTAAATCAACCAAAGAATCGCTATCTAATGACCACTTTTGCAGATCAGCAATGCAACCTTTAGTCCAGGCTCGAACAGTTTCTGGCGTCAACAAAGGCAAAACATCGGCAACAGGATACAAAGGCCCGCCGACAATTTTTTGTCTTGTTGTCGCATTTGGATTAAGGCCGTCCTGATAGCGGCTGAGGATAATACTACTTACCATTATGGTAAGTCCAAGCATTTAGTCAACTTCACTATAAAAAAGTTCATGCCTTGCTCCCTGCCTGCTCTTTCCTTTCGCCGCTTCGTTTATAGGTTTTTACCGCAGAAACTAAGTTATAGCTGATGTTCCTGTTATCAGCATCAATACTCCGGCACCAGCTCCAGTTGCTCCAACCGAATCGCCATAGCCTCCACTGAGACTTTAAAGTACTCAGCCAAAGACGGTACCGCATGGCCGTTAATGCTATCCAAACCAGCCAATGCACGCGCCAAACCTCGTGTGGTGTTTAACTGCTTTTCTGTTTTCTTGTCGTTCTTACGATTGAGCAAGTCACGCAACACCTCGTGGTTTAACACTTCCTCAGGAAAACGCTGTGCAAAAATGGCCCGTACCAGCTTTTCCGGCATTAAAAAACAGGCGGCAAAATAGTCGGCTTCTTTTTCGATAGAGTCTCTTTGGCCTCCTGCACTGCCATCAATAGGCTTATCACGATGCAGGCCAGATTGTTGATGCATAATGGCATGACCAAGCTCATGAGCAGCGGTAAAGTTACGCACTGCAACCGGGTAACGCCTGGAGATAAACACTTCTTTCCTGTCTTTATCGATAATACCGGCCACATCAACACCAGGTTCTATTTCGCCCAAGGTATCTACTTCGTGGTAGGCGTAACCCAATAAATAAAACGCTTTTTCAGGGTTCAGTAACTGCACCGGTTCCTCTGGCACACCTTCAGGCCATAAGCTATCGCGTTCAATGTAGGTTGAATGCGCCAACTGACGGGCCGCCTTTTCAATGTGCAGCAAGGCAATATGCCCTTGCTGATCTGCTGGCATATCCGGAAAAATCAAAACTGGCGGTTGTTCATCCTGCTGAATCAATGCATAAGGGTTCTGATGCCCGCTTTGTGATGGGTGAATAGCTTCAGCCGTTGGTTTTGATACGACAGCGTCAGGTTGAGCCGACATATCCAACAAAGGCCAAACTTCATCTGAATTATCACCATTATTTAAACTGGCATAGGGATTATGGCCCGAACCCAAGTGCGACTCTGGCTGTAAAGCACTAAAGCCACCGTCCTCGTCCAGATGAGCATAAGGGTTATTCATTCGCAGCCTGTCGGCTTTGGTCTGATCTTTTGATGCAAGCATAACTGTTACCTTTGGTACAAAAAACAATCAGTTAAGCTTAGTAGGGTTTTCGGGAAAGTGGTAAAAGTACTCAAATAGTGAGGCTCTGATGGCAATCTGGGATCTTTAGAAAGACCCCAGCTCTATCGGCAGTAACTGTGACCAACCAGACGTTAACGCTGTTAATAAATCACTCAAGAAGGACATTTAACGTATAAAACCGAAGTAAGGCCAAGCCAACCTTTTCTGTCTTTAATGCAAACCAGATCAACTTTTGGCTCTTCTTGGGTAAAAAAATAACTCTAAATATTTTATAAATTAAGAAGATTCCGGTCACTTAAATATCGGAGCAAAGGGCAAGACCTGACACCAAAATTATTTAATTTCTCCGGTCATTATTTCCACAGTTCTCGAAGGTTAACGTCACCGCTATCAGGTTGCTGCCCTTCGGCTAATGGTTTGAATTGGACAATCATAGGGATATCAAACGAGGTGCCTGTGATGACAGCGCAGCCTTTAGATAGGTTAGGAATCATAGATCGGGATAAAGAGTCTAAGGTACTAATAGAGTTCTCAAGCAGCAACAAATCCCTGTCGTTAACTAACCTATGAATAAAGAAATTGTGAATTTGCGACATAATGGTTGCTGATATATCAGCAGGCCTTTGGCTGGAAAGCGTCAAATAGAATCCAAATTTTCGCCCTTCTTTGATTATTTCCTCAAAGAGTTCTAACCGATAGTCTTTCCAACTTTCGCTTTCCCTGTTCGACTGAATAGACAAAATATTATGAGCCTCATCAATAATAAGGTGGAAAGTCTTACTTGGAGGACTTTCTTTGATAACGTCTTCTTTATGCCTGCTGTAATAGTACTTAGCTAAAAGTAGTGGAATTACCTTTTTAACTTCTTGGTTAGATTTTCGTAAAGAAACGACGGATAAAAGAAAAGGCTTGGGGTTACTTCCAATTGTGAAAACACGCTGTAGAGAAGTAACTGAAGCCTCAATTCTCTTTAGTAACGGCTGAATGTGGTCGAACTGGACATAACCACTTATTAAATCAGATAACAGCTGTAGATTCACTCGTAAGCGGAGTTCTTTAAATGGGCTTAATAGACCAAGTTGGATTCCATCAACATAACCGGCAAAGAACTGTGAATAAGTATTGTCCTCTTCACCTCCGTTAAGGAAATTACTCATATTCTTGTAATAGAATTTACCGTTGCTATGCAAGCTTAGATGCCGAATTGCATCCTTCAATTGAGTAGCACCAACAATGTCCGCAATTTCTCTAATCAGTTCGACAAACTCTTTTTTGGGTGATGTGCTTTTTAGAGCACGTCTAATGGTTTTTCTTGTATAGGAATCAATGCTGCCGGGCATATCTTTAAAATTCATTCGCCCTGTGATAATCCTTTTTAGAAAGGGTTTTTGAGTATTTTCAGTGGCCTTAAACAAAATACCGAAAACTTCTTCATCCCAAAAGACAGCCTCGCTTAGTGGAAATTTTTCAGCATCGTCTCTGCGAGTATCTAAATCGTACACCTTCTTAAATTTTGGATCTTCGACAAGCTGTTTATCTGTATATTCACCATTGAAGTCGATAACAACGAAATGACTTTTCCCATTAAGTTGCTCTAGCTTGTTCACAAAAAGCGTCGTGTAAAGGCTGGTAAGCGTATTAGATTTTCCACTACCAGTATTTCCGAATACACCTATATGAGTATTGAAGAGGCTTGCCCAAGGAAGTGAAACTGGTAATTCCTCTTTTAAAATTTCACCAACCACGAAGCTATCATCAGGTTCCCCATAGATTTGCTTCACCTGCTGATCACTCATTAAGTAAGCAATATCTCGAATCATTGGAAGATGTTTTATGCCTTCAAAAAATTTATCGTTTTGAAAAAATCCAATTGGCTTTAATTCAACTTTCCTGACAAAAGTTCGCCCATCCTCAGATGGTAATCGTTCATCTAAATACTCGCCCTGTACAACTGTGACAATGTCTTTAAATCCGCGTTTTATAAGAATATGTTCTTGAATCGATACGCCATTAAATTTTTCGCCTTTGTAAAATAACGTTTCTTTATTTGATTCTTCGTAGAGTTCAACGACTATATTGATGCCTTTGACCGAAACAACATCCCCGATGGCAATGCTCATTTATTAGACATCCTTTTTGAGCGTAAACACTTGTTTGTTAAAACGTTCAAAGGTTAAATCATCATCGATATAGATGTATTTGACGTTTCTGTAACCTTTAAATTTCCTCTTCATTTCGTGCATTTCGTTTTCGTTATAGCATGAGATGTAAACGGTCAAACTAGGGTTTGATAGCGAACGCTGAACTAGATGCAAAATGTGCTCATCGGCGAAGGAGAAGCCAAAGGTAATTAAAACTGAATTGGGACGCTCTAATTCAAAGCTCAAATGGCGAAGAATCTGATAATAAGCCTCTTCAAAAACGGTTTCGTGGAATTTCCATTTTGTGGGGTTTACTATCGGAATTTGGGTGTATTTATGCCAAAAATCATCATTTTCTTGAGGTCTTTGCTGCTCTAAATCGTCTTCAGAAAACTCAATGATGTCTCTGAAGTTAGCTCTTGGATCACTAACAAACTCTTTAAGCCTTTGGATATTTTCTCTTTCGTTTGAATCAAACTCTATCTGATAACTGCTATTCCCATAATTCACCTCTATGGTTTGATCAAGTCTTTCCCAATAAACAGATCCATGCGGATGAAGTATATTAACTTGAGGAACAGTTTCAGCATGTTTATCAAAAATACCTTTTTGAATAACTCGATTGTTAAAATTCTTAGTATGGAATTTTCGCTTCTGAAATCCTGCACTCCCGTCATTAACTACGCAGTTAACTGATTGCTCTGAAATGATTTTGTCGGCTGCAAGCTCAAAGCAATTGTCATAATTCGTGGTATAGATGTTACATTTCTTATCACTACGGTTTTGCTTCTGTAGCACTGCAATGAGAGTTTGTAAAAATTTGGCATAGTTATCAATAACAGCTTCTTTCTGCGGTAGTAGCTCTTGGTTTATGTAGCCGGGTAAGCCGGGATATATACATTCGTGATAATAGAGCTTAAAAAGCAGACTATGCAGGGCTTTCTTTTCACTATGTTCTAATTCTTTGGCAAGGGTCTCAAAGGTGTATGGCTGTCCTTGACCGTTTTTTATCTTTAAAGCCAATGTTGGTAAGAACCCATAAGAGGCCCCAGCACCAAATAAGAAATTTAAGTTTTGCTCATATACATCGTAAAGGCTAAATCTGTCAGTCATTCGACCATCCCTGATTTGAATGCGAGCATCGTTTAAAAAAAACTCGCTAGCTTAAAGACTTAGTACTGATGTTAATCTTATTTTCCAAGTTACGACATAGGTGAATCCAATTTCGTAACTATAAGTCACTATTTTTTTGCTGGATAACGACCCCGTTCAATTTGATTCAGCCATCGAGTTTGCTTTGCTATGAGATTTATACTTAACAACCAAGCCTGATTCAGGCATAAAAAAGAGGCGAACCTAAGTCCGCCTCTATTCATCACGATTTCACACGAGTTTCCAACTACATAGTCGGTTACCAACTAGATGCGTCGTGATCAACCCGTGTCAGTATGAAATTAAGTTTGTGACTACCACCCTATAAATATCAACAAGTTACAGGCCATAAATTTTAATTAAGTTTGTGACTTTGCCCAATTTACAAACCATTTTCAGAAAACTGAATTTAATTAAGTTTGTGACTAACGCTAGGTTCACCAATCAAATGGTTTTAAAGCTGACTCTAAAACGCTATACACCTTGTCACGTGACTTAAAATTGTGATGTTATCTTTCACTATTAAAACGTGTAACTAACACCCATATTTAAGTTTGCACCTAATCCTTTAACGCTGTAACCAGTGCCGTACCTGAACGACTGCGAACGGGCCGGGAAGTAATCTTCATTCAGCAAATTCTCAATACCTGCAAACAGTTGCCAATTGTTTATCTGATAGTTCGCTGACAAATTCAGCACATCGTAACTGTTCACCGGGCCTTGGTCACCTGTGTAAAAACCATCAGCGTTAGGGCTAAAACGGTCCCGGTTGAATACGTGCAGCCAATACATACTAAAACTCAAATCAGCGCTCGAGCGGTAACGCACAGAGCTGGTCAGTTTTGGCGCACTAATTTGGCGGGCACCCAGGTAAATATCGTTTTTCGTATCTTTACCTTCAGCGTAGCCATAAGCAGCGCTTAATTGCCACGCATCAGACAAACGATACTCGCCAGATACTTCATAACCCCAGATTTTTTGAGGTGCCCGCACCGGCCGGTAAATGCCAGTAGCACTATCAAGTTGGCTACCAGTGCCTAATTCAGACTCGCTACGATAAACTGCAACATTCAGGTACAAAGCATCAACCTGGCTGCTAAAACCAGCTTCATAATTTTTAACCACCGACGCTTCGCTTTGGATCAAGCTGATAGCATTTACCGTTGCAGTGCGCAGCAACAAACCCAGGTCAGGTACTTCAAACCCCTCGGAGTAACTAACATAAGGTGAAAAGGCATCAGACCAGCGATAACGTAAGCCCAGATTGTATGTGGTTGCATCGTAATCTATTTTTCCGCCAGTGACAGCCATCGGTGTTGAGCAGGTTTGAGCATTGCGGCATAACCTTAAGGTGTCATAGTCAGCGACCTTCACGCTGACCGACTCGCGCCGCGCACCGGCTTTTAATGTCCAGTCATCACCGAACGCCCACTTGCTTTGTACAAATAAGCCCTGAGAGCCCATATCCATTTCCGGTACCCAAATACGACCATCTAATAAGGGTTGCGATGTGACATCCTGCAGCACATCGACGCCATAGATGAAAGTCGCATCAACCTGACCTAATGTTACGGCGCTGGTCAGTACGGCGCGCAGGCCATCTTTTTCCGATAAGATGGCTGATTGGCCACCGTCAAACTCCTGCTCTGGATTCGCCAGCGTTGCTGACCAGAAAAACACGTTGTCGATTTTCTGTCGGTAAGCATCCACAACCAGACCGGTGTTACTAAATAGCTCATTATGCTGATATTTCAGCATCAGATTATAATTGCCTTCAGGCCCTTGCGGCGCCCCCTGCACCACCTCACCTGTCGTCAGCGGCACAGCATAGGTTTTTTCACCCAAATCAATATTGCCAGCAACATCACGGTACTTCGCATCTTGATCCGAGTCGTAATAATTGTAACTGAACTGCAGCGACTGCTCGTCATCAAGCTGGTAGGCTAATTTCACAAAGGCATCACGCTGCCGACTGTCCGACAATCCATATTGCAGGCCAAGAATATCGCCGTCGGCATCGCGTTGCACACCGTATTTCTCCTGCGACAACTTAGCCACATAACCCAGCTTGCCCGCATTTCCATTAACCGACAGTACGCTGCGATAACCGATGCTATCTTCAGCTTTAACCAGACTGCTACGGATTGATTGCGACAGCATGACATTAGCTGCGCCCTCACCCGGCTTTTTCGTGATGTAGTTAATCACGCCCCCTGCAGCGCCATTCCCCCAGATAGAAGTAGCACCATTGACCACTTCAATACGCTCAATACTAGCCGGATCTAAAGTACGAATACCCAGGCCTCCGTTACGCAAAGGGGTGTCTTGTGGTACTCCATCAATCATCACCAATACATTGCGACCACGTAAAGTCTGCCCAAAATTACTAGTACTACCAGTACCGGGTGCCATACCCGGCACAGCAAGTGACAGCAGGTTTTGCAGTTCAGAACTCACCTGCAGGTTTTCATTGATGGTTTGCTGATCTATCAGAGTAATACTGGCCGGAACTTCGTCCAGACTTTCTACTATACGGCTACCGGTAACGGTTATCCGCTCAATACCCTGAGCTTCAGTGGTGCTGTTCGCTTGCGCCATTAAAGGGTTTAACGCCAGAAACACAGCCAAATACGTCATATTACGAATAGCAGGCATGACTACTTCCAAATGAGGTGAATGCTAAAATTGAGCGCATTATAAACACCAGAAAACCAATTAACAATCGTTATCATTTGTATTTAATGATGCGTAGTTGCTGCTGTATATCCAAAAGGAGTAGTTCAAATGCAGGAGAATGCGCTAAACAACAAACTGTTTACAGCACAGCTGCAGGGCTCGTCGGGCGGGTACAATTTTTACTTATCAAACATTACATACTGCGACGACAGCACGGTATATAAAGCTAACAATTGCTCGATAGGAACTGGTTTACTGTATAAATAACCTTGCATATAGTGGCAATTTTTACTCAGCAAATAATCTCGCTCAGCTACGGTTTCTACCCCTTCTGCTATACAGACGACTCCCAGACTATCTGCAAGAGTGATAATAGTGTCGATAATGGCGGTATTGTTGGATTTAGTAATGTTCGATACAAAACTGCGGTCTATCTTGATCGCGTCCAGTGGAAAATCCTGAATATATTTCAACGAAGAGTAACCAGTACCAAAATCGTCCAAAAAGATCTGAAACCCAGCGTCTCGCAGCTCGTTCATATTATGGATAGCATTGCCTTTATTCTGGATCAAGCTCGACTCCGTGATCTCAAGTCGTATTAGCTTTGGTGACAAGCCCTTTTCCAGAATAATCTTTTTAAACAGCGCAAGAATCGAGTGTGAACACAGTTGTGTTGCCGTTAGGTTGATGGACAAATAAAGCGTGACGCCCTGGTTCTGCAATAACAAGATATCTTCACAGGCTGTTGCAAGGGACAAACAGGTTAATTGGTCAATCAAACCGCACTGCTCAGCAATCGGAATAAACTCGTCAGGCGGCACAAACTGGCCATTGTTGTTCCAGCGGAGCAGCAACTCTACTCCAACCGGTACACCACTTTTTGCATTGATAATCGGCTGATAATAATTGAGCAACATATTCTGCGAGATTGCATCCCTTAACTGCTGCTGCAGAATAAATTTTTGTTTGGTTTGCTCCAGAAGCCCGGTTTGATAAGAATAATGTTGATAACCACCACTGTCTCTTGCAGCCCTCAGCGCAAGCTCGGCCTGGTTCAGTAATTGTTGTCCGGAACAAGGCTCATTAATACTGCACGCCGTGCCAGCTATACCTGATATCGTAATGTCCTGTTCATGGACAGTGATCGGAGTGTTGATCAGTGATAGTAAGCGCTCAGATATAAGGTCTACGTCAGCAGCGTCACCATTCTGCAGGGCTACGACAAAGGTTGATTCTGCAGCGTGAATTAATAAATTGGGCGTACTTATTATGCTTCGCATACGTGTCGATATTTGTAGTAGTGCGGAGTTCGTCACTAAGTCGCCAAAAGCACTTTTAATTTCGCTAAATTGCAGCAATTTGATGACAATAAACGCACTGAATTGCAGCCCGTTTTCCGCTTGTGTCAGGTATTGCTGCAGTAAATTACGGTTAGGCAGCCCAGTGACCTGATCATAGTGCGACAAGTGCTCAAGTTCCTGCTCTGTTAACTTATGTGAGGTAATGTCGGTGTACAACCCATAAATCTGCTGTGGCTTGTCTGATTGCAGTACGGACAGCTTGCCGACATCTTTAAACCAGCGCCATTGGCCTTCGTTCGTTTTTATCCGGTAAATACAATTAAACTCGGTGCTCTCGTTATCTTTCAGCGCTTGCCAGTTTTGGTAATAACTGGCCCTGTCATCCGGGTGCAGCTTCGCCAGATAGTCCTCTACACTGTAAGTGTCCTGCAGCGCCGGAAAAACAAGTAACATACGACTGGAATGGATAATACAATTTTGGTTAAGATCTGCTTCCCACACGTCACTCGACGCCACAGCCAAGGCCAACTCAAGCTTATTTTTTACCTGCCTTAAGGCGTTATGCTGTTCAAGTAATATGGTTCTTTGCTTTATTTTGCTGCGAAGCCAAAGCATTACCATGCTGAGAACCATTACCACATAAAGCGCATAGGCTAAGGGACTACGCCAGGGCGGATAATCTACACTGATCTGCATCAAAGCGGGTTTGCTGTATTGCTCTGTTGCCGGGTTAAAAGCGCTGACCTTCAAGGTGTACTTACCTGGTGTCAAATTTGGCAATGACAAATAGGGAAAAGGTTTGATGTAATCCGGTAATTCCATTGACCCACTCAGGTCAAACCTGTATTGGGTGTCATTCTGTAGTTTGTAATCAAATGCCGAAACCTGGACCCTCAAGCCATAATCATCATGTGCCAGTTTAAGCTCTTGTTGTTGTGCTGGTATAAGTTGTGGTACTAATTTTTTTGATTCAAGCGATACATTCGTAAAATATAACGTTGGCTGGGCCTGTTTTTGAGCGATAAATTGATTTGCTTCAAAAATCGATACTCCCCGCATCGAGCCAAACACCATCTTGTTATTGTGCTGTGAAAAATGGCCCGAAGTACCATTAAACTCGTTATATGCCAAGCCATCACGACTCGTAAACTGACGCAAAAGCCGCAGCTTGGGGTTAAACCGCCATAATCCGGAATGGCTACTCATCCACAAATAGTCCTGATTGTCTTTTTGCAGCGCATACAAGGTAGAAGTTGATAAGGAGGGCTCATCCGGATTGAAAAAAGTGCTCTTCAAAGTAAAATTCGTGCTGTCCAGCTCAACCAAC
>Ga0247725_1000277_pt1 | contig 48598 bp, 37 predicted proteins | sample OKSTACKMCFT3sol_FD_183021 | JGI IMG/M metagenome (GOLD analysis project Ga0247725, IMG submission 183021) | Subsurface sediment microbial communities from gas well in Oklahoma, United States - OK STACK MC-FT3-sol | ecosystem: Environmental > Terrestrial > Deep subsurface > Rock core/Sediment...
GGTGTCGATCTGGACCGCGCCATCGACCTTGGCGCGGACGAAGACGCCCCACTGCGGCACGTGCACCGGCGCGGTCTTGACCAGCCAGACGTGGCGGTAGAGTCCCGCCCCCTCGTAGAACCAGCCTTCGCCAAGGCTGGCGTCAACGCGCACGGTGATCAGGTTGTCGCCGCCGATGTTGGCGATGTCGGTGATATCGACGCGGAACGGCGAGTAGCCGCTCTCCTCGCGCTCGAGGACGTAGCCATTGACCATCACCAGAGTGTCGCGGAACGCCCCGTCGAACTCGATCGAAAGACGCTTGCCCGCGTCGCTGGCCGGTAGGGCGAAGGTCTTGCGATACCAGCCGATGCTGTTCTCGGGGAAGCGACGCCCCAGCGCCTTGTAGCCGTGGGCGGCCAGCACATCCTCGTCGTCCGGCTTGCCCGAGGGTTTGTAGTCGGGGTTGTCGACGAACGGCAGCTCGACCGCCCAGTCGTGCGGCAGGGTCACCGGCTTCCAGGCGCTGTCGTCGAAGGTCTTCTGAGCCGCAGCGGCGACCCACCAGTTAGGCGCGTCGGCGCCCGCCTTGGCGTAGGTGCGCTGGTTGCCGCCAAAATCGAAGTCCTTGGCGGGATCGGAGGCGTGCCCCAGGGCGAAGCGCCAGCCGAAGTCCAGGGACGAGCGCTCGCGCGGCGCCAGGTCGATGGCGGCGATGGGCGCGGCGACGGCGGCGACGGCGGCGTGGGAAGCGTTGGCCAGGAGGGCTGCGCCCCCGGCGGCGGCCAGGGCCTGGCGTCGGTTGATCTGGGCCATGGAGCGAGCCTCTCGATGAGTCAAAAAAATGGGGAGGAGGCATGCCGCCTCCTCCCCAGCGCAGGGAACGTCGGGGAGGATCGACGCTCTAGAACTTGAAAGTGACGTCCATCAGGTAGCGACGACCATAGGAGTCGTAGCGGCCGATGCGGTTCGGGTCGTTGTCGCGGTACATCCGCAGCGCTTCGTTGGTCAGGTTGTTGACCTGGAAGCGGACGCTGACGGTCTCGTTGATCTTGTAGGACGAGCTGAAGTCCAGGGTCTTCTCGCTTTCCAGCGTCTGCAGATCCGAACCGTTCCAGCCGTAGATGACCGTCATCGGCGAGTGGTACTTCCAGCCCAGGCGCGCTTCGACCGGACCGTTGGCGTACCACAGGTCGACCGTGGCGGTGTTCTTGGCGAGGCCCGTCATCCGCAGCGGATTGTTGGCCGGCGAGAACTCCTTCAGGTTCGATTCCACATAGGCGTAGTTCGAGTAGATGCCGAACTTGTCGAACGGCCCCGGCAGGAAGAAGAACGGCGTCTGGAAGGTCAGCTCCACGCCCTGGATGTGGCCGCTGCCGCCGTTGGCCGGGCTGGCGACCGTGTAGGTCTGACCGCCGAACGCGACAGGGGTCTGCTTCCAGCCGATGTAGGAGTCGACGTCCTTGTAGTAGTAGGACAGCGCCACCAGGGCTTCGGGACGGAAATAGTATTCGGCCGAGGCGTCGAACTGGGTGGCCTCGAACGGCTTCAGCTTCGGATTACCGGCGCTTCCGGTCCACGGGGCCCAGTTGGACAGGCTACGGCTGGCGCGCAGTTCGTCCAGCGGCGGACGGGCGATGACCTTGGCCAGACCCAAGCGCACGACCTTGCCGCCGCCGAAGTCCAGCTTGGCGTTCGCCGACGGCAGGAAGTCGGTATAGTCGTTGTCGACGTTCGCCGGGATGAAGGCGCTGGCGGTGTCCTGCTGCAGACCTTCGCTGCTGGTCTCGGTGTGAACGACGCGAGCGCCGATGTTGCCAGTGACCCAGACGCCGGCCGGGCCGTCGGCGGCGAAGTTCAGCTTGCCGTAGCCTTCGTAGACCTTCTCTTGAACGGTCCAGCGCTCGGCCAGCTTCTCGGTCGCCTTGGAGACGTCGAAGGCGTTCGGGCCGTAGGCGATGGCGGCGATCTTGTCGATGTCGCCGGTCAGGATGGCCGGCACGTTCGCGCCGTCGCTCAGCTTGTAGCCGGTCAGCAGGTTGGCCGGGATCGTCGCGCCGGTGGCCGTCGGGGCGAAGCTGAAGTTGCTGTGGCTCTTCACACGGTCCGAGGCGCGCGCGCCGAACTGGACGCTCTTGAAAACGCCGCCGGAGAAGTCGCGGGTGAAGTCCAGGGCCGCGGCCTTCAGCTCGTCGTTCAGATGCTCGGGACCGTCATACGAACCGGCGAGGTCCGCCGTCTGGGCGAGCGTGGTGTTGTCTTGGCCCGTCGTGATGGTCGGGGTCACGCCCGCGCGCCAGTCGAAGCTGGTCCAGGTCGGCCAGGCCTCGAACCGCACGGCTTTCCAGCTGTTGGTCCGCTTGGCCTTCGAATAGGAGACGTCGCCCGCGACGGTCCACAGGTCGCCGGTCCACTTGCCGTTCAGGCCGCTGGCGAACAGGTCCTTGTCTTCGCTGTACTTGGCCAGCACCGTCTTGACCGGGCTGAACGGGAGGCGCGAGGCGGCGACCACCGTGTTGTTGATCAGCGTGTAGGACGCGCCGGGGGCGTTATAGACGTCGTCGTTCCAGCCGACGTTGTTCGCGCCCGTGTTCCAGTTGCCCCACTTGCCGTCGCCCCAGACCGTCTGGTCCTGGACCTCGGTGATCTTGATCTTCGAATAGAGCGCGTCGGCCTTCAGCTCGAAGTGATCGGTCGGCTTGTACTGCAGGCCGCCCGAAATCCCCTTGCGCTTCTGGTCGATGCGGCTGGCCGACATCTGCGCGCCCCAGGGCGTGGCGTCGAGCTTGCCGTCGCGGTTCAGGTCGCTCGAGTAGTCGCTCGCCCCAGCGGGGGGACGCGCGTTGGAGTCGTTGTAGCCCCAGCCCGTGAACGAGCCGTAGCCGTTCTTCTGGCGCTGGGCGGTCGCGCCCAGGACGATGGCCAGGTCGTCGTTGATCTTGTGGACGAACGAGCCCGAGCCGCGATAGCCGGTCGTGCCGTAGTTCGGGATGTCCTTGCCGCCGTCATAGAAGACGGGACCGGCGCGCAGCACGAAGGCCGGGCCGCGGTAGTCCAGAGGGGCGATCGTGTTGATGTTGATCGTCGCGGCCACGCCGCCGGCGATCAGGTCGGCCGATTGCGACTTGTAGACCTCGACGCCCGAGACGACTTCCGAGGGATAGATTTCCCAGCGGACGTTGCGGTCCGGCTCGGTCGAGGCGACCTCGCGGTTGTTGATCGTGCCGAGCACCAGACGAGCGCCCAGGCCGCGGACGACGGCTTGGCTGTCGTTGCCGCGGTCGCGGGTGGCGTTGACGCCCGGCAGGCGGGCGATCGACTCGGCGATGGTCACGTCGGGCAGGACGCCGATGTCCTTGGCCGAGATGGCTTCGACCACCTTGTCGGAGCCCTGCTTCACGGCCAGGGCGTCGCGCAGGCTCTTGCGGACGCCGGTGACGACGACCTCCTCGACCTGGGCGGCCTCGGAGGCCGGCGCGGGAGTGGTTTGGGCGTGCGCGCCGGCGGCCATGAGCATGGCGAAACCGCTGGCGGCGGCGAAGAGCATGGGATGACGAGTCATGGTTTCCCCCCTGGAGGAGCGGCGCCACGCTTCGTTCGGCGGGACTGCCCTCGGGATCAGAACGAGTTTGGGCGGCTAATTATCATATCAATCCGACATGACAAGCAGCTTGGCTTTGGTCAGTCGAGCGGGACGATCGACACGCCCTTGCCGACCGCCGCGCTCTTGGCTTGAGCGTCCGCCACCGCCGAGAGCTCGGTCGCCGTGGCGGCCGTCACCGCCACACCCGGCATCAGCCGCGTGCGGTAGGTCCACGCGCCGCCCTCCAGCGTCATCGGACGAGGTCCGACGCCGCCCAGGAAGTCGCCATCGATGAAGCGCGTCGCCTCCCCGTGGGCTGTGACCCGGAACGTCACGTCCACTGGCATGACATAGGGCGTCTTCAGCCAGTCGACGCCTTCCAGCGCCTGGCCCTTGAAGTCGAACAGCGCCGCGTTTTCCCAGTTGGAGCCGGCACCCCAGCGAGTCTTGCACTTGGTCGACAGCCACGCCGGCTCCCAATAGACGACCCCGACCCCGCCATTGGCGAAGACCAGCTGCGTCAGGTCGGTCAGGTACTTCTTCTGGCCCGCGGGCGTGGCCGGATAGCCGGCGATCAGCGAGTCCTCGCCCAGCAGGTTGGGCGAGGCGTCGGCGCCGTCGGTGGTGAACGGATAGGCGGTCTCGACCACCACGACGTCCGCCGAATAGGTATGGCGCAAGCGATTGATCGTCTGGCCCAGCTCCGCCATCGAGCGCTTGGACCACTTGCTGTAATAGCTGATCCCGATCAGGTCGAAGTCGGTCACGCCCGCCTTGGCGGCCGCGGCGAACCACGGCTCTATGGTGTCGGGCTGGGCGATGTGCAGCATGATCCGGGGCTTGGTCGCCGAGGCCGCGCCGGCGTCGCGCACCGCCTTGATGCCGGCGTTGAACAGCAAGGCGTTGCGCTGCCAGTTGATCGGCTCCTTGGCCTTTTCCAGGCTGGAGACGATCTCGCCATTGGTCTCGTTGCCAACCTGAACCATGTCGGGCATCAGACCTTCGCGATCCAGCTCCGCCAGGGTTTCGCGCGTGAAGGCGTACAGCGCCTTGGCCTGCTCCGGCGTCGAGAGCTTGGCCCAGGCCTTGGGGGCGATCTGTTTATCGCCGTCGGCCCAGTCGTCGGAATAGTGGAAGTCCAGCAGCACCTGCATGCCGGCCTTCTTGGCCTTGGCGATGCTGCGCTTGACGTCCTTCAGCTTCGAATAGGGCGTCCAGTCCGGATCGTTCCAGATGCGGATGCGCGCGAGGTTCGCGCCGGACTGCTTGAAGAAGGCGTAGGGCTCGACGGTCTTGCCGCCCGCGCGATAGACCGCGCCGCAGTCCTCCATCTCGTTGGCGTACGAGATGTCGACGCCCAGATAGGTTTTCGGCGCCGCCCAGGCCGAGCCGAACGGCGCGGCGAAGGACAGGGCCAGCGTTGAAACGAGGGCGGCGCGGCGCAGGTTCGAGACAGACATATTTCCTCCGTCGCGGCCACTCGGCGGCCGCACAGCTTGAATATTATTTATCGTATAATTTGGATGCAAGGCGGATCGTCTTCCGCCTGAGCATGGATCGGCCAAGCCGGCCGGTCGCGCGCTATCAAATGAAGAAGGCTGATCGCCGCGGTTCGCGCCCGCCCGCATGGATTTCCACGCGTTCTCGGCGCCTTCGAGAAACCTTCACCGACCAGCATGGAACAGCGAAGGGAGCGCCCCCGTTTGAGGTGCTCGCCGCCATCCCGCGGCCCATCCCCCTTTCAGGGAGAGGCGATCATGGTCCCGGTACGACCCGCCCGCCCCTCCCAGTCCACGCTCGGAGCAGTACGCATGTTTGGTGGCGATCGCCTTTCGCGCCTGGGTCACTTCAGCCCGCAGTTCCCCGACGCCGAAGCCCTGCACAAGGGTCTGGCGCACTGGAACCACGCGCGCCTCGCGCCGACCGCGCCCGTCGATGACTGGCGTGAGGAGCTCGACCGCGAGCGCCTGATGAAACGCCTGGAGGGCGAATTCATCGAAGCTTTCCGCGCCCATGTCGCCTCGCTGGTCGCCAAGGTCCCGGAGGATCCGGAGGGCTTCGTCGCCTGGTTCGAGACGCTGAAGGACCACGGCCCCGGCCAATGGGACCCGCTGTTCGACTGGCTCGAGGGCGAGGCCTCGCTGGAGGACATCAAGTGGTTCCTGACCCAGGAGGCCGCAGGCGAAGCGGGTTTCGACGATCTCGTCGCCATGACCCAGGTTAAGATCCCCGACCGCGCCAAGCTGGAGCTGGCCCGCAACTACTGGGACGAGATGGGCCGCGGCAACGCCCGCGGCATGCACGGCCCGATGCTGGAGCGCACCACCGCCACGCTAGGCCTGACGCCGACCATCGACACCACCCTGTGGCAGTCCCTGTGCCTGGCCAACACCATGACCGCCCTGGCCACGACGCGCCGCTATGTCTGGCACTCGATCGGCGCCCTGGGCGTCGTCGAGCTGACGGCGCCCACTCGGGTGTCGTGCGTGGACGCCGGCCTCAAGCGCGTCGGCGTCTCGCCGGAGGCTCGCAAGTACTTCGCCCTGCACGCCCAGATCGACATCGAGCACTCCAAGGCCTGGAACGCCGAGGCTCTGATCCCGCTGGTGGCCGAGGACCCGTCGCGCGCCCGCTTCATCGCTGAAGGGGCGGTCATGCGCCTGATCTGCGGCGAGCAGTGCTTCGACACTTACCGCGCGCACCTGTGGGCCCACACCCATCCGCTCGTCTACGCCGCCGAGTGAGGACGCGTCATGGGTGAGGACAAGCTGCTCCGGTTTGCGATCGCTCCGACAATCGGCGGGGCGTGGCTCTGGCGAACGATCGAGCGCGACGGACGCATCCGGGGCCAGGGCGTCGCGCCCAGCAGGAAACTGGCGGCCGCCTTGGTCGTCCAAGACATCATCGCGGCGCGACGGGCCCAGCCGGAGCACCTCGCCGCCCCTCTTCCCGCAAAGGCGGCATGATGCGCGTCACAGAGACCGCTGTTTACAAGGGTCCCCACCTCTACGCCTCGCGGCCGATGGTCCGCATCCAGCTGGACCTGGAGCAGTTGGAGCACTGGCCGACCAATCGGATCAACGGCTTTACCGACCGACTGCTGGCCGCCCTGCCCGGCCTCGAGGATCACGGCTGCTCCTACCAGACCCACGGCGGTCTGGTCCTGCGGATGCGGGAGGGCACTTGGCTGGGCCACGTGATCGAGCACGTCGCCCTGGAGCTACAAAAGCTGGCCGGGACGCCGGTGACGCGGGGCAAGACACGGTCCGTCAAAGGACGGCCGGGCGTCTACAACATCCTCTACGCCTACGACGGCGCAGGGCTTGGCCGCGCCGCCGGCCGCGCGGCGGTCGAGCTGGTTCATAGCCTGCTGCCGCGCGAGCTGCAGGGCGTTGAGGGCCTGGAGCGCATCGCCGAGCCGCTGCTCGATCTCGCGCCGCCGCTATTCGACCTGCCCCGCACCCTGGAGCGCTTGGGCGCCATCGCTCGCCGCGAGGCTCTCGGTCCGACCACCCGCTCCCTCGTTCAGGAGGCGCGTCGCCGCGGCATTCCCGTCCAGCGGCTGGACGAGCACAGCCTGATCCAGCTGGGCTGGGGGGCGCGGCGCAAGCTGATCCGCGCCAGCATCACCGGCCAGACCAGCCACATCGCCGTCGAGACCGCCGGCGACAAGGCCCTAACCAAGGCGCTGCTGTCGGAGGTGGGCCTGCCGGTCCCGCGCGGCGCGGTCGTACGGACGGTGGAGGACGCGCTCACGCACGCAAGCCGGATCAACGGCCCCCTGGTGCTAAAGCCGCTCGACGGCAACCACGGCCGGGGCGTCAGCCTCGACCTGCGCACGCCCGAACAGGTCCGCTGGGGTTTCGAACAGGCCATCCAGCACGGCCGACGCGTGATCGTCGAAGAGCAGTTCGTCGGCCGCGACTACCGAATCCTGGTGGTCGGCGGTCAGGTCGCGGCCGTGGCCGAGAGGGTGCCGGCCCGCGTCGTCGGCAACGGCGAGAGCACTGTCCGAGAGCTGATCGAAGCCGTGAACCGCGATCCGCGTCGCGGGATCGGCCACGAGAAGGTCATGACCCGCATCGCCATCGACGACCAGACGCGCGACATGCTGGCCCGCGCGGGTCTGACCCTGGACGATGTCCCGCTTCCCGGCGTGGTCGTCGTCCTGCGGGCCACGGCCAACCTCTCGACCGGCGGCTCGGCGATCGACCGCACGAACGTGATCCATCCCGATAACGCGAGCATCGCCCGACGCGCCGCCTTGACGGTGGGCCTGGACGTCGCCGGCATCGACTTCATCGCGCCGGACATCACCCGCTCGGTCCGCGAGACCGGCGGCGGCGTCGTCGAGGTCAACGCCGCGCCCGGCTTCCGCATGCACCTGGAGCCCTCGGAAGGCGCGTCGCGCGACGTCGCCAGGGCCGTCGTCGCCGACCTGTTTCCGCCCGGGACCCGCAGCCGCATCCCGATCGTCGCCGTCACCGGCACCAACGGCAAGACGACCGTGGTCCGGATGGTGGCCCGCATCGCGCGCGAGATGGGCAAGACCGTCGGCCTGACCAACACCAGCGGCGTCTATATCAACGACGAGCAGATCCTGGCGGCCGACGCCAGCGGCCCCAAGAGCGCCCGCATGGTGCTGCGCGACCCGACGGTCGATGTCGCCGTGCTGGAAACCGCCCGCGGCGGCATGCTGCGCGAAGGTCTCGCCTTCGACCGCTGCGACATTGGCGTCGTGCTGAACGTCACCGCCGATCACCTCGGGCTGAAAGGCGTCGACACGCTGGAGGACCTGGCGGCCGTGAAATCGATCGTCGCCGAGTCCGTCTCACGGCGCGGCGTCGCGGTGCTGAACGGCGACGATCCCCTGACCCTGCGCATGGCCCGCCACGCCGGCGGCCGCGTCGCCTATTTCACCCTGAACGGCGGGCCCGAGATGAGCCCCTTCCTTCAGAAGCACGTGGCGCAGGGCGGCCTGCTGGCCGCGCGGGAGCCGTCGATCCATGGCGGCGAGCTGGCGCTCTACGATGGGGGCCAGCGCTGGTCGGTGGTCGAGGCGGACGAGATCCCAGCGACCCTGCGCGGCCTCGCCGGCTTCAACATCGCCAACGCCCTGGCGGCGATCGCGGCTGGGCACGGCCTGGGGGCGAGCCCGGAGGTCATGGCGCGGGCCCTGCGGGCCTTCACCTCGTCTCACGCCGAGAACCCCGGACGCTTCAATGTGCATGACGCCCATGGATTCCGGGTGATCGTCGACTACGCCCACAATCCCGGCGCCATGCGAGCGATCGGCGAACTGATCGGCCGCCTGCGCTCGGACGTCGGCCGCGTGATCGGCGTGGTCAGCATTCCGGGCGACCGCCGCGACGAGGACATCCTGGAGATGGGCGCTTTGTCGGCCGAGATGTTCGACGAGCTCATCTTCCGCGAACGCCCCGATGGTCGCGGTCGCCCGGCCGGTTCGGTCGTGTCGCTGCTGACCGACGGCGCCCTCGGCGCCGGCTTCCCAAGCGATCGGGTGCACCGGATCCTAAGCGAAGCCCGCGCCGTGGAGACGGGACTGCGCATGGCCCGGCCGGGCGATCTGGTGATGGTCTTCCCGACCTCGGTGGACGCCGTCTGGAAGCAGGTGGTGGACTTCAAGCCCGCCGCCCCCGCGTCGGTCGAACCGGGAAAGGACGCCTATGTCTGAGGGTCGCTGGGCGATCATCGTCCACGGCGGGGCGAAGGACATTCCTCCCGAGCGCTGGCAGATCCACCGAGACGGCTGCCTCGTCGCCCTCGCGGCCGGCCAAGCGATCCTGGAGGCCGGCGGCTCGGCGCTGGACGCCGTCGAGGCGTCCGTGCGCGCGCTGGAGGACGATCCGACCTTCAACGCGGGCTACGGCTCGGTCCTGAACGCCAAGGGCGAGGTCGAGTGCGACGCGGCGATCATGGACGGGCGCACCCTGGACGTCGGCGGGGTGGCGGCCGTCAAGACGCTGCGCCATCCGATCTCGGTGGCCACGGCCATGCTGCCGGAGCGCCCAGTCCTGCTGGTCGGAGACGGCGCGGAGTGCTTCGCCCGCGAGATCGACGCCGAGCTCTGCGATCCGCGCGACCTGATCGTCGATCATCCGGAAGCCGACGATCCCGGCTGCGACACCGTCGGCTGCGTGGCGCTCGATATCCACGGCGACATCGTCGCCGGCGCCTCGACCGGCGGCTTGAAGGGCGCGCGGGCCGGACGGGTCGGTGACTCCCCTCTGCCCGGCTGCGGCCTCTACGCCGATAACGCCACCGGCGGCGTCTCGTTGTCCGGCGAGGGCGAAAGTCTCATTCGGGTAACGTTGGCCTCGCGCCTGATGCGGGCGCTCGAGAGCCTGCCGCCAGGCCCCGCGATCGAGACGGCCCTCGCCGCCCTCGCCCGCGTCGGCGGCGAGGCCGGACTGATCGTCATCGACGCCGAAGGGCGCATCGACTGGGGCCACAACAGCGCCCAGTTCGCCGTCGCCCACGCTAGCTCGAACCGCCCGCCGCAGGCTTTCGTCAGCCGCGCCGAAGACACCGCCAAGGACGCCGCCAAGGACACCGAATGACCCTCGCCCACGCCAATGCCGAAGGCCCGCTGATCATCATCGGCGGCCACGAGAACAAGGATGGCGACAAGGTGATCCTGAAGGCGGTGGCCGAACGTCTCAAGGGCGGCCGCCTGGTCATCGCCACGGTGGCGTCGCACAATCCGGAAGGCTATTTCGAGACCTATCAGAAGGCGTTCGAGCCGCTGGGGATCAAGGAGCTGGTCGAGCTCTATGTCGAGGATCGCGCCGAGGCGCACGATCCGGAGAAGCTGGGCCTGCTGGACGATGCGGCGGGCGTATTCTTCTCGGGCGGCGACCAGCTGCGGATCAGCAGCCAGATCGGCGACACCCCCATCGAGGCCCGCATCCGCGAGATCTGGCGCGCGGGGGGCGTGCTGGCCGGCACCTCGGCCGGCGCCTCGGTGATGAGCGACACCATGATGGTGCGCGGCGCCAGCAGCGAGAGCCACCGGATCGGCGACCTGCAGATGGCGCCGGGGCTTGGCCTGGTCCGCGACGCGATCATCGACCAGCACTTCGCCGAGCGCGGCCGCATCGGCCGGCTGCTGGGCGCCGTCGCCCAGAGCCCGCGCGTGCTGGGCCTGGGCATAGACGAAGACACCGCCATCATCCTGGAGGGCGACGACTTCGACGTGATCGGCAGCGGCGCGGTCTATGTGGTGGACGCCGAGGGCGTCAGCGCCTCGAATATCGCCGAGGCGCGGGCCGAGCGGGCCTTGTCGATCTTCGACGTCCGCATGCACATCCTGGCGCACGGCGACGGCTTCAACCTCAGGAACCGGCGGCCGCACGGCCACCCGACGCGGCCGGGGCAAACATAGCGGCGCCTTCTCAAACCGCGTCGCTCTGCAGGCGCAGGTAGGTCGGATCGAACAGGGCGAAGTCGGCCAGCCGGTCCCATTCGGGAATGGTCACTTGGACGCCCTTCCACTCGATCAGCCCTTCGCGGCGCAGCTCCATCAGAACCCGGTTCACATGGATGGGCGTCAGGCCCAGCACATCGCCGAGATCGGTCTGGGTCATCGGAATCTTCACCTGTCCATCGCTGGCCAACCCCGCGGCCTCCAGACGCCGGTAGAGCTCGCAGACCAGGTGCGCCAGGCGGCTGGCGGCGTCCTGCCGCCCCATGGTCACCAGCCATTGCCGATGGATCGCGCCGTCGATGACCGTCTCCAGCCAGAGCAGGCGGCCCAGGTGCGGATGCTGCTCGGTCAGCCGGCGCAGGTCCGCGTGCTGGGCGTAGGCCACGACGCAGTCCGCCAGAGCCACGACGCCGTGGTCCATCTGCCGCATCAGCATGCTGTGCAGGTCGACGAAGTCGCCGACGACGTTGATCTCGGTCAGCTGCCGCCCGCCCGCCGCCGTCAGGTTGAAGCGCGCGCAGAAGCCGCTGACGACAAAGGTGCTGTAGCTGGGCCGGTCGCCCGGCGCGATCAGCACGCCGCCCGCCTTGATCGCGCGCTCGGGGCCCAGAAGGCCGCTGAGCACGTCCCGCTCGACGGGGGACAGCGCGTCGCGCCGCGCCAGCTTGGTCGCCAGGAGAGCGATGTTTTGCGAAGAGGACATGGCGGACGCTGCAGCTCCTTCAGAGTTCGATCGGAGCCCGCGACCGATCAAAAGATGGCCGCGGCTAACCTAGGTTAGGGTGGGACTTCGCGGACGCGCCTAAGGCGGAGCGCTCTCGCGGAGATTTTGTATTGCCGAGTTCCACCGCTCCCCGCCTCAACGAACGAAGCCGCCATTTCGTTGTCGCCGCTCCCGCGCCGCGCGCCGGAGCGTCGGCGTGAACCGGCTGCTGATCGCCAGCCTCGACCGGTTCGGCCCGCTGCGCGACGGCGTCCGGGACGATCTGATGACGTGCTCGCAGGAGGCCCGATTTTTCGAACCCGGCCAGGTCATCGTCCCCGCGGGGGCGCGCTCGCGTCTGAGCCTTCTGGCGCGGGGTCTCGCCGTAAAGCAGCAGGTGCTGCCCGACGGCGGTCGACAGATCTTCGGCGTGGCCACGCCGGGGGACCTGATCGACCTTGGCGGTCTTTACGTGGGTCTCGACCATGAAGTCCGCGCCTTGGGCGCCTGTGAGGCGCGGATGACCACCGCGCAAGAACTGCGCACGATGTTGCGCGCTCACACCAACCTCCTGGCGGCCTTGTGCCGCGCGGTGCTGACCGAGGCCCAGCAGCAGCGCAACTGGATGGTTGGCCTTGGCCGCCGGACCGCGCTGGCGCGGGCGGCCAATCTGTTCTGCGAGGTCTATTGGCGGCAGACGGCGCTGCGCTTGGCCGGCGACGGCAAGTGCGACTTCCCCGCCGTCCAGGCCGATATAGCCGACGCCCTGGGCCTGTCGGTCGTGCACGTGCATCGCGTGCTCCGCACCCTGCGCGACGACGGCTTGGCGACCCTGCGCAACGGGGTGCTCAAGATCAGCGACTGGGACGCGCTGGCCCGACTTGGCGGCTTTGACCCCGAACGACTGCGTCCACAGCAGGCCCCGTCGGACATCGCCTCCAGACCCGCCGGGGCCTGATCCGCGCCCTCGATCAATTGATCGCAAACAAGGCCACAGGAAAGCGCCCTCCGCCCCTGAAAAACGCCCTCGACGCGCATTGCCCACGCGCGCTTGGAACCCGGGCCCGAACGGGTCCTTGATCTGGCGTGTGATGGTCGCCCGGCGACAGTGTGCGTGGTGCGCGGATGAAGACCTACCACTTCGACATCGAGAGCGGCGCGGTCGAGACACGCGAGGTCCTTATCGCGGCCGACGATGCGGCGGCCGTTCGCCAGGCGGTCCTGCTGCTTTCCGAAATTCTGCGCGACCATGCGCTGGTGGCCAAAGGCGACATCGAGGTGCGTATCCGCGTCCGTGACAGGGTTGGCCGAACGATCTGGGCCGGCGCCTCGTCCGTCCATGCCTTGGCCCCGCCGCCGCGTAGCGGCGCCGCCGCGAAAAACTTCACCGGAGACACACGTCCGCTCGCCAGGCTCGACCGTAGCTAGGAGCAAGCGCGCGCTTTGCGTCGAACTCCAGGAGACCGTCGATGAGGCCCTTGCACGGAGAGTTTCCGGCGAATCCTGAAGGCGTTCCCCTGCGGATCGCCGTGATCGGCGCCGGGATTTCGGGTCTCTCCAACGCCTGGCTCCTCAGCCAACGCCACGACGTCACCCTGTTCGAGTCCGCTGATCGCCTGGGGGGCCACGCCCACACGGTCGAGGTTTCGACCGCCAAGGGGCCCGTCCCGGTGGACATGGGCTTCATCGTCTACAACGAGTTCAACTATCCGAACCTGACGGCGCTGTTCCGCCATCTGGGGGCGCCCACCAAGCATGCGGACATGTCGCTGGCCATCTCGCTGGACGACGGCGACCTGGAGTATGGCAGCAAGAGCCTGGCCTCGCTGTTCGCCCAGCCCAGCGCGCTGCTGCGGCCGCGCTTCTGGTCGATGCTGCGCGACCTGAACCGGTTCTACCGCACCGCGCCCGGACACCTGGCGACGCTCGACCCGGTCGTGTCCCTGAGCCAGTACCTGCGCGACAACGGCTATGGCGCGGCGCTGAGCCAGGATCACCTGCTGCCGATGGCGGCGGCGATCTGGTCGGCGACGATCGAAGGCGCCGGCGAGCACCCCGCCGCGGCCTTCATCCGCTTCTTCGAGAACCACGACCTGCTGCGGTTCGTCGGCCGGCGCACCTGGCGCACGGTGGACGGCGGCAGCCGCGCCTATGTCGACGCCCTGGGCGCGGCCTTCAAAGGAAAGGTTCGCCTGTCGGCGCGGATCAAGGCCGTGACGCGCTCCGACAATGGCGTGAAGATCGTCGAGGCCGATGGCGGCGAGAGCACCTTCGACCACGTGGTCTTCGCCACCCACGCGCCCACCACCCTCTCGCTGCTGGCCGACGCCGACGCGCGCGAGCAGGCGGTGCTGGGCGCCTTCCGCTATACGACCAACGAAGTCGTGCTGCACCAGGACAAGCGCCTGATGCCGCGCCGGCGTCTGGCCTGGGCCAGCTGGAACCATCTGGGCCGGCGCGACGATCCCGCCAGCGGCTGCGTCAGCTACTGGATGAACCACCTGCAAAGCCTGAAGGGCGCGCCGCCGCTGTTCGTGACGCTGAACCCGCATATCGCGCCGCGCGAGGCGTTGGTCCACCAGGTCCGCAGCTTCGAACATCCGCACTTCGACGCCGGCGCCCTGAGGGCGCAGAACGACCTATGGAGCCTGCAGGGCGTGCGTCGCACCTGGTTCTGCGGCGCCTATTTCGGCGCGGGCTTCCACGAGGACGGCCTGCAGTCTGGCCTCGCCGTGGCCGAGCAGCTGGGCGGCGTCCGTCGCCCCTGGACCGTGGCCGACGAGAACGGCCGCATCCCGCTGCGCGCCCCGCAACGGCTGGAACAGGCCGCCTGATCATGAGCGCCTCGGCGATCTACGAGGGAGTCGTGACGCACCGGCGGTTCTCGCCCGCCTCGCATCGCCTGCGCTACCGCATCTTCATGCTGCTGCTGGATCTGGACGAGCTGACCTCGCTGGCCTCCAGGCTGCGGGTGCTGAAGTTTGGTCCGTTCGGGCTGATGTCGTTCCGCGCCGCCGATCACGGCGACCGCTCGGGCGGCGACCTGAAAGCCTACGCCCGCGCGCGCCTGGCCGAAGCGGGCATCGAAGCCGACGGGCCCGTGCGCCTGCTCTGCATGCCGCGCATCCTGGGCTACGGGTTCAATCCGCTCAGCCTGTACTTCTGCCACCGGGCCGACGGCGAGTTGGCCGCGATCCTCTACGAGGTGCGCAACACCTTCGGCCAGCGCCACAGCTATCTGGCCGCCGCGCCCGAGCCCGGCGTCGCACCGGTGCGGCAGAGCGCGCCCAAGCGGTTCTTCGTCTCGCCGTTCATGGACATGGACCTGACCTACGACTTCGACATCCTCCCGCCGGGCGAGGCCGTCGTGGTCAATGTCTCGGCCCGTCGCGGCGACGACGCCATCCTGACCGCGCGGTTCGGCGGAGAGCGCCGCGCCCTCACCGACGCCAATCTGCTGAAGGCGTGGCTGAAGCATCCGCTGCTCAGCTTCAAGGTCATCCTGGGCATCCATTGGGAGGCCCTGAAGATTGTCGCGCGCGGCATCTGGCTGCGTCCCCGCCCGCCGCTGCCGCCTGAGCCCGTGACCCTCGGCGCCGCACCCCAAAGCTAGAGTCATCCAAAAAGAGCCATTCGGCGTATCATGGACATGCATGCGACTCAGGCCGCCCAATCCAGCTCTCGACATCGCGCCGTGACGACCACGTCGCGCGACTTCGACGACTGCGTGCTGCGGATCGCGGCCGATCGCGACCGCGAGGCCTTCGCGACGCTGTTCGACCACTATGCGCCGCGCGTGAAGGCGCTGCTGATGCGCAGCGGATCACCCGCCGCCGCCGCGGAGGAACTGGCGCAGGAGACCCTGCTCAGCGTCTGGCGCAAGGCGCATTTGTTCAACCCGGAACGCGCCTCGTCGGCCGCCTGGATCTTCACCATCGCGCGCAACCTGCGCATCGACAGCCTGCGGCGCGGCGACGCCAGCGTCTACGCCGCCGACCTCGCCCTGGCCGCCGAAGAGCCTGAGCAACCCGACGCAATCCTCAGCGGCGCCCAGGACGCCGAACTGGTCAGGGCCGCCATGCGGACCCTGAACCCAGACCAAGCCCGAGCAATCGAGATGGCCTTCTTCCAAGAGCAAACCCACACCCAGATCTCCCAGGCCCTGGGCGTCCCCCTCGGAACCGTCAAGGCGCGCATCCGCTTCGGCATGATGAAACTGCGCGCCTTCATCGAGCGCGACGGCGGAGGCGCCGCATGAGCTTGCGTCGCCAACCCAGCGAGGAACGCCTGCTGGCCTACGCCGCCGGCACCCTCAGCGCGCCCGAGGCCGTGGTCGTCGCCACGCACCTGGCGCTGAAGCCGCAGACCCGTCCGTGGGCGGACCTTGGCCGCGCTGTCGGCGGCGCCCTTCTCGAAGAGGCCGAGCCAGTCTCACTCGACGCCGGCGCGCGCGACGCGGCCTTGGCGCGCCTCGACGAGCCGACGCCGGCGGAAGAAACCGTCCTTCCGAAGTCGGCGGATCCCTCCCTGCCCGAGCCGCTTCGCGGCCTGCCGCTGGGTCCGTGGCGTTGGGCGGGTCCGGGCGTGCATGTGCGCAACGTCATCGGCCCCCGTGACGGCGACTGCCGCGTGATCCTTCTGCGGATCGCGCCGGGCCAATGCGCGCCGCGCCACACGCACGGCGGCGTCGAGCTGACCTGCGTGATCAGCGGCGCCTACGCCACCGAGGACGGCGTCTTCGCCGAAGGCGACCTGGAAGAGGCCGATCCGAAGGTGACGCACCAGCCGCGCGTGGTCTCGCCCGAGCCCTGCCTGTGCGTCGCGGCGCTGGACGGCCAGATCGTGCTGCCTGGTCGCCTGGGTCGCTGGCTGGCGCCGTTCGTGAAGCTCTAGGACACGCCGCTTTCAGCGGGGCGACGTCTCGATCACCCGCACGCCCTCGGCCTCGCACTTCGCCGCCAGCTCCGGGCTGTCCAGCCGGTCGGTGACAAAGACGTGGACGTCGCCGATGTGGCCGATCCGCACCGGCGCGGGGCGTCCCAGCTTCTGGCTGTCGGCGACCAGGATCACGCGGCGCGAGCTGTGGATGATGGTCTGCGAGACCTGGACCTCGTTGATGTCGAAGTCGAGCAGCGAGCCGTCCTCGTCCATGGCCGAGGCGCCGATGATCGCGAAATCGACCTTGAAGTTGCGGATGAAGTCCACGGCGAAGGCCCCAACCGAGGCGCGGTCGGCGCTGCGCACACGTCCGCCGACCACGATGACCTCGACGCCGGGCGAGCCGGCCAGGATGTCGACAACGTTCAGGTTGTTGGTGATCACCAGCAGACCCGTGCGCCCCTGAAGCGCCTTGGCCACCTCCTCGGTGGTGGTGCCGATATTGATGAACAGCGAGGCCTTTTCGGGGATTAGAGCCGCCGCGGCCGCGCCGATCGACTCCTTGGCCTCGCGCGCCAGAACGCGCCGGGCTTCGTACTCCAGGTTATCGACCCCGCCCGCCCCGATCACGGCGCCGCCGTGCACGCGATTGAGCAAGCCCTGGTCGCAGAGGTCGTTCAGGTCCTTGCGGATGGTCTGGCGCGAGACCTGGAGTTGGTCGGACAGGGCCTCGACCGTCACCCGCCCGCTTTTCCGGGCGAGGGCGAGAATCGCCTCGTGCCGCTCCTCGATAGCCATCAGCGCACCTCCAACCCCCGCTTAGCGCGTTGGCCTCGTCCTTGACCAGCACGCCTTACGGATCGGTTTCGGATCCACGCGCGTTTTTCACCGTGAGTTTCGTTTTTAATTTCGTATTTGCGATTTTTAGGGGAATACGCTAGCGATGCGCAACGCGGAAGGAGCGTCAGGCATGGAGTTCGACCTTCTGGTGGTCGGCGGGGGCGTCAACGGCGCGGGCATAGCCCGGGACGCGGCGGGACGCGGACTATCGGTGCTGCTGGTCGAACAGAACGACCTGGCCAGCGCGACCTCGTCAGCCAGCACCAAGCTGGTGCACGGCGGGCTGCGCTATCTCGAATATTACGAGTTCAAGCTGGTTCGCGAGGCGCTCGAGGAGCGCGAGACGCTGCTGGCCATGGCGCCGCACATCATCTGGCCCCTGCGCTTCGTGCTGCCGCACGCCCACGCCACCCGCCCCGCCTGGCTCGTCCGGCTCGGCCTGTTCCTCTACGATCACCTGGGCGGCCGCAAGCGGCTGCCAGGCTCGCGCGGCCTGAACCTGAAGGGCGCGCCGGAGGGCGCCGCGCTGAAGCCAGACTACGGCAAGGCCTTCGTCTATTCCGACTGCTGGGTCGACGACGCCCGACTGGTGACCCTGAACGCTCTGGACGCCCACGAGCGCGGCGCGACGGTCGAAACCCGCACCAAGCTGGTCTCAGCTCGTCGCGTCGGCGCGATGTGGGAGGCGCGGTTGAAGCCCGTCGACGGTCCCGAGCGCACGGTCCGCGCCCGCGCGATCGTCAACGCCGCCGGCCCGTGGGTTTCGGAGGTCCTGACCGGCGCCTTGAACGTGAAGACCGGCAGCGGCGCGCGCCTGATCAAGGGCAGCCACATCGTCGTGCCGCGCCTGTTCGAGGGCGACCAGGCCTACATGCTGCAGAACCCGGACCGCCGGATCGTGTTCGCCATCCCCTACGAGGACCGGTTCACGCTGGTCGGCACGACGGATGTCGCGTGGGACGCGCCGCCAGGGCCGGCCAAGATCTCGACCGAGGAAGTCGATTATCTGTGCGAGAGCATCAACCGCTACTTCTCCCGCCCGATCGCGCCTGGCGACGTGGTCTGGAGCTATGCGGGCGTGCGCCCCCTGTTCGACGACCACGCCGACAGCGCCTCGGCGGTGACCCGCGACTATGTCCTGGAGGTCGATGCGCCGAACGGCGAGGCGCCGGTGCTGTCGGTGTTCGGCGGCAAGATCACCACCTATCGCCACCTGGCGGATCAGGCGATGAGCCGCCTGGCGTCGTTTTTCCCCAAGGCGGGTCCGTCCTGGACGCAAGGCGCCGTCCTACCGGGGGGCGACCTGCCCGATCTCGACCGCGCCGCCCTGGCCCGGGCGCTCCGCGCCGAGTTCCCGTTTCTTCCGGAAGACCTGGCCGCACGCTGGGCGCGATCCTACGGGACGCGGGCCCGTGCGATCGTCGCCGACGCCAGGAGCCTCACCGACCTGGGCGAGGCCTTCGGCGCGGGACTTTATGCCGCAGAGATCGACTATCTGGTCTCGGTAGAGTGGGCCCGCACCGCCGAGGACATCCTCTATCGGCGCACCAAGCTGGGCCTGCACCTGCCGCCCGACGGCGCCGCGCGCGCGGAGGCCTACCTCCAGCGCAAGCGCCCCCGAGAACTGTTTGACCACTTCTCAAAATTGGCTTGACCAAACGCAGATAACGGTTTAGCCAGTCTACAACAAAATAAAATCAACGACTTAGGGAGGGTGTCATGCGTAAGCTGATCCTGCTTGCGAGCGCGGCGTCGTGCGTCCTGGCCATGCCGGGCCTGGCGATGGCGCAAGACAAGAACGAAACCACGGGCCTGGAAGAAATCGTCGTCACGGCGACCAAGCGTTCGGCCAATCTGCAGAGCGTCCCGGTGGCGGTCACCGCCCTGACGGGCGAGACGATCCAGAACCAGCGCATCAACGAGTTCGCCGACCTGACCCGCGCGGCCGCCTCGCTGACCTTGAGCCAGAGCACCGCCTCGCCGAACAACGCCATCATCCTGCGCGGCATCGGCACCTACGCCTTCTCGATCGGCGTCGAGCCCTCGGTGGCCGTCATCATCGACGACGTGCCGGTCGTCCAGCAGGCCCAGGCCTTCGACAACCTGACCGACGTCGAGCGCATCGAAGTGCTGCGCGGCCCGCAGGGCACGTTGTTCGGCAAGAACGCCAGCGCCGGCGCGATCAATATCGTCACCCAGGAACCGTCGGTCGTCTTCAGCGGCCGCGCCTCGGCCACCGTGACGAGCGACGACGGCTACAAGGCCGACGGCGCGATCTCGGGTCCGATCAGCGACAAGACCGGCTTCCGCCTCGGCGCCTACTACAATCACTGGGACGGCAACGTCGACAACCTGACCAACGGCCATAAGCTGAACGACAACACCTCGTACGGCGTGCGCGGCAAGCTGCGGACCGAGCTGACCGACAAGCTGGTGCTGTCGCTGAACGGCTCCTACGCCAAGTCCAAGTCGGACGGCACGGCCGCCACGCTGCGCTTCATCGATCTGAACTACCTGCCGGCCGGCGCCACAACTCCGGTCATCCCGAAATACAACGGGGTGTCGATCCTGCCCGCCCTGGCCGGCGTCACGCCCGGCGCGGCCAACCGCAAGACCCGCGTCGACAACGACGGCTTCACCGAGAACAAGCAGGCCAGCTTCAGCGGCAAGCTGACCTATGACCTCGGCTTCGCCAACCTGATCTCGGTCACCTCGTACCAGGACTGGAAGTACAACTTCTCAGCCGACGTAGATGGCACGGACCTAGCGGTCAACGGGACCGCGCCGAACGTGACCAGCCCGATCGCGCCGGGCGTCGGCGTCAGCAACTCTGGCCCGTATCACTCGACCTCGTTCACCCAGGAAGTGCGCCTGACATCCAAGGGCGAGGGTCCGCTGTCCTATGTGGTCGGCGCCTTCTACGCCGACGCCAAGACCACCCGCGACTTCCAGCGCGGCCCGGCCCTGATCCTGGCCAAGTGGACCGGCTGGCAGAGCACGCGCAGCGTCGCGGCCTTCGCGGGCGTCGACTACAAGTTCCCGACCAACACCACCGTCAGCGGCGCGGTGCGCATCAACAACGAGCGGATCGAGGACAGCTTCGTCAACCTGCTCTCCAACGCGACGGTCTATGTCTCGCCAACCAGCATCGGCACTTGCGGCGCGGGCAGCCAGTTCTGCGCCGGCAGCAACGAGGACACCGTCGCCACCTGGAAGCTGTCGCTGAACCAGGAACTGGCGCCGCGCGTCTCGGTCTATGCCAGCGCGGCCACCGGTTATAAGGGCTTCGCCTACGACATCTCGTCCGGCTACACGCCGCTGCGCACCCAGAACCCGGTGCAGCCCGAGAAGTCGAAGTCCTACGAAGCGGGTCTGAAGAGCCGCTTCCTCGACAACCGCCTGCAGTTGAACATCGCGGCTTTCTACACCGACTACGACAACTTCCAGGCCCAGTCGTCGCAGTACATCAACGGCGCCCTGCAGCAGAAGCTGAACAACGTCGGCAAGCTGCGCACCAAGGGCCTCGAGGTCGAAGCCCAGGCCATGCCGGTCGAGTGGCTGCGCCTGGACGCCTCGGCCGCCTACACCAACGCCAAGGTGATCTCGTTCCCGAACGCCGCCTGCTATCCCGGCCAAGCGCAAACGGGCGTGGGCTGCGCGCCCTCGACCAATCCGCCGGGCCTCGGCAACGTCCAGGACCGCTCGAACACCCAGCTGCCCAACAGCCCGAAGTTCAAGGTCAATCTGGGCGGCACGGTCACGCGCGAGCTGGCCAGCGACCTGACGGGCGTCTTCACGGTCAACTACCAGTACCAGAGCAAGGTCAACTTCGACCTGCTGGGCAACCCGCTGGCCGAGCAGAAGGCCTATGGCGTGCTCAACGCCTCGGCGTCCGTCGCGCGCGGCGACGTCAAGGCCACCCTGTTCGTCAACAACCTGCTGAACGAGCACTTCGTCACCGGCATCGGCGACGGCTTCGGCTCGTACGGCGTCCACTTCGTGACCCAGGTGCTGTCGCGCGACAGCGACCGCTACTTTGGGCTCAAGGTGGAAACCAAGTTCTAGGCCGTCCTCCCCGGACGAACCTCTGCGATGGGGAGCGGGCTTGGCCTGCTCCCCTGTTTTTTGTTCGCGTCGCACCAGGAGACCCGCATGCGCAACGCCCTCTCACGCCGCCTATTTGGCCTTACGGCCGGCGCGTCGGTCTGTCTTGCGGCCCTGGGCGCGCACGCCGCGCCGGGCGACTGGGTCAACGGCGTCTTGCCCATCGCGACGCCGAAGGAGCCGCCGGCCTTCGCCCTCCCCATCGCGACGCCGCTGGCGAACCCGGCGCGCGAGGCCTGGGCCCAGCAGGATCCCAAGCAGCGCCTCGTCTACAACGTTTCCAAGCCGACCCTGACCCTGATGCCGGGCGGCCCCGCAGGCGACAAGGACGCGCCGGCGGTGATCCTGGTTCCTGGCGGCGGCTTCCAGTTCCTGGCGATGGACAACGAGGGCTACGACGTCGCCAAGCGCCTGGCGCCGCTGGGCGTGCGGGTCTTCATCCTGAAGTACCGGACCATCCCCCTCCCCGACAGCTTCGAGGGCTTCAAGGCCGCGCTGGCCGGAACCTTCCAACGCGGCGAAGGCGCCGAAGCGCGCGATCGGCAGGCGCCTTACGCCGTGGCCGACGCCCAGGCCGCGATCCGCGCTGTCCGCGAACACGCGGGCGAATGGCACGTCGATCCGAAACGCGTCGGCGTGCTCGGCTTCTCGGCCGGGGCGATGACGGTGCTGGGCGCGCTACAGGCCAACGCGCCCGACGCGCGGCCGGATTTCGCCGGCATGATCTATGGCCCGACCCAGTCGAGCGTCGTCCCCGCCAACGCGCCGCCGCTGTTCGCCGCCCTGGCCGCCGACGATCGCTTCTTCCGGTCGCAGGACTTCAGCCTGATCCAGAACTGGCGCGCCTCGGGCGCCTCGGTGGAGCTGCACCTCTACAGCGCCGGCGGCCACGGTTTCGCCTCCCAGCCGCACGGCACGACCAGCGACGCCTGGTTCGACCAGTACGCCCTGTGGCTGAAGGCGATGAAGCTCGCGCCGTAAGGCCACCTACCTAGCCGTGTCATCCCCGGCGGCGAAGCCGACCCAGGACCCAGGGGCCAAGCGCGGTGCGGCCGCCCCTGGGTTCCGGCTCTCCGCTTCGCTGCGGCCGGAATGACACGAAGGTGTTAGACGCTCCAGGTAAGCACGCGGCGCGAGACGCCGAGCACGGTCTCCAGGCGCGGCGTCGCCGCCTCGCCATTCAGTGTGACTGCGCGGGTATCAGCGGCCGGCAGGACAAGCTGAAGCGCTTCAGCCGGAGCCGGCGCCTCGCCCTGCCAAGCCACGGTCATCGCCAGCGCCCCGGCGCTCGCCTCCGCCGTGACCCGCCAATTTTGCGGCTCCGCCGGGTCGCGCGGCGCGGCGTCGGCTTCGTCGAAGCCGGTCCATGTCATCGCGCCATCGACTGGCGGATAGAGCAGCACGCCAGGCTGCGGCTTGGCGGCGGCGAAGCCCGCCGGCGCCAGGTCCGCGAACACGCCCGAGCCCTCCCGCGCCAGCATCGGCGGCAGGCCGCTGAGCGGCGCGGACAAGTCGTGCTCCGCCCCGCCCGCATAGGCCCTGTCGTCGCGCAGATCGCGCCAGGTCGCGCCAGCCGGCAGGTAGGCCCGCACGGTCCGGGCGCCCTGGTCCAGCGCCGGGGCGACTAGCAGAGCCGGGCCGAGCAAGTAGGCGTCGCCGTCCTCCCAGGCGCGGGGGTCGTGGGGGAAGTCTAGCCACAACGGCCGCGTGACCGGCTCGTAGTCGGCGTGGTGGCGCCACAGCAGGTCATGCAGCAGCGGCTGCAAGGCGCGCCGCAACTTCATCATCTCGACGATGGCGGGGGTGACCTCCGGATACATCCAGGGCTCGTTGACCGTGCCGTCGGTGTTCCAGCTGTGGATCGAGAAGCGCGGCATCACGATCCCCGACTGCACCCAGCGCAGCAGCAGCTCCGGCTCCGGCGCCGGCCCCGCGAACCCGCCGATGTCGTGGCCGATGTTGGAGACGCCCGACAGCGCCATGCCCAGCCCCATCTTCTGATTGAAGCGCAAGGTCTTCCAGGCGGTGTAGTTATCGCCCGACCAGGTCTGGGCGTAGCGCTGCATGCCCGCCATGCCGCTACGCGTCACCACATAGGGCCGCTCGCCGGGGCGATAGGCGATCTGGGCCGCGCGGCTGGCGCGCATCATCAGGAGCGTCTGCACCGGACGCTCGGCCGCCGCCGCGCGAGGGCTGCCGAAGCCGGCGATGCGGGCGCGACTGTCCCAGATCTCGTACTCGTTGTTGTCGTTCCAGGTGGAGCGAACGCCGTAGGCCAGCAGCTGCTCCGTCACCTGACCACGCCACCAGGCGGCGGCGTCGGGGTTGGTGAAGTCGACATAACTGCCGACCTCGTCCCAGAACTGGCAGACGATCGGATCGCCGTCGGCGTCGCGGACGAACCAGCCCTTGGCGGCCAGTTCGGCGTAGCGCGGGTGAGTGACCAGCAGGGCCGGCTTGATGTTCGGGACCAGCTCGACGCCGGCTTCGGCGTAACCGCGCACGAAGCCTTCGACGTCCGGGAACTTGTCGCGGTTCCAGTGGAAGACATAGCGGCGGTCGCCGATCGAGGTGTAGCCCGACGACAGGTGGAAGGACTCGCACGGAATGTCGTGACGGCTGACCCCGGCGATGAACTCGCCCATCCGCTCCTGCGCGTTCGGCGCGTCGGTATAGGTCATGGTCGAGCCGGAATAGCCGACCGCCCAGCGCGGCATCAGGGCCGGCCGGCCGGTCAGCCAGGTGTAGCGGCGGGTGACCTCCCGAGCGTCGGGACCGGCGATCATGTAGTAGTCGAGGTCGCCGCTCGCCGCCCGCATGTAGCGGTAATGCGGATGGTAGTTGTCGTGCTCGTGGCCGAAGTCGAACACCGGGTCGGCCGTGGTGTCGTAGAACACGCCGTGCGCGCCGCCCTCGGCGTCGACGACCAGGACGTAGGGGATCGACTTGTACAACGGATCGTCCGCCGAGGCGTCGTAGCCCATGGGATCGAGATTGGTCAGGCGGAAGCGCCGTCCGGCGCGATCCATCGCCCCCGCCCGCTCGCCAAGGCCGTAATAGCGCTCACCCTGGCGGCGCTTGACGTAGTGATAGACCCCTTCGTCCCACCAGCCGAAATTGTAGGCTTGGGTCGGACGGTCCTCGGCGATGACGCGCCAGTCATCGCGCACGGCTTGGGACCAGCGACAGAAGAAGCCCGTCAGCGTGATCTCCAGGCGCAGGCGCGACGTGGCCAGCGTCAGGACATCCCCGCCCTCCTCCAGCGTGAACGCCGGCGCGGCGAAGCCGGATACGTCCAGGCGGTCCCGGCCCGGCTCGGCGATGTCGGTCTGGCCCGGCGCGACGGCCCAGCTGGGCGGCGAGGTCACCGCGCCGTCGGCCAGCAGCAGGACACGGATCACGTCCTCCTCCAGCACGAAGACATGGGCGACCGCGCCGGTGTCGGCGCGCAGGGTGACGCGGGGACCGTCGCGCTCGGCCAGGGCGAAGATCGGCGGCTGGGCCAGGTTGGCTTTGCGCATGGCTCAGGCCTCCTTCACGATGAGATGGCGGCGCATGGCGAACAGCCAGATCGCGCCGATCAGGTCGAAGACGCCCAGGCAGGCGAACAGCGGGGCGAAGCCGATCTTGTCGGCCAGTTGGCCGATCGCCAGCGAGAACAAGAGGCCGCCGGTCCAGCCGGCCATGCCGACCAGACCGTTGGCCTTGGCGATGTCCCCCTTGGGGAAGACGTCCGCCGACAGGGTGTTGATCAGCACCGAGATCACCTGGTGGGCGAAACCACCGATGGCCAGCAGGGCGATCGCCGCCATCGGGTGGCCGACCAGGCCGACGAAGCCCGGCGCGATCATCAGCACCGCGCCCAGGGCCACGCCGGCGATGCGCGAGCCCTCCAGGGTCATGCCCCGCCACTTCTGCAGGAACGGCGCGAGATAGCCGCCCAGGATGCCGCCCGCGTCGGCGGCCAGGAACGGCATCCAGGCGAACAAGGCGATGTGGGTCAGATCCATGCCCCGCTCCTTGGCGAGGTACAGCGGGATCCAGAACGAGAAGGTCTGCCAGGCCGGCTCGGCCAGGAAGCGCGGCACGGCGATGGCCCAGAACCGCGGCGTGGCGGCGATGGCCTTGAGAGTCGTGGCGCTGGCGACCACCGGGCGCTGGCCGGCCTCGATCTCGGCGTGTTCGGCAGGCGAGACGTAAGAAGCCTTGGCTGGCGAGCGGTAGTAGCGGAACCAGACCCCGGCGAAGGCCACGCCGATCAGACCCGTGACAAAGAACGCCGCCTGCCAGCCCCAGTGCTTGGCGACCAGAGCAACGAGGATCGGCGCGATCACCGCGCCCAGCGAGGTGCCGGCGTTGAACCAGCCGACGGCGACCGAGCGCTCGCGATCGGGAAACCACTCGCCGATCGACTTCATGCCGGCGGGGATGGCGGCGGCCTCGGCCATGCCCAGGAGGCCTCGAAACGCCGCCAGCGAGACCCAGCCTTTGGCCGCGCCGTGCAGCATGTTGGCCAGGCTCCACGCCAGGGCGAACAGGGCGAAGCCCGCGGTGAGCCCGATCTTGTCGATCAAGAGGCCCGCGATCGGCTGCATGACGGTATAGGCCAGCTGGAAGGCGCCGACGATGTAGCTGTACTGCTCGGTCGTGATCGCCAGGTCTTGCTTGAGCTGCGGAGCCAGCACGCCCAGCGAATTGCGCGCGATGTAGTTGATGATCGTCCCGACGATCACCAGCAGGAGAATGCGCAGCCGCACCGAGCGCCAAGTCATTGGTCTTCCTACCCGTTTTATTCTTGTTCTATGCGATGGGCCTTTCACGGCTCCGGTCGCTTCTCGCCCCTCCACATCCATGGCCAATGGAGATTGGCCTGTCAATTTCCAAAGAGTGGTAAGACCAATTTTGAGCTAGGCGCGCAGAGACGCGGCGACCTCAGGACAGGCCGCCGGCGTTCGTACATTCCGGGGCGCCGTTAGCGCTTGGGCAGGGCCTTCAGCTTGCCGCCGACGATCTTCTGGAAGGTCTCCAGCGGGCACAGGGTCGGCTCGCCCGCGACACGACAGCCGGGGATCGAGAGGTACGCGTACGACGGCGGATTGCTGGCGGTGAGAGGCTGCAGCTCCCGCAGCTGATCCATGGTCTGGGCCGTATAGAAGGCCCGCACATAGCGCTTGCCGCTCTGGGCCTTCAGAAGCTCGAAGCCCATGGCGCCGCCGGGCGGCGGGTCGTTGCGCGGATAGTCGGCCGCGGTGAAGTTCACGCCGAAGAACCCTCGCAGGGCGGCGACGTTGGAGTCGTGGCCGACCAGCATGGTCAGCTTGGGCCCTTGGGCGCCGCTCAGCGCCCCCAGGATCTTCTGGGCGACCGGCGCGGCGTAGCGCTCGGCGACATACGGCGCGCCGATCTCGTAGTGGAACTTCAGCGCGTGGAAGCGCAGCATCGTCTGGATGTCGGCCTTCGAGGCGCGGCCCCAGCCGACCTCGCTCATCGGCTTGCCCTCGACATATTCCAACAGGACCGTCTGGCTGGCGGTCGAGGCGACCGACAGCGCGCCCTCCATCTCGGGGGTGTCGTTCTTGGCGGCTTCCAGGTGGGACGGCCTCTTGGCGATGTCGCAGCCGGCCTTGGTGGCCGGATCGCAGCCCAGCACGCGCTGCAACACGGCGAACTCGGCGGCGCGCAGCCGCGGCTCGGCCGCCAGGCCAGGCTTCTGACGCAAGGCGGCTTGCAGGGCAATGTCGCCATCGATGCCTTCCGACGGATGGAAAATCGCGTCGTTGTCCTCGCTGTCCGGATAGTCGACCTTCACGCCGCAGCCAGGCTGCAGGCCCTCGACGAACATCTCGGCCGTCTTGATCGCCCGCTGCTTGCTGCTGGCCAAGGCGACGACCTCGCCGCCGGCCGCGCACCCGTCGCGCGGCAACAGCCCTCGCGCGCTCAGGAAGGTGCGGTAGTAGACGCCCATCAGCCGAGCCCCCTCGGCGCCGCGCGGCGTCAGCTCGCCATAAGGCGTGTTCCAGGCGCTCCAAGGCTGAGCGGTCGTGCCCGCCGGCGTCGCCACGCGCTTCGTCGGCGGACGGATGCTGTGACGCATCATCATCACCACGCGCTCGAGCTTCAGGCCTTCGGTCGGACCGCCCGCCGCCGCGGCTTGCGCGACGCCCGCGCTCGACAGCGCCATCAGGCCCAAAGCCGCCACGCCCACGTTTCGAAGCCCCATCGTCCGCTCCCCAACCGCCGATATCGAACCAATGCGTCTAGGCGCCATGCGCGACATGATCGTGACAAGAGTCGAGGCGGTCGTCGTCCCCCACTGGGGCCGAGGCTTGGCTGTTGTGGTTCGCTTCCAGCGGAGACAAACAAGAATCGGAAACAGCAGCGGCGCGTCATGATCGATTCTCTGACCAACCAGGCCTGGACGCTCATCGACAACGGTCGGGCCAGCGACGCCCTGCGCCTGACGACCAATCACGCCCAATCGCCCCACGCGCCGCCCAGCCTGTTGATGGCCCACGCCGCCGCGTTGAAGGCCGTCGGGCGGACGGACGAGGCCCTGAGCTTCAACCGCCGCGCCGTCACGGTCGCGCCCGGCGATCGCTTCGCCTGGTACAATCTGGCGGCCACGCTGGGCGACCTGACCTTGCACGCGGACGCCGAGGCCGCCGCGCGCAGAACCCTCGCCCTGGGTCTCGACGTTCCCGAGGTGCGGTTGGTGCTGGGCAAGGCCTTGCAAGGCTTGCACCGCTACGACGAGGCGGAACAGGCCTTCGAGGCCGCCCTCGCCGCCCGGCCCGCCGACGCCACCGCGCATCTGGAGCTGGCCCAGCTGCGCTGGATGCGCACCGGCCGGACCGACGCCGCCCTGGCGCGCCTGGATCAAACCATCGCTCGCCAACCGACCGCCTCGAACCTGCGCATGATCCGCGGCGCGGTGCTAACCTTCGCCGGCGACCACGCCGGGGCTGACGCCACGCTGGAGGACGCCCTGGCCCGCGCGCCCGACGACCTGCTGGTCAGGATCGCCGCGGCGCGGTCGGCCGGGGCGCTTGGAGACCGCGCCCGGATGCTGCGCCACGCCCAGGAAGCGCACCGACGCGCCCCGCAGGCCGGCGAAACGCGCGCCGTTCTCTGCGAAGCGCTGCTGGCAAACGGCGAGGCCGAAGCCGCGGCGCGCATCGCCGAGCAGATGGTCGCGGCCGCGCCGGATGATCAGTACGCGCTGGTGTTGCGCAACACCGCCTGGCGGATCCTGGACGATCCGCGCGGCGCTCTTTTCCGCGACTACGCCGCCCTGGTGCGCACGGATCGGCTGGACACGCCCGACGGCTGGCCCAGCCTGGACGCCTTCCTGGACGCCCTGCGCGATCGGCTCCTGGAGTTGCACGACCTGACGACCCACCCGCTGCACCAATCACTGCGGGGCGGTACCCAGGTCCCGTCGCTGGACCGCTCACAGGATCCCCTGGTGCGCGCGTTCTTCGAGTCCGCGCGCAAGGCCGTCGGCCGCTATGTCGAGACGCTGGGCGCGGGAGAGGATCCGATTCGTCGCCGCCGCACCCAGGACTTAGCCTTCGCGGGCGGCTGGTCGGTGCGCCTGAAATCGGCGGGCTTCCACGCCGACCACGTCCATCCCCGTGGCTGGATTTCCTCGGCCTTCTATCTGGATCTGCCCGGGCGTTTCGACGACGAGACCACGCGGGCCGGATGGCTTCAGTTCGGGCGTCCTGGATGCCTGACCGAGCCGGCGCTCGAGGCCGAGCATTTCATCAGGCCAGAGCGTGGGACCCTCGCCCTCTTCCCGTCTTGCCTGTGGCACGGCACGCGGCCGTTCTCCGACACAGGCCATCGGCTGACGGTCGCCTTCGACGTGGTTCCCCGCTGAGGTCCGCCATCCGTCGCCCTCAACGCCCAAAAGAAAGCCCGCCCCGAATGAACGAGGCGGGCCTCTTATGGAGCCAGTCGCGAGCAACCTCCCCGCCGCCGAAGGCGACGGGGAAGCGTTCAAGCCTGGATCAGTAGCGCAGGCGGGCGTTCAGGAAGAACGTCCGGCCCAGCACGTCGTAGGTCGCGGGGTAACCGCTGTTCGACGGCGAGGCGTTGCCGCCCAGGATCGGATAGGCTTCCTGGGTCAGGTTACGAACACCGGCCGTGAAGGCCAGGCTGTCGGTGACATTCCAGTCGCCCGACAGGTCGATGTAGTTTTTCGCGCCGATACGCTCGACGGTGTAGGTGCTGGCGGGGTTGTCATCCAGCACGTCGTCCAGGTGGTTCCAGACCAGGTTCACGCCGAACTGGTTCATGGTCCAGTTCACCGTGCTGCGCAGCTTGTGGCGCGGGGTCGGGTTGCCGCAGCGCGTGCCGAACTTGTCGGCGCACTTGATCGGGGCCGAGATTTCGTCCGGCGTGTTCGTCCACTCCCACGTGTTGGTGTAGAGCGAACGGAACGCCAGCGAACCCCAGTCCGGCAGGCCAAGCTTTTCAAGCGTGGTGCGGTAGGTGACGCTGACGTCCAGGCCCGAGGTCTTGATCGAGGCCACGTTCTGCGCGGTCAGCGAGATGTAGTCGATCGAACCGTTGGGCAGGCGCCGGATGGCCTGGCAGTACGGCGAGTTCGGGTTGCCGTTGACCAGCGCGCCGTAGCAGACGTTCATCACGTTCGACGCGCTGCCGCCGAAGCTGGCGATCGCATCGGTGATCTTGATGTCGAAGTAGTCGGCGGTCAGCGAGAAGCCCGACAGCCACGAGGGCTGGTAGGTGAAGCCGGCCGTGAACGTCTTGCCCGCTTCAGGGCGCAGGTTCGGGTTGCCGCCCGACAGGGTTTGGGTCTGCTGGTTGGCGTTGATCAGGCCGACGACACTCGCCGCAACGCCCGAGTTGACGCAGGCCTGACGAACGGCGGCGCTCGGGGCGCCACGCGACGAGCAGGGGTCGGTGGCGCTCGGGAAGCCGTTCGATTGCGGCGCGTACAGGTCGCCGATCGACGGAGCGCGGATCGCCTTGTTGTACGAAGCGCGCAGCATCAGGTCGTCATAGACCTTCCACGAGCCGGCGACCTTGTAGGTCTTCGCCGGGTGCGGCTGGCCGGTGTAGTCCGACGTACGGCCGGCCAGTTCCAGGTCCAGAGACTTGACGAACGGCAGGTCCTTCAGGATCGGAACCAGCAGTTCGCCGTAGGCTTCGTAGACGTCGAAGCGGCCCTTGACCGGCGGGCTGGCGTTGAAGCCGGTGACGTTGCCCGCCGCCAGGTCCTGGCTGGGGCTGTAGTCGAACTCTTCAGCGCGGTATTCGCCGCCGATGGCGAAACCGATCGGGCCGGCCGGCAGCGAGAAGAGGTTGGCCGTATCACCGTTGATGGTGAAGCCGCCGTACTGCTGCTCGTAGTCCTGGGCGGCGGTGATGCGGGTCTTGATGAACTCGGCGGCGGCCTTCGAGATGTTGCCTTGGCCGAACAGGTTGATCGGCACGCAGCCGTTCGAAGGATCGGCGCAGCCGGTGCCGGCGGCGTTCAGCAACAGGGCCTGCTGGATGCGCGCCAGGCTGGTGTCGCCCAGCAGCGTGTTGGTGCCGTGGGTGTTGCCGTACTGGTAGTAAACGTCGAAGCCGCCGTTGATGGCGTCGATGTCCCCCTTCAGGCCCAGTTGCATCTGGTAGCCGTAGAAGTTGAACTTCGAAATCCGCGGGCCGACTTCGGTCAGGCGGCGATTGAAGCTGCCGGTGACGGTGTCGTACAGGCCATCGCCGTCGGTATCGACGTCGGTGAACGTACCCGCGGTCCACGAGCTCGAGGCCGGGATCGTATAGGACGTCGACGACCCGAGGCTGTTCAGCGCGGTCTTGGCGGCCGCCGTCAGGAACGGGTTGTTGTCCAGCGTGAACCGGAAGGTGCGGCTGCCGATCGGCGTCGGGGCCAGCTGGGTGGTCACCTGGCTGTTGACGAAGTTGCCCTTGGCGTAGGCGCGCAGGCCCGGCTTGATTTCATAGTTCGCCAGCGACGTGACCGAGAAGCGCTCTTGCGGCGTCTGGACGTAGTTGACCGGGGCGAAGTTGTAGGTGTCGGTGGCGCTGCTGTAGAGGCGCACATTGCCGTCGGTCAGGAACAGGGCCGAATTGGCGGCGCTGTTGGTGACGCCCGGCAGGGTGATGAACTTGCCCGAGACGAAGGGGTCGACGCGGCCCGGCTCGTTGGAGCCCGAACCCGAGGGGACAAAGCCGGTCTTGGAGGCGTTATCGCCCCAGGCCGTGTTCAGCATGCCGCCACGCTGGCCTTGGGTCAGCGCTTCGCGCTTGTTGTAGCCCAGGCTCAGAACGACATTGCCCTTACGATCGGCGAAGTTGGCGCCCATCGTCAGGTCGGCCGAATAGATCGGCGCTTCGCCATTGTCGGTCTTCGAATAGCCGGTCGAGAATTCCAGGCCTTCGAAGTCGGTCTTCAGCGTGAAGTTGACGACGCCCGAGATCGCGTCCGAACCGTAAACGGCCGAGCCGCCGCCCGACACGACGTCGATGCGCTTGATCAGCGCCGGCGGGATCAGGTTCAGGTCGACGGTGCCGGTCTGGGTGGTCGGGGTCTGGCGCTTGCCGTCGACCAGCACCAGGGTGCGGTTCGAGCCCAGGCCGCGCAGGTTGACGGTGGCGGTGCCGTTGCTGCCGTTGTTGACGGTCGAGGTGATGCCCGGGACCGCTTGCGGCAGGGTGTTCAGCAGGTTTTCGGTGTTGACCACACCCGACTGCTTCAGTTCCGCCGCGCCCACTTGAGCGATTGGGCTCGACGAGGTCAGGTCGGGACGCGCGATGCGCGAGCCGGTGACGACGATTTCCTCGACCTGAGCCGGTTCTTCCGTCGACGTCTGCTGCGCCCAGGCGCCAACGGCCGGCAGCATGACGCCGCAAAGGATCGAAGACGCCAGCAGGCTCTTTCGACGGCTAACAATACCTAGCAATTCCACCTCCAAAAACTTGGCGCGGCCATCGCGGATCAATGGCGAGCGCTCCCCCCCGACCCTCCAGGAACCGGGCATTGGGGGCATGGAGGCGGTGTCCGCCGTGTCGGGTCAACCGCGACCCGCGGCGTTGGAGCAAGAAATCTACGTCAGTGTCTCAAATGCGACACATTATCGCGCGCCGCGCGACATTGCGGCTATAAAAACCCATCAATTTCAGCAAGATGGACACAACGATTCCATTACCAACACGAAACATTACACAATGTTCATCCTAGAATTTATTGATATTCGCCAAAACCCTTCCCAGTAAAGCGTAGCTTCCGATATCGTTTTTCGGGCAATAAAAACTCTAATGTGACAGCTCGGAAGCGACACAATTCCACCAAGAACGACGTTGCGCGACCACCGGTATCGGTACCATGGTGTCGCAATACAACGCGGAGCCTAAAGATTAGGCCGAAGTTGTTTTAAGCGCCCATATTTAAGGCTGACAAGGACACCAAGCGGTTGCGCTAGAAGAAGAAGCACCGCTTGAATATAGCGTCGGCAGATTGATGCCGTCCTTGTGTCGCGTGTCCGAGTTCGAATGGCCCTGCATCCGCCCCTGAGAATCAATTCCGATCTGCCGATCGACACGTTCGCCACGCGGTTCGCGCGGGAGGGTTACGTCCAGATTCCCGTGTTCCTGGCGCCGGATGACGCCGAAGCCGTGGCGGGGCTGCTGGAGCCGCTCACCTGGAACATCGTCGCGCCGGACGAGACGGGCGAGACCCTGGTGATCAGCCCCGACGTCATCAAGAAATTCGGCGAGGCCCAGGTCCGCCAGTTCCTGCAAGGCGCCATCCGACGCGCTGGCAAGACGTTTTCCTTCGTGCACATGTCCTACGCGCTGCAGGACGAGTATCCCCGCGGACCTGAGGCGCCGATCCATCGCGCAACCGAGTTCTTGGAGAGCCGCGCCTTCCTGGATCTGGGCGGTCGCGTGATCGGCGCGCCCGAAGTGACGGGCGTTCGGGTCCAGGCGTCCTACTATCGCCCCGGCGACTTCCTGACCGTGCATGACGACAGCCACCGCAAGGACCATCGCCTGGCCGCCTTCACCCTGGGCTTCACGCGACGCTGGCGACCGGACTGGGGCGGTCAGCTGCTGTTCCACGACGCCGAAGGGAACGTCACCCGCGGTCTTGCGCCCGGCTTCAATGTGCTGACCTTGTTCAAGGTGCCGACCGCCCACTCGGTGGCGCAGGTCGCCAGCTACGCCGAGGCCAAGCGGCTGTCGCTGACGGGCTGGCTTTTGGGCGGCAAGGAGGCCGGCTGATGAGAAACACGATCATGGCCCGCCCTGCCCTCGCGATCGCTATCGCCCTGACCCTGACGGCGGGCGGCGCCCTGGCCCAGACGGCGCCCGAACCCGACGTGATCAAGGCGCTGAAGGCCTGTAGCGCGATCAAGGCCGACGGCGAACGGCTGGCCTGCTACGACAAGGCCGCCCAGTCGGTCACCAAGGCGCAAGAGACGGGCGACGTGATCATCATCGACAAGACGTCGGCCCGCGCCGCGCGCCGCCAGGCGTTCGGGCTGAATCTCCCGACCCTGTCGATCCTGGATCGCGGCGCCGACAAGGCCGAAACCGAAACGCTGCAGGCCGTGGTCGCGACGGCGCGCGTGGACGCCGAGGGACGCCTGGTCATGACCCTGGAGGACGGCGCGGTCTGGCGTCAGATCGACGACCAGAGCCTTGGCAAGCCGCCCAAGCCTGGCGCGACCGTCGAGATCCGCAAGGCCGCCATGGGCAGCTATCTAATGAAGATCGGGTCGCAACCGGCCATTCGCGTGCGCCGCAGCGAAGCCGCCGCGACGCGCTGACAGGTCACGCCTGCCCGGCCAAGATGAGGTCAGACAGCGTCGATCGGCAGCTTCAGATAGCGGACGCCATTCGCCTCCGGCTCGGGAAGTCGGCCGGCGCGGATATTGACCTGCACCGACGGCAGGATCAGGCGGGGCATGGGCAAGGTCGCGTCGCGAGCGCGACGCTTGGCCACGAACTCGCTTTCGCTGACGCCGTCGTGGAGATGGATGTTGTGGGCGCGCTGCTCGGCGACGGTGGTCTCCCAGCGAAACTCGGCGCGCGTCGACGGCAGATAGTCGTGGCAGAGGAACATCCGCGTCTGGGACGGCAAGGCGAGCAAGCGGCGGACCGAGCCGTACAGGGTCGCCGCGTCGCCGCCCGGAAAGTCGCAACGGGCCGAGCCATAGTCGGGCATGAACAGGGTGTCGCCCACGAAGACGGCGTCGCCGATGACGTAGCTGACGCAGGCCGGCGTATGCCCCGGCGTATGCAGCACGACGGCCTCCATGTCGCCGATCTCGAACCGCTCGCCGTCCTCGAACAGCTTATCGAACTGGCGCCCATTGGCCTCGAAATCCGCCCCGAGGCCGAACAGCCCTCCGAACACGCGCTGCACGGCGACGATGTGAGCGCCGATCGCGATCTTCCCGCCGAGCTTGGCCTGAAGATACGGCGCGGCGGAAAGATGGTCCGCGTGCGCGTGCGTCTCGAGAATCCAAGCCACACGCAAGCCTCTGCTCTCGATGTGGTCGATGATCTTGTCAGCGCTGGCGTGACTGGTCCGCCCCGACGCCGGGTCGAAATCCAGTACGCTGTCGATGATCGCGCAGGCGTCGGACTGCGGGTCCTTCACGACATAGGATACGGTGAACGTGGCGGGATCGAAGAAGGCTCGCACCTCGGGCTTCACCGCGCCGTCGACAAGCGCGGCGGCGGTCTCAAGAGCGGCGTCATGGAGCGGCATGGTCGAATTCCGAGTTGAAAACCGATTTGCATATATATATTCGAATGTTCGAATATATCAACGACCCGTGAGGCGATTGTGGACCCTCAGACGATCGTGACCGCGCTGGCGAGCGGCGCCCTTGTCGGCGCGCTTCTGGGAGTGTTCGGCGGCGGCGGTTCGGTGCTGGCGACGCCCCTGCTGCTGTACGTCGTCGGCGTCCGCGATCCGCATGTCGCGATCGGCACGTCCGCGGCCGCCGTGGCGGTGAACGCGGCGGCGAACCTGATGGGTCATTGGCGCGGCGGCCGCGTGAAGTGGCCATGCGCCAGCGTCTTCGCGGCGGCGGGCCTGTTGGGCTCCTTCCTGGGATCCAGCGTCGCCAAGATGGTCGAGGGGCAGCGACTGCTGCTGTTCTTCGCCTTCGCCATGGCCGCCATCGCGCTTTCGATGCTACGCAGACCGCGCTCCGAGGGCGATCCCGACGTCCACATCACCTGGCCGCTGGTCCGGCGACTGGCTCCGCTGGGCGTGCTGACTGGCGCGGCCGCGGGCTTCTTCGGCATCGGCGGCGGCTTCCTGATCGTGCCGGGACTGATGGCGGCGACCGGCATGACCCTCGCCAACGCCGCGGCCTCGTCGCTGGTCTCGGTGGCCCTGTTCGGCGCGGCCACCTCGCTCAACTACGCGCTGTCGGGCTGGGTCGACTGGAAGATCGCCGGCGTGTTCATCCTGGGCGGCGCGGTCGGCGGGATGTTCGGCGTGAAGGGCGCGGCCCTGCTGGCCGGCCGGGCGCTGTTGGCGCGCCGGCTGTTCGCCGCCCTGGTTCTGTTGGTGGCGGCCTACGTCGCCTGGCGCGCCTTGGGCGGGCTCTGAAGCCTCAGCCGGCCGTGCGATAGATGTCCGACAGCGTGCTCAGCACCCGCGCGGCGTTGGGGTCGCTGAGGCTATAGTAGATCGTCTGGGCCACGCGCCGGGTGGAGACCAGGCCCTCGGCGCGCATCTTGGCCAGATGCTGCGAGGTCGCCGATTGGGCGAGGCCGGCGTGGTCCGACAGCTCCCCGACCGAGGCCTCGCCGTCCGCCAGGCGGCACAGCAGAAGCAGCCGTTGCTCGCTGGCCAGCAGCTTCAGCAGGCGCGCGGCGTCGCTGGCGCAGGCGCGCAGGTCGGCGACGTCGGACGGCGAATGGCAGGAAATGGCGGGAGCAGTCATTAGAGCCAATGTAGAAACAAGGGTTTCAGGATCAAGCAGTCTTGGGCCTCACGGGAGCCTCCGCGTCGCGCAGGACGACATAGATCGCCGGAATGACCAGGACCGTCAGGACGGTGGACGAGGCCAGGCCGAACAGCAGGGAGATGGCCAGCCCCTGGAAGATCGGGTCGGTCAGGATCACCGCCGCGCCGATCATCGCCGCCAGGGCGGTCAGCAGGATCGGCTTGAAGCGGATCGCGCCCGCCGTCAGCAGCACCTCGCGCAGCGGCTTTCCGTCCTCGGCGCTGTGGCGGATGAAATCCACCAGCAGGATCGAATTGCGGACGATGATCCCGGCCAGGGCGATGAAGCCGATCATCGAGGTCGCGGTGAACGGCGCCCGGAACAGGATGTGGCCCAGCACGATGCCGACCAGGGTCAGCGGGATTGGCGTCAGGATCACCAGAGGCAGGCGGAAGCTTTTGAACTGCGCCACCACCAGGACATAGATGCCCAGGATCGCCACGCCGAACGCCGCGCCCATGTCGCGGAAGGTCACCCAGGTGATCTCCCACTCGCCGTCCCACAGCACGGTTGGCCGGCTCTCGTCCGCGGGCTGGCCGTGCATGCGGATATCGGGCTTGGGCGTCGCGCCCCAATCCATGTCGCGCAAGCGCTTGTCGACGTCCATCATGCCGTAGATCGGCGCCTCGTAGGCGCCGGCCAGCTCGGCCATGACCATGTCGACGTCGCGACCGTCGCGACGGAACACATGGGTCGAGCCCGCCTCGCGCTTGGCCTCGACGACTTCCGAAAGTTCGACCAGACGGCCGTTGGCCGCCCGCGCCACCGGCGTCGAGCCCAGCGTCTCGCCCCAGGTGCGCGCGCTTTGCGGCAGGCGAACCGAGATTTCCAGGGGATCGCGACCTTCGCCGCGATGGGCGTAGCCGACCACCTGCCCGCCGAACGCCGCGCCGATGGAGTCGAGCACGTCGCGGTCGGCGACGCCCAAGGCCTCCAGACGCGATCGGTCGGGAACCAGTCGCAGGGTGGGACGGGGGGCGCCCCAGCTGTCGTCGATGTCGACGATGTAGGGAACGGCGTGGAACGTCGCCTTGACGCGCTCGGCGACCGCGCGGCGGGTGGCGGCGTCCGGGCCGTAGATCTCGGCCAGCAGGGTCGCCATGACCGGCGGTCCGGGCGGCGCCTCGACCACCTTGATGGCCGCGCCGGCCGGCAGAGCCACCCGCGCCAGGCGCTCGCGCAGATCCAGGGCCACGGCGTGGCTCGAGCGCTTGCGTTCGTCCTTCGGCGCCAGGGCGACAGAGAGGTCGCCCTGCTCGGGACGGCCGCGCAGATAGTAGTGGCGAACCAGGCCGTTGAAATTGAACGGCGAGGCGGTCCCCGCATAGGAATCGATCGCGACCGTCTCGGGCAGGGTTCCGGCGATGGCGGCCGCCTGGGCCAGGGTGCGCTGCGTGATCTCCAGCGACGTGCCTTCCGGCATGTCCAGCACCACCTGCAGCTCGGACTTGTTGTCGAACGGCAGCAGCTTCACCGTCACCGTCTTGGTGGCGAACATCGCGCAGGCCAGCAGGGTCGCGACGCCGACCCCGCCCAGGAACATCCAGGCCGAGCGGCGGTCCCGAATCACGCGGCCGGCGACCCGGCGATACAGCGCGCCCAGCTTGCCTTCGTCATCATGGCCGTGGCCGCTCGGCGCGCCTTCCAGCGCCTTGCGGGCGAAGCGGACCATCAGCCACGGCGCGATGACCACGGCCACGAAGAACGAGAACACCATGGCCGCAGAGGCGTTGACCGGGATCGGAGCCATGTAGGGCCCCATCAGACCGGAAACGAACAGCATCGGCAGCAAGGCGGAAACGACCGTCAGCGTGGCCACGACCGTGGGATTGCCAACCTCGGCCACCGCCTCGACGGCGGCTTCGATCCGGCCGCGTCCGTCGTTCATCGCCCAGTGGCGGGCGATGTTCTCGATCATGACGATGGCGTCGTCGACCAGGATGCCGATCGAGAAGATCAGGGCGAACAGGCTGACGCGATTGATCGTGTAGCCCATCAGGTTCGAGGCGAAGAGCGTCAGCAGGATGGTGGTTGGAATGACCACCGCGGTGACGCCCGCCTCTCGCCAGCCGATCGCCAGGCCGATCAGCACGACGATCGAGACCGTCGCCAGACCCAGGTGGAACAGCAGCTCGTTGGCCTTTTCATTGGCGGTCGCGCCGTAGTCGCGGGTGACGTCGACATTCAGCGTCTCGGGCAGCAGCGAGCCCTTCAGGGCCTCGACGCGATCCAGCACCGCCTTGGAGACGACCACGGCGTTGGCGCCCTTGCGCTTGGCGATGGCCAGGCTGACCGCCGGAGCTTCACTCCAGCCGTTCTCGAAACGCGCGTAGCGGCGGACCTGGGTCTGATCCTCGCGCGGGCCCTCGGCGACGTCGGCGACGTCGCGGACATAGACCGCCTCGCCCTTGGCCGACGGCAGGGCCAGCAAACCGATCTCGGCCGCGCTCTTCAGGTCGCGCCCGGCGGTGACAGCGACCGCCTCGCCGCCGTTGCGCACGTCGCCAGCCGGGAAGGCGCGGGTCGCCTGCCGGATGGTGTCCATCAGCGCGCCCATCGACACGCCGCGCAAAGCCAAACGCGCGGGGTCGGGCGTGACGCGGATCTCGCGGGGACGACCGCCGACGATGAAGGTCAGTCCCACGTCGTCGACCTTGGCGACCTCGGTCTTCAGCTTGCCGGCGACCTCGCGCAGGCTCTCGTCGGTCCAGCGGTTTTCGTAGCCCGGCTTGGGCGACAGGGTCAGGACCAGGCTTGGCACGTCATTGATGCCGCGGGTCTGGATCAGCGGCTCTGGGACGCCGGCGGGAATCCGGTCGTAGTTGGCGCGAACCTTCTCGTGGATGCGCACGGCCGCGGCGTCGGGGTCGACGCCGACCTTGAAGCGAGCCGTGACCATCACCTGATGGTCGTCGGCGAAGGTGTAGACGTGCTCGACGTCGTTGACGCTCTTGACGATGGCTTCCAGCGGCTTGCCGACCAGCTCGACGGCGTCGGGCGCGGACAGGCCAGGCGCGGCGACCATGATGTCGACCATGGGCACGCTGATCTGGGGCTCCTCCTCGCGGGGGATCGAAAACAGCGCCAGCAGGCCGACGGCGATCGCCGCCATCAGGATCAGGGGCGTCAGCGGCGATCGGATCGTCGCCTTCGTCAGGCGGCCGGAGAGCCCGAGGTTCATCGCCCCGCCTCCGCCGGCGTCAGGACATCTCCGATCCGAAGACCGGACAGGACTTCGACCATTGCGGGATCAGCGGCGGCCGAAGTCTGGACCGGGCTGTCGGCGACCGCGCCGTCCCTGCCGACCAGGCGGACATAGTCGACGCCAAAGCGGGTGACCACGTAGCGACGCGGGATCACGACCGCCTGGCGCTGGCCGACCGAAACGAAGGCTCGAACCTTTCGCCCGATCAGCGCCTGGGGAAGATCGGCGGCGGTGACATCCGCGACGATCTGGCCGCCAGTCACGGCGGGATAGACTTGACTGATCTGCCCGGACGCGACCGCGCCGCCCAGATCCTCGGCGGCGAAGCGGACCTTGCCGCCGACCTTCAACGCCGAGGCCTCGCCCTCGGGCAGGGTTATGCGCACGACCGGCGGTCCTGCGGTGATCGTGGCGATCGACTGTCCGGGCATGACCACCGAGCCCAAGGGCACGTCGGCGGTCAGCACGCGTCCGGCCGCGGGGGCCAGCACCGCGCCCTGGACGCCGAGTTCGGCGCTGGCCCGCGCCTGGGCGCGCGCGGCGGCGAGGCCTGCGCTGGCGGCCTTGGCCGCCGCCTGCACCTGGTCCAGACGGGCCTTGGCGTAGACGCCGTGATCATAGAGGTCCTGGGTGCGGGCGAGATCGGCCTGGGCCTGGGCGGCCTGGGCTGCGGCGGCGGCGACCTGGGCGTCGTAGGCGCCGGTCTGCAGCCCGATCCGCTCGTCGTGGACGATCGCGATTGTCTGCCCCTGGCGCACGATGTCGCCTTCCTTGACCAGCAGGCGCGAAATCGTTCCCGGGATGCGGGCGCGCGCCTCGGCCATGTCCCGCGTCGTCAGCGTGGCGGGGACCGGCTTGAGATCATCGACGACCGACGCACGGACCGTCAGGCGATCGGCGGCGGGCGCCATGACCACGGCGGGCTTGGTCGAGGCTTCGTCCTTGCCGCAGGCGCCGAGCAGCGCGGCCAGCCCAAAAGCGCCGATCAGGAATGGCTTTGCGGTCATCGTCGTCCCCCCAAGGGCCTCCTTTTTGTTTAGCCGCGATCGCTGATCTGGCCGCTCGCGGCGTCCAGGCTGACGGTGGGGAGGCCCGCGGCCTTCCACGCCATGATCCCGCCGCCCAGATGGCTGTCCAACTTGTGGCCGGCGGCCCGGCAACGATCGATGGCGGTCGCCGAACGCTTGCCCGAACCACACTGCATGACGATGCGCCGGTCGTCGGCGAGCGGCAGCGCGGACGGGTCGAACGTCGACAGCGGGAAATTCAGGGTGCCATGAATCCGCTCGGCCGCGAACTCGGCGGGCTCGCGCACGTCGATCAGCAGGATCTGCCCCGCGTCCAGCGCCGCCTTCACTTCCGCGGGGCTGAGGTCCTTCACCTTAGATCCGAACATGGCCGTCTCCATCACAGGGGCGGCGTCGCCACCCTCAAAATTCGTAATTGCTAATATGCGGAGATTGGAATATGAAGTCAAGCGCGGCTGGTTGACGAACATCATGGCCGCTCCGGCCGGCCCGTGAGCTGATCGGGATCAAACCAGTAGGGAGAAGCCAGGTGGTAAAGCCTCGCATCGTCGTTCTGGGAGCCGGTCTGGGCGGCGCCATCGCCGCCTTCGAGATCAAGCTCGCTGTCGGCAAGAAAGCCGACGTCCATGTCGTCTCACAGGGCGACACGTTCCACTTCGTGCCGTCAAACCCCTGGGTCGCCGTGCGCTGGCGCACGCGCGACGCGATCGAGGTCAAGCTGCCGCCGGTCTTCCAGAAGAAGGACATCGCCTTCACCGGAGTCGGCGCCAGCAAGGTTGATCCCGCGACCAACACGCTGCATCTGGCTGACGGTCAGGCCCTGCCCTACGACTACCTCGTCATCGCCACGGGTCCCGAGCTGGCCTTCGACGAGATTCCCGGGCTGGGACCGAACGGCGGCCACACCCAGTCGGTCTGCCACGTGGCCCACGCCGAGACGGCGGCCGACGCCTTCGACAAGTTCTGCCAGGACCCCGGTCCGATCGTCGTCGGCGCCGTGCAGGGAGCCTCGTGCTTCGGGCCCGCCTATGAATTCGCTCTGATCCTCGACACCGAACTGCGCCGCCGCAAGGTGCGCGACAAGGTGCCGATGACCTTCGTGACCTCGGAGCCCTATATCGGCCACCTGGGTCTGGACGGCGTCGGCGACACCAAGGGCCTGCTCGAGAGCGAGCTGCGTCAACGCCACATCAAGTGGGTGACCAACGCCAAGGTCGCCTCGGTCGACGAAGGCCTGATGCATGTCGAGGAGATCGCCGAGGACGGTTCGGTGCATGCGCGTCACGACCTGCCGTTCGGCTTCTCGATGATGCTGCCCGCCTTCCGGGGCGTCGAGGCCGTGCGCGGTGTCGAGGGCCTGGTCAATCCGCGCGGCTTCATCCTGATCGACAAGCACCAGCGCAACCCGACCTATCCAAACATCATGGCCCTGGGCGTCTGCGTCGCGATCGCCCCGACCGGCAAGACGCCGGTGCCGGTGGGCGTGCCCAAGACCGGCTTCATGATCGAAAGCATGGTCACGGCCATCGCCCATAACTTCAAGGAGATCCTGGACGGCCAGGCGCCCACTCACGAGGCGAGTTGGAACGCCATCTGCCTGGCCGATTTCGGCGACGGCGGCGTGGCCTTCGTCGCCCAGCCGCAGATCCCGCCGCGCAACGTCAACTGGTCGGCCAGCGGCAAGTGGGTTCACCTGGCCAAGGTTGGCTTCGAGAAGTACTTCCTGGGCAAGGTCAAGCGCGGCGAGAGCGAGCCGTTCTACGAGAAGCTGGCCCTCGACATCCTGGGCGTCAACAAGATCAAGGGCGCCTAGCGATGCGCCAGTTCGCCTGCCCCGCCTGCGGCGCGTCAAACCGGATTCCCGAGGATCGCGACCCCGCGGCCGCCCGATGCGGGCTCTGCAAGGCCGAGGTCTTTTCCGGCGCGCCGCTGGACGTCGACGCCCAGGGGCTCGCCCGCCACCTCTCCGGCACCAAGGGCGCGCCGGTGCTCGTCGATGTCTGGGCGCCCTGGTGCGGGCCCTGCCGGGCCATGGCCCCGCAATTCGCGGCGGCGGCCGGGCGTCTTGGCGCTCGCGCGCGGCTGCTGAAGCTCAACGCCGACGACAATCCTGGCCCCTGCGCGCAGTACGGCGTCCAAGGCGTACCGGCGCTGCTGCTCTTCCAGGATGGTCGCCTGATCGCCCGCAAGGCTGGCCTGATGAGCGCCGATCAACTCGTCGATTGGGTGGGCTTGGCCACGGCCAAGGCCGCCGTCTGATAACGAAAGGAAATAATCCCATGACCCTCGATCGCGCCGTGCTGGCCTTCGCCGGCTTCGTCGTTCTGCTCGGGCTGGCGCTCGCGCACTTCGTCCATCCGTACTGGATCGGCCTTTCGATCTTCGCGGGCCTGAACATGATCCAGGCCGCGTTCACCGGCTTCTGTCCGGCGGCGATGATCTTCAAGAAGCTGGGCGTCAAGCCGGGGACGGCGTTCCGCTGATGCGTCGCGCCGCCCTGATCGCCGCCGCCGCCCTGCTGGTCTCGCCGTCCATCGGCCAGGCGACCACGCTGGAAGAGGCCATCGCCGCGGCGCGCGCCTACAATCCGCAGATCCGCGCCGCCAGGGCGCGAGCGGACGCGGCCAACGCCCGTCTGGACGCGGCCAAGGGCGCGCGGCTGCCGTCGGTTGGCCTCGCCGGCGAATACATGAGCGGTCGAAACGATCTGGGCGGCTTCTTTAACTTCGCGGCGGCGGACGTCGACCCGCGTTCGGTCCGCCTGGAGCTCTCGCAACCGCTTTACGCGGGCGGCGCGCTGTCCGCGGGCGTGGACCAGGCGCGGGCCGGCCAGGCGGGCGCCCAGGCTCGCCTGGTCCAGACCGACGATGAGCTGCAGGTCGCCGTCGCCCGCGCCTATGCCGGCGTACGCGCCGCCCAAGGCTTCTTCGAGGCGAGCCAGTCGCAAGCGAAGGCGCTCGAAGAATGGGCCCGGCAGGCGACGCTGCGCTTCAACGCGGGCGAGATCCCCCGCAGCGACCTGGACCTGACGCTGGCGCGCAAGGCCGAGGCCCGCGCGGGCGTGGCGAAGGCGCAAGCCGCCCTCGCCGTGGCCCGCGCCCAGTACGCCGCGCTCGTCGGCGCCGAGCCGGTGACGCTCGAGCCGGCGGCCGACGACAGCGGCCTGCCTTCGCTGGACGAAGCCCTGGCCCGCGCCGAGACCGTCAGCCCAGCCCTCAAGGCCGCCGAGGCTGGCGTGCGCGCGGCGCGGGCGGCCGTGTCGGCCGCCGCCGCTCAGGGCCTGCCGAGCGTCAGCCTGGCCGCCCGCGCGGAGCAGGTGCGGGACCAGTTCTTTCCCGGCTACCGATCGGACGCCGTGACGGTCGGCCTGCAGGGGCGATGGACCCTGTTCGCCGGCGGACGCGTCCAGGCCGCCAAGTCCGAGGCGTCCGCGGGCGTCCGCGCCGCCGAGGCCGAGCGCGACGCCGCTCGGACCGCGCTCAAGACCGCCGTCATCAGCGCCTGGAGCGATCTTCAAGCCAATCGCCTCGCCGCGACCGCGGCCCGGGAACAGGTGCAGGCGGCCAACAGCGCCGTCGATAGCCTGCGCCAGGAGGTGCGGGTTGGGCAACGCGCGCTGCTCGACCTCCTGGACGCCGAGCGCGACCAGCTCGCCGCGATCGCCCGCGCCCTAGCCGCGGAGGGCGAGGTGACGGCCAGTGCTCGCCAGCTTGCGGTCTTGACCGGAGCGACACCTGGGTCGCGTCCATAAGCGAGCGCCCGCCGCTCTTTCGCGCGATCGCGAAGGACTAGGCTTGCGCCGCCGCGAGGCGTGAAGCCAGGGCGGCGCCGTTTATCCGGCCCAGTCCGGCGCAGGCGTTCCAGCCTGGCCCGGCGGCGTATCCGGAAACACCGCCCACACTGTTGTTCCCTGAGAGGATGGCGACCGTCCCGCCGCCGCCGGCGTAGAGGTGCGGGTTCAAGAAGCCCACGCGCCTTCCCGACGCCTGGCAAAGCCGGGCGACCAGCGCGGCGTAGAGTGGAGCGACGGCGCTGGTGCCCAATCCGCTGATCCAGGTGTTCGGCGCGACCATGATGCTGTAGCCGCTGAGACCGGAGGCGTTGCCCGCGACGTCCGGGACGCCGCGCCCGACCTTCCCGCCAGCCAGCGCGGGCGGCAGCGTCACGGCCTGCTGCCACTCCGGAACGGACATGATCTGGCTGATCCCGCCGCCGGTGACGCCGGTGCTGTCGTTCCACACGATCTCTTGGCCGTCCGTCGTGATCTGAGTTCCGCCGCACGCCAGAGCGTATTGGCTCGACGCGGGATAGCCCACCTGGGGCGCCGCGCCGCCCAGGGTGACGCCGGTGTCGCCCGAGGTGGTCAGGATCGTGACGCCCATGGCTCCGGCCGACTGAAACGCCTGCTCCATCGCCAGAATGGTCGACGCGGACCATGCGCTTTCCGGCGCTCCCCAGCTGATCGACACGGCGTCCGGGGCGCCGCCGGGCCAGGCCAGGGCCGCATCCAAGGCGAGGATCCAGGCCTGGAACTGATTGGGCGCGAAGACGACGTAGAATTCCGCCTTCGGCGCGACGGCGCCCGCCACCTGTATGTCGAGCAGCACCTCGACATAGTTGGGCGAATACATCTGGTTCTGAGCGCCGAGCACGCCGGTGTCCGACAGGCTCGGCGCGGGGCCGCCGGTCAGGGTCTGGAACGCGTCGCCGAGCAGGGTCTCGTCATAGCCTCCGCCGAACTCCAGAAAGGCGATGCGCCGCCCCGTCCCATCGCCCGGCGGGAAGTCGTACAGAGCGGCGATCTTCTGGGGATTGGAGGTTCCGGCCAGGGGAGCGGCGGCGCTGGCCCCGCCGGCTGCGACCGCGTGGCTGACGCGCCGCGCGGCCGGTCGCGCATCCAGCCCGAGAACGGTCAGGATCTTGTCGGCGATCTGGGGCGGCACGGTCGGATCGCCGAGCGGCTGAAGGTGGTCGCGCCCCTCAAGCCGATAGTGATGCAGCTCGACGTCGAACGCCTTCTCCACCGCGGCGACCGGCCCCCGCGCGGTGATCAGGTGAAGCGCCTTGGAGATGGACACGATCTCCAGCCCCATGGAGCGAAGATACGCCTCGACGCTCGCGGTATCCGCATCATCGGCGCCGCAGGTCGACGCGAAGCCTTCATACGACGGAAACTCGGTCGCCAAGGGCTGAGCGGCTCGGCTCTGCATGTGCGCCAGCCACGCGTCGGACGGGCGCAGGACGACGGTGACCGTCAGGATCTCATCGGGGGAGGCTCTGCCCACATGCGCCGCCCCCGATGGAGCGGGATGGTGGACGCCCTCCAGGCGCACGCGGTTCATGATCGATCCTCCATGGTCCCGCCGGCAGTCACATCAGCCTGCTCGGCCTCAGAAACGCTTGCTGCTGGGCAGGCCAAGACCGGTGACAGTCTCGCCCTCCCGCCAGATCAACCCGTCCTTCTCGAATTCCTCGAAGATGTTATCGACCGCCCGCGCCGTGACCTCGGCCCCCTCGGCCGCCAGGCGCTTGTGAACCTGCCCGACCGACAGGTAGGTCCGGCTGATCATGGGATAGATGGCGCTGCCGAGACGGTCGTAGAACGCGGCCTGCGGCGTTGAGCCGTGCCGGGTGTCGACGAAGCGGATCTGAGAGGCGCTCCGCGTATAGGTCAGCTCCGGCGCGGTCTGGGGATCGGACCACGCCGCTTGCCAAGCCGCGATCCGCTGGCGCATCGGCTCATAGACCGTGTCCGGCAGCCGATGGGGGTTATGGAAGTCGAAGTAGTAGGCGATCTTTTCGGCGTCGATCGCCGTGGGATAGACCGCCGCATAGCGGGCGTCCGGACGAACTTGCGTCAGGCCCCAGCGCTCGGGCTGGCTGTGATAAGGGCTGAACCGGTCCATCCGGATCTCGCCGCAGTCATCCGGAGGCGGCAGATGACCGATACGCTCCATCAGTCCGAGGAGCTGCTGGTAGTCCTCTTCGGTCTCGCCGGGAAAACCATAGAGGACATTCCAGGCGACCTTGATCTGGTAGTAATGCGCCCATTTCAGGAAGCGTAGGTTGATGAACGAGGTGCTGCCCTTGCCCATCAGCTTCAGGATGCGCGTGTTCAGGCTTTCGATGCCTGGCTGGACCCAGACGAGGCCACCATTGGCGAGCGCCTTGATCTGCTCTGGTTTGATGTTGGCTTTGGTCTCGTACCAGAAACCATAGTCGAGCTCGCGCCGCTCCAGGGCCCCGAAGACCTGATCGATATATCGATGGTCAAGGATGTTATCGACAGCGAAGAAACTCCGCTGGCCGTGCCGGTCCGACAACTCGTCCAGCTCGGCGAGCACACGCGCTGGCGACTTGCTGCGATACGCCATGCCCATCGCGTTGAGACCGCAGAACGTGCAGTGCGACGTCTCCCCCCACCAGCATCCCCGGGCCGACTCGAAGGGGACCGAGATCCACTGCCCCTCGATCTCCCGCGGCGCGCCGTTTCGGATGATGGCCTGGAAGAAATCCCGATAGTCGGGAATGGGCGCCTCATCCATGGCCTCGACGGTCGGCGTCCGCGCCTGATCGGGGGCCGGCCCTCCCCGCCGATGGACCCCTGGCAACGGGCTGGTATCCACGTCGCCCGCGAGCTGGTCCAGGAGGAGCGGAAACACCCGCTCCGCCTCGCCCGCGACGACGATGTCGACACAGTCGACGGACCGCAGGAACTCCACGCCCATGCCGCCATCGAAATTGGCGCCGCCAAACAGGGTGATCAACTCGGGCCGCCGGCGCTTGAGCGCGCGCGCGAGCGCCAGAGAGGCGCAGGTCTGCTCGAACATCGAGGTGAAGCCGACCGCGGTCAGCCCGTCCCAGAGAGGCTGATCAGCCAGGTCGTGGATAAATCGTGGGATGGTCTCGTTGCGCCAGGCCAGCAGCGCCGCCCGGTCCAGGCCCAGCTCGGCTTCGATGCCGGCAAGGTCGCTCCGGTCGAGAAAGAGCGCCTCGTCCGGCGCGCCGTCCGCGAAGGCCGCGCCGGAGAACAGCCACTCGCCGAGCAGCCGGAACTGCTGGCGACATAGCCGTTCATATCGCTGCCAGCCGAACAGGCCGGCGAAGGCGAGGTTTCCGTAGACCCCGTGCGCCCGCCAACCGCGATCGGCGGCCATCGCCGTGAGCAAGCCGATCTGAATGGACGGCAAGCGCGTCGATCCGAACGGCATGGAGACCAGCGCCAATTCACGCGTCATGCGGCGCCTCCGCGAACGCACGAGCCGTCGCGCCGGCGCCGCCCGTCGCCAGCGGCAGTGAGATCGGTCCGCGCAGCATCATCGACGGCACGTACCGTGTCAGTCCGTTCAGCCGCCAGGGCGTTGGAAAGGCGGCGAGGTGGCGCAAAACGGCGCCAAGCTCGATCCGGGCGAGGGCCGCGCCAAGGCAGAGATGCGCGCCGTGGCCGAACGCAAGATGCCGCCCGGACCGGCCGACAAGGAAACGGTCCGGTTCGGCGAAGACGCTGGGGTCTCGATTGGCCGCCGCCAGGGAGACCATGACGCGGTCGCCGGCCTCGATCTCGACGCCGCCCAGCCTGATCGCCTCGCGGGCCCGACGCGAGATGGTGGGCACCGGAGGGTCGAACCTGAGCCCTTCCTCCAAAAGGCTGGCGTTGGCCGCCTCGTCCCGCGACAGCAGCGACCAGGCCTCGGGACTTCCGGCCAGGTGGGCGAGAAGGTTCCCCGCGAGATTGGCGCTGGTGTCCTGGCCGCCAAACAACAGCAGGATGGCGTCGGCCGCCGCGTTGTCCTCGCTCTCGGTCTGAGCCAGGGCGGAGA